>Ga0126369_10000423_pt1 | contig 27713 bp, 33 predicted proteins | sample PanSoiMetaPlot_1_FD_109646 | JGI IMG/M metagenome (GOLD analysis project Ga0126369, IMG submission 109646) | Tropical forest soil microbial communities from Panama - MetaG Plot_1 | ecosystem: Environmental > Terrestrial > Soil > Tropical forest > Bulk soil | place: Panama | collected 2016-02-17
CCTTTCGCCACTCCCAGGGCGCCCTTGAAGAAGTCGAGGAACCCGAAGAAGACCGCTTTGCCTCCGTGGATGCCGACAATGACGACGTCGTTCTTGCGAAGCTCGGGAGAGGGTTTGCCTTCCTCGACGGCATTGAGATCGATCTTCGTCACCTCCACCTCACCGGACGGCGCCCGCCGATAGAGGCGCACATCGGTCCAGTCCGCGACGTTCTTCACGCCGCCCGCGGCCAGGAGGCCCTGCTGCAGAGTCGTCTTGCCCTTGAGTACGACCGATCCAGGGCGCTCGACGGAGCCGCCAACGTAGAACGATCCCGCCCGCGGCACATGAATCACGTCACCGGGTCTCAGCGGAATGTTCAGCTCATCGCGACCGTCGGCGAGCTCCTGGAGGTCGATCGGCACCATGACCTCTTCGTTGGCTTGCGCATCACCGGAAGGAGGAGACGCGGCGCCGGGTGGGGCGGCCGCGGGCGCGGCCGCGCCGTTCGCGCTGGCCGGGGATGCGCCGATCTGATTCAGAGTTCCAGCGGGAACACGGCGGATGACGTACACGATGTGATCCGCGTCGTCCGCCAAACCCTCCGCGCTCGCCACCGCGTCGGCCAGTCGAAGCTGCCGGTTCAAGGTAATGACGCCGCCGTGACGGACGGCGCCCATGACCGTGACCCGCTGGCTGTTGTACTCGTGGACGAAGACGGCAACCTGGGGGTTGTGCACGAACTTCTGCTGGAGTCGCGTGCGGACCTCGTCCTCCAGCTCGGTCGCGGTGCGGCCGGCCGCGTGGATCTGCCCGATGAGTGGAATCGAGATCACTCCTCGAGCGGGGATGCGCAATCGGAGCTTCGATAGCTCCTCGACCTCGAACACCGATATCTCGATCAGGTCTCCAGGCCCTACCGGGAGGTCACCGTCGGTGGCGGGCGGGCTCACCTTCTCCAGGAGACGGAGATTCAAGGCGGCCGCGGTCGGCGCTGATGCTCCCCCCGATCGCCGGTCGGGCGCGGGCGCTGCCGCCGAGGAGCTTGGCGCGACGGTCGTTGCGGACACCGGCACGGCATCGGATCGCTCCGAGGCGCGAGAGGAGTCGCCTCCGGGCGCCGACGTTGCACACGCCGCGAGCGCGGCCGCGGCCGAGAGCACCAGGAACGTTCGTGGTACCAAGCGGTCAACGGGTTCGAGCGGTGACAATCGCATGAGCGTTTCTGGCGGCGAAGATGCGAGCTACGCCGCCTCGACGAAGGTGCAGTCGACTTCGACCGCCACGCTTCGGTGCAGCAGGTCGATCGAGATCACGAACAAGCCCTTGGTGAGGTTGGCGCGAATCAAGAAACCCTCGACGCCGGCCAGAGGGCCGCGCGCCATCCGGACCCGCTGGCCTTCGGCCAGGAAAGGATGCGGCAGAACGGGCAGGTTGGTGCGAAGCGCTTGCTGGATTGCCGCGACGTCCGAATCAGGTACCACGGCGAGCCGATCCCACCGCGCTCCGAGGATGGTGACGAGCCCGTTGGTCCTGCCGATCTCGATGTAGGTCACCTTGTCCATGGCGTGTCGGAGAAACAGATAACCGGGAAACATCGGCGCGGGCGCGAGGTGGCGACGGCCGGCCCGACGAGACCACACGCCGACCTTCGGGAGGAAAACTTCGAAGCCTTTCTCCAGTAATGCGTCGTGCAGGATCTGTTCGCAATTGCTGCGGGTCCAGAGCGCGTGCCAGTTCGCTCGAGCAGGTTGTTGATCGGGGATCGAGACAATCGTTTTTGGCAAGGCTTCGCCCCCTTCGGTTCCCGCGAGCCTCGCGCCGGAGCGGGCTGCACGACTCCGATGGCAACCACGATCGTTTTTTTCACAAGACTTGAGCCAATCGCAGTGACCGAGACAGCTGCTATTCAGCTCGTTGCTCGATCGATCGTCCGAATAGCTCGTGACGTCTCGCACGCGAACTGTACGGTGCGCGGCGCCGTGAGTTGATCGGCGTGAAGGTGGATTTTTGTACATCGAAAGACGTAGCTGCGGGACTCGGGTGTCTTCCTGCTGGACCAAGGTCAGTGGCGCCCTCGTCCTTGTGGACCATAGACAGGAATCGAGCTTGCCGTACTGTCTTTCCATCGTGTTCTTCCCCGTGAAAGCCCGTAGTCAGAGAATTTCCGCGCGTCACGACAGTCGACGAGTCGAGGTTGCACATGCCAACGGCCGGACATTCCTTCGGTGAGGGCAGCTCGTACATGCGGATCTTCGTAGCGAACACGGACACCTAACGAAGCGACCTGATCTGGATCTGACAACGGTTCCGCGACCCCAGCAGCAGACATGCAAGACAACTGTGCAAAGTAGACCGTCGATCCCGATCCCTGTGCGCGACGCGGGGGCGTGAGATGCAGTCTCATCGGCGACGTCGTGACCTGCCGATAGGCCCGACCGATCACTTCCGCTCTCGGAATTGGCGTGTCGCTCACTTGATCGCCACCTCGCGGCTGGTCTTGGCGATCTTGTCCCTGCTGATCGTCTGGCTCGATGCCAAGAAACTGGGATCCGACGCGGGGTTGCTCCAGGCCATCCTCGCCGCCTATGCGGTCTACTCGCTGATCACGCTCGAGGTCCTGCTGCGGATTCGTGCTCCGCTGCCCTATCCGACTGCCCGGCATGTGATCGACGTGCTCGTGGTCGCATCCGTCGTGTACGGTAGCGCGGGACCGAGCGGCCCCCTGTTCCCGGTGTTTGGCTTCCTGCTCATCGCCGCGATCCTGGGCGGGCAGTCTCGAGGACCGCTGTGGACGGCCGGTGGCGCGTTGCTGGTCTTCGGAGCGACGACGCTGCACGTGGTCCTCTGGCGTCCGCAACGCTTCGAGCTCGACGAGATCATCCGGACGGTGTCAGTGATCGTGATGGCCACGCTGCTCGTCGAGTTCGGTTCGCACGAGGAAGGCGCGCGCCGGAATCTGCAGCGGCTTGTCGCGAGGCCAGACGTATCGAGCGCCGGCCTGGCCGAATTCGCCAGCCGGCTTTCCCGATGGACAGCCAGCGTGATGGGTGGACCCCGGACGCTGATCGCGTGGACGGAACGCGACGCGCCCGTCCTGTGGCTGGCCGTCTGGGACGGGGACGAGGCATGGCTCACTCGAGAAGTCTCCGGGGTCTTGGAGCCGCTCGTGGTACCCGTCCTGAAGGACGCGAACTTTCTTAGCGGACGGGCACGAAGGCCGGAGCCGGTGCTGCACACAGCGGAAGGCGGGTTTTCACGCTGGCGCGGAACGCCGCTGCATCCGGTCGTCGCGCAGCGCTTCGCGGTGGACGCAGTGCTTTCTGTGCGGTTCGAGACCATGCTGGCGTCCGGGCGCCTCTTCGTGTTCGACAAGCCGAGGATGAGCACGGACGACCTCGTTCTCGGCGAGATCGTCGCGCGACAGCTGGCCCACTGCTTCGCCGAGTACTACATGATGCGGCGCCTCGCAGAGGACGCGGCTCGAGAAGAGCGCGTGCGCGTCAGCCGGGACCTTCACGACGGAGCCCTGAACGCCCTCGCCGGCGTGCGGCTCGAGCTGGAGAACCTGCTCCGCATGCCGGAATTCAAGCCGTGGGCTTCTCAGCGACGCCTGCATGAGGTCCTGGCCTCGCTGGGAGCCGAGCATCGGGCTCTTCGTTCGGTGGTCGAGCGCCTCCGGACAGACGACGTAAAGAGGGACGAACCGGCAGGGTTGACGTTGCGCCTCGAGCAGCTCGTGGAGCGGGTTCAGAGACAAGGGGGCATCAAGGTGGAGTGGAAGGCTACTGATGTGGACACGCTGGCCAGCAGCCAGGCCGACGAGCTCTATTTCTTGCTCCAGGAGGCGGTGATGAATGCGGTCCGTCATTCCGCGGCCTCAATGGTGCGGCTCGAGGCGGAGCGGCGGAACGGCCAAGTGACAGCGGTAGTCTCCGACAACGGCCGGGGCTTCCCGTTCCAGGGACGCTACGGCCTCGATCGCTTGATCTCGTCCCGCCTGGGACCGACCACTCTCAAGGAACGCGTGGCGGCGCTGGGCGGCACTCTCGTTGTCGATTCGAGCGCGGAGGGAACTCAGGTGAGAATCTCGCTCAAGACCCTCGCGCCGGGAGCATGACGTGCCGATCACAGTGGTGCTGGCCGACGATCACCCACTGATGCTTCGCGCACTCCAGGGCCTGCTGTCGAGCGAGGTCGACTTCCAGGTGGTGGCCCAGTGCGTAAATGGAGACGAGGCGCTGCACAGTATCCGGACCTACCAGCCCGAGCTGGCCCTGGTCGACCTCTCCATGCCCCAGCGTGATGGGCTCTCGGTGCTCCGCGAGGTGAACCGGGAGAAGCTCCGTACGCGCATCGTGCTCCTGGCTGCCTCGATCGACGAACATCAGATGGTGGAGGCCCGCCGGCTCGGCGTGAGCGGCGTCGTATTGAAGGAGATGGCGCCAAGCCTCCTGCTGCAGTGCCTGCGGAAAGTCTACTCCGGAGAATTGTGGACCGAGCGCCGCGCGGCCGCGCGAGCGCTCGACATGCTGCTTCAGCGGGAAGCGGGCGTGCGAGAGATGGGATCGGTCCTGACGACTCGGGAGGTCGAGATTGCCCGTCTCGTCGCGTGCGGCTTGCGTAACCGGCGCATCGCCCAGCGGTTGTTCGTCAGCGAGGCCACCGTGAAGACGCATCTACACAACATCTACGACAAGCTCAACGTGGAGAGTCGCGGACAGCTCATTCTGTACTGCACGGAGCGCGGCATCGGTCGTGCCACGGGGAGCTAGAGGCGTCTGGCAGCGAGACGCCCGCTTGCGCCGGCATCGGCCGTGCTGCCAGAGCCACCGGTGGCGAGGATCAGTTCTGCCTCCATATCCTTGGAGATCTACCTTAAGCCTTTGCAACCGAACGTGCCGCAATGACCCGTGCGAACAGCTCCTCGCCGTCGGCCTTGTCCTCGATGCTCAGCGTGCGCAATGATTGCGCGCGCGTCGGCGATGGCGACAGGTCCGTGGCGTCGTTGACCGCTTGTAGATCCGTCGCCTTGCTGACGACCGCGATTGTGCGGCTCAATGCGCCGAGACGCGCGAGCATGGCCAGCTCGGTTGCCGTGCCCTGGCGGCCGGCGTGGAATTCGCTTAGGTCGATGAGCACGATCGCGCTGCGCTCGATCAACTGCTGCGCGGCGCGTGTCCAGATGTCGCCCGCGCAATAGACTTCGTTAACGCGATAGCGACGGTCCGGATCCGGATCGAGGTCGATGTGCGCGAGCGTTCGTTCCAGCGAGGCCAGGTCGGCGACGAAATCCTGCTTGAGGCCGCCTGACAGAAATGCCGCGAGCTCGTGGGGCTCCAGGCTCGCCTGAGCCAGGTCCGGTCCGCCGATCATCAAGACCGGCCCGATGAATCGCCACGAGGCGGCAAGGCGGTCCAGCAGTCGCTCCCCGCGGCGCGTGTGTCCGAAGACCCGCAGCAACAGCAGCGTCACGGATGGTCGATACGGAGCCGGCAGGCGTCTGGTGAGCCATGCGTACGCGATGGCGGTCGGTAACGCGGAAACGCTGATGACCAGCGCCATCGGTGGTGCTTGCGGGCCACGCTGGGACGCGTAGACGGCGGCCGCGATGGGACCCGCCACTGCGACGTACCAGAACAGTACCTGCAGTTGCGCGTCGCTGAATCGCTTGTTTCGATAGCCGGATGCCACGGCGCGCAGCATGCGATAGATGCCGAAGCACGCCCCGGTCAGCATAGCCGTCAACACCACGACCAGGAACACCGCGGCACGCCACGCGCCGGCGCGATCGCGGATCGGCAACCATCCCAGGCATGTGTTGACGCCGCGTGCGAGATTGTTGGCCTCCACCCAGGCGATCACGGCGAGGCTGAGCGCCAGTGTCAGAGTCGGCACGACATTCCGCATGTGGCGCGGCACCAGCCCAAGGCACAACAGTGCGACGATCGCGACCAGCAGGAAGTAGCCGGTGAGCTGCTGGCGCTCGAGGGTCGAGTTGATGAGGGGCATCGCCAGCAGCAGGACCAGACAAGGCAACGTCACCAGTCCGAAGCCGCGGACGAACCTGGGATTCGCTGTTCCCAGAATAACGATGGGCCATGCGATGCCGAGCACGAGCAACGTCCAGAATACTGCGGCGAAGCTCCACGCGATCGCGTCCACGAGGCCCGCTTCGGGCGCGGCCCCGTGGCTGCCGTGAGTGGACTGCCATTTCAGCGCCAACGATATGACGACCGTGGTGAGGGTGAAAATCAGCGCGGTGATCCGCAGCGATCGTGCGAGCCCCTGCGCACGCTCTCGGGATGCGAGCTTCAGCGCTTCGACCTCGGGAAACTCTTTGTCACCGGCGGGCGCGGCCGGTTGTGCGCTGCTGCGCGAAGGTTCCTCGGACGCGCCGCTCGTGCCATCAGGGCGAGACATCAGATGAACCACGCGGCGGCGATAGAGACAAAGAATCAGCGGCGCCAGCACGACGGCCGCCATGAACGCGAACAGCAGAGCGGCCGCATACTGCTCAAGGCGCGGCCACGCGGGATTCAGGAACGAGCGCGCGACGCACATGCGACATCCCCGATACCAGCATGAGAGTCGATCCAACGCCAAGTTATGCGACGACTGCAGATCGTGACCGAAGCTTCAGCCGTCCGCCAGGAAACGCCGCAACGTCTCGCGAAGGGCGCTGACAGCGACCCCGGCCTCACGCTTCAGCACATCGGGAGGGTGGGACTCGCTCCGCTGAATCAGCTTTCCAACAGCCTCGCGTGCGGCGTGCAGCCTCCTTCGCAATTCCTCGGGCAGGCTCACGCAGGAGTAGAGGTGTGCGCGAACACTGTCGGTGAGGTCGGCGCGGCAATGTGGACAGAGGTGCACGCGATTGTTGAGAAGATCCGATCCCAGCTCGAGCTGCCGGTAGCTCTGCCGGCATGTCGCGCATTCGGCAACCGTGTGGTCGAAGCAGTGCCTGAACAGGAGTGCTCGTTCTTCCGGACTCACGGTGCGAGGGCGCCCGCAGTCCAGATGGACGAGACGATCGCCGTCGAACGAGAAGGCATCGTTCGCGGAAATGGTCTGCTCGCACCTCCCGCACTTCGGCTGAGCCCTCTGTTCCATAGGCGTCGCAGCTATCCCGCTGATTACCTGCAACGCCGAAGCCATCACGTAAGGTCGCGACTCTTATGTCGATCCACTGTGACCAAAGGGGCGCCCGGCGTCAGACGGCACAAGCCCTGTCGACTGGCCGACGCCGATAGGTGTCGGTGCGGGCCAACCCACCCGCCGAGTAGTACGCTCGAGTGGTGAGTCTCGAGGGGTGGCTCCAAGAGCAGCTCTTCGCGCGCCGCATCGTGCTCGTCACGGGCCGGCTCGACGACGCTGCGGCGGCGAAGGCCGCGGCCGCACTTCTCGCGCTCGACGCCGGCGCGGATCGGCCAATCGAAGTCCATCTGGACAGCCCAGATGGCTCGCTCGAGGCGGCATTCGTCCTGATCGACATCGCTGACACCTTGCGCTCGACGCTGCGCGTCCTCTGCCGGGGGCAAGTCGGTGGGCCCGCGATCGCCATGGTCGCGGCCGCCGATCATCGCGTCGCCGCGCCGCACACGCGGTTCCACCTCTCGCAAACGATGACGCAGTTCACCGGGAGCCCGGAGGAGATCCGCGCGCGAAGTCGCCAGCAGCAGGAGCTACTCTGGAGGCTCTACGGTCGCCTGGCTCGGCGCACGGGGCGGCCTGCCGAGGAGATCGCCGAAGACATCCGGCGCGGGCGCTATCTCGACGCTCGCGAAGCGCTCGACTACGGCCTCATCGACGAGATCACCGTGGCCAAGTAGCGGCGACACGGCGGCACGATGCCGCGAATCGCGCGCGACGGCAGCGCGTCGTCTACCGTTCGTTCCACAAGTCGAGCAGCTCCACCTGTTCGGGTGGCACACCCGCCGCGTCGGAGATGCACTTGATGACCGCACTGGTCGGCACGAGGTGAGGATCGGCGCCGGGCGGCAGCGCGATGGCGAAGCCGCGGACCTGCCCAGTGGTTCGTAGCCTGTAGGAAACGAGCATAGGACAGTCTATCGCCTTACGGCTCGCAGACCGCATCGTAGTAGTGCCGGTCGCCGGTGCCCGCCGCCCTCACCCAGGTCCAGGCGCTCTTGGGTGGGTCGTTGGGCCACGGCCAGCCTTCCGAGCCGTTGAAGCGTTCCTTGGGTTGCCACATCTTCGGCTCGTCGATCTGGTTGTAGCCCCGCCGGAACATGCAGCTCTCGTACTGCTGCTTCCACTGTTTCTCCACCATCCCGGAATCCGCGTAGAAATCGTAGGCCTCGGCGGCCCAAGCACCGCCCGCCTGGCGATAGCACGCGACCACGGCGCGCTGAAAGCCCGGATTGCAGGGCATGAACGTGTAGCGAAGACCGGCCGCATGCGCGCAGCCGGCGAGTAGGAGGGCCATCGTGACGATCGCCGCGCGCTTCGCGCCGGATCCGCGACACAACGCGCGGAGCGGTCCGGACTCGCTAGGGTAGTTGGCAGGCATCGCCAAGCTTCGATTGTACGGTGTCGATTGCTCGGCGACGGAAAAGCTGGAGAGTGTGGCGACGCGTCGGCGGGGAGACTCGTAAGCGAGCGGTACGTCAGCGCATGATCAGCCGCGACGGCAAGGAAGGCGGGCCGACCGGGAGCGGATCTTCCCAGCACTTCAAGAACCGGACGGCCCAGATCGGATGGAGCACGCCCGTCACTCCGACCAGGGCGCCGTGGCTCGCCAGGGAAACGTCGCCGGCCTCTCTGACTCTCGCGAGCGGCGTGAATCCGCGAACGTAGGCGAAATGCAGGTGGGGCGGCAGATGCTTTGCCCGCAGGCTGCGAGCGTTACCGGAGTAGCCCATCGTGCCGATGAACTGACCAGCGGTGACCATGCTGTTCAGAGTGACGTCGACGGTGTGCAGGTGACCGTAGATGGTGTGTCCGCCGTCCAGGTGATCCACGATGACCGTCTTGCCGAGCTTCCCCCACTCGCCTCGCGCCGCCACGACTACCTTACCGTGCGCCACGGCGAAAACAGGCTCGCCGACTGAGCCGTTGAGATCGACCGCGCCGTGTATCCCGTTGCCGCGCGCCGCCTCGAAGCCGCCCCCTTCTCGCGCCTCGGCATCGCTGCCGCGCACCATCGCCACCCGGGCCAGTGGGCACGCGACGCCCGCCTCGAGGTCCGCCAGGGGAGCCTCAGCCAGCGGCTCCGCAAACGGGACAACTGGTAGCAGTACGCCGAGAACAGCCGCCGAGATGACGAGGGCCCAGTTCATGATCGATGACCTCATCGTCACCGAATCCACCGCGGCAGTCCATGCGGGCAAGCCTCAAGCCTGCTATGAGGCTTTCCCCTAGCAGGCCGGTCAGGGACCTCCCGGGAAGCCGACGGCCACGGGCTGTGGGAGCGGCGGACCGAAGCGACCGGCGTCCGCGAGGCACTGCAGAACCTCCTGCCGGCCTCCCGCCGCGCTCGACCTGAACGTGATGCGGCCGTCGAGATCGATTCGCACGAGCTCTCCGTTCAGAGAGCGGCACTGATCCCACCGCGCATAGGCGAGCTCTTGCTGCGGCGTGTTGGCGATGGCGCACGCCGCCAGGAACAGGGCAAGCCCGCACACCAGCGCGCCCGGGCCCGTCTTCACGAAACGACTGACCACGACAGCCGCGGTAGTGCGCGCTGCAGGCCGTCGCGGGGCTGGGGCCCCGACGGCTGAGGCGCAGCTATCAATCAAAGGAGCTAGCCGGTGAGTCGGCGGACGATCTCGGCGCCGCACGCGCAGGTCATCGAGATCCGGGTGTCGCCGACGTAGGACTTGACCCCGCCGCATCCCTGGTGCTCGACAGCAAAGGTTGCCTGGACCATCAGGTCTTTGATCAGCCTGAGCACATTGCTGCCCTGTGGACCGGCGTTGAAGCTCAGGATGTTGCCGTGGAAGGCGGGTGCCAGCATGCGGCCTTCCGTGGTCTCCGCCGCGAGCCTGAGAAAGGTGTCTCGCCACTCGGGCGGGTGTGGGCCGGCCACTCGCCATAGTCGCGGGGTCTCGGTCGACCCGGCGCCCCGCTCACCGAGGCCGCGGTCTTCGTCGTCGAGATTCGACATGGGAGGTGCCCAGTGTAGTCCCGCCGCATCCTTCGGGACAACGCGACGGCCAAGCCGGCATAACTCCTTGCCGGATCGGCGGGTCAAAGAAAGCACCGGGAATTGGCCCTCCGGCGCGACACTAGTTCATATGGCCAAGTCATCTCCCGAAAAAAAGGCTCCCGTCGAAGTCCGCGCTTTGCCGATGGATCTTCAGCTCGGAGATCGGTTGGCGGATGAGCGTAGCGAATGGCAGGTCATCGGGCGCCCCTATGCAACCGGCGGCGGCAAGACGGTTCACGTGCGCGTCGAATCGCTCAAGCAGCCGGGGGTGACCGAGATCCGCAGCTGGGGCGCTCATGAGCGCGTCAGCATCCATCGTGCGACTCCCGACGAGAGCAAGCGGCGCGACTGATCCCTGGCCGCGGCAGACATGGGTAGGGGAGGTCATCCTATGAAGCTATTTCTATTGTTGATGGTCACGCTCGGCGCAATCACCGGCTGCATGGGTCCGAAAATGCACCTGGCCGGTCTCGGCGACACCTCGTGGCAGGTCGTGAAATTCCAGGGCGGGGACGGCACGGTTCTCACGCCCGACGACAAGACCAAGTACACCGTCGCCTTCACGAACAACGGCGACCTGAACGTCCGATTCGACTGCAACCGCGGCCGCGGCACGTGGATCCTGAACGGACCGAACGAGGTCCGGTTCGGGCCCCTCGCACTGACGCGGGTGATGTGCCCTCCCGGATCGATGCACGACCACCTCGTCAAGCAGTGGCCCCAGGTTCGGTCTTACAGCCTGAAAGGCGGCCGCCTGTATCTATCGCTGCGGGCGGATACCGGCACCTACGAGCTCGAGCGGATACCGTAGCCTCGCGTCGAATTACCTCCGGGGTAATTGATCCTCGCGCGCTGGCGCAGGATCATGCGGGGAGACCAACGCGACGGAGGTGGACATCGATGCCGACGATGGAAGAGTACGCCAAGCAGCCGCGGGAAGAGCGCATGCGGCGCCTCAACCGTACCCCCGACGACCTGGCCGCCGCGATCAAGGGCCAAAGCGATGCGATCTTGTCGCGCCGCCCCGACGCCACGAACTGGGCGGCGAAGGAAGTCGTCTGCCATCTGCGTGACACCGAGGAGGCGTTCGGAACACGCTTCCAGCTCATTCTCACCATGGATGTCGACCCGGCCCTCGTCGGCTCACCCGCCGATCGCCTGGCCGACGAGCGTCAGTACTTGCGGAACGACCCGGAAGAGGCGCTCGCCGCGTTTCGCCGGCGGCGGGCCGAGACGCTTCAGACCTTAGGCAAGCTCACGCCCGCGGAGTGGGAGAAGGGCGGTATCCATCCCGTTCGCGGCCGGATCACGATCGACGGCTTTCTGTCGCTCATGGCGTGGCACGACGACAACCACCTCGATCAGCTCACGCGCGCGCTGCAGGGACGCGCGTAGCCCTCACACGCTCTTCAGGAACTCGAGCATCGCGTCGTTCACCTCGCTTGGCCGTTCTTGCTGCGTCCAGTGGCCGCAGCCGGGCAGCATCACCGTCCGCTGAAGCTTGGGAACGAACTTCGAGAGATTCGGAAGGAGCTGATCCATGCCCGGGAACCGAACGACGAGGTCGCGGTCGCCGGCGACGTAGAGTGCTGGCACGCTGACTCGGGCGCCGGCGAAGGGCGCCAGCAGCTCCCAGTTGCGGTCGATGTTGCGGTACCAGTTGAGCCCACCGCGGAAGCCGGTCCGGGCGAACTCGCCCGCGTAGAATTCGACGTCGGCGGTCGTGAGCCAGGGCGGCAGCTTCTCGGGGTCGGCCGTCTGGTCGAGGAAGCCGCCGTGACGCGGGACCATCCCGATGGTCCCGCGCACGGGCGCGTCGCCCGAGCCGCCGTAGGCCAGCCGGCGGATCGTCGCGCGTACGTCGCGCTCGAGCTCGGCTTCCGCGACTCCAGGGTTCTGGAAGTAGAGCTGGTAGAAGATCGCGTCGTCGGTGCGCGGCATCACGGTCGTGGGCCGCACCGCGCCGCGCGGCCGGTAGGGGACGCTCAGGCCGATCACGGCGCGGAAAACGTCGGGGCGCAGGAGCGCGGCGTGCCACGCAACCGGCGCGCCCCAGTCGTGGCCGGCGATCACCGCCGACGTCTCGCCGAGCGCGCCGACCAGCCCTACCATGTCGCCGACGAGGTGGCAGAGCGTGTAGGCCTCGATGTCTGCCGGCGCGTCGGTGCGCCCGTAGCCCCGCATATCGGGCGCGACCGCGTGGAAGCCGGCCGCGGAGAGCGCCCCGAGCTGGTGGCGCCAGGAGTACCAGGACTCGGGAAAGCCGTGGCACAGGACGACGAGCGGCCCGGTGCCTTGTTCGGCCACGTGCATGCGGATGCTGTTCGTCTCGACCTCGCGATGCGTGATCTCACTCATCGACGTCAGCGCGGGTCCTTGGGCGCCTGGAACCACGTGTAGTCCCACACGCTGACCCGATAGGTGTCCGCCACGGGCAGATTGGAGACGATGAAGTACGCGCGTCCGAATCCGCCGACGCCGCCGGGCACGTACCCGATCCGCTGTCCGATCACGGCGCCGGACGAGTCGACAGCTTGCGCCAGCACCCGAAGCTGCGTAGCGAACTCACCGTTCTGGTTGTAGACATACCCGCTGACCGTTCGGGCGCTCGGGCCCTGCTCGGCCGCAGTCCAGTCGATCTTGAAGTGCGTCTCCCAGCCGGACATCAGGGTGTTGTACCGCGTGCTCCCGGCTGGGGGTGCCGCGCCGGTCGTGGCGCATGCCGTGGAAAAAATGACGATCAGACCGATCAGGAGCCCAAGTCGAAGCCTGTTCATGGCCGCGTACCTCTTCCCGAAGCGTACCACCAGTGGAAACACAACGCCTCTCCCGCGCTCAGGTATTCACCCCACGAAGCATCAGGGTTTCGCCCCATAGTGTCCGTACGAACGTTCCTTAGAGTTTGGGTTCAAGCATGAAAACTTCACAGGCAACGATTGCGTGCGCGATGCTTGGTCTCGCGGTCTCCGTGGTGCCTCCCGCGTGGGCCCAGCAGCCGCCGCCCCAGCCTCCGCCCAGCGTTCTCCGGCAGACGACGCCAGAGCCCGAGCCGGAAGAAGAGGTCCTGCGGCGAGGATCGCCCCTGCTGCGGATTCCCGTCATCGGTCCGACCCTCGCGCCCAGCTTTCCGGCCCTGTCCGGGTATCCGCTCGAGCTGCTCGGGCTCCTAATGGCGCCGCTGGAGCGCCGTGAGGTGAACCTGCTTCCCGCGTTCGCCATCGCGGAAGAGTTCAACGACAACATCTTTCTGAACAACGACAACAAGCGGTGGGACTTCATCACGAGCTTCACGCCGTCGATCTCTTTGCTGGCCAATAGCGCGACGTTCCAGCTGGCCGCCGGCTTCGCGAACACATCCGAGCTCTTTCCGCGCAACAGCGGGAACAACGACGCGTGGGCCCGGCAAAACCTCATCGTTGGCACGTTCTGGCAACCGTCACCCCAATTGACGTTCACTCTCGCCGAGACGTTTCTCCGGGACCAGGGCCCCGACGCTCGCGCCGGCGGGTTCGCCATGGGGGGCCAGGCCTCGCTCAGCAATGTTTTGACTCCGGCGATGGGCTGGAACATCGGGCCGCAGACGCGGCTGGACCTCGGCGCGACGTACAACATCATACGGTTCGACGGAACCGGCTCGGGGATCGAGTCGGACACCTACGGGTTCATGAGCAACCTGAGCCACAATTTCACCCCGCGCTTCACGGGCATGGTCGGGTACAACTTCACCTACATCGACCTGCGCTCCGGTCACGGCGACAACTCGACGACGCACAACCCGACCGTCGGCTTCACGTACCGGCTGTCACCGACATTGACCGTGAACATCGACGGCGGCCCGGCATTTACCAGCCTCGGCAGCGAGGATTTCATCACCCCGGGCGTCAGCGCGGGCGTCAACTGGCGGCTACCGTTCGGGAACGCGAGCGCGTATTACTCCGAGAACGTCCAAGTGGCCGGCGGGTTCGGTGGGCCGACCGACAGCAAGAGCGTGATCGGGACGCTGGTCGTGTCGACCTTGCGAGACTGGATCGTCGTGTTCACTCCGGCCTGGACAAAGGCGGAGTCGCTGAGTGACCGGCAGATTCAGCGCGTCGACGTCGGCATATTCACCCTGGGGCTCGGAGCGGCCTACCGGCTGAATCCGTTCGTCACGTTCTTCGGCGGTTACTCGTTCCTGCTGCAGCGGGTCGGGCGGTTCAACACGACGCAAGACTTCGACGCCGACCAGAACCGGGTGAAGTTCGGCGTGCAGTTCGGCTACCCGTTCGCCTTCGACTTCCCCTGGTAGGGCGCGCCCGCGCCCCTCACGTCGCTCGCCGCATCGTCTCGCGCAGCGCGGCGATGGCCGCTTCGGCCTCGGCGATCAGCACGAACGCGGCGCTGGTGAGTCGGTCACGTTCCTTGATGAGCCTTTGCGCAGCTTCGCGCGCTTCCTGAGCCTTCCGGCGGACAGTCTCGGGCAGTATCGCGCAGGCGTACAGATGCGCGCGCACGCCGTCCGTGAGGTCCACCCGACAATGGGCGCAGAGGTGTGTGCGATTTCCGAGCAGGTCCGAGCCCAGCTCCTGCTGGCGGAAGCTCTGCTTGCAGTCCGGGCACGTGGCCACGGCGTGACTGAAGCAATACTTGAACAGGAGTGCCCGCTCTTCGTGGCTGAGATCCCGCGGCTTTCGGCAGTCCAGGTGGAAGATCCGGTCGCCGTCGAACGTAATCGTGTCGCTCTCGGCGATCGACCGGCGGCAGCGCGGGCAAATCGGCTGAGTCATCTGTTCCGCCAGGAGGACCGGACGATAGCACATCCCGGTGCATCGTCAATGGCCGGTCGCCACCGGCGAGGCGGCAGCGACTCCGCCCCGGCACGTCCGCCCCGAGGGGGCGGTCATCCATGCCCGCGTGTTACGCTGGGATCTGATGGATGTTCGCAAGCTTCGCGTACGAATTCGCAAGCTGACGGGCGCCCATGCTGGCGCGCTCAACGCGAGCGCCAAGCGGATGCAGCGCAGCCTGGACTCCTCGATGGCCAGCGTCAGCCGGATCCGCCGGAGTCAGGTGGCGCTGGCGCGTAGCCAGGCGTGCCTCGCGCACCTCGCCCGCACGCGCGCGGGCGCCTCAAGCCTGACGATGAAACGACCTGCCTGAGTCCTTCGGAAGCGCCTGACGGGTCTTCCAGTACGCGGCCCACGGGTCGGCCTTGAGTCCGGCCAGCCGAGCGCTCAAGTTTGCGAGCGTGAAGTATTCCGAGGTGTTCCGGGGTGAGAGCTCGTCCCAGGTGAGCGGGACCGACACGGTGGCCTCGGGCTTCGCGCGGGTCGAGTAGGCGGCCACACTGGTGGCGCCGCGGGTATTGCGCAGATAGTCGATGAAGATCTTGCCCCGGCGCTCGGCCTTCGCCATGCGCGCGACGTAGCGGCGCGGGTTGGCCCGAACCACGGCCTCGGCGACGATGCGCGAGAACTCGGTCGTCTCGTCCCAGCTCGGACCCGGCGCGAACGGCACCACGACGTGCAGCCCCTTGCCGCCGGTCGTTTTCACGAAGCTCGCGAGCTTGATACCGCCGAGCGCGTCGTGGATCAGCCGAGCGCATTCGATCACGTCGGCCCACGCGACACTAGGCCCCGGATCGAGATCGAACACGACACGGTCCGGCTGCTCGAGCCGCGCCACGACGGAGTTCCACGTGTGGATCTCGAGAATGCCGATCTGGACGAGCCCGACGAGCGCCGCCAGCGAGTCGACGATCAGATACTCGCCGACTTTCCGCTTCTCCTGGATCTTGACCCGGCGAAGACTCTCCGGCGCCCAGTAGCCGGTGTGCTTCTGGTAGAAGCACTTCTTGGCCACGCCTTCGGGACAGCGTACGAGGGTGGTCGGTCGATCCGCGAGGTGCGGCAGGATCCAGTCCGCGATCGACTCGTAGAACCGCGCGAGATCGAGCTTGGTCGTCCCGAGTCGCGGGTAGAGGACGCGGTCGGCGTGCGTGAGGCGTACGCCGGCGACCGAGGTCTCGCCCGGCGCGGTCGCCGACTGTTTCGACCGGTGTCCGTCCACGGCGCGCGCGGCGCGCCTGGGTGCCGATTCCAGTGGAGCCTCGGCGTCGCCGTCACGATTGGATTGCCACACGCGATCGCCTGCCGCGGCAATCTGCTCCAGGCTTCGGCCGGACGTGACGCTGTCGGGCTGGCTTTCGACGATTGGCTTGGCGCGGCCGGCTGAGGCCTGACGGTCGCGCTCCTTGATGAGCAACCAGCTGCGATCGTCGGCTCGATCGGATCGCCGGGCGCCGATCTTCACCAGCGCAAAGCCCCCGCGAAGCTTCTCGCCGTTGAGCGTGAACTTCAGCGAGCCCGCGCGGTAGGCCTTGTGCGGATCGCCGAGCGGCTCCCACGTGCCGTGATCCCACAACAGCACGGTTCCGCCTCCGTATTGCCCCTTGGGAATGATGCCCTCGAACGAGCCATACTCGAGCGGGTGATCCTCGACGTGCATCGCCAGACGCTTGTCGGCCGGATCGAGGCTGGGTCCTTTCGGGATCGCCCAGCTCTTGAGAACCCCTTCGAGCTCGAGCCGAAAATCGTAGTGCAGACGCGACGCCGCGTGCTTCTGGACCACGAACGTGCGGGACTTCGAGTGGGACACGTCCGCCACGGCGCCCGCCGGCTCGGGTGTCTTCCTGAAGTCGCGCTTGCGTCGATACTCGCGAAGCCCCATGAATTCATCCTTTCACGGAGGCACGCCACCGTCCACTCGATGCGCGTCTCCGGGCACACGTCTTGCAGCCGCGAAAAATCATGAAGAGCGGTGACGTGGCGCGCGGAGCGATGGTCGGGTTGGTGGGAGGTCTGCTGGCCGCGGGTGCGATGAGTGTCGTCCACCGAATCCTGGCCGCCCCAAGCCGCAAGGCGCGCGAGAGTCCGCCGTCACCGGCCGAGGATCCCACTGTGAAGGTCGCATCGGCGGCGACGCGTCTGGCCGGGTATCGGCTCGCCGAGGATCAGAAGGCGCCGGGCGGCTCGGTCGTGCACTATGGGTTCGGCGCCCTCGTCGGCGCTGTTCACGGCGCCGCGGCCGAGATCGTTGCGATCGTATGCAGCGCCGTTGGATTGCCGTTCGGCGCGGCCGTGTGGCTCGGCGCCCACGTGATCGCGGTGCCCGCGCTCGGCTTGGCTGAATCTCCACTGCGCCAGCCCGTGGGCAAGGAGGCGGGGGAACTCGGCCTGCACTTCGTGTATGGCTCGGTGGCCGAGCTCGTTCGGCGCTTCTTGCGGCCTCAACGCGACACGCCCTTGACGCGTTTCAGCCAGAAGATCTCCACGTCGACGCCGGGCGAGTAATGAGCAATCGGCGGGGCGCTCGGCGCGGGAAGCGCCGCGGCGCTCAGAAGCGTTTGGCGCAGGCGTTTCACGGTGACGCGGCGGAGCGGGTACGGGCGGTGACGGACTCGTCCACGATAGAGCCCGCGATGCCGGGCGACGTAGAGGCTGTACCGCTCGATCAGGAAGTGATCCCGGCTGCCGTCGGCCGCGGCGTCCAGCGCATCGCCGATCGACCACGCGACCTCGATGGTCGCGTCGCGCGATCCACGCCGGCGCGATGTGTACTGGATCTCGGCGCCCTCGCGTCGCATGCACATGGCGGCGTGAAAGTAGGGAAGGCCGAAGAGCAGCCGCGCGACGGTCACCGCCAATAGCGAAGAGGCCTCCAGCGAGAAGAAGTAGACTCCCGGCTCGCCGTCGGCGTCCCGCACGTACGTGCGCACGTTCGTCTCCAGGAAATGTGAAGCCATGACGCGGGGCGCCCCTTCGGGGCGCGACTCGATGATCTCGAAGGGAATCAGCGAGACGTACGACTCTCCGGCGAACGAGTCGATCTCGAGCCCGCGCGGCACCAGCGGGCGGAGCGCGTCGAGCGGCACGGGCCAGTGCAGGAACAGGAGATCGCGCCAGCGCTGACGGCCGGCCGCACGGGCTCCTTCCGCGTCCTGCATGGTGTTCCTCTCCGCGCTCGGGGAGAGCCGCGCGATCCCCGGAACGCTTCTTGCTGTCATCTCTACACTATAGGTTCCATGACTATAGGTTGCAGGAGGAACGCATGGCCGTCCTGGGATGGATCATCTTCGGTCTGCTCGTCGGTATCGTGGCAAAAATCCTCACTCCCGGACGCGACCCGGGCGGCTTCATCGTGACCGTGCTCCTGGCATCGCGGGCGCCTTGCTCGGTGGTTACCTCGGCCGCGCCGTCGGCTGGTATCGCGAAGGCGACCCGGTCGGTTTCGCCATGGCTGTCTTCGGCTCCATCGTGCTGCTCGTGCTCTATCGGATGGTCGCGAGGCCCCGCCGCGTCTGATCGTGGACCACCTCGAGGAAGCACTTACACGGTAAATCCTGCCGTCAGGCGACCGCGACCTTGCGTCCGTTCCGGCGTCTGGCGGTCGCCTTGGCGAGCTTCCGCGGCCGCTTCTCGAGGCTGCGCCTGAGCGCCTCCATGAGATCCGTCACGCGCGCCGGCTCCGGCTGCGCCGCTGCGGCGGGCTCCTTGCCGTCGACCTTGGCGCGGATCATCTTGCGGAGAGCGTCGGAGTACGTGTCGCGGTACTCGCCCGGATCCCAGTCGCCGGACAGCGTGTCGACGAGCTGACGAGCCAGCTTCATCTCCGAGTCGCCCCAGCCCTTGCCGGCGGCGGGCAGATCGAGATCTTTCTGCCGACGGATCTCGTGGGCGTACCGCATCGTCGTCAAGACCAGCGCGGCGTCGACGGGCTCCAGCGCCGCGAGATGCTCGCGCTGCCGGAGCACGATCGTCCCGATCGCGAGCCTCCCCGTCGCCCGGAGGGCGTCACGCAGCAGCGCATACGCCTTCACCGCCGACTTGCCTTGCGGCACCACGTAGTAGGGAGAGTTGAAGTACAGGTCCTCGACGTCGGCGGCCGGAACGAATCGGCGAATGTCGAACGTCTGTGTGGCCGGGACTCGCACCCTGGCGAAGTCCTCGTCGGTGACGACGACGTACTGATCCTTGGCGTACTGGTAGCCCTTAACGACGTCCTTCCAGGGCACCTCCACGTCTTCCTTGGTACAGAACCGCTTCTCGACGATACGACTCAGCTCTTTCCGGTGCAGCAGGTTGAAGGCCAGCGTCTCTCGCGGCTCGGTGGCCGAGACGAGACTGATCGGGACCGTCACGAGACCGAAGCTGATCGAGCCTTTCCACAGTGCACGAGGTGCCATGTCACGCCTAGGAGTGCAACCGATATGCCACGAATTTCAGGCCGGCGAACGAACGCGTCCGCAGAACGACGTTCTCGGCTAATATGGCCGCCGACAACCGCTGGGGGTGGGTGGCCCGACTGCCGGGAGGGCATGCGATGGAGCACGGATCCAGAGGCCCCTCATCCCGATCGCTGACAGCGGACGAGCGAGCCCTTCTCTTCTACTACTGTTTGAACCACACCGTCGCGCGATGTGTGAGCTGCGCGCGCAGCTATTATCTGAGCGAGCTCGTGGCCGACCTCCTCGGCGGCCGAACGCACCTGTGCCCTCAGTGCCGGCGAGATTTGACGGACAACGTTCGATCGCACGTGTACGGCTGCGAGGTCTTGCCGACCGAAGTGCGGGAAAAGGCGCAGGCGCTGCGAGAGATGGCGCAGCGTCTCGTGAAGGAGAGCCGGCAGCTGCGCGACAGGTCTGAGGTGCTGATCAGCGAGGCCGAGGCGGCGGTCGAGGACTGCCGGCGGGACCTGTGGAAAGCCCTCAAGGCGACGCGACCTAGTACCTGAAGACGCGGGGGAGCGGCATGGTACGATCCAGATGCCGTCCCTCTGTTTCGCGGCGCTTGCCATGGAAGACGAGCTGACGTGTCGCCGCTGCTCGAGGCCTCTCTCTCGAGAGGACAGCGTCATCGTGGCGCCCGACGGTACACCGTCTCATCTCGACTGCCGCGCCCCGCGGGCTCTGAACCTCGAGGAGCGCTCCGCCCTCGGTTACTGCGCCGGCCACCCGATCGCCGAGTGCGCGCGATGCCGGCGCCGCTTTCGTGAGTCCGATCTCGCCACCCACCACCGGACGCATCTCTGCCCGAGCTGCCGTGAAGACCTGACCGAGAGCATCCGTGCCCATCTCGACACGTGCGCGATGCTGCCAGAGGAAGTGCGGCGGCGAGCACGCGCCGCCCGCGAAGCGGCCGAGAGGCTCATCAAGCGGAGCCACGAGCTCGCGGATCGTGCGGACGTATTGATGCGCGAGGCCGAAGCGACGATCGCCGCGCTTCGCGACACGCGGCGACGGCCGGACTCGAAGGATCTCGAGGCGCTGCGGCTGGCCATCAGGCTCAAGCTGGCGGACGGCAGGCTGCCTCACCGGGACATTCCGCCGACGATCGTGGGAGGGCCGGGTAATGGCTCGGCGTGCGCGGCATGCGATGAAATCGTCCCGCCCGGCGATTTGATGATGAGGATTCCGTTGTGCGCCCCGCGATCGTCGAAAGCGTCCGAGATGGAGACGATTGCTCTCCACGCGGACTGCTTTCAGCTCTGGAACCAGGAGCGGCGTCGCCTCACGCCCTCCTGAGCCGGCTCAGGGCTCCTCGGCTTCCCGAGCCCGCTCGTCTCTGCTCTGCTGGCGCGCCAGCGCCGGCGATCTCGCGAGCTCAGGATCTCGTGCGACGTGATGACGGGAGCATCGGTCGGCCTCTCCACGCCGAACGGACGCGCCAGCTCGTCCACGACGTCCTGATCGGGCGTCGCGACGCTTCCGCCCACCGTCTCCTCACCGGAGCTCTGCGCGCGCTGCCAGTCGGCGTCGACGTCTCCGCCCGTGTCGGCGGGGCTCACGCCGGTGCGTTCCGACAGCTCTCGCAAGAGCGCGCCAGTCACATTCTCCCGCTCGACCTCGGGCGCCCCTCGCTCGGCGCGCTTCACACGGGATTTCGTCTGCGAGGGAGCGCGAGTTTTCGTCCGCGGGCGCTTCTTCGCGTCGGACGGCTTCTTCTTCGTCAGCTTCCTCTTCCTCACGAGCTTCGCCTCCGCGGCCGTGCGGCTGGCCGGAGCTACTTCTTTGCCGACGCCATCTGCCCCTGGATGTCTTCGATCGTCTTCAAATGGTCCTCGAGCGTCGGCAGTGTCTTGTCGATCCACGCCTTCAGGTTGGGATCGACCGCGCGGAGTGCATGCGGCGAAACTCGGCGACGTCCTGCTTGTGGTCTTTGACCATCTCCTTGACGTACTCGCGATCGAAGGCTTGCCCCTGAAGCTTGCTGAGCTTGCCCAGCATCGGGTCCTTCCTGGCGGCCTTCTCGTCGAGCTGAACGCCCTTGCTCGAGGCCAAGTCCATCAGTTCTTTGTTCGCGCTGCCGTGATCCTCGACCATGCGCTGACCGAACTGCTTGACCGCGTCGCTGGAGGCCTTGCCCTGCGCCAGCTGTCCGAGCTCCACTTCCTCTCGCCCGCCCTTGGCGGCCTTCATGATGAAGTTGCGGTCGGTTCTCTGGGGCTTGGTGTTGGTCGGCGCGTTTTGCTGGGCGGTGACCCCCGACACGAGGGCCAGCAATCCGACTGCTGCGACCACGCTGAGGATCGTCTGTGGGCGTTTCATCGACATCTCCTACTCCCGGCCGTTTCCGGTTCGGCCGCGTCAGTTGGCGGCTTATTCAAAATCCGAACACGGAATTAACAAGAAGACTGCCAAAGCGTGGATCCACGAAAACGGGCGCCCATGACGCGCTCATTGCCGGTGCGCCGACGGGCGAGAGTTACACGCCGTGAAGAAATGTTATCTGGGCTTGCGCTCGATTTTCATCGGACCCAGCCGTAGCCGCGCCCGTAGTAGTAAGGGCTGTAATAGCCGTACACCGGTCTCGGGACGAACACCGGTCGGGGTGCCACGATCACGGGCGGAGCGGCGACGACCGGGACCGGCGCGGGCACGAGAACGCATCCCGAGAGGCTCACGGCAATGGCTGCGGCCAGGAACAGCGAAGCGGCCACGCGGCCGAATCTGATGCGAGCCATGACAAATCCTCCCGTCGCATTGGACGAGGCGGAGCATGGCGGTGTTTCACGCGGTCAATTCAGCGAAATCGCGGGCCATCCGGATCAAGCCGACAGCGGGTGAGTGATCGAGCGGCCTGCGCTCCCCGGTCGGCCGGAAGCCACACCGTTCGTACAGCTCCACGGCCGGCCGATTCGTGACCGTCACCCAGAGAGTGAGCCCGCTCGCCCGGCGCGCTCGCGCCCAACCGACGACGGCGTCGACGAGCGCGGCGCCGATGCCGCGTCCGCGCGCGTCGGGTGCGACGAACATGCCCACGAGCTCCGGCCGCGGATCGTTGGGCACGTCCGGGTCGCGCGCCAGGCCGGTGACGATGCCGAGCCATCGGCCCTCGTGCTCCGCGATGAAGGTGATGTTGTCGCCTGAGGCGCCGCGCTGCGCGCGCTCGCGCCACACGTCGTCCGTGAACTCCTGCTCCCGCGCCAGGGTCGAGCCGAACGCCATCGGCGCGTCCGCGAGCGCCCGGAGACGAAGGGCGCGCAGAGTTGGGCCGTCGTCGGCGCGTATCCGACGAATGGTCGGCGTCACGGCATGAAGGAGCCGCCGTTCACGTGCATCGTCTGGCCGGTGACGTGCCCCGCCTCGTCACTGGCGAGGAAGACGGCGATCCCCGCGATGTCTTCCGGCTGGGCCATGCGCCCGAGCGGTACCGCCGTCGCCATCACCGCGAGCTCCTCATCGGTGTTGCCATACCGCGGTTGTGCGGTGTCGGTGAGCCCGGGCGCGATCGCGTTCACGCGAATCCCGTGGGGCGCCAGCTCGAGCGCCATGGCGCGGGTCATCGCGACGACGCCTCCCTTGCTGGCCGAGTAGTGAACGCCGCGCACGGCACCGCGGATGGCCTGTGAGGCCATGTTGATGACGGAGCCGCGGCGCCGGCCGGCGATCATCGCGCGGGCGGCGGCCTGGGCGCAGAAGAATCCGCCCTTGAGATTCACGTCGAGCACCAGGTCCCAGTCGCTCTCGCGCATATCCAGCAGCGGCACGCGAGGATAGACCCCGGCGTTGTTGACGAGCACGTCGACGCCGCCGAGCTCGCGCACGACATGCGTCACCATCGCCTGCGCGCTCGCGACTTGCGCGACGTCGCCCTGCACGAGTGCGGCGCGCCGGCCGCCGCCGCGAATCTCCTGGGCGACCTTTTCCGCGGCGCCGCGATCGTCCAGGTAGTTCACGCCGACGTCGGCGCCTTCGCGCGCGAACGCCAGCGCGATGGCACGCCCGATTCCCTGCTGGGCGCCGGTCACCAGCGCCACTTTCCCGGTGAGCCGCATCGTCGTCCTCCCTTGATTTGTATGCGCGCCTCGGCCAGCGAGGCGCAGCCCGGCGCGTCCCGCAGCGCAGTCCGGATTTTGTCGACCCTCGGCGAGTGTGCTAGGGTCGCGCCGAGAACTCACTCCGGAGGGAGCCAATGGACAAAGGCGTCGGACTCGGGCTGAACATCGGTTCGCTGATCCTCGTCGTGGCCCTCGTCATCGATTTCATCGTGGTCATCAAAACCGCCCTCAGCGTCGCCGCTCACTGACGGGACCCGCTCCACCCTGCGCGTCTCGCTCTCTCGCCATGGCCCGCTACGATACCGCCGTTCTCAACGGCACGGTGGTCGTTCCCTACGTCGGCGCTCTGCGCTGCGACGTCGGGATCCGGGCCGGCCGTATCGCGGCCCTCGCGGACTCGATCGCGCCGTCGGACGCCGACGTCGTGGTGGACGCGCGCGGCCGGCTGGTCCTGCCGGGCGCGGTCGATTCGCACTTCCACATCGGCATCTACCGCGACCTGGCGACCGACGCGCGCAGCGAGACCGCCTCGGCCCTCGCCGGCGGCGTGACCACCGTGGTGAGCTACTTTCGCACGGGACTGAACTACCTCAACAAGACCGGGCCGTACCGGACCATCTTCCCCGAGGTCGTCGCGGCCACCATCGGCCACGCGCACACCGATTTCGGGTATCACATCGGCGTGATGACGACGGAGCAGCTCCACGAGGTGGACTGGCTCGTCGGCGAGCAGGGCGTGGGCTCGTTCAAGTACTACATGTTCTACAAGGGGCTGAACCTCACGTCCGACTCGACGCGCGGCAGCGCGTACACGATGGCCGACACGTACGATCTCGGCCATCTCTACCTGCTCATGAAGCAGGTCGCGGCGGCCTCGCTGAAGTACGGCGCTCACGGTCGGGTGTCGCTGAGCCTTCACTGCGAGCAGGCCGAGCTGATCCGCGTGTTCATCGAGGAGGTGAAGCGCTCGGGTCCCGGCGGCCTCGAAGGCTACCATCGCTCACGGCCGCCTCTGACCGAGCAACTCTCGATCGCGGAGGCGCTGGTCCTGACCGACGCCACCCGCTGTCCGGTGAACTTGCTCCATCTCTCGAGCGCCGAGGCGGTCGCGAGCGGCGCCGACGGAAGACGGCGGCACCCGCACCTCGACATCCGGCTCGAGACGACCTTGCATCATCTGGCCCTCACGCACGCGACGGCCGGCGGCATCGTCGGCAAGGTCAATCCGCCGATCCGGACCGAGGCCGATCGCGAAGCACTCTGGCAGGCGGTGGAGGATGGCCGCATCGACACCGTCGTGAGCGATCACGCGTGCTGCAGCGAGGAGGACAAGGGCGAGGATCTCTGGAAGGCGCTCCCGGGGTTCGGCGGCACCGCGCTGCTCTATCCGTATCTCGTCTCCGAGGGGCACCTCCGGCGTGGCCTGCCGCTGACGCGCATCGTGGAGCTGGCCAGCGCCAACCCCGCGCGCGCGTTCGGCCTCTACCCACGCAAGGGCACGATCGCCGTCGGCAGTGACGCGGACCTCGTCGTCTTCGATCCTGCGCGCGAGCAGGTGGTCTCGCCCGCGGTGCTGCACTCGGCGCAGGACTTCACGCCGTTCGCGGGTATGCGCGTGCGGGGCTGGCCGACGCACACACTCCTGCGAGGACGTACGGTGTTCCGGGACGGCGCGGTCGTCGGCGAGCCGCAGGGGCAGTACGTCAAACGTCCGATCGGGCTCTACGGTACCGCGAGCTGAGACAGTGCGGGTGAGGGCGACGCTATGCCTTGGCCCGAGCGGCTCGCCGCGGGCAGGCCTTGTGATACCAGGTCGAGCCGAGCTTGACGTGGTTGCCGTTCTTCCGGATCTTTCGCTTGCACTTGGGACAGGTTCCCATCTGCGCTCCTTTTCGAATGCGGATCGAGGCCGCGCCATTATAGCAGGCGCATCGTGAGCGGCCGCGTGACCGACTGCGTCTTCTGCCGCATCGTCGCGCGCCAGAGCCAGGCCGAGGTCGAATACGAGGACGACGCGGTCCTCGCGTTCAAGGACATCTATCCGAAGGCGCCCATCCATCTGCTCATCATCCCCAAGCGCCACATCAGCTCGATCATGGCGATGGAGCCCGGCGAGGCCGAGGTGCTCGGGCGTTGTCTGCTGGCGGCGCGCAAGATCGGCGAGGCCAAAGGCCTGGCCGATCGCGGTTATCGCCTGCGTATCAATTGCGGCCCGGAAGGCGGCCAGGTCGTCTACCACGTGCATGTGCACTTCTTGGCCGGCGGGCGGGTGAGCGGCGGCTAGACGCGGCTCAGGCCGATGAGGCCACGGTCTTCGCGTCGAGCGGCAGACCGGCGTCCGCCCAGCCGCTGAGCCCGCCCTTCAAGATCCTCACGTCGCGAAAGCCCGCGCGCCGAAGCTGTCGCGCCACCCGGGCGCTCGTGGCTTCGTCGGGTCAGGAGCAGTAGGCGACGACCGTGCGATTCGCGTCGATGTCGAGGGCGCGCGCGCCCCGCTCGAGCTCTTCGGGCGAGAGGTGGCGCGCGTCTTGGATCTTGACGGGGCTCTTCGAGTAGGTCGTCCCGTCGCGCACGTCCAGGATGATCGGCGGCGCGTCCGGCGAGGCCTCGATCAGCCGCATGACCTCCGACGGTCGGATGCGATAGCGGTTGCGCCGAGCGCGCCTCACGGCCAGCACGACCGCGGCCGCGACGACCAGCGCCGCCGCGAGCGCTGCGATCGGCATCCACGGAAAGGGCCGGGGTGGCGGATTCTTTACCTCGACCATCATGCGCCGCACGTCGGTGAGGTCGGGGAGCAGGCGGTTTGCCTCGGCGAAGTGCTTGTCGGCACGCGCGTAGCTGCCGTCGAAAAACGCGTCGAGCCCCGCGTACCACGCGGCGTTGAAGCGGCTGACCTCATCGAGCTTGACGTCGGTGTTCTTCACGAAGTCGCGGACCGCGGCCGACGGGATCACGAAGTTGAAACCCTGGACGATCGTGCCCTGCTTGTCCGCATCGAGACTGACGAACGTGAGAACGCCGAGCACGTCACCGGAAGATCCGACCGCGGGCCCCCCGCTATTGCCCCACGCCGCCGGCGCGTCGACCTGGATCACGACCTGATTGGCGATGTCCTGCTTGAAGCCGGAGATCGCGCCGTTCGTCACCGATGCTTCGACCTTCGCCGAGGTGTTCAGGAGCTCGTGGCTCAACACGACGCCGGGAAAACCGAGGATGTGAATCTTGTCGCCGATCTTCGTGTTCGAGGAATCGCCCAGCATAAGGGCCGGCATGTCCGCCGCCTCGAGCTTCAGCAGCGCCAGGTCGCGGCCCGACATGCCCTCGCCGGCAACCGGCGGGCTGTACTTCGCCACGGTCGCGGAAAGCCGCATGCCGTTGGAGAGGAGCACGGAAATCGACGGATCGAGCTTGGCCTTCGCGCGAGCCAGCGCCGCGGAGAGCGCCGGCTCGCCGAGTTCGCCGCAGGCCTCGCGCACGCCGCGCTCGATCAGGTCTCGCTCGATCGACGGCCCGGGCTGGCGCGCCGGCGAGACGACGTGGCCATTGGTGATGACCCAGCCGTTCGGGTTGATGAACCAGCCCGTGCCGGTCTCGCGGAAGGGAGCGGGCTTGACTCGCTGCTGACCGCCCGCCGGACACGTCACCATGACCTCGGCCGCGACTTCGGACACGACGAGCGCGACGGCAGGCTTCGCGCGGAGCAGGATCTCCTGGACCGACGGCGCGGCATCGGCGAGGCACGGAACCGCGAGGACGAGCACGCCCGCCAACCAGCGACGCATCGAGGAAAATCTTATACCGCGCGAAACGCAAAAAAGAAGGCTCCAGGGGACGGCCCCTGGAGCCTGGGTGCTGCGGCTGCAAAAATACCGCTTTACTTCATGAGGCCCATTGCCTCGACGGCCTTCGCCTTGGCGGAGTCCATGTTGCCGGCCTTGCAGGCCGCCTCGGCCTCGCGGACCAGCTTCGTCGCATCGCTGACCGACGAGGACTTGGCACCGGCGAGAGAGCGCGGGGCCTGGACGTCCTGACCGCTACGCGGAGCCTGGATGTCCTGGCCGGTGCGCGGAGCCTGGATGTCTTGACCGCTACGCGGAGCCTGGATGTCCTGGCCGGCCCGCGGAGCCTGGATGTCTTGACCGCTACGCGGGGCCTGGATGTCCTGGCCAGCGCGCGGAGCCTGGATGTCTTGACCAGCGCGCGGGGCCTGGATGTCCTGACCGCTGCGCGGAGCCTGGACGTC
>Ga0126369_10000424_pt1 | contig 27705 bp, 36 predicted proteins | sample PanSoiMetaPlot_1_FD_109646 | JGI IMG/M metagenome (GOLD analysis project Ga0126369, IMG submission 109646) | Tropical forest soil microbial communities from Panama - MetaG Plot_1 | ecosystem: Environmental > Terrestrial > Soil > Tropical forest > Bulk soil | place: Panama | collected 2016-02-17
CCGTCCGCATGGCGGTGAGCGGGCAGGCCATTCCGCCGCCGCGGGCCGGCTCCGCGGCCAGGCACGAGAGCGAGCACACGGCTCCCGACCAGGCGGGAACCATCCGGCTGCTGGAGCAGGGCGCCGTGGAGGTGGCCGGCATCATCCGCGGGCTGACCGACGAGGAGCTCGACCGGGAGGCGGAGACGTTCATCGGCAGGACGTCGGTGGCGACGTTCATCGAGCGGGCCGTCAACTTCCACCCCCGATGGCACCTCACCAGCATCCAGGCCACCTTCGAGCCCGCCGGCCAGGCGACCTGACGGCGGCAGTCACAAAGCAACTCGCAGCGGCGCTCTCCACGCAGTGACCGGATGACGTACTTCGACCATCTGCACGGCCCTGCGCTGCTGGGCGCGCTGTGCCTGGTGATATTCATCGAAGAGTGCGGCGTGCCGGTTCCCTTCGCGCCGGGCGACCTGCTCCTGGTCGCCGGTGGGCTGGCGATCCGCAGCCGCGGCCTGGACCCACTGCTCGCCGTGCCGGCGGTCTACCTGTGCACGGTCGCCGGCGCGATGACGGGCCGGGAGGCCTTCGACCGGGCGGGCGCCCTGCTGCGGCGGGTCACGGGAGCGACGCGCCTCGGCGGCGGCCTCGACCGCGCGGCTCGCCTCGTGCGCCGCGGTGGCTGGCCGGCCGTGATGGTGGCGCGCATCACGCCAGGGATGCGCATCACGACTACGGAGGTCGCCGGCCTGGTCCGGCTCCCGCGGCGCACCTTTCTCGCCGGCCTCGCGCCCGGCGCCGCGCTCTACGTCGCGGTGTTCGTGTCCGCGGGCTGGCTGTTCGGGCGGGCCGCCATGAGCGTCCTGCTGCACGCGGTCCACCGGTTGGGTCTGGGCGTCACCGTGCTCACCGTGGTGCTGCTCTGGGCGGCCGCCGTCTGGCTCGGCAGCCGCCTGCTCCATCGGGATGAGCCCGCTTCCGATGCCGGCCGCGCGTGAGCCGGCGCCCGGTTCTCGAGCTGGCCGCGGAGGTGGCGGCGCGGTGCAGCCCGGAGGGCAGCCCCGGTAGGCTCGTAGCTGATGGAAGTCCTGCGCATCACTCCGAGGGGCTACTGCCACGGGGTGGTCGACGCGTTCCGCATCGCGAAGCGGGTTCGAGAGTCCACCGGCGGCCCCGTCCACATGCTGGGCCAGCTCGTCCACAACACCCACGCCACCGACGACCTCCAGAGCCAGGGCATCCGGCTGGTCGACCCGCCCAATCGGCTCGCGGGCCTCGAGCAGATCGAGAGCGGCACGGTGATCTTCACTGCCCACGGGGTGTCGCCCCAGGTGAAGGCGCGGGCGGCCGACCTGGGCCTCGCGGCGGTCGACGCGACCTGCTCCGACGTGGTCCGCACCCACGACCTCGTCCGGGATCTCGCGCGGCGCGGATACGAGGTCGTCTACGTCGGCCGCAAGGGCCACCCCGAGCCCGAGGGCGTGATGGGAGAGGCGCCCGACCACGTCCACCTGGTCCAGGATCTCGCGGACGTGGAGGCGCTCGACCTGGCGGGCGACCGCGTCGCGGTGACATGCCAGACGACGCTCTCGATGTGGGACACGGAGGAGCTGATCGAGGCCGTGAGGCGCCGCTACCCCGCGGTCGAGGTGCACAACGAGATCTGCCGCGCCACACAGGAGCGACAGGAGGCGGCCGTCGCGGCCGCCCGCGAGGTCGATGCGGTGGTCGTGGTCGGCAGCGCCCGGTCGTCGAACTCGTGCCGCCTGGTCGAGGTGGTCAGAAAGCTGGCGGGCAAGCCCGCGTACCTCGTGGACAGCGTCGAGGACATCGACCTCACGTGGTTCGACGGGGTTCGCCGAGTCGGCGTGACGAGCGGCGCGTCGACGCCGACTCAGCTCACCCGCCGGGTGGTCGAGTACCTGGAGGCGCTGGAGCCGGCGTCAGCTGCCGCGACGGGTGCCCGGCCCCCCCTGGGTCCGGGTGAAACGGCGCAGCACCGCGGCGAGACCGCCTGAGCCGTCGCTCGCCGGCGGCGGCTCGTCACGCTTCGGCCCCGGCTGAGGCTGTCCGTCGGAGGGCGGCCTGAACGGCGACGGGATCACGCGGGGTTCCGTGAACGGCGGCGGCGGAGGCGGCTCGACGGGTGGCGGGTCAGCGGGCGGCGGGTCAGCGGGCGGCGGGTCAGCGGGCGGCGGCCCCGCGGGCGCAGGCTGGGCAGGAGCGGCGGTCGCGGGCTCGGCGGGGGCCGTTCCCTGCTCAACGGTGCGCTCCTCGGTCGCGGCCGGTTCGGCCGGACGCGATCGCCGCCGCCGCCTCGGCGGCTTGGGCTCCGCCTCCCGCTCGCCGGCCGCCTGCTCTTCTGCGGCGCCATGGCCGCCCGCCGGCCTGCGCCGCCTGGACCGCGTTTGCTGCGGCGCCGGCGTCTCGCCGAGCGGCAGGGCCTCCGGAGCGCTCGGGGGCGCCCACGGCTCGGGCTCCGGAGCGCTCGGGGGCGCCCACGGCTCGGGCTCCGGAGCGCTCGGGGGTGCCCACGGCTCGGGCTCCGGAACGCTCGGGGACGCCCACGACTCGGGTTCCGGCTCGACGGGTGGCGGAGCCGGGGCCGCCTCGGCCGCGGCCGGTGAGCGGCGGCGCCGCCGGCGCGAGGGCGCCGGCGCCTCGGCAGGCGACTCCTCAGCGGCGCTCGGCGGCTCCACGACCGCCGTCTCCGCGGCGACGGCCGGCGATTCCGCCACCTGAGGCTCTGGCCGGGCGCGGTCCGAGCCCCGCCGCCGCCGCCGTGAGGTTCCCTCCGCGGCGGCCGGCTCCTGCGCCGGCGGGGCCGGCTCCGTGGTCGGCTGCTGCGGTGGGCGCCACGGCGGCTCGACGGCAGGCCGGATGATCGGCTCCCGCACCGGTCCGGGCGTGGGCTTGGGCGGCAGGTCCGCGCCCGGGACGATCTCGGGCACCCCGCGCCGGCGCCGCCGCCGGCTCGACTTGCCCTGCCGGGCGGCCTCCACCGGCTGTTCGCGCCGGCTGACAATCCTGGTCACGTCGGCGACGGCGACCAGCTCGCCGCGCTGGTTCTCGACCTCGACCTGCCAGACCGCGAGCCCCCAGCGCGGGTTCTCCACGGGGCGCTTGCGGTTGAGACGCCAGACCGAGCGGATCGTGTCACCCGGCCGGACGGGGCGCAGGAAGCGCCAGGTCATCCCGACCAGGCCGACCGTCGCCGGGACCGGCACGTCGATCGCGCCCAGCCCGGCCGTGACGGCGGCAACCAGCGCACCCGGGACCACCGGCTCGCCGAAGTGGCCGGCACGCGCGTGCTCCGCATCGGTGTACAGCGGGTTGAAATCACCAGACAGACCGACGAAGGCAGCCATGTCGGCCGCGGTGATGGTCCTTCGCCGCGTTCGCCACTCAGTACCGAGGGGCAGTTCTTCGAAGTGGACGAGTTCCAGGACGTTCTCCGTTTTCCGCGGTTGCGAGTATACCGCCACGTCTACTCCTACCATGAACTCGGTGAGTCACTACTGTGTGAACTGCGGGTCCCCACTCGAGCCCCGGATCGTCGAGGACCGCGAGCTGGAGGCGTGCCCGAGCTGCTCGTTCATCCTCTGGCGCGACCCCAAGGTGGTGACCATCATCGTCGTCGAGGACGAGCGCGGCGACGTGATCGTGGGTCGCCGCAGCATCGAGCCCGGATACGGCCTGTGGTGCCTCCCGGGCGGCTACGTCAACGACGACGAGCATCCCGCGGACTCGGCGATACGCGAGTGCCGGGAGGAGATCGGCGCCGACGTGGAGATCACCGGGCTCCTCGGCGTCTACCACATCAGGAAGCGCGACGCGCCCAGCATGGTCGGCATCGGATACCGGGCGCGCCTCCGCCCCGGTGAGGTCGCGATCGCGGGCAGCGAGATGCTGGAGGTCACGGCGTTCCCTAGCGCGGGGGTGCCGGAGCTGGTGTTCGCCAGCCACCGGCAGGCGATGCGTGACTGGCTCGCCAGCTGGGAACAATCGCCGGTGGAGACGACATGAACTGGGTCAAGACATTCTTCGGGATGACCGTATTGACGCTGATCCTGGTGATCGGTGGCAACCTGCTGTTCGGCCGGACCGGCCTGGTCCTCGGCCTGGGACTGGCGCTGGTGACGAACGGTGCGGCCTACTTCTTCGGCGACCGGCTGGCGCTCAGAGCGGCCCAGGCCCAGGAGGTGTCGCCCGCCGAGGCGCCGATGCTGCACGCGCTGGCCGACCGGCTGGCGGCGCAGTACCGGGTGCCCAAGCCCCGCGTGTACGTGAGCCCGGATCCCAGCCCCAACGCGTTCGCGACCGGGCGCAGCCCGAGCCACGCCTCGATCTGCGTCAACCAGGGGCTGCTGCAGATCCTCGACCAGGAGGAGCTGTACGGCGTCCTGGCGCACGAGTTCGCGCACGTGAAGAACCGCGACATCCTGATCAGCACGGTGGTCGCCGTGCTGGCGGGCGCGATCACGCTGCTCGCCCAGATCGGCCAGTGGGGCCTGTTCTGGGGCGGCGGCCAGGACGAGGACAACCAGAACCCGCTGGCCCTGATCGGCGTGCTGCTGTTCGTGATCCTGGGACCGATCGCCGCACTGCTGGTCCAGCTCGCGGTCTCCCGCTCGCGGGAATACGAGGCCGACCACACCGGCGCGGAGGTCAGCCACGATCCGCTCGCGCTCGCGGGAGCACTGCGGAAGCTGGAGCGGGCCACCCAGGCGGTGCCGTCGCAGACGGCCCAGCCGGCGTTCGCCCACCTCTACCTGGTGAATCCGCTCCGGGGTCAGGCGTTCGCGAACCTGTTCTCGACCCACCCGCCAATCGAGGAGCGCATCCGCCGCCTCCAGGCCATGGCCGGCCAGCAGGGTCGCTAGGCCGCCGCGGGCCTCGGCAGCCGCACCCGGCTGCTGCGCAGCGCGGCGGTCAGCGCAGCCAGGAGCAGGCCGGTGACGGCGCACGCCGTGAATCCGGCGAGGTAGCCCGAGTGCTCCATGATCGCGCCGAAGATGGCCGGACCGAAACCCAGGCCGAGGTACAGCACGCTCCCGTAGACCCCCATCGCGATCCCGCGCGTCTCGGCCGTCGACAGGCCGCTGAACAGCACGCTCAGCGCGATGTAGACGGTGGCCAGGATCGGGACCGACAGCGTCAGCAGCACCGTGGTCGCCCAGAAGCCGTGCATGTGCGGCAGGACCGCGATCGCGACGGCGTAGACGCCGAGCCCGATCGCTACGAGCAGGCCGCGGCGCGGGAGCCGGTCGACGATCCGTCCGCCGGGGATGCGCGCCAGCCCGTTCGCCACGGCCTGGATCGCGATCAGGTAGCCGATCTGCTCGGGCGACAGGCGCAGCTGCTCCTTGCCGAACACGGGCAGGTAGGCCTGGACCGTGCCCCACAGGACGGTCGCGCCGAGCATGCCGACGGCCGCGACCGCGAACGCGCGCCGGCGGGCGATTTCCAGCAGCGGCTCGATCAGGTTCCAGCTCACCGCCCGGCCGGGCGCCGACGGGATCGCGAGCGTCATCGCCAGGGCCAGACCGAACAGGACGGTCGAGATCGCGATGGCCGTTCCGAGGTCGATCCAGTGCAGGGACATGCCGGCCAGCGCCGGCCCGGCGAGCAGGCCGACCTGGAACGCGAGGGTGAGCCAACCCAGCGCCCGGCCCACCGTGGAGCTGGGCACCACGTCCACCAGCGTCGACATGAGCGCTGCCTGCGCACCGGCGATGCCCACTCCGGCCAGCGCCTGCCACAGGATGAGCAGCGGCACCGACTGCGCGATGCCCAGCCCGAGCTGCGAGAGCCCGCCGACGGTCACCGAGAGCAGCAGCAGCGCGCGCTTGCCGTAGCGGTCTCCGATGAGGCCCGCGGGAAGCGAGAGGCCGGCCGCCGTCACCGTGGCGACGCTGAAGATCAACCCGACCGCCACCTTGTCGCCGCCGAGCTCGACCACGCGAAGCGGGAGTGCAAACGAGCGGACCCCCAGCGCGGTGAACATGCACCCCGCCGCGATGTAGATGGGCAACGTCTGATTCCTGGCGAGGGGCACGTCCTCCCTAAGATACCGGTGCAGTGTCCGCGGACATTCCGACCCCCTCCGGCGATCTGGCGCGCGCCGCCGAGCTGGTGGCCGCCGCGCGTTGCGGCGTGGCGTTCACGGGCGCGGGGGTGTCCGCCGAGAGCGGGATCCGCACGTTCCGCGGCGAGGGCGGCCTCTGGCGTCAGTACGACCCGTACCGGGTCGCCTCCATCGAAGGATTCCGCCGCGACCCGGCCGTGTACTGGGGCGTCGCCAGCAAGGGTTGGAGGATGTACCGCGAGGCGCGTCCCAACCCGGGCCACGTCGCGCTGGCCGCGCTGGAGGAGGCGGGCCACCTGGTGGGCGTGGTGACGCAGAACACGGACGGTCTGCACCGAGAGGCCGGCACCCGACGGCTGGTCGAGCTGCACGGCAACGGCCGTACGGTCCGGTGCCTGGACTGCGGGGCGACGGAGCCGCGGGCAGACGTCCAGGCCCGGCTGGATCGCGAGCTGCCGCCGCGCTGCCTGGTCTGCGGCGGCATGCACGTCAAGCCTGACGTGGTCTTCTTCGGGGAGGCGCTGCCGTCGGCGGCCATGATGGACGCGTTCCGAATGGCCCGCGAGTGCGACCTGATGCTGGTGGTGGGGAGCTCGCTGCAGGTGTACCCGGCGGCGGACGTCCCGGAGGTGGCGGCCGCGCGCAACGTGCCCGTGGTGATCGTCAACGACGAGCCGACGCCGATGGACGTCGCGGCGACGGTGGTCGTGCGCGGTCGCTCGGGGGAGGCGCTGCCCGAGATCGCCCGCCTGGCCGCCGGCGGCTGAAGCGCTCGAGCTCGGATGCGCACATCTGGACCGATGTGCGACTCCGGACGCCTGGGAATCGCACATCTGGACCGATGTGCAGAAAGATGCCCGCCCAGCTACTCCGGGGAACTCCCCGCCGGCCGGAGATGGACCACGTCGCCCGCCGCGAAAACGCGGCCGTCGACGATGAGCGTCCCGTCCGCGCCGATGTCCTCGGCCACGCCCTCGACCGTCTCGCCCGACAGCTCCACCCGCACCCGGCGACCCAGCGTGTCTGCGCGCTCCCGCCACGTCTCCAGGATCGTCGCCGGCGCCGCCGCGAACCACCGGTTCAGCTCCGGTCCCATCCGCGTGATCAGCTCCTCGCGGTCCACGCCCAGGACGGCGCCGCCGGGCGGCGCCCACTGCAGGTTGATGCCCGTGCCCACGATGCACCGGTCGCCGGTCCGCTCGACCAGGATGCCGCCCAGCTTGCGGCCGTCGAGCAGCAGGTCGTTCGGCCACTTCAGGCGGACGGCGTCGCCACACGCTCGCGCTGAGGCGACCCCCGCGGCCAGCGGCGCCAGCTCGTGGAACGGCAACACCCACGACGCCAGCAACGCGCTGCCGGGCGGCGCCTCCCAGCGCCGGCCCAGCCGGCCCCGTCCGGCCGTCTGATGCTCCGCGACGACCACCGTGCCGATCGGATGCCGGCGCGCCACGTCCTGCGTCGATGGCACGGCGCCGACCCGGATGACCTGCATCGCCCGAGTATCGTAGGGGCAATGGCGGGGACCTCCTGGGACAAGCTCGGACAGATGGACGCCGCCTTCGAAGTGGTCGCGCCCGCGCTGCGTCGCGTTGCCCAGGCGGAGGGCGTGAAGCTGCACGAGTTCTTCCGCGACGACCCGGTCTGGCGCCTCGACTTCGTCAGGGCTGCGGGCGGCGAGGCGGTCGTCGACGTGGCGTGGCGTGAGGAGCGGCCGGAGGAGTACGCGGTGTCGGCCTCCTGGTGGGTCGACGACTACGACTCCACGACGCGGCGCTCCCGCGAGGAGGACGTGGGCACCTTCACGCGTGACCGGTCGCTGGACGACCTCGAGGCGCTCCTGCGGCAGGCGCTGGCGACCATCGACGGCTGGACCGAGGAGGACCTGGACCAGCCCTCCGGGCCGTACCCAGACTGGCAGCGCTACCAGAGCCGGGACGAGTTCTACCGGACACGCCTCCCCCGGCGATGAAGCTCCACCGCGCCGTGGTGCTCGTCCTGATGATCCTGTCCGGCCTGGTGGTCGTCGGGGCGATGACGGCGTACGGCATCGCGACGTTCAGCGGCGGGAGCCTGGTGGCTCTGCTGGTGGTGGTCGTGGTGGCTGCACTGGCGGGAATCGCGTTCAGCTACCGGCGGTACTTTGCTCGGAGACGATGACGCACAAGCTCAAGCTCGGATGGAAGGCGTCCGCGGAGCAGTTCGGCCCGCGCCAGCTCCTGGACTTCGCGGTGCTTGCGGAGGAGCTCGGATTCGAGAGCGCCTGGATCAGCGACCACTTCCAGCCCTGGCGACACACCAACGGCCACTCGCCGTTCTCGATCGCCTGGCTGGCGGCGGCGGGTGAGCGGACGAGGCGGATGACGCTCGGCACCAGCGTGCTCACGCCGACGTTCCGCTACCATCCGTCGGTCATCGCCCAGGCGTTCGCCACGCTCGGCGTGATGTACCCGGGCCGCATCGTCCTCGGCCTGGGTACCGGCGAGGCGATGAACGAGACGCCGGTGATCGGCATCGACTGGCCCGACTCGCGCGAGCGCTTCCGCCGGCTCAGCGAGGCGGTCAAATTGATGCGGTGCCTCTGGACGGAGGAGTTCGTCGTGTACGACGGCGAGTACTACCAGGTCAGGGGCGCGACGGTGTACGACCGCCCGGAGCAGCCGGTCCCGATCTACGTGGCCGCCACCGGTGAGGTGGCAGCCAAGTTCGCCGGCCGCCAGGCCGAGGGTTTCATCTGCACCTCGGGGAAGGGGATGGAGCTCTACCGGGACAAGCTGCTGCCGGCCGTCCGCGAGGGAGCCCTGGCGGCGGGGAGGGCCTACGACGCGATCGAGAAGATGATCGAGGTCAAGGTCTCGTACGACACCGACCGCGCACGCGCGCTCGCCGATACCCGGATCTGGGCCGCGCTGGCCCTGCCGGCCGAGGAGAAGGTGGGCGTACAGAACCCCAGGGACATCGAGGAGCTCGCCCGCGGCGTCCAGCATCCCGAGCGCCGCTGGCTGGTCTCGAACGACCCGGAGGAGCACGTGGAGCAGATCGCGCCGTACGTGGAGCTCGGCTTCACGCACCTCGTCTTCCACCACCCCGGCGACGACCAGGCGGCGTTCCTCCGCCTGTACGCCGAGCAGGTGCTGCCCCGCCTCCGCGAGCGCTGGGGGTGAGGGCGGCAGGCGTGTGGGTCGTCGTCCTGGTGAAGGACTTCGACCAGGCAAAGCAGCGCCTGCGACCGGCGCTCGACCCCGGCCAGCGCCGCGAGCTGGCCCGCGAGAACGCACGCCTGGCGCTGGTGGCCGCGCGCGCCGGCGACCACGTCCTCGCCGTCTGCGGCAGCCACGATGCTGCGGAGCTGGCGCGGACAGCCAGCGCCGAGGTGCTGCTGGAGGCGAACCCGGCGGGTCAGAACCCGGCGGCGCGGCTGGGGATCGCGCACGCCTCATCGAAGGGCGCGCGTTCGGTGCTGCTGCTGTCGAGCGACCTGCCGCTCGTGACCCGTCGAGCGATCGCCACGATGCTCTCCGCGGCCCGGCGCCTCGGCAGCCCCGGCGTGCTCGCGGCGCCGGCGACGGGCCGGGGCGGGACGAACGCCCTCGCCCTGAGTCCGCCGGACGTCATCGACCTCCACTTCGGCGACGACTCGTTGGGGAAGTTCGAGCGCGACGCGGCGTCGCGCGGCGTCCCGTTCGCACTGCACGAGTCGCCGCGGCTGGCACTCGACCTGGACGAGCCGGCGGACCTGGAGGAGCTGCGCCGGCTGGCGGTCTGACGCCGCCGGATCAGGCGTAGACGGCCAGCGCCTGCGCCGGCTCGATGGCCCGGATGCCGGCGATGTCGAAGTCCCGCGCGTTGCAGGTGCAGATCGTCCGGATGCCGTGGCTCCGCATCTGGGCGACGAGCGCCAGGTCGTAGACATCCTGGCCACGGCGCGGATGCCGGACCAGCAGGGGATCGAGATCGTCCAGGAGCGACTCGGGGACAGGCTTGACCTCGATCGCCCCGGAGAGCGACCGCACGATCCCCCATGCCTGGTCGGGGACGGTCGGGTGCGCGCTGCGACGTGGAGAGGTGATCACGGAGTAGCACTCGATCAGCACCTGAGGCACGAGCACCCCCGGCATCGCACCCCTCGCGGTGTGCTGGATGACCGCGAGGCACTCCGAGTGCTGCGCGGCGCGGTCATCCAGGGCGTACACGAGGATGTTGGTGTCGAGCAGGATCACGAGTCCTCCTCCTCGTCGTAGATGTCCGCGCGGCGAAACGGCTTGACGCCCAGGCGGAGGACCGGGAGGCGCAGACCGCCGGCCGGCCGCTGCGGCCCGCCCCCTTGCTCCTCGAGGTACCGCTCGATGGCATCGAGCACCACCTGGTTCTTCGGCCTGCCGAGGCGCCGCGCCGCGACCTCGAGCCGCCCGATCAGCCGCTCGCGGTCCTTGGGCACGTGGAGGTTGAGCTGCATTTGACCAACTATACCCTATGCCATAGTGGTGCTGACGCAAGTTTCCCGGACGGCGTGCGGCCCGAACCTGCGGTACGCTGCGGGTTGGCCCCTGAACGGTTGGAGGAGGTAAGCCGATGTTCCGGCAGGGTGACGTACTGCTCGTCCCGGTGACGGAGATGCCACACGGCCGTCCGGTCGACGCCGACGACGGGCGCCTGGTGCTGGCGCGCGGCGAGGCCACCGGGCACCACCACAGCATCGCCGTCGGTGACGGCGAGCTGGTCGACGCGGCCGAGGGAGTGTTCCTCAGGATCATGGCGCCCACCCCGCTCGAGCACCAGGAGCATGCGCCGATCACGCTCCAGCCCGGCGTCTACCGCGTGGTCCGCCAGCGCGAGTACGCGCCCGGGGCGATCGATCGCTTGAGGGTCCTCCTCGATTAGACCATGGGCGGTCGGCTCGACCGGCTCACGCCCTGGCAGGAGGCGCAGCTCGCCCCCGTCCGCGACGAATGGCGGGATCTGGGCCTCGCCACCGGCCCCGCCGACCGGCTGAGGGCGGAGCGGGGCATGCGTGCCGCCTACGTGGCGGCCGGCCTGCCCGCACCCGCGCTGTTCCTCTGGGTGCGCTCGCCGCTCGAAGGAGTGCTGGGCACGATGCACCTCGCAGTGACCACGACGCGCGCGGAGCCGTCCGCGTCCCGTCGGTGGCTCAGCGCCGCGCTCCGCGCCGCATACCTGGACCTGGTCGGCCGGCCCGGTGAGGAACCGTGGGGTCGGGCCTGGGCGCGGCTGACGCCCGTCCCGGGCGACAGCCTGACCACCTACCTGGCCGGCACGATGCTCGACTCACGGGCCGTCCGCGACCACGTCGCCCGGCGGCTGCCCGCGCGCATCGGCCGCATCGTGCAGGGCGCGATCGGCCACCGGGTCGCCGACCAGGTGCGGCGGGAGGTCCAGGGCGACGTCCGCTGGCACGTGCTCCGCCACGTATGGATGCCGATCGTCGGCGAGATCCAGTCGCGCGCCTGGGACCGGCTGCGGGCGCACGTCGAGGATCGCTACGCACGGCGGTGGCCGTGGGTCCGCGCGTGGTCGGTCGTCCGCGACCTGTACCGGCTGGTCGCAATCCAGGATGCCCTGCACGCGCCTGCCGGTGATCGGGCCACGCCGGACTGGCTGGCGGCGTACGACTTCTTCGGCAGAGCGTGCGGCGTCGAGGCGGTCGAGCGGCTGGACGGGCTGATGGAGCTGACCCGTTCGGCGGGCTGGTGGTGGTGGCCGGCGCGCGGGGCGGTGGTGCTCAGCGAGCGGCCCCAGGAGATCCACCTGGACGAGCAGGGGCGCCTCCACGCCGCGCGCGGACCCGCGCTCACCTATCCCGATGGGTGGGCGCTTTGGGCCTGGCACGGCATCAGGGTGCCTCGTGCCGTGATCGAGAATCCCGAGACCGTTCCCGCGCACGACGTGCTGGCCGAGCCCGACGTCGAGGTGCGCCGCATCATGATCGAGCGGATCGGGCCCGAGCGTCTCGTGCGCGACGGCGGGGCCCGCCGCGTGACGGAGGACGAGACCGGAACCCTGTGGCGGCTCGACCTCGCCGAGGACGAGCCGCTGGTCTGCGTCGAGGTGAGCGACGCCACTCGGGGCCCGGATGCGGCCTTCCGCCGCTACCTGCTGCGGGTGCCGCCGGACGTGCGCAGCGCGCGCGAGGCGGTCGCCTGGACGTTCGGCGTCGACACGGGCGAGTACCGGCCGGCGATCGAGACCTGAGCCGGCGTCCGGTTCCGGGTAGTCGGCGCCGCTCGAGCGTTGCAACTGGATAGGAGGGGGGCCAGGGGATGGTACTTTTCGCGGTCGCGGTGATCGTCGCGCTGCTGGGAGTCGGCGCATACGACCTGTACAACCCGGGAACCCGCTCCATCACGATGGCCGGCTATCATTTCGCCGCGGTGCCCGCCTGGGTGCCCGTCGCCCTCGCTGCCGTGGCGCCTCTGCCCCTCTTCCTGCTCCACGCAATGTGGACGGGCCTCCGCATCTGGCTTCTGAAGGGCGCCCTGCGCCGCGTCCGGAGGTGGGACGACCCCCAGCAGCGGTGGCCGGCGGTCGAGCGGCGGGTCCAGCCCGTGCCGGTAGAGCGGCCGGGGCTCGAACGGCGGCGGGTTCGGGAATGGCCGGCGGTCGAGATGCCCCCCGGCAGCCCGCGGCGCAGACGGGCCAGCCAGGCCCCGACTCGGCCGTCGGGTCCGCAGCCTGCTCCCAAGCGCTCCTGGCTCAACCGGGACTAGAGGGCAGCGGCAGCCGCTCGGGCGCTCCGGGCATCATGGACGTTCCATGCGCGTCACGCTCCTGGCCGGCGGCACCGGCGCCGCCAAGCTCGCCGTCGGGCTGCAGGCCGTACTGGCCCCGGGCGAGCTGAGCGTCGTTACGAACACCGCCGACGACGTCGACTTCTGGGGCCTGCGCGTGTGCCCCGACACCGACGCCGTGCTCTTCCGGCTGGCCGGCATCTTCAACGAGCAGGCCGGCTTCGGGGTCGCCGACGAGAGCTTCAACGTCCACGGCCAGATGCGGCGACTGGGCCAGCCCGACTGGTTCTGGCTCGGCGATCGCGACCTCGCCTTCCACATCGTGCGCACGGACCTGCTGCGGCGTGGCGCACGACTGACGGAGGCGGCACTGCAGCTCGCCAGGCTGCTCGGCCTGTCCACGCGCGTGCTGCCGATGGCCGACGACGACGTGCGGACGTGCTTCTCGACAGACGCCGGCTGGCTGGGGTTCCAGGAGTACTTCGTCCGGGAGAAGCTGCGGCCCCGCCTGCTGGCCATCGAGTTCGCCGGCATCGAGACGGCCCGGCCCGCGCCCGAGGCGATGGCTGCGGTCGAGGGGGCGGACCTGGTCGTGATCGGTCCGTCCAACCCGCTGATCAGCATCGCCCCGATCACCGCGTTACTGGGGCCCGCCATGCGGCGTGAGCGCACGGTCGCGGTCACGCCCATCGTCGCCGGCCGGGCCCTCAAGGGCCCGACGGTCGAAATGCTCGTCGCGCTCGGCAAGGAGGCGACGCCGGCGCAGGTGGCCGAGGAGTACCGGACGCTGGCGGCCGGTTACATCCTGGATGACCTGGATCGTGGCCTGGCACCGCGGATCGAGGCGCTCGGGTACCGCGTGCTGGTGACGGACACGGTGATGCCCGGCGCGGACGAGGCGCGCCGGCTCGCGACGGCCATCCTGGACGCCTGGGGGTAGGGATGCGGCCCCTGCTGACATCCAGCGGCATCCGCGATCCCGATCACCTGGCTCGGCTGCTCGATCCGCAGTGGCCGCTGGAGCCGCTCCTGGCGGCCGCCCGCGCGGTCTGCCGCGAGGGCCACGGCGACCGCATCACGTATTCGCCCAAGGCGTTCCTGCCGCTCACGCAGCTGTGCCGTGACAACTGCGGCTACTGCACCTTCGCCAAGCCGCCGCGGCCGGGCGCGCGCGCCTATATGACAGCGGAGGAGATCCTCGCGGTGGCGCGCGTCGCCGCGCAGGCGGGCTGCCGCGAGGCCCTGTTCACCCTCGGCGACAAGCCGGAGCGCCGCTACCGGGTAGCGAGGGACGAGCTCCGGGCGATGGGCTTCGAGACGACGGTGCAGTACCTCGCGCACGTCGCCTGGCGGGTCCTGGCGGAGACCGGCATGATTCCCCACGCGAACCCGGGCGTCCTGTCGCGTGACGAGCTCGCGGCCCTGCGGCGGGCCAGCGGCAGCATGGGCCTGATGCTGGAGCAGTCGACCACGCGCCTGCTGGGCCGGGGCGAGGCGCACTGGGCCAGCCCGGACAAGCGCCCGGAGGCGCGCCTGGAGACGATCGAGCTCGCTGGCGAGCTCAGCATCCCGTTCACGACGGGCCTGCTGATCGGCATCGGCGAGACGCGGGCGGAGCGCGCGGAGACGATCGCGGTGCTGGCGCAGCTGGCCCGGCGCGACCACGTCCAGGAGCTGATCGTCCAGAACTTCCGCGCCAAGCCCGGCACGCGCATGGCGGCCGCGCCGGAGCCGACCATGGAGGAGCTGCTGCGCGCGGTCGCCGTGACGCGGCTCGCCTGCGGCCCCGGGCCGAATGTGCAGGCCCCACCCAACCTCGCGCCGGACGAGTACGGGCTGCTCGCCGGCGCGGGGATCAACGACTGGGGCGGCGTCTCGCCCGTCACGATGGACTACGTCAACCCGGAGGCGCCCTGGCCGCAGGTGCGACTGCTCGACGCAGCGACCCGCGCCGCCGGCTCGCGGCTGGCCGCGCGGCTGTGCGTCTACCCCGAGTACGTGCGCGACCCGGCCGAAGCGCGGCGGTGGCTGGACCCCCGGGTGCTGCCCCACGTGGCGCGTGCCTCCGACGCTGAGGGTCTGGCGCTCGGGCCCGGCTATCATCCGTCGTCATGACCTACGACCAGATCGTCCAGGGTCTCCGGGACTCCACCTACGAGCTGCAGAACGAGGGCCGCCTGGTGCGGGCCGGCCTGAAGTCCGAGCAGGACACCGCCAGCATCGCCGAGCGGTACGCGTGGCTCTACTCCGAGGAGACCCTCGACGCGGTCGGCGATCCGGTCGGCGAGGAGCGCAGGCGCGTCCGGTCGGCCGTGCTGCAGGGCATCATCGAGCGGCGGACGGCCGTCCAGCAGGATCGGCTGTCCACGTTCTACGCGAACGCGCTGGCGAAGATCGGCGACGACCAGGTTCCGTTCTATTCGGCCCAGGCCGAGGCGACCAGGGAGCCGGACTCGCGCCGGCGCGAGGCGCTCGGCGAGGGTACGGCCGCGGTCATGGCGGAGGCAGACGAGCTCCAGCTGGAGCTGGAGGCGGCCGTCCAGGAGGTGATCCGCGGCTTCGGCCTCGGCGACTCCACCGCGTTCTGGTCTGCCCTGAAGGAGGTGGACTACGGCCAACTGCGCGACGAGCTGGCCCGCGTGGCCGATGCGGCAGCGGGCCGGTACCGGGCGTGGGTGGAGCCGCGCATGGAGGCGGCCGGCCACCCCTTTGGCGAGTGTCCCAACTGGCACCAGCCGTTCATCCGCGGCCTGCCTGAGTACGACGCTGCGTTCCCGGAGGAGCGCTTCGAGCCGGTCATGCGGCGGACGTTCGACGACATCGGCCTCGAGCTGTTCTCGGTGGCGTCCATTCACATCGACCTCGAGGACCGCCCCTCCAAGAACCCGCGCGCGTCGGTCTGGGTGCCGGAGGCCGGGTGGGAGGTGCATCTGCTGGTCCGGCCGTCGGGCGGCAACGGCGACTACGCGGCGTTCCTTCACGAGGCCGGCCATGCGCTCCACTTCGGGCTCACCGACATGACGATCGGCTGGCCGCTGGCCAACGTCGGCCGCTCGATGGCGTACGCCGAGCTGTGGTCGTTTCTGTTCGAGCGGGTCGGCCACGACCCCGCCTGGATCGCCGAGGCCACCGGTGTGAGCGACGCGGTGGCCGAGCGGATCGCGACCGACCAGGCCGGCGTGGACCTGATGCTCTTCATGCGATACGTCGGCAAGTTCACGGCGGAGCTCGACCTGTACGCCGGGGACCCGCTCGACGCGCAGCGCGGGCGGCGAATCTACTCGTCCGTCGTCAGCGCCCGCACGGGCTTCCGGTACGACCCGCGCGCGTGGCAGTACGACCGCGACGCCGCCTTCTACTCGGCGGACTACCTGCGTGCGTGGCTGGCCGAGGCGGCGCTGGACCAGCGGCTCCGCGACTGGTTCGGGGAGCGCTGGTGGGCCGTCCCCGAGGCCGGCGCCTGGCTGCGCGAACAGTGGTGCCGCGGCTGGGAGCCCGAGGCCGAGGAGGTCGTCGAGGAGACCGGCGGCCGGCCCTGGTCGGGCGACGCCCTGCTGGAGCGGATCGAGCGCCGACTGCCCGGCGGCCGCCTGCCACAATCGGTGCCTTGATGCCGCTGTTCGAACAGATCGACCGCGACCTGGTGACGGCCCGCAAGGAGCGTGACGGAACGCGGCTCTCGACGCTCGGCCTGCTCAAGACCGAGGTCGTCAAGGCGGCCAAGGAGCCGGGCTCCGCGGGCGCCGACGACGAGCTGGTGCTGCGCGTCCTGCGCAAGGAGGTGAAGCGCCGCGAGGAGGCGGCCAGGGTGTACGAGACCGCCGGCCGAACGGAGTCGGCTCGCCGCGAGGAGGCCGAGGCCGCGGTGCTCCGGCAGTACCTGCCGGCCGACCTGAGCGAGGCTGAGCTGGAGCGCGAGGTCCGCGCGGCCATCGACGAGGTCGAGCCGCAGGGGCCGCGCGACTTCGGCGCCGTCATGAAGGCCGCCAACGCCCGTCTGGCTGGTCGGGCCGAGGGCGGGCGCGTCGCCGCGATCGCGCGGAGGCTGTTGGGCTCGTAGCGTGGCGACACCGCGGACACGTACGGCGAGGAAGCCGCAGGCCAGGACCAGGCCGAAGGCGCGCAAGCTCGTCCTGCCCCGTTCGCCGAGGGGCGCTCGCGAGCGCGCCCTGCTGACCGTCCAGCGCCTGGCGGAGATCTACCCCTCGGCCACCGAGCTCGACCACGGCAACGCGTTCGAGCTGACGATCGCGACGATCCTGTCGGCGCAGACGACGGACAAGATGGTCAACTCGATCACCCCGGAGCTCTTCCGCCGCTATCCCACGCCCGCCGACCTGGCCGCGGCCGACCCCGCCGACGTGGAGCAGCTCATCAAGCCGACCGGCTTCTTCCGGGCCAAGACGGAGGCCATCATCGGGTGCGCACGGGGCATCGTGGAGCGGTTCGGCGGCGAGGTCCCACCGCGGATGGAGGACCTGGTGACGCTGCCCGGGATCGGACGCAAGACCGCGAACGTGATCCTCGGCGTCGCGTTCGACATCCCGGGCTTCGCCGTGGACACGCACGTCACGCGCCTGACCAACCGGCTTCGTCTGGTGGCGACGAGCGACCCCGAGAAGATCGAGACGCTGGTCACGCGCATGGTCCCGCCGGTCGAGTGGACCGGGCTCTCACTGCGCCTGATCCTGCACGGCCGCCGGATCTGCATCGCACGCCGCCCGCTCTGCGAGCAGTGCGTGCTGAACGACTTCTGCCCGTCCTCGACCGTGAAGCCCCGTACCGGTTAGGCAGCTGCACGAACATCTGTTCTATACTCGATGTCGTGGCAGAGCTGGAGCGCCGGCAGATCGAGGTCCAGTACGTCGAGCAGCCGTGCAAGAGCGCCCTCAACCCGGTGAAGGGCATGGGATTCAAGTGGTCGCTGAACCCATACATGGGCTGCGAGCACCGCTGCGCCTTCTGCTACGTGCGGGCGTACGAGAAGCGGGCCGATCGGCCGTCCGACGACGCATACGGGCGCGCCATCCGGGTCAAGACCAACGTGGCCGACGTGCTGCGCTGGGAGCTGTCGCGGCCGAGCTGGAAGCGCGAGACGGTCTCCATCGGCGCCGCCACCGACCCCTATCAGCCCGCCGAGGGCCGGTACCGCCTGACCCGGGCCTGTCTGCGGGCGTTCGCGGACTTCGGCAGCCCGGTCGGCCTCATCACCCGCGGGCCGATGATCGTGCGCGACGTCGACGTGCTCACCACGCTGGCCCGCCGCGCGGAGCTGAACATCACCTTCAGCATCCCCACGCTCGACGACGACGTCTGGCGCAAGACGGAGCCAGGCACCGCGCACCCGCGCCAGCGGCTGCGCGCCGTCGAGCGGCTCGCGGCGGCCGGTGTCAGGGTCGGCGTGGGCATGGCCCCGATCCTTCCCGGGCTGAGCGACCGTCCCGAGCAGCTGGAGTCGGTCGTCAGAGCGGCGCGGGACGCAGGCGCCAGCCACGTCTGGTCGGGACTGCTGCACCTGCGCGACGGTACGCGCCAGCACTTCCTGGCGGTCCTGGAGCGGCACTGGCCGGAGCTGCTGCCGCGCTACCTGGCCGACTACCGCACCGGGCCGTACCTGAAGCCGGAGAAGACCACCCCGGTGACGCGGTCGGTGTCGGCCATGGTCGACCACCTGGGCGTCGGCGGTCGTCCGCGGTACCTGCTGTCCCCGCCGCCGCCGGCGCCGGAACCCCAGCAGCTGACGCTGCTGGCCGGGTAGCGAGGGTACGATTCAGAGGCCATGTGGTGGTCCCTCAGCAGCCGTGTCAACGGCGTTCCCAAGCGCGAGATCACGCGCCGGACGGTCCCCTGTTTCAAGAACGTGATCGAACCCGACGGTGAACGGCTGGCGCAGTGCCTGCTGGTCGACTCGAAGTACCTCTATCGGTATCCCTACGAGAAGGTAACCGGGCTGAAGTCACTCGCGATCAAGGCACGATACGTCAAGGGCGAGATGGAGGACCTGCGCCTGCGTGAGTTCCAGCCGGGCCTCTGCCGCTATGTCCGCCCGCGCGACCAGGCCGTCTCCGCGTAGCGCCCCGGCGGCCGAGGCGCCCGGCGGCGGCATCGTCCAGCAGGTGCTGGCCGAGCGCCGCGAGCTGATGATCGCCAACGAGCGCCTGCGTCTCGAACTGGAGGATCTGCGGCGGGCCGGGACCCGCGAGGATCCGCGCCTCCACGTGCTGGAGCTCGAGAACCGCGCGCTCCGGGAGGAGCTGGCCGCGGTGCGCGACGAGCTCGCGTGGTTCCAGGACTCCGTGAAGCGCGTGGTGGAGGAAATAGAGAAGGCCTCACCCTGAATGAGGGCGAGGCCTTTGACCACTCGGATCTAGCTGACGGCGTTCGCCAGCTGCTCGGCGTACGGCGTGACGTAGCTTCCGACGATCGGGATCTGGAACCGCGCGCCGGCGTTGTTGTTCGCCTGCACCAGGCAGACGATCCACATGATGAAGGTGTAGAAGCCGAGCACGACGCCGATCAGCGCCAGAAGAAAGCTGATGACGCCTGGCAGGAACGATTCGAGGATCCGCAGGGCCCAGAAGATCACCGTCATGCCACCGAAGAACACGACGGACTGGGCGGCGTGGTACTTCACGTCGGGATCGTTCTTGCCGACGAACAGGAAGATGATGCCCGTGATCCAACCCAGCAGGTAGGAGAGGATCGCGCCGGTCTTCTTGTCGACGCCGCCGGTCGACTGGTAGCTCGGCGGCGGATAACCCGGCTGCTGCCCGCCCGGTGGCGGATAGGGGGGCTGGCCCCCCGGGGGCGGACCGGGTGGTGGATTCTGCATACTCGATGCCTCCAGGAATCGGGATTTGGCTGGCGCCATGCATTATGGGTCGCGAGGCGCCAAATCGCCAGCGTCGCCGAACTTCGTCAGCGATCGCGGCATCGTAGCAGCTCATTCTCACACGGTTCTCATGAGCGCCGTCGATCGTGACGGGCGATGGCACCCGCTGCCGCCGGCGTCCTGGCCGGCATTCCCGCCGCGCATCTGCTCGGCCTCGCCGGCGGCGTCGTGGCCGTCGTGCTGGGCGTGTGGACCAGGGGCCGAAATCTCGACGCCCTGACGGCCCTGCTCGTGTGCACAGCGGGCGTGCATTTCGGGCTGGCCCTCGGACATGCGGCGACACTCCCGCTGCTGTCGGTCCTGTTCGTGCTCGACGGACTCGCGTATCTCGCCCTCGTGGCACTCCCGAGGCGGCGATGGTGGCGTCCTGCCGCGGCCGTGCTGCTCGTGTCGACGATCCTGGCCTATCTGGTGTATGTCGGCAGCGGACGTGAGTCGCCGGAGCCGGTCGGCGCGGTGGACAAGCTGGTGGAGCTCGTGGCGCTCGGCCTCGTGCTGCTGCCACGGCGCCGGCAAGGACGGTGGCGCACCGCCTCGTTGGCGACGCTCGCCCTGGCCTTCCTGACCGGAGGCGTGATGTGGATCGAGGACCTGGCCGGCGCGGCGCACCTCCACGGCGCCGCGGTCACGTGCTCGCCGAATCACAGCCCGGGGCCGGGCACCGTGCTTCGGTCGGTGCCGTGCACGGTGACGCCGGAGCAGCGGGCGGCCGCGGATCGCCTGGTGGCGGACACCCGGCGGGGCATCGCGCCATACCAGGACGTGAACGTCGCCCTGGCGGCCGGCTACCGTCCCGGCGCTCCCGACGGGAGCGGCGCCGCGCACTACACCAACTTCCGGGCGCCCGCCAACCCGCTGGACCCGCGGCATCCGGCCGCCCTGGTCTACGCGGCCACGCGGCACGGGCCGATGCTGCTGGGCGCGATGTACCAGATGCCGAAGCAGGGCGTGTCCGGTCCCGACATCGGCGGCGCTCTCACCCCGTGGCACTACCACACGAACGTGTGCTTCTCGCTGCCCGGGCTGCTGGTCTCGGGGCTGTCGACGCCGTTCGGCCAGTGCCCGCCCGGCTCGATCCGCGTCACCACAGCCGACCAGCTTCACGTGTGGACCGCGCCCAACCCCAACGGACCGTTCGGCGACCTGGACGAAGCGTGGGTGCGGAAGCTGGACGCTTCGTGACCGGACCTCGAGCCCTGAGGCACGTCCTGCTGCTCCTGCAGGGCGCGCTGGCCGGCCTGGTCGCCCTCGAGACGCTGGTCGTCGGCGTGGCGCTTCGGAGCCCGCTGCTGCTGTGGCTGGCCGCGCTGGCCATCGCCCTCGCCGTCGTGCCGGTCGTCCTGGCCTTCGGCCTCCTGCGTGGACGGCGGCGAGCGCGCGGCTTGACCGTGGCATACGAGATGACGCTGCTGGTCAGCGGCTGCGTGAACGCGACCCTGCTCGGCAACGACGATCTCGTGTCGCTGCTGGTCACGCTCGCGCTGCCGCTCGTGGTGCTGTGGCTGCTGGGACACTACCCGCCGGAACTGCAGGAGCCGTCCGAGCGGCCGGCCTGATTGCGCCGGGGGCGGTCAGCCCGCGAGTCGCCGGTCGCCGGCCGGCTGCGGCTGCGGCGATGCGGCACCAGGGGTGGCGGTGGCGCCGCCGCCCGACTCGGCGAGCAGGTCGCGGCCGATGGCCAGCAGGTGCTCCATGGCCTGCCGCATCTCCTCGGTCGTCGAGCGGTCGTCCACTACGACGGCGGTGCGATAGCGGCGCGCATGCCCGCGGTTCGTGAAGGCGATGTCCCGAACCCGGTGGTCGCGGCCGAGGCGGGCCGGGTAGCCCATCTGGGCCAGCATGTCGTCGACGAGCTGCCTGGCACCGGCGACGGCGTGGCGTGGCCGGGAGACGAAGAGGGCCTCCAGCTCGCCGAAACGCTGCCGGTACGGCGCAATCCGATCCGCGGGCAGCGGTCGGACCTCGAAGTCGCTGTCTCGGCGGCGCAGCGCGGTCAGCCCCATCAGGACGACGAGCACGACCACGACGAGACCGGCGCCCACAAGCATCGCGACGGGATCTGGATTGAGCATTCCAACCTCCCCTTTTATTGCAGTCATTTCAGATTAAATAGTGTATGTAATGATATCAATAAAGAGGAGTACTATGCTGAGGATGTCATGATCGAGCCGTTCCGCCACAACTCCTGGGCCACCATCAGACTGCTCGAGTTCTGCCGCGACCTCGATCCGGCGGTCCTCGACACCGGCGCGGCGAGCGCCTACGGTCCGGTCAAGGAAACGCTGGCGCACCTCGTGGGCTGGGAGGAGGTGCTGGCCGGCGCGGTGGAGGGGACCGCGCCGCACGAGGCGCCGCCGAGGTTCGCCTCGGTGGACGACCTCCTTGACCGTGCCACTCGCCTCGCCGACCGCTGGGAGCGAAGCCTGGAGCCCGAACCGCACCCTGACCGCGTGGTCGAGTTCGGCCCGGCCGGAGCCAGGCGCCTGGTCCGCGTGGGCACGGTGCTCACGCAGGTCGTGCACCACGGCAACCACCACCGCGCGCAGGTGAGCATCGCGCTGAACGGGGTCGACATCCAGGTGCCGGCGCTCGACGCGTGGGCGTTCAGCGCCTGGTACGCGGAGAGCGCGGGGCGCCGCCGGCGGCGAGACGACCTCTAGGAGCCCTGGTTCAGTCCTCGGGCGTGTCCGAGTCGGCGCGTCCGGCCTGGTGGTCCAGGGCGATCAGGTAGCCCCGGGCCCGCTCGGTCAGGGGATACCGGTTGACCAGGGCCCAGAAGTCGGGACCGTGGTGCGGCACCTCCAGGTGCGCGAGCTCGTGCACCAGGAGGTAGTCCAGCACCCAGTCCGGCAGACCCGCGGCGCGCATCGAGATCCGGATCACCCCGGCCGCGTACGTGCAGGAGCCCCAGCGGCTGGTCTGGTCCGCGAACGCGATGCTCGTCCAGTGCAGGCGGCCGTCGAAGTGGCGCCGGTTGAGCGCTCGCGCCCGCTCCTCGAGCCTCGTGTCCGTGGGCCGCGCCCGGCGGAGCCGGCGCTCCAGCCGGGCGCGCATCCGCTCCGCCCACTCCTGCCGCTCGGCCTGCGGCATGCCGGCGGGCACGCGCAGCTCGAGCACGCCGTCCACCACCCTGGCGGAGACGGTCCGGCGGCGGTTGGGCGACGCGACGATGCGGATCGACGGCTCCCAGCGGGCGGGCAACCTAGCTCCTGGGCTTCTGGGCGAGCGACTCGTCCGGGTGGCTCAGCTCTGCGTCGAGCGACACTTCGAGCTCGTCACCGGCCATCGGGCCCCAGTCGAACTCGCGGCTCCAGGTGATGCCGAAGTCGCGGCGGTTCACCGTGAAGCGCGAGGTGAAACCGGCCCGCAGGCCCCACGGGTCGCTCACGACGCCGTGGAATTCGAGGGGGATCTCGATCGGCCTGGTCACCCCGCGCAGCGTGAGGTCGCCGCGGACGACGTAATGGGTGCCGTCGCGGGGCTCGACCGACGTGCTGCGGAACGTGAGCGTCGGATGGTTCTCGGCGTCCAGCCAGTTCTCCGACCGCATGAAGTCCTCCTGCGGCGGGTGGCCCGTCGTCACCGCGCGGGTGTCGGCCTCCAGCTCGAACGTCGACCGCAGCGGATCGGCCGGGTCGACCTGGAGCTTGCCGCTGATCCTGGGGAACTTTGCCCGCAGGTTGGCGACGCCCATGTGGCGGACGCTGACGAACAGCTGGGAGTGGAGCGCATCCACGTTCCACGTGGAGGCACGCTGGAGCGCCTGCGGATTCGAGTCTGGCTGAGTCACGTCTGGTCCCTCCACCTGCACCGCGCCCGCCGCGGAGCCATCTGATGGTAGGGAAAGGTCAGAGCGGGATGTTGCCGTGCTTGCGCGACGCCTGCTCGACGGTCTTGCGCAGGCACAGCTCCAGGCCGCGGACCAGAGCGCGGCGCGTCTCCCGCGGCTCGACGACGTCGTCCACGTAGCCGCGCTCCGCGGCGTCGTACGGATCGCCGGCGCCAACCTCGGCCGTCGGCCACGCCAGGCTCAGGTCGGCGCCGAGCTGGCCGGGCGACATCAGGAGGTAGCCGGCGCCGGCCGCGCGCCCGGTCATCACCACCAGCTTGGGCACCGTGGCCTCGGCGTACGCGTACAGGAGGCCGGCGTGCTCGCGGCCGAGGTCGACCGGCCCGCGCGTGTCGACGATGGAGACGAGCGGCACGTTGAAGGCGTCGCAGAAGCGGATGAACCGCGCGGCCGTCGCGGCGCCCGCGCGGTCGATCGCGCCGCCCTGGACCGCCGGCTGGTTGGCGACGATCCCGACCGTGTGCCCGGCCAGCCGGCCGAGACCGGTGAGCACGGTCGCGGCCGACGACGAGTGGACCGGCAGGAAGCGCCGGCCGTCCAGCAGCCGCGTGACCACCTCGCCCATCGCGTACGAACGCTGCCCGGCCGCCACGATGGCCTGCAGCTCGGGATCGCCCCGTGTGGGCGGGTCCGGCGAGGGCACGAAGGGCGGCGCCTCGCCCCGGTGAGCGGGCAGGTACGAGAGCACGTCCCGCACCTCGTCGTCGCGGTCGAGGGCGAAGTCGGTCAGCGCCGCCGGGTGGATGCCCTCGGGCGACCCGCCGCCGACGAGGCTCAACTGCGGGATCGCGCCCGACGCCCGAACGTGACGTTCGAGGATCTCGGCGAACCCGGCCAGCGCGGCGAGCCCGTCCGGCAGTGCGCCGCCGGACGCCTCGTGCAGGCCGATCAGGGGGATCCGGCTGACCAGCGCGAGCTCCTGCGCCTTGACGACCTTCATGGCGGCGACCTCGGTCAGGGCGCCGATGTCCATCGCGTACACCGCGACGTCGCGCGTGTCGATCGTGCCCACCCCCACGACCGCGCCGGCTCCGGGACCGGCCTCGAGCCGGTCCAGCTCGGCGAAGCTGCCGGCGTCCACCAGCGCTTCGATGCGCTCGCGCGGCCCGGGCAGCGGTGCCGAGGCCGTGCCGCCCGGCTTGCTCCCGCCACCCTCCTCAGTCACCTGACCTATCGTAGAGCGGGAATCTGGGATGGCCGAGACGCTGGCGCTCGACAGGACCCTCACGCTCCACCAGCTGCGGACGTTTCGCGCGGTCGCGGAGCAGCTCAGCTTCAGCGCGGCCGCGCTCGAGCTGAGCATCAGCCAGCCGTCCGTCTCCTACCAGGTCAAGGAGCTGGAGGCGGCGCTCGGCCTGCCGCTCCTCGACCGGCTGGGCAAGCGCGTCCGCCTGACCGAGGCCGGCCAGGTGCTGTACGACTACGCGCGCCGGACGCTCGCGCTGCTGGACGAGGCCGCGCTCGTCATGGAGCAGATGCGAGGCATCGAGCGCGGCACGCTGCGCGTCGGCGCCAGCAACACCGTCGGCATCTACGTCATCCCGCTCGCGCTGGGCGCGTACAAGAAGCAGCATCCGAACCTCGCGGTGTCGCTGGAGATCGGCGCGCCGGCCGTGCTCCAGGATCGGGTCCGCCAGGGCGCCCTGGACCTCGCGGTGCTGAGCGCTCCCGTCGCCGCGCCCGACCTGATCGCCGTTCCGTTCATGGTGGACGAGCTGGTGATGGTCGTCCCGGCGGGCCACCCGCTCGCCGGCCGGCCCGGCCTCACGCTGCGCGACTTCGCCGGTGAGAGCTTCCTGATGCGCGAACGCGGGTCGGGCACCAGGCTCGCCGTGGAGCGGGTCGCCCGCAGCGCCGGGGTCACGCTGCAGGTCGGCATGGAGCTCGGCAGCAACGGGGCGGTCAAGCATGCGGTCGAGGCCGGGCTGGGCGTGGCCGTCCTGTCCAACCACGCGATCGAGCTGGAGCGCAAGGGCGGCCGCCTCGTGGTGGTCGACATCCAGGGGTTCCCGATCCCGAGGCCCTGGAGCATCCTGCACCTGCGCCGCCGGCAGCTGCCCGCGGCCGTGGAGGGATTCATCCAGCTGCTCCGAGACGGTCGCTGGGAGCGGCCGGCGGCGGGGCGGGACTGATCTCGAAGCGCGCGTAGCCGACGTCGCCGGGTGCGACCAGCACCCACGGCTGGTCACACCAGCAGACCAGCACGCGGCCGGCGAGCGAGTCGTCCGCGATGAGGCCCGCCACCGCGCCCGCGATCTCCTCCGGCGGCGTCATCCGGTCGGGGATGTGCTGGCGGGCACGCTCGGCCGGGTCGAGGGTGGCCGCGTACGCGACGCTGGACGGGGTCGCGATCCAGTCGGGCGCCACGGAGTTGACCCGGACGCCGTCTCGCGCCGCCAGCGGCTCCAGGACCGCGGTCAGCCGGATCAGCCCGGCCTTGGCCACCGCGTACTCGACCAGCGGATTGGGGAGCGTTCCCATCCCCGCGATCGACGCCACGTTCACGACCGCGCCGCCGCCCCGCCGCCGCATCGCGGGCAGCGCGTGCTGGATCGCGAGCATCGGGCCGCGCAGGTTGCGGTCCAGCGTGCGGCTCCAGTGATCGCCGGGCACGTCCGGGAAGTGGGGAAAGTCCGGGCCGCCCGCGCTGTTGACCAGCACGTCGAGACCGCCGAACATGTCGCCGGCGAACGCGGTCATCGCGAGGACGTCCTCCTCGACGGTGACGTCGGCCGGCACGAAGGACGCCCGGCCGCCGGCCGCCCGCACGCGCCGGACGGTCTCCTGCCCGCCGTCCTGGTCGATGTCGGCGACCACCACCGCCATGCCCTCCGCGGCCAGCCGCAGGACGATCGCCCGGCCGGTGCCGGCGCCGCCGCCGCCGGTCACGAGCGCCACTCGCTTCTCGAGCTCCATGCGATCAGGTTGCGCGCTCATCACTGACAGCTGCTGTCACGGTTCCGCGCTACCGTGAACGAATGCGCGCGAGCCGGCTGGTCTCGATCCTCCTGCTCCTCCAGGTCCACCGCCAGCTGCCGGCGACCGAGCTCGCGCGGCGGCTGGAGGTGTCCGTCCGCACGATCTACCGCGACCTCGAGGCGCTCGGTGAGGCCGGCGTGCCGGTCTTCGCGCGTCCCGGCTCGGGCGGCGGCTGCGGCCTGCTCGAGGGCTACCGGACGCGGCTCACCGGCCTGAACGTCGAGGAGGCGCGGGCCCTCTTCCTCGCTGGCGTGCCGGGCCCGGCGGGGGAGCTCGGCCTGGGCACGGCGCTGGCGGCGGCACAGCTCAAGATCCTGGCGGCGCTCCCGGCCGAACTGCGGGCGGGCGCCGGCCGGGCGCGCGAGCGGTTCCACCTCGACGCGCCGCGCTGGTTCGAGCGTGCCGCCGACGCCGGCCACGTGCACCTCGCGACCATCGCCGGCGCGGTCTGGGACGACCGTCTGCTGCAGCTCGCGTACCGGCGCGACGGCGCTCCGCTGGCCACGCGTGCGGTCGAACCGCTGGGCCTCGTGCTGAAGGCCGGGGTGTGGTACCTGGTCGGCCGGCTGCCGGGGCGCGACGACCCGCACGTCTACCGCCTCTCACGGGTCGAGGCGGCGCTCCCGCTGGACGAGCGGTTCGATCGTCCCGCCGGGTTCGACCTGACCGCCTTCTGGTCGGACTGGACGAGCGAGTTCGAGTCGAGCCTGCCCCGCATCGACCTGCGGGCGCGGCTGTCGCCAGCAGCCGTCGACGCGGCGCGCGTGTACGCGATCGAGGTGCGGGTGGGTGCGCCCGAACCCGACGGCTGGCTGCCCGCCACGCTCACGTTCGAGCGGATCGAGCACGCGCTGGGCGCGTTCCTGGCGCTCGGCGCGGGCGCCGAGGTCCTGGAGCCGGCCGAGCTGCGGGAACGCGTCGCGGCGTCGGCGCTCGCCACCGCCCGCCTCTACGCTCCGCCGGCAACGCACGGTCCTCGCGCGCAGTAGGGTTTTACGGCGCACCGGCGATCATCGCTCGCCTGCGAGTCCCCGACTCACCACGTGGAGGTAGGCACAATGGCGCTCAACGATCAGGTCAAGTTCACCTGGGTCGGCCACGGCACCTGGAGGATCCGCACCGCAGGCGGGAAGGACGTGCTGATCGACCCGTGGCTGACCGGCAACCC
>Ga0126369_10000425_pt1 | contig 27664 bp, 23 predicted proteins | sample PanSoiMetaPlot_1_FD_109646 | JGI IMG/M metagenome (GOLD analysis project Ga0126369, IMG submission 109646) | Tropical forest soil microbial communities from Panama - MetaG Plot_1 | ecosystem: Environmental > Terrestrial > Soil > Tropical forest > Bulk soil | place: Panama | collected 2016-02-17
GTAGTAGTCGCGGAGCAGCTGGCCGGCCTCGCGGTCGCGGCCGTCCGGCGACGCCGCCAGCGCCTCGATCTGCTCGGCCAGGACCGCGCGCAGCCGGGCGCCGTCGGCGTCCGCCTCCAGGCCCAGCAGCCGGCCCAGGCCGCCCTCCGCCAGCTCCCGCGGCCGGTGCATCGCCTCCAGGGCCTGCTTCACGTGTTCCACGGTGATCGCTCGCGAGCCGAGGCTCGCCAGCGCCTCGCGCGCCGCCCGCGCCTCGAAGGCGGCGCCCCGCTCCTCGGCGCTGGCCAGCGCCGCCCGCAGCTCTGACTGCGCTTCCTCGACCGCGCCCGCGCCGGCCAGCACACCAGCCAGCGCCAGGCGGCTCCGCGCCTCCTCGTGCCGGCAACCGGCCGCCCGGAAGGAGTCGGCGGCGCTGCGAAGGTCGGCGACCGCGTCGTCCGGTCGCCCGGCGACGGCCGCGATCCGGCCCCGCATGCGCAGCAGCCAGGGATGCGCGGGATCGGCGCCGTCGGCGACCACGCGATCGACCAGTGCGCCGGCGTGCTCGGACCGGTCCGCGGCCAGCAGCGCCTCGACGGCCACGTCACCGAGGAAGAGCCGCACGCGCAGCGGCCGCTCGGACCCGCCCAGCACCTCCTCTGCCCCGGGCAGGGCCGCCTCCGGCCGGCCCGAGTCCAGCGCCAGCCGCATCTCGGCCCAGAGCTCGTCGACCCGGTCCTGCCCCTCCCGCGATACCGAGCGATCCGGCAGGAGCCGGCGGGCGACGTCCAGGTGGTCGAGCTGGAGGTGGGCGGCGGCGAGCTGCACCTGCAGCCAGTTGACGTAGTACGTGGCCTCCCCCTCGCGGGCCAGCGCCAGCGCCTCCTCGTACACGGCCAGCGCGCGCCTGGGCCAGCCCAGGCCCCAGAGGAGGACGCTGCCCTCCGCGCGCAGCGCCTGGAGCTGCGCCATGCTGCCGGCCTGCATCGCCTTCAGCGCGTCGATCAGCTCCAGCGCCTCCAGCGGGCGCAGGTGCTGCAGCCGGATGAAGATGCCGTTGTTGAGGGCGTTCGCGGCGATCACGTTGAGCCCGGCGGCGGCGGCCTCGCGGTAGCTCCGATCCACGGCCTCGAACCCCTCGGCCACGTGGCCGAGCTGGATGTGACCCACGCCGAGGTAGTTGTACGCCCAGATCCGGGGCGCGTCTGCGTCGGCCTCGGTGGCGATCGCGATCGCCCGCTCGGCAGCCTCGACCGCGCGCGCCCCGTCCAGCGCGAACACGGCCGCGCTGGCCAGCCGGACGTAGGCGAGCGCCAGGTCCTCGCTCGGACCCTCCGGCTCGAGCACCGCGCGGGCGGTCTCGTACTCGATCACCGCCCGGTCCGGCCGGTGCCGCTCCCAGTGGCACCGGCCGAGCCAGAGCCGGTAGCTGGCGGCCGTGCGGCGCTGGCCCTGGGCGTCGAGCGCGGCCACACCGTCCGCCAGGTGGCGCTCGGCCCGAGCCGTGTCGCCGCAGAGCAGGTACGCCATCCCCACACGGCAGAGCAGCTCCGGGCGCATCTCGGCGCCGACGAGGGGGAGGATGCGCTCGTACAGCCGGGCCGCGTCCTGGTAGGCGTGGGCCAGCACCGCCTGCTCTGCCGCTGCCAGGCCCAGCGGCGCCGCCTCCTCCTCGCGTTGGGCCGCGAGCAGGTGCCGGCACAGCTCGACCGCCGGCGTGTCCGGCCGGTCCCGCAGCGCCTCGGCGGCGGCGGCGTGGAGGTCCTGACGCTGGGGCACGAGCAGGTCCTCGTAGACCGACTCCCGGGTCAGCGAGTGCCGGAAGCGGTAGTGACCGTCGACGTCCGGGTCCTCCTCGACGAGCTGCTGCATCATGCACACCCTGAGCGCCGCCTGGACCTCGAAGCCCTGCCTTCCTGAGATCGCGGCCAGCAGCGGGTAGTCGAACGAGCGGCCGAGCACGGACGCGCAGCGCAGGACGTCGGCCGCCTCCTCCGGCAGGTCGGCCAGCCGGCCCAGCACGCTGTCACGCACGGTGCGGGGCAGGCGCAGGCGCTGCAGGGACTCGTGGCGCCATGCCGTGTCGTGGCGCGTCACGGCGCCGCGGTCGAGGGCTTCCTTCAGGATCTCCTCCAGAACGAACGGGTTGCCCTCGCTGCGCTCCCGCAGGAGGCGGCGGATCTCCAGGGGCACGGTCTGGACCCCGACGGTGGCGCGGATCATCTCGCCGATCCGGTCCACGGTCAGCGGGGCCAGGTCGATCCGCTCCACCAGGCCGGCCCGGCGCCAGTGTTCGACGGCGACCAGCAGCGGGTGGCGGCGTTCCAGGCCGTCCAGCCGGCAGGTCACCAGCAGCATCGCGCGCGCCCCCCGGAGGCGGCGCACCAGGTACTCCAGCAGCTCGCGGCTGGAGGCGTCCGCCCAGTGCACGTTCTCCAGGATCAGCAGCAGGCCGGCGGGATGTGCGCACGTCCGGAGCAGGGCCAGGACGGCCTCGAACAGCCGCAGCTTGCCCTGCACCGGGTCGCTGGGGTCGCGAGGCGGCTCCTCCAGCTCGAGCTGAGGGAAGAGCCAGGCCAGCTCCCGGTTCGCCGCGAGCTGGCGGCGCAGGCCGCCCAGGTCGGCCTGCGCGAGGTAGTTGCCGATCGCCTCCAGGAACGGCAGGTAGGGCAGCGACAGCTCTGCCTCGGCGCAGCCGCCCCACATCGTGGCCATGCCCCGCTCGGTGGCCACCCGGCGGACGTCGGCGGCCATGCGGGTCTTGCCGAGCCCGGCGTCACCGGTGAGGACGACGGTCCGGCTGTCGCCGGCGTCCGCGGCGTCGAGCGCGGACACCAGCCGCTCCATCTCGCTGTCCCGGCCAACCGTAACCGGACAGAGCGCCATCTCACCCACTGGGAGAGAATGTTGGGGCATGGAGAAGCGCGCAGCACGTCCGCGCACGAAGTGTGGGGGGGTCACGTGGACCCCCGCCGCCCTGTTCGGTGACTACTTGGTGACCAGCGTCTCGTCGAGTGAGCGCTTGAGCGTCCTGAGCGAGTCCGCCGGGACCGGGGCCTCTTCGATCCAGCCGAACATGGCGTCGACGATGCGCCGCCACGCCGTGACCTGCCGCTCCATGGCCGAGCCCCAGTAGTTCTTCGACCAGCCCGCTCCCGCGAGCCAGCCGGCGATTCCACAACAGAGCACCCCGGTGCCGAGCATCATCCAGCCCAGCAGCCCGTTGGGCTTCAACCCCGTGAGCGTGAAGATGCCCAGACCCAAGTTCACCACCGTGAATCCGGGCAGGATCACTCGGTAAAAGATGATCCCGCGACGCCTCCTATCCATACGAATCCCTTTCCCCGTACTTAGTATCAGCGAGGCCAGCATGCACTGCGGAGCGAGACAAGCGTATGGGACTTTTGTCCCGACCGGGGTGCGACTTCCCCAATGCTAGGGGGTGGTGCGCACGATGCGCCCGCGATCCGGTTGGCGATCGTGGACGACCACGAGGTATTCCGGATGGGCCTCCGGGGCCTCCTCGAGCGAACGGGCGGGATCGTGGTGGCGTGGGACACCGGCTCCGCGCACGAGGCGTGGAACCGGATCGTCGAGCAGCCGGTGGACGCGGTCCTGGTGGACGTGCACCTGGGCGGGCCGGTCGACGGCCTGGAGGTCTGCCGGATGCTCACGACGCGCGACCGCAGCGTGCGGGTGGTGCTCATGAGCGGCCTGGTCGACGAGCAGCGGCTGGCCGAGGGGCCGCGGGTGGGCGCCGTCGGGTTCCTGCCCAAGGAGCTGGCCGCGGGGGAGATGCTGGAGGCGCTGACCAACCTCGTCGCGCCCCGGCGCGCGAGCCCCGAGCCCGAGCCGATGGCGTTCCAGGACGAGTACGGGTCGCGCCTCGACGCGCTCAGCGTGCGCGAGCGCGAGGTGCTCGCCGAGATCCGCCTCGGCCGCACCAATCGTGAGATCGCCGAGCGGCTCCAGGTCTCGACCTCGACTGTCAACAAGCACGTCGGCCAGGTGCTGCGGAAGCTGCGGGTGCGGAACCGGGCGGAGGCGGCGATCGTGGCGGCGGAACTGCTGTCGCGACCACGTCAGTCCCACGGGGTTGTGGGGGAGAGTACCTGATCGCAGGACGATCTCGACCCGCAAAGATGGTCAATTCTAACCATTGACGTGAGTTTTCCCAAGCGGTTTAGTTCATATTGCCCAGGAGAAGGGGGTCAGCTGAATAGATTCGTAAGGCGCTAGACCTCTCTCTGTTCTGGGTTTTCCCAAGGTGTGAGATTACGTCCCGCGAAAAGGGGGAACGCGGTGCACGTCCATAGGAGGCCACGTTCGCTTGTCGTTCCCGGCGGAGCTCGGAGAGCTCGACAGCACCGTGCCCCATGGCCAGCAGCCAGGGCGCGACGGGGGGCTGAGGGACATTGCCCGACGTGCCGAAAGCGAGGTCAAGCGCCAGTTGGCGCGTGAGCTGCACGACTCGGTAGCGCAGATCCTGACTCTGATGGTCGTCGACATGGAGAACTTCAAACTCGACCAGGCCGGCCATCATCACGTGGTCGAGAAGGTCGACAGTCTGCAGGAGTCCACCCGCGCTGTCCTGCACAACCTGCGCCAGGTCCTGTACGACCTGCGTGAGGAGCCGTCGACGGAGAACGGCTTCGTGCAGCAGGTGCGGACGCTCCTGAACCGTTTCGAGGGGTCCACCGGCATCCGTTCGATGCTGAGGGTGTCGTCCGAATGGCCTTCGCGGCTCTCGTCGGCGACGGCCCACAACCTGTATCGGATCGTCGAGGAGGCGCTCAACAACGTCCGCCTGCACAGCGGCGCCGGTCGTGTCGACGTGATGCTGGTCGCCAACGGCGACGGCATGGAGCTGACCGTACAGGACGATGGACGCGGCCTCCCGCCCGGCGAGGGCGGCAGGCGGCAGGGGATGGGGATGATGGGCATGCGAGAGCGTGCCGTCCTGCTCGGCGGTGAGCTGGACGTAACCAGTAACGGGAGTGGGGGAACCACCGTCAAGGCTGTCGTCCCCAGGGCAGCCAAGGAGAGTGCCAGTTGAGTTCGAATTCACCCAGCGTGCGGGTGCTCATCGCCGACGACCAGACGCTCTTTCGCGTGGGGCTCGCGCGACTGCTCGAGGAGGACGAACGCGTCAAGATCGTCGGCCAGGCGGGCGACGGAGCCGAGGCGGTCAAGCTGGCCGGCTCGCTGAAGCCGGACGTCGTCCTGATGGACCTCAAGATGCCCAACCTGGACGGCATCGAGGCGACGCGCCAGATCGTGGCCGGGCACCCCGGGGTGAAGGTCCTCCTGCTCACGACCTTCGAAGCGGACAACCACGTCATCCAGGCCCTGAAGGCAGGTGCGAGCGGGTACATCCTCAAGGACTCCAAACCGGACTCGATCGTGTCCAGTCTGCTCGCGGTGATGGCGGGCGAACGGGTGATGGCGAGTGCGGTGGCGAACCGGGTACTGGAGATGCTGACCGGCACGACGACGCCGAAGGAGTTCTATGACGGGCTCACCGGCCGCGAGATCGAGATTCTGAAGCTGCTGGCCGGCGGCATGGCGAACAAGCAGATCGCGTACAAGCTGAAGATCAGCGAGAAGACGGTCCGCAATCACGTCAGCAACATGTACGAGAAGCTGAACATCTACGACCGCTCGCAAGCGGTGCTCTACGCCGTGCGCAAGGGCCTGGTAGAGATCTGATCCGCGCATCCGGACGGATGTGCGGTTCCTGGCGCATCGGAAGTGCACATCCGGACGGATGTGCACTTCGAAGTCCCTAGAGCCGCTGGAACAGGGCGCGGCCCGCCAGTACCATGAGCCACGCCATGCCGCTCGCGTGGCGGCCGGCGAGGCGCCTCGGCTCCGCCGCGAGGCGGTGCAGCCACTCGAGGCCGGCGCGCTGCATCCACGCCGGCGCGCGGCGCACCCGAGCGGCCCACAGGTCGAAGACACAGCCGACGCCCACCGCCACGGCCACCCCGGGCAGGCGATGGCGGAAGCGGTCGATCCAGAGCTCCTGCTTGGGGTTGCCGAAGGCCACGAGCAGGAGCTCCGCGCCCGACTCGGCGACCAGCCGGACCAGGTGCTCGTTGTCCATGTCCTCGATCCGCGCCCTCGGGGGCTCGTGCCAGTGGACGGCGCGCAGGCCGGGGTGCTCCCGGCGCAGCCGGCTCGCGGCCTGCTCGGCGACCCCGTGCTCGCCGCCGAGCAGGAACACGCCGGCGCCCCGGGCCGCGGCCTCGGCGACCAGCAGTGGCGCCATGTCCGCGCCGGCCACCCGGCACGGGACCGGCCGGCCCACGAGCCGGCTCAGCCACACGACCGGCATGCCGTCGGCCACGTTCAGCTCGGTGCGGCCGAGCACCGCCCGCAGTTCCGGCTGCTGCTGCGCCCTGACGAGGAAGTCGAGGTTGACCGTCGCGACCTGGACCTGGCCGCCGTGGGTCATGGCGTGGCCGAGCCGGCGCAGGGCTTCGTCCATGTCGATCGGGTCGATCGGGACGCTCGCGATCTCGTGGCGCGTCATTTCGTCGATCGCTCGGCCCGTTCCCACCGGTGCGGGTCGAACCCGCCGACGATGGTCCAGTACGACATGGCCTTCCACGCGAGGAACCGCGGGCTCTCCAGCAGCGCCAGCCAGAGCGACGCCGGCGCCTCCGCCGAGCGCAGTCCGAGCAGGACGAACGCCGTCAGCGCGGCCGTGGCCAGGAGCCAGGGGGACAGACTCCAGGCGGTCGCGACGTGGAGCGCGACCGCGGCCGCGGTGACGACGACGCCGGCTGCGGTGCCCATCGCGAGCAGGCCGAGCGGCGGCACGGCCAGGTCGACCGCCGCGTCGAGCACGCCGGGATCGCGGCGCAGGGCGTGGCCGAGCAGTTGGGGCAGGCGCGTGCGGACGACATGCCAGCGCCCGCCCTCCCAGCGCAGGCGCTGGCCGCGCATACCGCGGTAGCCCTGGGGCACGGGACCCGCCAGTCGAGCCTCGGGCACGTAGCGCGGCCGGACACCCGCGAGCCGCAACTCGATCGTGTATTCCAGGTCCTCTACGCCGGTGAACGCGTTCCAGGGCTGCGTCTCCAGCAGGCGGCGGCTGAACAGCATGCCGTTGCCGACCAGGCTGGCGGGCATGCCGAGCGCAGCTCGGCCGCCGAGCCGAACCCGGTGGAACAGCAGGAAGGCGGCCGCGACCAGGCGTGAGCGAACCGACGAGTCGCCGGCGAGGACCAGGTACTCGGCCTGGGCGGCGTCGGCACCGTCGCCCAGCGCCGCGGCCAGGTGGGTGAGCAGGCCCGGCTCTGCAATCGAGTCCGCGTCCACCACGACCACGGCGTTCGGCGGTGCCGCCTCGGCCAGGAGGCGGTCCATCGCCCAGCGCAGCGCGTAGCCCTTGCCGCGCCGGTCGTCGCGCCGCTCCAGCACCTCGGCGCCGGCGGCCCTGGCGACGTCTGCGGTGCCGTCGGCGCAGTTGTCGGCGATCACGACGACCCGGAACCGCGAACGCGGGTAGGTCTGGGCTCGCAGCGAGGCCACGCAGCGGCCGACGAGCTCCTCTTCGTCGTGCGCGGGCACCAGGACGACGAGGCGCGGCAGCGGCACCACGGACGATGCCGCGGGCGGGTGTCGGAAGCTGGCCAGCGCCAGGACGAGCAGGTAGAGGCCGGCGCCGGCGAACGGCAGGCCCGCCAGGGCGAGGACGATGCCGGCCGCCACGGGTCAGCCCGCGCTCAGAAGGCGCCGCGGCAGGTCAGGACGGCCTGCACGGTGCGGAGGATGATCTGGACGTCCACCCAGAACGACAGGCCGTAGACGTACTCGCGATCGAAGGCCATCCACGTGTCGAAGTCGACGTTCGAGCGGCCCCGCACCTGCCACCAGCACGTCAGACCGGGCTTGACGGCGAGCCGGACCATGTCGCTCGGCCGGTACTGAGCGACCTCTTCCGGGATGGGCGGCCGGGGGCCGACCAGGCTCATCTCGCCGCGGAGGACGTTGATCAGCTGGGGCAGTTCGTCGAGGCTGGTGCGGCGGAGGAACTTGCCGACCCGCGTCACACGTGGATCGACGCGGAGCTTGAAGACCGGGCCGTCGACCTCGCTGAGGTGGGCCAGGTCCTTCTTCATGCGGTCGGCGCCGTCCGTCATGGAGCGGAACTTGTAGAACCAGAACCGCCGGCCGCGGAGTCCGACCCGCTCCTGGACGAAGATCGCCGGGCCCGCAGAGTCGAGCTTGATGGCGATGATGACGACGAGCCAGATGGGAAGGGTCGCGATCAGAACGGTGCCGGCGACGAAGACGTCCAGGAACCGCTTGAGCGTCGAGTTGTACGAATACCAGGGCCGCCTCGGCAGGACGACGGTCACCTCGCCGGCGTCGGACTGGTCTATCGGTTGAAGCGCGAGTTGCAATTTGGAACTCCTGGCATCCGTACTGGCTTGCTGCTGGGCAGCGTACGGTCGGCCCGGGTTCGAACTGAATAGGCGGGGTCGGCGGCCATTCTGGCGCGCGAACCCCACCGGGCAGGGAAGATGTCCCGAGCGCGCCGGGACACGAACGCCGCCGTGCCTCGGCGGCCTGGTTTTTGCGCGCGCTGTTACGTGGGTGGCCGGCGGGAACCGGCGACCAGCGCAGCCATGACGAGGATCCCGATCATCGTGCCGCAGAGGAGGCCGACCACCAGGCCGGCCACGAATGCGAGGAGACTAGGCAATCGGTCTCAGTCTAGGGTTCCGGCCTGGGGTCGGCCCGCTGGGGCAACTCGGGCCAGCCCGGCACCCCCGGGTCGCGCTGCACACGCGCCGCGTTGAGCAGGCCCGCCACCATGCCGTAGAAGCCGGCCAGCGCCACCAGTTCCAGCAGCGTCGCGTCGTCCCATCGGGCGCTCAGCGCGTGCCAGAGCTCGTCCGAGACGTCCCGCGTCTCGTGGATCTCGTCGCTGAGGCGGATCAGCAGGGCGTCATCCGGCGGCCACTCCGCGTCATCCGTCGTCACGCGGCGGATCTCCTCGTCGCCGAGGCCCGCGCGCCTGCCGATCAGCACGTGCTGGCCGAACTCGTACTCGCAGCGGGTCCGCCAGCCGGTGCGGAGGATCACCAGCTCGCGCTCCCGTGGCGGGAGCAGTCCCCGTCCGAGGAACAGTCCGCCCAGAACGTTGAACCGCTTGAGCAGGCGCGGGTGGTGCGCGAGCGTCCCGAAGATGTTCAGCGGCGTCCCGTTCGGATCCAGTGGCGTCTTGCCGAGGATCTCCGCGACCTCGGGCGATGTCTCCGTCAGCGGCGGGATGCGCGGCTCCGTAATCGTCGTTATCCCGGTTCGACCGCGCCCGGTTCGGACATGAGCAGCCCGACCTCGCCCAGGCTCAGCGCCGCCTTCGGAAAGACCACCCGGATGGTGGTCCCGCGGCCGCGGGCGCTGTCCACGCTGAGCGAGCCGCCCAGCAAGGTGGCGCGCTCACGCATGCCCAGCATGCCCATGCCCGGCCGGCTGCCGTCGTTCGGCGAGATGCCCCTGCCGTCGTCCTGGATGGTGACGCGCGCGTACCCGTTGTCGATCAGGCGCAGCGTCACGCGGATCGACGTGGCTCCGCCGTGCTGGCGGGCGTTGTTGACCGCCTCGTGCACGATCCGCTGCAGGTGCTGTGCGGTCGTCCGGCGGATGGGTTCGGGCCAGTCTCGAGACACCCTGACCAGCACGCGCACGCCCGACCGCTTCGTGACCTGCACCGCGAAGATGCGCAGGCTCTCGGCCAGGTCGTATTCGAAGCTGTCCTCCCCGCGGAGCCCGTACAGCATGCCGCGGAGGCGGCCCAGCATCGTCCGCAGGCCGCCCTGCACGGAGTCCACCTGCAGGACCGTCGTCTGGCTGTCGAAGGGCTCTCGCTTGAAGTTCTCGAGGTCGATGAGCATGGCCGTGAGGTCCTGGACCACCTGGTCGTGGAGCTCGCGCGCGAGCTCTCTCTTGATGCGGTCGTCCGCCGATCCACCGTTCACGCCTTCATCCCTGGCTTGCATGTCCACCTTCGAGTCCACCTGGCCGATGCGGGCCGAAGGGTAGACCCCATGTCAGGCGTGCGACACGGGGGAAAGTACCTGATTATGGACGCCGCAGAGACGCTCTGGGCCTTGTCTGAGCCCGGTCCGGTCAGCGACACTGTCCCTCCGGGCAGGTGAAGGAGCAGGTACTCCCCCCCAGCAACCTTCCGATCCAGCTCACGAGCTTCGTCGGGCGTGAGCCCGAGCTGAGGGAGCTGGCGGCCGCGCTGCGACAGTCGCGGCTGGTGACGATCGCCGGCGCCTCCGGGCTCGGCAAGACGCGCCTGGCGCTGGAGCTGGCGCGCAACACGCTGCCCGACCACCCGGACGGGGCGTGGTTCGCGAGCCTGGCCGGCGTCACGGACCCGGCGCAGGTGCCCCGCGAGGTTGCGACCGCGCTCGGCCTGCGCGAGCAGTACGGCAGCTCGGTGTCGGAGGCCCTCCCGGCGCACGTCGGCGCTCGCCAGCTCCTGCTGGTGCTCGACAACTGCGAGCACCTCCTCGACGCCTGCGCCCGGCTGATCGAGGGGATGCTCCGCGACTGCGCCGGGATGCGCGTCCTGGCCACCGGCCACGAGCCGCTGCGCGTGCCGGGCGAGCGCGTCTGGCGCATCGCGCCGCTCGCCCTGCCCGGCTCCGAAAACGGATGGACGTCGTTCGAGAGGGTCGCGGAGGCCGAGGCGATCCGCCTGTTCCGCGCGCGGGCCGGGCTCGTCCAGCCGCAGTTCGCCCTCACGCCCGTCAACGCGGAAGCGGTCGCCGGGATCTGCCGCCGCCTGGACGGCATCCCGCTGGCGATCGAGCTCGCCGCCGCCAGGACCGAGATGATGTCGGTCGACGACATCCTGACCCGGCTGGAAGACCGGTTCCGCCTGCTGACCGGCGGGAGCCGGACCGCGCTGCCCCGCCACCAGACCCTCCGGGCGGCGCTCGATTGGGGTCATCAGCTGTTGAACGCGGAAGAAGGTCGCCTGTTTCGCCGGCTGTCCGTCTTCGCCGGCCCGTTCGAGCTGGCGGCAGCGGAGGCGGTGGGCGCCGCCGCGGACCTCCCCGCCGAGGCCGTGTTCGGCCACCTCGCCGGCCTGGTCGACAAGTCGCTGGTGGTCCCGGCCGCGGGACCGGATGGGCGGACGCGCTACCGCATGCTCGAGACGGTCCGGCAGTACGCCGCCGAGCGGCTCGCCCACAGCGGCGAGGGGGACGAGACGCGGCGCCGTCACGCCGACCACTTCCTTGCCGTGGCCGAGGTGGCGGCGGCCTTCGAGCGCCGCCCGGGCCAGGCCGAGTGGCTGGCGCGGCTGGAGTTCGACCACGAGGACCTGCGGGCGGCCCTGCTCTGGTGCCGGGCGCACGACCACGAGCGGTGGACCCGCCTGGCGCTGGCGCTGGCCTGGTTCTGGCTGGTGCGCGGGCACATCAGCGAGGGCCGGGAGTGGGTCGGGGGGGTGGTCGCCCTGCCCACGCTGGCCCCCGCGGACCGGGCCCGCGCGCTCTACTCGCTGACGCGCCTGGCCTTCTGGCAGGCCGACTACGCGGTCGCGGCGCGGCTCGGCGAGGAGGCGCTCGCCGCGTACCGGACGCTCGGCGACGACCTCGGGGCCGGCTGGACCCTGAACCAGCTCGGCTCCGTCCACCTGTACGCGGGGGAGACGGCGCTGGCGGCGGAGTCCTTCGACGCGGCGCTGGCCGCGGCGTCGGACGTCGAGCTGCGCGTGGACACGCTGGTCTCGCAGGGAGAGCTGCACCTGATCGTCGGCGACGTGGCCGGCTCGCGGCGCCCGCTCGAGCAGGCGCTGGCCGAGGCGAGCGGGCCGGACGGCAGGTGGCTGGTGGCCCTGGGCGTCCTGTTCCTGGCCATCGCCGACTTCTTCGACCGCGAGCACCGCCGGTCCCGCGAGCGCCTGGAGGAGGCGCTCGACGCCTACCACGAGCTCGGCAACCGCGGCCTGCTGTCGGCGTCGCTGTACGTCGCGGGCGCGCTGGTGCTCGCCGAGGGCGCGCCGGAGCGGGCGCTGCGGCTCTGCGGTGCGGCGATGGCGATGCGCGACACCATCCGGGCTCCGCTCGCGCCCGGCTGGCAGGACCTCGCCCGCTCGGTGGTCATCGAACCGGCCCTCGCGCTGGTCGGGGCCGAGCGGGCCGAGGCGGCCATCGCCGAGGGCACGCGCCTGAGCGCGGACGAGGCGGTGGCGGAGGCGCGCATGGCCCACCTGCCGGCGACGGCGGCGGGGGAGGGCTGGGGCCCGCTGTCCCGGCGCGAGCGGGAGGTCGCCGTGCTCGTGGCGCGAGGACTGACCAACCGACAGATCGCGGACCAGCTGGTGATCGCCGAGCGGACCGTGGAAGGGCACCTGGAGCGGATCCGCGGCAAGCTCGGTCTCCGCTCGCGGACCCAGATCGCCGTGTGGGTGGTGGGCCGCCGCTGAACGACCCAACCGCACATCCGCCGGACGGATGTGCGGAACCGGTGACCGCCTGGGTACTGAGCGGTATGCTTCCGGCCCGTGGCGGGACCCGCGGCGGCCTTCCGCTGGACCGTGGCGCTGCTCAGCATGGCCTTCATCCTGGGCGCGTACGTCGACGCTTTCTCACGCCTGGTGGTCCCGAGCCCGCTCGCGCCGTGGAACGACGTGTTCATGGATGCCGCCTGGCTGGCCGTCACCGGCTTCATGGCCGTCTGGTTCGGCCGCGCGCTCACCCGCGGCGTGGCCTGGCGCGCGGCGCTGCCCGCCGGCTACCACCTCGCGCTCGCCGGCGGCGTCGTCTTCGGCCTGGGCGCCCTCGCCGACGTCTACTACCAGATCGCGTTCGGCTTCGGCACCGGCCTGGAGGCCCTGCTGGCGCCGACGCACCTGGTCGAGCTCGCCGGCGGCGGCCTGCTGGTCGCCGCGCCGCTGAGCCAGGCGCTGAAGGACCGTCCGGAGCGTGTGGACTGGCCGGTCGTCCTCTCCGCCGCCCTCACACTGTCCACCCTCACCTTCCTCACCCAGTACGCCCACCCGCTGGTCGACCTGTGGGCGTCGCACCGCTGGAACGTCCAGGTGACGCCGTGGGTGGCCCAGGACCTGGGAGTGGTCGCGATCCAGGTCCAGGTCTCCGTGCTGGTCGGGGTCATGCTGCTCCTGATCCGCAGCTTCCGCGTGCCCCTCGGTAGCCTGACGGTGCTCTGCGGGATCAACGGCCTGTGCATGGCGATCGTCTCCCGGCACTCGGAGATCGTCTGGGTGCCGCTGCTGACCGGGGTGGTCGCCGACGTCCTCCTGCTCCGGGTCCGGCCGATGGACGCGTCGCCGACCAGCCTGCGCGTGTTCGCGGCCGCGGTGCCGTCGATCTGGGCGATCCTCTACTGGGTCGCCATCGTCGTCGCTGAGGGCGGCACGGTCTGGAGCCCGCAGCTCTGGGTGGGAGTCGTCCTGGCCGCGGCGCTTGCCGGGTTCCTCGTCAGCTACCTGGCCGGCATCCGGCGTCCGCGCTCGGTGGTGGCGGCGGAGATCTGGGGCGACCGGTGGCCCCAGCGTCACGTCGAGGTCAGCCCGGCCGCCGTCAAGGAGGCGCTGGACGTCCTCGACGATGTCGCCGCGCTGTCGGGCAGCCCGCTCGCCCGCCTGGCCTGCATCTCCGCGGCGGGGACGGCCGCTGGGCCCGAGCTGCGCGGCCTCCTCGTGGACGTGGTGCGGGAGCTGGCGGCCGCGAAGGCCCCTCGTGACGCGGAGGGGGGCCAGCTGCTCGTGGACTACTACGTGAAGCGGGTGGGCAGCCACGAGGTCATCGCCGAGCGCCTGCACCTGAGCCGGCCCACGTTCTACCGCCGGCTGCAGCGTGGCCTCACGCTGACGGCCGAGCGCCTGGACGAGCTGGCGGAGTTCGCGGCGCGCCACCGCTGAGGGTTCGAGCCGGGCGTCAGGCCGAGATGGGCGGCCTCCGGCCGGCCCACGGACGGGCCTGCTCGAGCTGCGCCGCCAGGCGGAACAGGGTCGCCTCGTCGCCGTAGCGGCCGACGAACTGGCTTCCGACCGGCAGCCCGTCCCGGTTCCAGTGCAGCGGCACCGACATGGCTGGCTGCCCGGTGATGTTCGCGATCGGCGTGAAGGGCACCCACGCGCCCGCCCGGAGCAGCGGCAGCAGCGGCTGGTCCGGCGGGGCGTCGAACGCGCCCAGCGGCAGCGGCGGCTCCGCGAGCACCGGCATCAGCCAGACGTCGAAGCCGGTGAACCAGCCGCCGACCTGCCGGCTGAAGCGCTGCAGGTGCGCGATCGCGAGCAGGTAGTCGGCCGGCGAGCGGGACGACCCGAGCTCGCGCATGGCCCACGTCAGCGGCTCGAAGTTCGCCTCGGTCGGCGTCCGTCCGGTCTGCAGCGCCCAGCCCGCGACGCTCGCCGCGACCCCGGACACGTAGAGGACCAGGAACGCGTCGGTCAGCGCGCTGCCGTCGACGTCCCGCGGCGTGAACTCGAACACCTCGTGTCCGAGCTCCTCGCAGAGGCGCGCGGTCTCGCGGACGGCCCGGACGCAGTCCTCGTGCACGGGAGCCTCGGTCGCCGCGGTGGTCGTCACCGCGATGCGCAGGCGGCCCGGCTCGCTCCCGACCTCGTCGCGGTACGGCCGCGCCGGAGCGGGCGCCCAGTACGGGTCGCCGACGTCGGGGCCCGCCGTCGCGTCGAGCAGCGCCGCGCTGTCGCGGACGGTGCGCGTGATCGCGTGCTCGCAGCTCAGGCCGTTCAGCACGTCGCCTGTCGAGGGACCGAGCGGGTTGCGTCCCCGCGTCGGCTTGAGCCCGAACAGCCCGCAGCAGGAGGCCGGGATCCGGATCGAGCCGCCTCCGTCGTTGGCGTGGCCCATCGGCACCATTCCGGACGCCACTGCCGCTGCCGTGCCGCCGCTGGACCCGCCCGGGGTGCGGCCCACGTCCCACGGGTTGTGCGTGGCGCCGAACAGGCGGGGCTCGGTCGTGGGCAGGATCCCGAACTCGGGGGCGTTCGTCTTGCCCACGACCACCAGGCCGGCCCGGCGCTGGCGCAGCACCAGCTCCTGGTCGTGCGTGGACACGTTGTCGGCCAGGAACGCGGAGCCCTCCGTGTAGCGCACGCCCGCCTGCTCCGCTGTCAGGTCCTTGAGCACGAACGGGACGCCGGTGAACGGACCCTCCGGCAGCGAGTCCGAGGCCCGCGCGATCGCGTCGTCGAACATCGGGGTGACGACGGCGTTGAGGCGGGGGTTGAGCTGCTCGATGCGCCGGATCGCGGCCTCGACCAGCTCGCGGGGCTGGACCTCGCCGAGCCGGACCAGTTCCGCCTGCGCCGTGGCGTCGAGGAATGCGAGCTCGTTCACGTTCACCCGGCCAGTGTGGACTACTTGCCCCTGCTCAGCGTCGGGCGCCCGGCTGCGCTTGCTGTGGGAGCGATCCCACCGTGCGCACTTGACAGGATCGGATTGATGGCTTAAGACACGGTGTGAGCGCGCTCTCACTTCCGAAGCAGAGACCCGGACCTCCGGCGCGGCTCACCGCGGGCCCCAACCGCCGCGGTGGCCGCCGGCCGGCCAGCTGTGGCGCGCGCCGAGCGCGCGCTCGAGGCGGGAGACACATTGAATCCGACGCACATCGTCCGCGGCGCGGTCACTCCGATCCGGCTTCGGCGCGCGCTCGCGGTCGCGCTCGCCGCCCTGCTCGCGAACGGCCTCGGCCAGGCACTGCGTCAGAACTGGACGGCGCAGGCGGCCGGGGTGGGCTACTACCACACCAGCGGCAACCTGATCCTGGACTCCAACAACCAGCCGGTCAGGATCGCCGGCGTCAACTGGTTCGGCTTCGAGACCTCGAACTTCACCGTCCACGGCCTGTGGACGCGCGACTACCGCGACATGATGAACCAGATGAAGAGCCTGGGCTACAACACCATCAGGCTCCCCTACACGAACCAGATGTTCCTCCCGGGCACCCAGGCGAACAGCATCGACTTCAGCAGCGGCAAGAACGCGGACCTGCAGGGCCTGAGCCCGTTCGGGATCATGGACCGGATCGTCGCGTACGCCGGCCAGATCGGGATGAAGGTCTTCCTGGACCGGCACCGGCCGGACTCGAGCCAGCAGACAGCGCTCTGGTACACGTCGTCGGTGCCGGAGTCGAAGTGGGTCTCCGACTGGCAAATGCTCGCCCAGCACTACGCGGGCAACGCGACCGTGATCGGCGCGGACCTGCACAACGAGCCGCACGACCCCGCCTGCTGGGGGTGCGGCGACACGACCGTCGACTGGCGGCTCGCCGCCGAGCGGGCAGGCAACGCCATCCTCTCGGTCAACCCGAACTGGCTGATCATCGTCGAAGGCGTGCAGACCGCGGGCGGCGCCTCGTACTGGTGGGGCGGCAACCTGCGCAGCGCCGGAGCGCAGCCTGTGGTGCTGAACGTTCCAGACCGGGTCGTGTACTCGCCCCACGACTACCAGCTCGACGTCGCCAACCAGACGTGGTTCAGCGACCCCACGTACCCGGCCAACCTGCCCCCGCTGTGGAACGCGACCTGGGGCTACCTGCGCGCCCAGAACGTCGCACCGGTGCTGCTGGGTGAGTTCGGGTCGCGGCTGGACGACACGTCCGACCAGCAGTGGTTCTCGACCATGCTCGACTACCTGGGATCGACGTCGGTCGACGGCGCCAACGATTTCAGCTGGACGTGGTGGTCGTGGAACCCGAATTCCGGTGATACGGGCGGGATCCTGGCCGACGACTGGCTAACGGTCAACACCAACAAGGACACGCCGCTGAACGCGATCAAGATGCCGATCACGGCAGCGACGCCGACACCGACCGTGACGCCGTCCGGGCCGCCGACGACCACGCCGACGGCGACCCCGCCGCCGCCGGTGACCGTGCGGGCGCTGTACCTGGCGGGCGACACCAGCGCGTCGACGAACATCGTGCGGCCCCAGGTCGAGCTCGTGAACACGGGCACTAGCTCGCTCAACCTGGGCTCGGTGACCCTCCGCTACTGGTACACGGCCGACGACGCCCAGCCGCAGACATGGGTCTGTGATTTCGCCCAGGTCGGCTGCGCCAACCTGACTGCGAGATTCGTGGCGGTCTCACCCGCGCGGACGGGCGCCGACACGTACCTGGAGATCAGCTTCGGGAGCGGCACGCCCGCGCTCGCGCCCGGAGCCAACACCGGCCCCATCCAGGACCGGTTCAACCACGCCGACTGGAGCAACTACACACAAAGGAACGACTACTCGTTCAACGCGGCCGCAACGAGCTACACGGCCAGCGCACGGGTGACGGTGTACGTCAACGGCGTGCTCGTCGCCGGCACCGAACCGACCTGACGTTCACAGCGGGGGAGGCGGGCGCCTCCCCCTTACTACCATCGCACCTTGCTGATCCGGCTGCTGGTGAACAGGCAGTTCGCTCAGGTCTGGCTGGCGGGGGCGGTCTCCACGGTCGGGGACTTCGTGTTCGACACCACCGTGCTGCTCTGGATCTCGACCGTGCTGGCCAGGGGTCAGCCATGGGCCCCGACCGCGGCGTCGGGCGTGCTCATCGCGGTCCTCGTGCCGACCGTGGCCGTCGGGCCGCTGGCCATCGGGCCGCCGCTGGCTGCTCCCCTGCTCTTCACCGCAGGCGTCGAGTGGGCGCTGGCGCTGAACGCCCTGAGCTTCGTCTTCTCCTTCGCGGTGATCCGCAGCGTGCGGGCGCCGGCGGCGCCGGTTCGCGGATCGGCGGTGGGTGACGCCGGGGGTTCTGGCACGAGTTCCGCGTCGGGCTGGCGACGATCGTGCGGACCCGCGTCGCCCGGTCGATGGTGATCGTCGCAGTGATCGCGAACATCGCGGCGCAGGTGTTCAACGCGCTCGGTGTGTTCTTCGTGGTCGTCAACCTGCACACGCAGGCCAGGTTCTTCGGCCTGCAGGACACCATGCTGGGGACGGGTGTCGTCATCGGCGCTGCCGCGGCCGGCTGGCTTGGCGCTCGGATGGGATTGGCCAGGACGATCTGGGCAAGCCTCGTGCTCTTCGGCGTCTTCTTCGGCGCCTACGCGCGCACGTCCAGCTTCCTGGTCGGGCTCGGGTTCCTGCTGTTGATGGCCGTCCCCCTCGGCGCGATGAACACGGCGGTCAGCCCGCTGCTGGTGCGGGCCGTGCCCCGTGACGTGCTGGGCCGGGTGTTCGCGGCGTTCATCCCGGCGATCCAGTCGATGGGAATCGTAGGGGTCGCGGTGGCCGGCTGGCTCTCGAGCTCGGTGCTCCGAGGGCTGGACGCTCGGGTCCTCGGCGTGCACTTCGGCACGTACGACACGATCTTCCTCGCCGGCGCCGCGATCGTCGTGATCTCCGGGATCTACGCGGCGTTCGCGTTCGGGGGCGCCGACTCGATGCCCACCCCATGAACGAGAAAGGGGTGGCGCGAGCATGGCCCGCGTCCACCCCGGAGGTGGGGAAACGTATCGATCAGGAGTTGAAGAGGTTCGCGAAGACGTCGTTCGCGATCGCGATGTCGGATTCGGCCCAGAAGCGGTGGTACGTAAACGTCGGCGCCGAGCCCCCGTTCAGGTACGCCTGGACCTTCGCGAAGTTCGGGTCGTTCTTGTACCAGGACCGGATGCTCAGGAACGTCGCGCCGCTCACGATGGAGTCGCCGTCCGGCATCGTTCCGTTGAACGAAGACGGGACGAACAGGCCGGTCTGCGTCGTCGTGTTGAACCCCTGGTTGAAGCGGTTGTAATCGGTCCGCGTCTCGGGGGCCGCGATGCCGATCGGGTCCGAGAAGTTGTTCCACATGCCGTCCAGCAGCTGCTGCGCCATCGTTTTCGCCGCCGCGCTGCCCGACTTCGCCGAGTAGTAGCTGAGCGCCTTGGCCAGCGCCGCAGCGACGCCCACGTCGCTCGACGTGTTGACGATGGACACGTGCAGGTTCGTGTTGGCGCTGGGCGTTCCCGAGCCGGTGAAGGTGTTGGGCGCGCCCGTCCAGTTCAGCGTGCTCGGTATGGTGAACGTGCCGCTGGAATTGATGGTCGTGTTGGCCATCGCCCAGGAGGTCCACTTGTCCAGCAGGGCCCTGGCGGCCGAGTCGCCGGTCACGAAGTAGTACTCCGCCACCCGCTCCATCGACCATGCCTGCCAGCCGAACCACTGGTTGCTGGGGGGATCGTGATAGACGGGCTCGAAGTCGTAGAACATGCCGAAGAACGTCGGATCGCCGCTCGGCGGGGTGCCGTACTGGCCGCCCCAGCTGTTGGTCGCGCCGCCCGCGATCGCGCCCTCGGCGGACTGCAGCCACTGGTAGAACTGCAGCTGCCGCGTCAGACTGGTGGCCCAGTCGGACTTGGCGGTCGGGGAGAGCGGCGTCAGGGCGGCGACGTTGCTCAGCGCCCACGCCGCGATCGGGTTCTGATAGCCGAAGTGCGCGGTGCCGTCGCCGATGCGCCAGGCCCAGCTGCAGCCGGAGCCCTGGGGCAGGCAGCCGCCCCACGCGTAGTACCAGCCGAGCAGGTAGTCCGCGCTGTTCCGGCCGCTGCCCGGCGCGCACGCGACGGGGCCTACGCAGTTGCCCTGCTGCTTGAAGTACTTGTCGAAGAGCGAGTAGCGCAGGTAGTCGCCCAGCTTGGCCGCCTTGGCAACGGTGGCGGCGATCGCCGAGGCCTTGCCCTGCTGGGTCGCGTAGACCTGCGCCCAGTAGGCCGCCTCGATCGTCCGCGCGTCGGCGTCCGGCGCGTCCGTGTAGCGCCACTGCGGCGCGGGGGTCGAGCCGGCGATGAACAGGGGCAGGTAGCCGCCGTTCGCGCCGGCGCCGAACTTCAGCGTCTCGCATGACGGCTGGGGCACGGTCGCCCAGACGGACTCGTTCGGCCCGCGCTGGAACGTGTTGAAGAACGCCGGCTTGGTCGTGCCGTCGCCGCAGTGACCGAAGCCGTACTTGTTGTCGGTGTCGAGGAGCCAGTGCATGCCGTAGATGTCCGGCGTGCCGTACGTCGCCTGGAGCTCGGCAGCGAGCGGGTCCTGGCCCGCCTTGACCGAGCTGTCGAGCGTCGCCGGGTAGTCCGCCGGCGACGGAAGCTCGGGCGCGTACGTGGCCGGGCTGGACGCGTTGTAGAAGTTGTTGGTCGGCTGATCGGCGTGGCCCGGGATGAAGAACTGCTCGATCGCCGCATACGCGTTGTTGAACGGCGTCCAGTTGCCGGTCACGCGTCCGTACGACGTCTCCAGCCAGACCCAGTAGCTCATGGCCTCGGACGTCGTCTCGTGCCCGAAGTCGGGCGCCTCGACGATCAGCGTCTCGACGGAGTGGTAGGGGATGCCGAGCGGGCTGAAGTAGCCGTTCTGCGGGTTCTTGATGTCCTGGTACAGCTGCAGGAACCGCTGGTCGTGCAGCGCCAGCGGCGGGGTCGCGGTGACGTTGACCGTCGCCGAGACGTAGCCGGTGGCCGAGGCGGTGATGACGGCCGTGCCGTTCGAGGCGGTGGCTGTCGAGGCCGCCAGCGTGACGGTCTGCGCCGTCCCGAAGTTGGCCGCGGTGAAGGTCAGGCTCGCGCCGCCCGACACCGTGATGCCGGTGTCACCGCTGCTCTTCGCGACGGTCACGACCGCGCTCGAGCTCGGCGCCGCCGTGAGTGAGACGCCGAACGTTGTGGTGCTGCCCACCTGGAGGCTCACCGTCGAAGCGGTGACCATGACGGCGGGCGCGGCGGCGACGCTGATGCCAATCGGCGGCGACGTGCCCGTGGCGCCCGTGCTGTCCGTCGCCACGGCGGTGATGTTGTGCGCGCCGGCCTGCACGTTCTGCCAGCTGAAGCTGTACGGGCTGGCGGTGGCCGAGCCGATGAGGTTCGCGCCGTCGAAGTACGACACCGACGTGATGGTCGCGCCGCCGGCGGCCGCTGCCGTGGCGGTCAGGGCGATAGTGGCCGGCGCGGTGAACGTGGCGCGCGCGGCCGGACTCGTGATCGCGACGAGGGGCGCCGGGTGGTTGCAGCTCTGCCCGTTGACGGTGAAGCTGGTCGGGTTCGGGTTGCTGCCGTTCGGGGTCTCCGTGGCGGTGAAGCCGAAGTTCACCGTCCCGTTGGTCGCGACCGAGCCGTTGTAGCTGGCGTTCGCGGCCGTGACCACATGGCCGGACTGGACCGCCGGACTGGACGGCGTGGTGTTCCAGATGTTGTTGATCTGCTGGCCGCCGGGGAACGTCCACGAAATCGTCCAGCTGGTCATCGGGGCGCCGAGGTTCGTGATGGTGACGCTGGCCTGGAAGCCCTGCTGCCAGTCGTTGGTCACCTGGTACTGCACGTTGCACGCTGGCCCGGCGGCCTGGGCCCTGCCCGTACCGACGCCGAGCACTGCCGCCGCGAGCGCGAAGAATGACGCCACGTATGAGAGCGATCTCACACGCGGCAACCGTGCGATCATCTGGGTCTTCTCTCCTTCGTGGTGTGGTCGTCCGGCCGGAGCCGGACGGTCCAGCCCCGGCGACCGCTGCCGGTCGCCGGTTCGCTTCCCGAAACGCCTCGCCGAGCGCGCCGCCGGAACGGATCGGCGGCGGCCGCCCCTTACCGAATGCCTGTGATCAGAACGTGCGTGAGAACGCTCTCACAGGTGCGGTCAGTGGCCCCAATGGCACCTCCTTGTCCAATCCCCCGACGTCGACCCGTGCGAGCGGCCGGCCCCAACCGGCGCCCGCGAGCGCATCCCGATGGAAACCCGCACTCGAACGATAGGAGCGGGGCGCCCCGCGGTCAAGGCCGGAGTTACCCTGGGAGCGCTCTCACTCTCCGGTCGATTCGCGGATGACCAGCTCGGTTGCGAGGACCACGCGGCGGGCGACCTGGCGCGGGGAGCCGATCGAGGCGATCAGCAGCCTCGCCATCTCGCGGCCCATCTCCTCGTTCGGCTGGCGGACGCTGGAGAGCGGTGGCAGGCTCGTGGCCGCGATGGGTGAGTCCTCGTAGCCGATCACCGCCACGTCGGCCGGAACCCGCCGCCCCGCCTCGCGCAGGGCCAGCAGAGCGCCCGCCGCCATGAGGTCGGAGGCGGCGAAGACGGCGTCCAGCCGCGGGTGCCGCGCCAGGAGCGCGCGCATCGCCAGCACGCCGCCCTCGTGGCTGAAGTCGCCGCTCTCCTCCAGCGTCTGGTCCCACGGCAGGCCGGCGGCGTCGAGCGCGCGCCGGTAGCCCTGCAGGCGATCCTGGCTGACCGACATGTCGAGCGATCCGGCGATGGTCGCGATCTGCCGCCGGCCGACCTGCACGAGGTGCCGCACCGCCGAGGCGGCGCCGGCCTGGTTGTCCACGTCCACGTAGCTGACCTGGCCCTCCCCGGGCGGGCGGCCGCCGACCACGACCGGGAGGCCGCGGGCCTGCAGGCTGGCGGGCAGCGGGTCCGCGCCGTGCAGCGAGACGAGCAGCGCCCCGTCCACGTGGCCGCCCGCGAGGTACCGCTCCAGCCGTCGCTCGTCGGCACCGCTCTGCGGTGCGAACAGGACCAGCTGCAGGTCGTGGGCGGCGACCACCTCGCTGATGCCGCGCAGCAGGAGTGGGAAAAACGGGTGGCCGAACAGCCTGGTCGTCGGCTCCGGGATGACGAGGGCGACCGAGTCGCTGCGGCCCGTGACCAGGCTGCGCGCGGCCCGGTTGGGCACGTAGCCGAGCCGCCTCGCCGCCCGCTCGACGGCGCGGCGGGCCTCGTCGCTGACCCGCGGGCTCTCCGTGAACACGCGCGAGGCAGTGGCGCGCGAGACGCCGGCGAGCTGGGCAACCTCCTTCAGGGTCGGCGCTGACGACCTGGGCAGGGTTCGGGGGACCGCTCTCATTTGCACCGGTTGTAGCCGGCCCGGGTGGCGAGTGTCAAGCGTAGGTTGAACAAACGCGCAGATTCTCCCTCGAAATGGTCGGATTCCCTACTAATCGGATCGTGGGAGCGATCCCATGCCGGCAACCCGATGCATTGCACTTCCATTGATTGTCGGCGAAAAGCTGCGGATCGCGCCGGGGTCGTGTTGGACGTGCAACTGCCGGCACTTCCACCCGCCGCGACCAATCCATCGGTGGAACTGGCGGCAGTTCCACCCGAAACACGGATGCTCAGCCCAGCTGCCGGAGCCCGGCGAGGAGCGACTGGCGGCGGCGCCGTCGAGTTCGGCGGTCGGCTCGCTCGGGCGCTCTCGGTCCATACCGCTTGATGAAACTTCGAGGCTAACCCTCGGCCGCGCCGCTACGCCTTCGCGGCGCCACGCTGCGCGCGCTGCTGCTGCCAATGAGATCGAAGAACGCGCAGACGAGCAAGGATATGTTCCACGGGTTCCACTCGGTCAACAGCCAGGGATGTCCGTTGACCATCCAGACAATGAACCAGATGAATGTCATACGTTCAGTCCTCCAGGCCACAGCGTCGCTCGCGCGACAGCGTTCCGCCAGAGGCTCTTGCCCGGCGCATCAGGTGACGATCGGCCTCACTCAGACCTGATGCCGGCGGGACCCGCGCTGGTCCCGAAGGGTGCCGGCAGCGCGTCGACGAGCTGCTGTCGGTGGCGGCCGCGGTGCCGGGGCTGGCGGTGGTCCCTGCCGGTGGGCGCGGCCGCCGGTACGACGCGCGCTCCGCGCCCGTCATGCGGGCGAGGTCGTAGCCGGCAACCTGCGCGCGGCCCGCGCTGGGTGCCTCGACCCCGGCCAGCACATTCATCAGCGTGGTCTTGCCGCTGCCGCTGCGGGGGACGATCGCGATCATCTGCTGCTCGGCGACCTGCAGGTCGAGGCCCTGCAGCGCGACCACCTCCAGCTCGTCCGTCCGGTAGATGTGGACCAGCCCCTCGACGTCGACCAGCACCCCCTCCACGGGCCCCTGGTATGTCAAGCGGTGTCGATCTGCGCGCGCTGCAGCCGGCCCGAGTAGTCGACGTACACGGACTTCCACTCGGAGAACTCCTCCAGCGCCGTCGAGCCGGCCTCACGGTGGCCGTTGCCCGTGCTCTTGATCCCGCCGAACGGGAGCTGGATCTCGGCTCCGATCGTCGGCGCGTTGACGTAGACGATGCCGGCCTGCAGCTCGCGCATGGCCCGGAACGCCCGGTTCACGTCGCGGGTGTAGATCGACAGCGAGAGGCCGTACGCCGTCGAGTTGGCGTGCGCGATCGCCTGCTCCAGCGACTCCGCAGCGATGACCGAGACCGTCGGCCCGAAGATCTCCTCCTGCGCGATCCGCATGGCCGGCCGGACGTCGGCAAAGATCGTCGGCGCGTAGAAGTGGCCCCGGCCGAGGTCGCCCCGGTCGAGCACCGCGCCGCCGGTGACCAGGCGGGCGCCCTCTCCCAGGCCGACCTCGGTGTAGGAGTGCACGCGGCGCAGCTGCCGGTCGTTGACGATCGGGCCGACGTCGACGCCCTCGTCGAGGCCGTTGCCGACGCGGAGCGCCTCGGCGCGCTCGCGGAGCCGCTCGGTGAAGTTCCCGAGCACCTCGCGGTGGACGATCATCCGTGACGCCGCGGTGCACCGCTGGCCGGTCGTGCCGAACGCCGCCCAGACGGCGCCGTCGATCGCCAGGTCCAGGTCGCCGTCGTCGAGCACGACGATCGCGTTCTTGCCGCCGAGCTCGAGCGAGACGCGCTTGAGCTGCTGGCCGCCGCGAGCGGCCACCAGCCGCCCGACCTCGGCCGAGCCCGTGAAGCTGAGCGCGCGCACGTCGGGGTGGTCGACGAGCGCCGCGCCGGCCTCCTCGCCGATGCCGTGCACCACGTTGACGACGCCCGCGGGCAGGCCCGCCTCGACCAGCGCCTCCACCAGGCGCGCGGCGCACAGCGGCGTGTCCTCGGCCGGCTTGAGCACGACCGCGTTGCCGGCCAGCAGCGCCGGGAACAGCTTCCAGCTCGGGATCGCGACCGGGAAGTTCCACGGGGTGATCAGGCCGACGACGCCGACCGGCTCGCGCCAGGTGAAGCAGACCTTGTCGGTCAGCTCCGATGGCACCGTCTCGCCGACCGGCCGTCGCCCCTCGCCGGCCATGTAGTCGGCCATGTCGATGGCCTCCTGGACGTCACCCCGCGCCTCGACCAGGACCTTGCCCATCTCCCGCGTCATCAGGCGGGCCAGGTCCTCCTTGCGGTCGCGCAGCAGCTGGGCGGCGCGGCGCAGCAGGTCGCCGCGGGCCGGCTGCGGCGTGCCCCGCCAGGCCGGGAAGGCGCGCCCTGCCGCCGCGACCGCGTCCCCGACGTCCTCCCGGCCCGAGCGTGGGAAGACGCCGACCACGTCCTCCCGGTCGGCGGGGCTGACGCTCTCGAACGTCGCGCCGGAACGGGCGGGGACCCACTCGCCTCCGATCAGGTTGCCGAACCGTGGTGCGTCGCTCACGAGCCCTCCTGGCGGGGCGCCTCCAGGCCGGCCTCCTCCGCGCTGCGGCCGAAGATGTGCTCGACGCCCCACCCGTACAGCCCGGCGTACGTCTGGACCTGTGAGCGGTGGTGGACCTCGTGCTCGACCAGGAACAGCAGCAGGCGCCACCCCGGCTGCGGCCGTCCGTCCAGCATCGCGATCGGGCGTCGCAGCCATTCGCCCGGCGTGCCCGACAGCAGCTCATGCACCCGCGCCGCGCTGGCGTCGAGCGCCGCCACCCACTGCGCGCCGGTGTCGTACGGACCGGGCCACTGCTCGGCGGCCCATCGCTCCTCGGCGTACGCCCGCGCGAAGAAGACGCGGCTGGTGGCCATGTGCGCCACGATCTGGCCCACGCCCCACGCGTTCTCGCCCTCCCCCGCCGGCGGCGTCCAGGTCTCGGCGACGGCCTGCAGGCCGCCGACGTCGCGCACCGCGCGCCGGTTCAGTCCGCGGAAGTAGTGCAGGAAGTCCTCGATGTCGCCCAACATGAGCTCATCATGACCACCGACGTCATCGTGGTCGGCGCCGGCACGATGGGCAGCATGGCCCTGTGGCGAGCCGCGCGCCGCGGCGCCGCCGTCGTCGGGCTGGACCAGTTCCCACCCGGCCACGACCGCGGCTCCGGGCACGGGGAGTCGCGGGTGACCCGGACCGCCTACTACGAGGGGCCCGAGTACGTCCCCCTGGTCCAGGCCGCGCTGCCGCTCTGGCGCGAGCTGGAGGTCGAGGCCGGCGCCGAGCTGCTGACCATGACGGGCGGCCTCATGATCGGCCGCCCGGACAGCGAGGTGGTCGCGGGCGCGCAGCGGAGCGCCCGTGTCCACGGACTGCTGTGCGAGCTGCTTGGGCCGGCCGAGGCGGCCGCGCGCTTCCCGCAGCACGTCCTGGCCGCGGACGAGGTTGCGCTCTGGGAAGAGGGGGCGGGCGCGCTGCGTCCGGAGCGTGCGATCCGCGCCGCCGCCGATCGCGCCGTGGCGCTGGGCGCCGACCTGGTCACCGGCGTGCGGGTCACGACCGTCGAGTCGGACGCCGGCGGGGTGCGGGTGCGTGCGGGCGGCGCGGAGTATCGGGGCCGGCACGCGATCGTGTGCGCGGGGCCGTGGCTGGGCCGCCTGCTGCCGGGCCTGGGCCTGCCGCTCGAGGTGGAGCGCCAGGTGATGACGTGGTTCCCCGCGCGCGACCCGGCGGCGTTCGCGCCCGACCGCTTCCCCATCTTCATGCACGACCGGCCCGGCGAGGCGGCCTACGGACTGCCCACGCTCGACGGCGCCACCGTCAAGGTCGGAATCCATCATGGCGGCAGGTCCGTCGACCCCGACGCGCTCGACCGCGCAGTCACGGAGGCCGACACGGCGCCGGCCGCGTCGTTCGTCGCGGAGCTGCTGCCCGGCCTGACGCCCATCCCCTCGCGCTCCGCGGTCTGCATGTACACCAACACACCCGACGGGCACTTCGTGATCGGCCGCGCCGGTGCTCCGAACGTGACCGTGGTGTCCGCGTGCTCGGGGCACGGGTTCAAGTTCGCGCCCATCCTGGGCGAGATCGCGGCCGACCTCGCACTGGACGGACGGACCCCGCACGACGTCGCGGGATTCAGCCCGGGGCGCTTCTCCCGGAGCGGTCGCGCACTGCCAGACTGATCGCGACGCCGAGGCCGGCCCACGCCGCCAGCGCCAGCCAGGACCACGCGTACGAGCCGGTGTGGTCGGCGATCAGGCCGAAGACCGGGGGCACCGCGAACATGCCGATGAACGTCACGGTCGTGCCGGCGCCCACGGCGGTCGCGGCGTGCTGGATCGGGACCACCTCGGCCGAGAGCGTGATGTAGAGAGCGTTCCAGCCCATGCACGACAGCCCGAGGAGGAACGCCAGCAGCGCCAGCACGGGAGCTTCGGCCCGGCCGTGGCCGAGGACGGCCATCGCCAGGCAGGCGCCGACCGCCAGCGTGGCCGACAGCGACATCACCACGCCGCGGCTGCCCAGCCGGTCGGAGAGCACGCCGAATCCGAGCCGGCCGGCGATGCCGCCAACCTGGAGCACCGCGAGCAGCAGGCCGGCCCGCACCGCGCTCAGGCCGGCGTCCTGGTTCAGCGACACCGCGAGGTACGCGACGACCGAGCCGAGCGCGCCCATGAACACCCAGCCGTACGCCGTGGCCGCGACCCACGTGCGGCTGTGCAGCAGCACGCCGACGTCCAGCGTCCGCCGCGGACCCCGCGACTCCGCCGGCGGCTCCCGGTAGAAGAGGACGAAGGCCAGCATGCCCGTCAGGGCGAGCACGGCCACCGTCACGAAGGCGGACCGCCA
>Ga0126369_10000426_pt1 | contig 27653 bp, 25 predicted proteins | sample PanSoiMetaPlot_1_FD_109646 | JGI IMG/M metagenome (GOLD analysis project Ga0126369, IMG submission 109646) | Tropical forest soil microbial communities from Panama - MetaG Plot_1 | ecosystem: Environmental > Terrestrial > Soil > Tropical forest > Bulk soil | place: Panama | collected 2016-02-17
AATGCCGGAAGCGTTGGTTGTGCCACAGCGCGACGTCTTGCATATCCGCCTGCACGCCGATCGATCGCGGCAATATCCGTTTCCGCTGTGGGGCCAGACTCCGCTGCTTGCTGCGCTTTACGACATGGGCCTGGCGAGCTCGATCGCTCAACAGCAACAGCAGTTTTACGCGAATCAAGCGCGACCGTCGGCGGTTATCAATACCGACATGCCGCTCGACAAGGACCTTGTACAAGAGCTGCGCGATCGCTGGGACGAGCAGACCAAGGGCTTCAACCAAGGCAAGACGCCGATTCTCACGCATGGACTCAAGGTCAATCCATGGGCGCAAGTGCCGAAGGACGCGCAAGTCGCCGAAGTGATGAAGATCGCCGAGAATCACATCGCGCTCGCGTTTCGCGTGCCGCTGCAGATCCTTGGGCTCGGCGGTCCGACGTTCGGTTCGACCGAGGCGCTGATGCGCTTTTGGATCGCGACGGGTCTCGGCTTCGCGCTCGAGTGCTGTGAGCAGGCATTCGATCGGCTCTTCGCGCTCAAGGGTGAGCCGGATGAATATGTCGAGTTCGATACCGATGCGTTGCTGCGCTCCGACTTCAAGGATCGAATCCGCGGCCTAAAGGAAGCTGTCACCGGCGGCATCATGTCGCCCGACGAAGCCCGCAACGAGGAGGGCCTCGACGATGTGAAGGGCGGCGCCGGCGAGATGCCTCGGATGCAGCAACAAATGATCCCGCTCGACTTCGCCGGCAAACTTCCGCCCGCCGGTCCGCCCGCTGCCCATGCACCGCCTCCGGCCGGCCCAGCGATTCCAGCCGTCGAACCCAAGCCTCCGCAACCCAAGGCGAATCTTGACGATGTCAGACGCGCATCACAACGGCTCATTTCCAACGCCGCAGCCATCAACCGAAGAATTCTCGGCTGAAGCCGTTTTCGAACACGCGCTAGCGCTCACGCTCGCTGAGAAAGAACGCGAGTGGGATCGCGCGCTCGTGCTGATGGAGGCGAAAGCGCAGGCGATCATCTCGAGCTTACGCGAGAAGGTTGCCAACATTCCCATCGAAGCTGCGCGCATGATGGCCGAACGCTTAGCGCTCGTGCGCGACGGTGAGCGCGGGCCGCCTGGTCGAGACGGTAGAGACGGACTCGATGGCGAAAGAGGACTCCAAGGTCCTCGTGGCGAGAAGGGTGAAATCGGACTGCCTGGCATCCCTGGCGCTCCCGGTGCGCTAGGGCCACCGGGCGAACCTGGCGCTCCCGGCCATACCGGCGATCGAGGTCTTCCAGGGCCTCCCGGCGATCAAGGGCCGGCCGGGACGCCAGGACTTCAAGGGCTACAGGGCGAGAAAGGCCAAAAGGGGGACGACGGTCTGCCCGGCGTTCCCGGCGTCGAAGGTCCGCAGGGCAGCCGCGGCGAAGCAGGCGCCAAAGGCGAAAAAGGTGACACGGGAGAGCCTGGATTGCCGGGAGTCCCTGGCCCCCAAGGACCGCAGGGAGACGTCGGCGCCAAGGGAGAAAAGGGAGACAAGGGTGATGCCGGCTTACCTGGAATTCCCGGTGTCGAGGGCGCGCAAGGTCCAATTGGTCTCAAAGGCGAAAAAGGGGAAAAGGGCGAAGCTGGTGCGACCGGGGCCGCTGGTGATCAGGGCTTACCGGGCGTCCCTGGCGCGCCGGGCGAACGGGGCGCTGCTGGTCCTCAAGGTGAACGTGGTCCCGAAGGTGCGCCCGGCAAGCTCCCGATCGTGAAGGCCTGGCGCGAGGGCATTCACTACGAGGGCGCCGTCGTCACGTATGAGGGCGGCACGTTCCAGGCCAAATGCGACACCGCCGTCCATCCGCTCTCGCTCGGCTTGGTGCACGACGATTGGACCTGCCTCGCCATTGCTGGCCGCAACGGCGCATCGCTCAAGGTCGTCGGCACGCATGATCCGCAGAAAAAATATCTCGCGCTCGAAGTCGTCGCCAAAGACGGCGGCACGTTCGTCGCGCGCAAAGACGACCCTGGCGATTGTCCTGGCGAGCACTGGCAACTCATGTCGCGTCAGGGTGCTCGCGGGATTGCTGGACCGAAAGGCGACCGCGGGCCAGAAGGCAAGCAAGGCCTCCAAGGGCCGGCCGGCGCGTCGGCGCCAACCATAAAAAGTTGGAAGGTCGACCGCCGGCACTATCTCGCAATCCCGATCATGTCTGACGGCAGCGAAGGCCCGGCGCTCGAGCTCCGCGCGTTGTTCGATCAGGCCGAGGGCTAGATGGCCGCTGTTGATTACACGGCAACCGTCGCAGCCGATCCGACGACGACGGCGCATGATCTGCTGACGTTGCAGGAATGCAAGATTTTGCTCGGCATGTCCACGACGGACACGACGCACGATCAGCAGCTCACGCTGCAGATCTCGGTTTACTCTCAGCAGGTCGCGCGGATGTGCAATCGGATCTTTGCTAAGGAAACCGGTGTTGAGGCATGGCGCGAGGACGGTGGCTCCGGCCGTGTATTCTTGACGCATTTCCCGGTGAAGGCCGCAGACATTACCCAGGTCACCGCGGCCGGCGCAGTGCTCGATCCGAGCACGTACACGCTCGAGGAGCGCTCCGGCAAGCTTGCCAATCGCGCAGCTAGCGATCCCGCGGCGATTCCTTGGCCGCTGCCGGTCTATGTCACATACACCGGCGGCTATAACTTGCCGGCCGAAGCGCCGCTGCCGCTCAAGCAAGCAACCGTCGTCCTGATCATGGAGGCGCGACTCAGGATGGTGCAGGCGCAGGTCGCCGGCATTCGCCAAGTTTCTCACCGCGAGGCTCGCGTAACATTTTTCGATCCTAACGCGGTCTTGTTGAGGCTTGGTGGCAAGTCGCCATCGATGCAGGCCGTCGAGGCGTTGATCAATCAGTACACCCGATTCTGGGTCTGATGTCATTCAGCATTGAAGTTGATAACGCGGCGCTCGTGAAGCGCCTGCAGGACGTGCACAACAGGATTGTGCACTTCAAACGCGTTGACATCGGCGCCGAGCTGTCGGCGTGGCAGACCCGCGATATGCATCGGCATCGGCCGTTCACTATGCGCTGGCGCGCGCAAGGTCGAGCGCAAACCAAGATCCGCCCGCACAGCTTGTATGAGATGTTGAAGTCCGAAGGCGTGGATTTGACGCCGGTTCAGATGCGCCGCGTGCGCCGCGGCCTTAGCAAGCATCTCAAGCATCCGCTGCCGCGAGCGCGCAAGTTAAAGCTGCGTGAACATCGGCATTGGTCGACGCGGCCGATCCTGCGCCAGGAAATGGAACACTCTTTGAAAGAGCATCTGCACGAAGTCTTCGTGGAAAAAATTCACTGGTAGCATGTCTGTCAGTTTCTCCACGCTTCTCTATTCGCATTGCTTCGACATGTTCGCCCGGACGATCACCGGGGGGCCTTATACCGGCATGCGCGCGATCTTCAACTCCGGTCCGCTGACGATCACCAATGACGACGGCGTCATCATTGCTGAAATCTCGGATCAACAAACCATCATCGATATTCGCTCGCAAGAATTCCGCGACGGTTCGCTTCCAATTCCGCAGCAAGGCGACATCGTGCATTTCGATGCCGACACCGATATCGACGGCGGCGATTATGAGATCACCGATGGGCCAATCAGCAACAGCGGCGGACAGCTCACGTACTACATCCGCAGGCATGAGCCGGCTGCGCCACTGCGAACGCTGAGCGGCTGGGAATTTTCATGAATGGCACGACGCGCGATGTGCCGTGGACTGGCACCGGCGGTCCGGAAGACACGAATAGTTATTCGTGGCTGCTCCTGAACGCGATTTACAATCGGCTTTCGACCTCGTCGCTTTTCGCGGGTTTTACGGTCAAGCGGATCACGCGCGCGCTGCCGATCGAGGCCGCTTACCAGCTCCCCGCGATTGGAGTCTACATCGGGACTGAGACGGCGGTCGCGGATGGCGAGTTCAATGCCAGCAATATCCGTTTCAATCATAGCGTACCGATCGGCATTCAAATCATCGTTAAGAACAACGACTCGGTCGCAATGCAGCAGAAGCTCGATCAGGCCAAATGGTTCGTGATCAATCAGCTCTTTCGCGACAACACGCTCACCAACTTCTATGCGCCAAGTCTTACCGGTCCGACTCCGAGCAAAAACTTTCACGTCGAAGGCATTCCGCGCTTGCGCATTCCCTCGCCCGAGTGGGGGCGCGATTCGAAGAGTGAAGTCCCGATCGGCATGCAGTTGATCGAGGCCACCTATCAATTCGGCACGTCGTTCAATCCGACGGACTTCGATGACCTCAAGGAAATCGCCGTGCAGGCTTTCCCCGAGCTCACGCCGCCTCGTACGACCGCGACGGGCACTGGGACGGGCGCGGGCACGAACCTGACCATGACTGGCGTCGCCGGCACGATCGAGCCGAACGCAACCATCGCCGGAAACGGCGTGCCTGCAGGAACGACGATCGTCAGTCAGCAGTCAGGCACGACCGGCGGCAATGGTGTCTACACCACGAGCTTGGCGACGACATCGGTGTCTCAGCCGCTCACGTTCGAAAATCCGGTCGCGATCATGGAGGTCGACGTCGTCTACCGCTTCGACCCGGACTATGTCCCGCCACCGTTAACGGGCGCAGGCCCATAAGAGGAGCAATCGAAATGGCACCGTACATCAATCCTTTTTACAAAGGTCAGGCCCAAGCGCGGCAGGCAGCTATGGGCCGCAAGGCTGTATCAGCCGAGCGGTTGGCGCTGATGAAAGCGGTCAACAGAATTCCGCCTCTGCGCGTCGCTCCCGCTCCGGGGAGCGAGCATTTGCGCGGGACTCTTAAGCATCCGAACGGCGTGAGGTTGCGGCGAGAAGGTTCAGTTGAGTGGCCGAACGACCGCTTCACGAATCGGCGGATCGAGGAGGGCGTCATTGTCGAAGTAAAAAACGAAGAGGCTGTAAAGCCCGCGGCCGGACGGCGCACGCAACCGGCGGAATAACTTAGTCGAAAAGATCTGGCTGAGCGCGGCGATGAATTGTCGATTTGCCCTTTTTGACAGCGGTGCTCATACGCTCGCGCTCACCGGGTTTGGCATAACGGGCTTTGGCAATGGCGGAGGCTTTAGCTTTCCACTCGGCTGACTTCGGTCTGCCCTTGGTCTTGGAGGATTGCTTTGCGCGAGATTCTGGAGTGCGGACATGGCCTCTGAGAGTTGCTGAAACGAGAGCACGTGACTCCGCGCTTCTTGGCGGATGCTTCCAACCGCCGCGACCGAGGTTCTGTTTACCGCCTCCGATGTGGTCGTTCCATCCGACGTTCGCTTTCGGACGCATGCGGTACTCGAGAGCGCGGCACTCGTGAAGAGTTCCTTCAAATAGGATTTTCCATTCGAAGTTTCGGCGTCGCTTAGCGTGCTGCTTAAGGCGACCAGGCAAGCGCACTGTGATGCCGATGTAACCGTGACGCCACGGGCAAACGCAGCGTGCGTCATAAAGCCAGTAGAGGACGGCCATAGCAAAGGAGATTAGCCATGCCGATCTCGTTTTCCAATATACCCGCCGACCTCAAGATCCCGCTTAACAGTTAGGCGCTTTCCCGAGTAATCGGGATCGAACAACTGGGTGAATTCGGGGAAAGTCCAGACCGGACAATCCCGAGCCAAGCCGCGAAAGCGGAAGGCGTAACGACTAGAGCGAAAGCTCGTAGGCTCAAGCGAGCCGAAGCGCCCAGCCCCCGTAAGGGGTGATGATATAGTCTCTTCTGCATAGGAATATGCAGCAGCCGTAAGGCGGAAGCGAAACTAGCGAGTCGCTTCGAAGGCATAAAGATACTGGGTCGAGGTCGATCCGTCACAAGCCGGAATTCCGATGATCCACCAACCGAGTTTGTTGGTGGGTATTGCGACGTCACTCGGCGATGCGCCGCATGACGTGGCGATCGCGATCGGCACGCAAGCGCAAGCTGATCAGCACTTTGGGCAAGGTTCTATGCTTGCGCGGATGTTCAAAAGCTTCTTCGCGAATAATTTTGCGAATGAGGTGTGGGGTTTGCCAGTCGGCGAACCTACGGGCGCGACCGCGGCAACGGCCACCATCACGGTCGCGAATCCGCCAACGGATGCGGGGACGATCCATCTTTATATCGCCGGTCAACATGTACCGGTGAATGTCGGAGGCACAGACACGACTGCGCAGGTTGCTTCCGAAATTGCTGCTGAGATCAATTCGACGGTTGATCTTCCAGTATCGGCGACTTCAACGACTAACGTGGTGACTCTGACTTGCCGGTGGAAAGGCGTCAGCGGAAACGACATTCGCATAGACCTCAATTATTATGGAACCATCGGCGGGGAAGTGCTTCCTCCTGGACTCGGTCTCACCCTTCCGCCCGGTGCGGCAGGCGTCGCGGGAGCTGCGACTTGTTCTGGTAGCGGCACTTCGCTCACTGTTACTACCATGACTTCCGGCAGCATCACGATCGGCGCGACGGTGACGGGCACTGGCGTTCCGGTTGGAACGATCATTGTTAGCCAACAATCTGGAACGACCGGTCAGGCCGGTGTCTATATCACGAATCAACCGACGACTGCGTCCGCAGCAGCGCTGACGTTCGCTGGTCCGACTGGTCCTGCGAACTTCCTTGCTGGTGGTTCTGGTGTGCCTGTCTTCACAAATGCCATCAACAATCTTGGTGAGAAGAACTTTGAGTACGTCGCGTTGCCATGGACTGATTCAACCACGCTCAACGCCTGGGAGCTCGAATTTGGCTTCGAGGATGTTGGGCGCTGGGGTTGGCGGAGACAGCTCTATGGGCACATTTTTAGTGCTAAGCGCGACACCTACTCGAATCTGATCACGTTTGGCAACACGCGTAACAGCGGCATCACGTCAATCATGGGCGTGGAGCAAACCATGCCATCGATGGTGCTTGACGTCGTGTCGGCGTACACGGCGAAGGCTCAAAGGGCGCTGATCAACGATCCGGCAAGGCCGCTGCAAACCCTCTCGCTCAATACGGTGAAGCTCGCGCCCTTGAAAGATCGGTTCGACACCATCGAGCTCAACTCGCTGGCGGAGAACGGCATCGCGACGCAAAAGGCTGGCAGCGATAATCAGCCAATGATCTCGCGCGAAACCACGACGTATCAGCTCAACCTGTATGGATTCCAGGATGACGCTTATGAGCTGGTAACTACGCTCGCAACGTTGGCGAGGCTCATTCGCAATCAAAGGTATGTCATCACGACCAAATACCCGCGTGTGAAACTTGCTGATGACGGAACGCGCTTTGGTCCAGGGCAAGCGATAGTCACTCCTGGCATCATCAAAGGTGAGCTGATCGCCGAATACGTGCAAGATATGTGGGATGGCCTTGTTGAGAATATCCAGGCATTCAAGGCCAACCTAATCGTCGAGCGAGACCCAAATGACCCGAATAGGGTTAATGTGCTATACGGCCCGGATCTGATAAACCAGCTAAGGGTATTCGCAGTGTTAGCACAGTTTAGGCTCCAATACGATAGGGGTTTGGACACTCAGATCATTGGTCCGAATCCTGGCACGATCGGAGTGACTGGCGTTCTGCCGGCGCCTGGCGTTGGCTTCTAAGTCTTCGTCGCGAGACGGAGTGGTGGGTCGGAGGGTCCGCGCGAGCGGCCCGCCCCTGACTTCGCCCGGTGGAACAGCAACCGGGCACTAACCTCAAGGTCGTCGGTTGTTGGCTGATTCTTTAGCCGTTACCCACCGAATGTTGCCTGGCTCATAGTCGCCGTCGTTGTCGATCCTGTCGATCATATCGGCCCACTTTGGTTTGCGACCGATTTCCGCGACTACGTCAGCAAGGAAAGTTTCGAAGTCGTTCCATCGATCGCAAACCGCAATGCCGCGCGCGCCATACCACTCATAGTGATGGGAATTTGGATTGCGGCAATACTGCTTAATTCGATTCCAGATTCGATATTCTGGACTGTGCGGAAGTGCAGCATGACCATGACGAAGGTTTTTCTGCGATTGCTCGGGTGCTTCGCGTTGCCAGCAACCACAGGAAGTCGTCCAGCCGTAGTTAAGACGAGAGGCTGTGACGACCGTTGAATTACCGCAAGAGCACGCGCAATGCCAAAGCGATGCTTTTCTTCGCGGTCCCTTGTCTTCGATGCCAGCGAATCCAATGACAGTTAGGCGGCCATAGCGGCGGCCTGACAGATCAGGAGTCCATGGATGTCCCGGCACGAAGCGCATCAACTACCATCATAGCAATAGGAGGCAAAATTGGCCATTCGCTTCGCTGGAATCGCCACTCTCGCAGTCGACGGGCGGCAATACCAATTGCGTGGCAACTTCACGGTATCTCCGAGCCCGCTCGAGAGAACAATGATAGCCGGCCAGGATGGAGTCCACGGCTACCAAGAGCTGCCTCGCGTTCCTTACATCGAGGGCGACCTCTCGACGATGCCTGATCTCAACTTCGAAGATCTGTTGACGCAGGTCAATTCGACAGTCATCGCGCAATTGGCGAATCACAAACAATACACTCTACAGGGGGCGACCGTTAAAGGTGCCTTCGAACTCAACACGCGTGACGGCCAGGCACGCGTCCGCTGGGAAGGTATTAGCTGCCTCGAGATCAATCTCGGATAGGAGGAGTCATGGAGTTTGGCAAAGACGGACAGCCCATCCGCGAGGGCTTTCAGAACGCGACGGGGGGCGCGCCGCCGCAGACGCGCGTCGTGGGAAACGGCGGCGGGGGCACCGGACCGGTCATCGATGCTCAGCCGATCCCGGTAGCCGTGCCTGCGATCGAAGAGCCGCCGCAAGTCGTGCCGGCGCCGCCTCCGGTCAATCCGTTTCCGATCACGGTGAAGCTGCTTTATCGGCCGATCGAGGGCAACAACAGAGAGATATTGAAGCAGCTCACATTCCGCGAGCCAACCGGGGGCGACATCAATCGCTGCGGCAATCCGTGTCGCATCGATAACGACGGCAACGTCATCATCGACGAAAAGAAGATGACGTTGATCATGGCCAATTTGTCTGGCGTGTTGTCGCCATTGCTCGACCGCATGGATCCGCGTGACTGGAATTCATGCGCGTATCGGCTGCGGAATTTTTTTCTACCCGATCTGGCGGCCTGGTAAGCGTCGACGACAATATGGTGCTCGACTGCTACCGGCTGGCGAAGTGGTACTCCGTCAGTCCAGAAACGTTTTTGAAGATGTCATTGAGTGAGGTCCAGATCCATTTGGATCGAACGATCCAGCTTGCCCAGATAATGCGGCGGGAAGCCGAGAGCGGCGAAGATGGCTGAATTTGAAGAGCTACGCATAACGGTCAAGGTCGCTGATGAGGCCTCGGGGCAACTCGGGGCCTTAAAGCAAGGTCTTGACAAGTTGGGCGGCCTCGACGTCACGCGAAAATTTGAGGGCATCCACAAGCAGATTTCCGGCATTGAGCAAGAGATCAAAAAGCTCATGCTCAACTTTGCCACTGGCGGCCCGTCGCTAGAGGCGCTTGCAAACTTCGCCAAAGGCATCGGGCCGATCGGTCTTGCGGCGGTCGCTGTCTATGAGACGTTGAAAGTTACGGTGAATGCGCTCAAGCGCCAGGCTCAAGATCTTCTCAACATGGAAGCGATGGCGAAGCGTACCGGCGAAAGCACCGCGCAGTACATCAGGACGATGGAGGAGTGGCAGCGCGCCGGCGTTCCGATCGAGCAAGCTGGCGCGCAATGGGAGCGGTTCGTCGATACCTGGAGCCATTTGCGGCGCATGGATGAACAGGGGCGCGAGACGTGGTTGCAGTTGTTTACGCATGTTGCTCCCCAAGACGCGCCTAGATTGGAGCAGCGCCTACGCGAAATTATCGCCATGCCTAACCCGCAGCAAGCCGCGAACGCGCTCAAGAAGTTTTTCGACGATGTTGGCCGTCATTATGCGCGCCAGGCCGATATAGACGAGCGCCGCAAAGGGCCAGAAGAGCAGCGAAAGTTGCTGCGCATCTGGGGACTTCCCGACCTCGATCGAGTCCGACAGGCATTCACCATCGTCGACGAGCAAGAAGCCGCCGACATGGATCGCATGATCGAAGCTGCGCGCGAATTTAATGAGGTTAGCATTAGTATCGAGCAGCATTGGGATGCCATCATGCGGGCGATGGCGACAAGGATCATGGAAGGTCCGCTTGGCCCAATTCTCAAATTGATCGACAAGGCGCTCGGTGGCGTTCTTAGTGCGACCGAAAGAGAGCAGGAGGCGCCGGAAAGGTGGGGTGTTTGGAGCAGGCAGAATATCCGTCGAGAACAATACATACGAGACAATCTCAAAAACATGATCCCGTTTACGCTCGAGGAGATCCGCGAGCGGATAGGCGGCACGCTTGTCGAGCACCCGCCTGGTGCGCTTGGCAACACGGCCGCGCCGCTCATGAGCACGGGAATGCAAGACGTCACGCGAGAGTTGGAAAAACAGCGTGATTACACTGGCGAGCTCACTGATCAATTCCGGCGCTTGAATGCGTTGCTGTCTGGCGAAGATCTCGAGACGCGCGATCTAGCTAAGCAGCTTGGTTTGCCAGACGTGAAAGGCAATCCGGCTTTCCATAATCAGCCACAAGGCGGTTCGGTCGGTGAAAGCAATCCAATGCAATTGCCGGCAAGCGAACCACAACCAGGTGGCGGCGCGCCAGCAGAAGCGCGCGAAACGCCGACAGAAGCGAAAGAACCTTTGTTGCGGCCTTATCGACCGGGGGACGTTTCGCGGGGGACATATACATCGAAAGGAGTTACAAAACAGTATCCGATACTCAGTGCAGCAGCAACGCCATTGCAACCGCAATTTCCTGGTGAACAGGTCTATACCGGGGTGAGCAAGGGTAAAGGCGTTGCGAGTTGGTATGGGTATGATCCTGCTTTTTATGCAAAAGATGATCCGAGTGATCCAAAGGGCAGCAATGCTTTGCGCGTTCCCGAGAGATATCAAGGGATTTCTATGTCCACCGGCAAGTCGGGGGAGCTTGGATCATCGGGTCAATCGCTAGGACAATGGCATCTTGTTTTCGATCCTAATACTCAATTGACATATTTGAAGCAGCAAACCGATTATGGGCCAGGAATTAGAACTCAAAAGCTAGTTGATGCTTCAGCAGCGATGGCGGCGCGTATAGAACAAAAGTCGGGGAAAATAGGATATACCAGAAAAGAATGGGAGGCGATGCAAGAGAAAGTCGAGAAAGGTGAGGTTGCCCCGTGGGAAGTACAGCCGGCAGGATTTGGAACTTATGGTCGGCCAGGTTTTGAAGGAAAAGATATAACCGCACCTCAAATTAAAGGAGTTGATCCTACAACTGAAACTCAGAACATATATGAGTTGGATACAAGAAGATTGCTAAACCCATCTTTGGATTATCGGCCAGATTATGCTGGAGGTGGTGGTCGCGAGAAGGTTCCTAAAGGGCTTGAAGGTGCGCCAAGGACGGTAGGGGAACAGGCTTTTGGTGGCGCAGGAGCTTTCGACGTCAGCGGCTCGGAGTGGAAGCGACAACCGAATGTTCCAGAAGAAGGTCTTGAAATAGGCAAGAAGATACCAAAGTCAGAAATTTTATTAGCTAAACAGCAATCAGAATATGATCCGACTCAGCCGCTTGCTTTAATATCTACAGACAAGCAGCAGCAGGAGCGAAAACAGTTAGGGGATCAAGGAAATGTCCCGCTGCCGCGAGAGCGGCCACAAACGCCACAGAGTAGCAGTGAACTAGATGCCTTGACTACTCTTGGAGCAAAAAAAGCTGAAGGCAAGGTTTACGCTTACGATGCTCCAAACTTGCCTGACTCTCCAACAGTCAGAAAAGCTATCGCGGAGGACCCGCTCGGCTTCTCTTATCCGAAGCTTGGAGAGGTCTATTATCGGCCCGGCTCCGGTGAAGAGATAACCACGATCGCTCACGAGTATGGTCACGTTGGACGCGAGGCTGTGCGACAGGAAGCTTTGAAGCCCGGCGGCAATATATTCGAGCGTTACAAAGCTTATGTTGATCCTAAGTTTGAGGGCATTGAACCAAAGCGGCAGGAAGAGCGCCTGCAACGTTACCTGGATTATGACGAAGCGCAGAGATTGAAACGATCGGGTGCGATTACTTCTACCGAATACGAGAAGACTCTTAAGGAAACAGCGGCATCGTTCCGCTTGGAAGGGACGGCTGCGGGGACGGAACGTGAGGAGCTCGAGGCCTCGCGTCATATTGAAGCGCAGGAAAATCTTGCTCGCAAGATACTGGACAAAAGCCTTGCACGCGAAAACGAACCTGAGCCCAAGGGCAATCTTGACGTGCGCGTGAGCGCGCCCAACGGCACTAAAGTCAAAGCTGATGGCGACGGAATGTTCAAGGGCAACGTTTCGCTCGAACGCCAGATGGAATTGCCAACGTTGCAGTAAGCCATGGCCGAATTTGAGGAACTAACCTTAGAAGTCAATCTCGTCGACAACGCGACGGCGCAGCTCGACGTGTTGAAGAAGGGCTTTGCCGAGCTCGGCGTCGGGACGCAGAACCTCGAGAACCTTCGCCGGCACACCGCCGAACTCGAAAAGAGCATGAAAGAGCTAGTCGAGGTCATTGGCAAAGGTCCAGACGCGTTGATCAAATTTGCAACTGGATTTGGTGCGGTTGGCGTTGCGATCGGGGGCGCCGTCATGAGCGTCGAAAAGTTGACGCGCAGCTTGACCGAGATGGCGAAAGAGTCAGTCGACCTCGGCGTCCTGGCGCATCGCATCGGCATGGATCCGGCCGAAACGCGCGCGATGACCGAAGCCCTTGAGCGTCAGAACATATCAAGGGCACAAGCACAGCAAGGTCTCGAAAAATTCGCGGCGACTATGAATGACGTGCAGCGTGGGGGCGCTGGCGTCAGGGGTACACTGCAACGCCTTGGGTTCGAAGGCGTCACAAGAAGCATGGAGGGGCTTTTCGAGCAAATACGGAAGCTACCTGATCTGGCATCGCAGTGGGATGCCGTCAGAGAGTATGCGCGCGTACAGGGGGAAGCCGAAGCGCGAAGGTCGGGCGGCGCGGCGGGTGTATATGAGCGACAGATCCTCGAGATAATTGGCAGCCCGCTTATGCAGCAGGCGACCAACAGCATGCGGGCTGCGGTTGCCGAGGTCGACGAGATACGTCGGCGAAATGAAGCCAGAGCGATCGCGGCTGGCCAGCAACAGCTCGATCTCGTGGGAAAGATCCATTCGAAGTGGAGCGAGATTGCCCGCTTCATGGGCACCGACATCATGGCGGGGCCGCTTGGCAAAGGACTCAAGTGGATCGACGAGAAACTTGAAGGCTGGCTTAACTTAATCAAACAGGAGCGGGCGAAACCATCACGGCTCGAACGCCCCGAAGAACGCGAGGTCCCATGGCCGCAGCAATTGGATTGGTTATTCGGCACGGGGCATCCAAAAGCAGGTTTTAACGAACGATTTGGCAATTGGCCTCAGACCGCGGCGCCACAGCAACAGCAGCAGCCGGGGGCGACTGCGCCGCAGCGGCTTATGGGCGGTGAAGGCCGTGAGGGCGTTCGTGGTTTCACCGGGCCTTACGCGCCGATGACGCCGGAGAGCTGGAAAAATGCGGCCGATTGGGCCGAGCAGCTCCATGGCGACTATTCGACCAATATCGAACGCCGCGATTTGATGGAGGAGGAGAACACGAAGACGCGTGAGCTGATCAATCAGCTCAAACGGACGAACGCATTGCTGTCGGGCGAAGAGAAACCCAGCGGTGCCGCGCTCGGCTTGCTGTCGACGCAGGCGGGCGGCCTCAAACCGGGCCTTGGCGCTGGAGGCGGCGCCGCTGGCGCTCCTCCGATGGGCGCGTTGCCTGGCATGCCGGGTTATGGCGGCGACGGTAGGGGCGGCGATGGTCGCCCTCCTGGCGCTCCTGGCGCTCCTCCTCCATCGGGGACGAGTGGCACTCCTGGCGTTACCTATCCCGCATTAGGAACGCCGCAATTGCCCCGAGTGTCTTACGCGGGAGTTGCGGGGGCGCCAGGGACGCCGAGCGGACCAGCGCCAGGCCAGCCGCCGGCGCCGGTGCAGCCATTGCCGCGTGAAGGACTGCCCGGTGGTCCATCGGGTCGCGCTCTCACTCCCGCGGAACGGGCCGCTGGTGGTGCTGCGCCTCCGGGCAAAGATGGCACTCCTGGCGCTGCTGGGACGCCGCCTCAGACTTATGGTGACAGCACAGCGAAGCAAGCTGTCGCCCAAGAAGTCGCGAACGAGATGCGCAAGCAAGGCTTCAACGAGAACGCGATCGCGGGAATGCTTGCCAACATCAAGGAAGAGTCAGCGTTTAATCCAGCGCTGCGCCATGCCGATCAACCGCGGTTTAGCGGCGAGGCGCACTACGCTCACGGTCTCTTTCAAGAGGGCGGCGCCGAGTGGAACACGTGGGCGGCGGACATGCGTCGCCGCGGCCTCGATCCAATGCAAGCATGGAAGGATCCAAAGGAGGCCGCAAGTTTCGTTGCAAGAAGACTGAAAGGTGAGCTCGGTGACAAACAATATGCACAGCTTTACCGCGACATACAGAATGCGAAGTCGCCGCAAGAAGCAGCGAAACTTTTTGCATCAAGATATTTGAAACCTGCTGCTCCTTATTTGAGGAGTAGATTGGCGGGATTTGAGCGGGCTCCGCCGCCGGGAGTCGAGGCTTATACTGGGAGAGGAACGCCAACAGAGGGGGCGGTGCCAACGCCCCCAGCAGCAGCGGGACCAACAAGTCTACCGCAGCCTGGCGCAGCAGGAGCCGCAGGCGGAGTTATTGATTACAGCAAAATGTCGGGAAAACGCTCAAACGAAGGAGGCATGGAATCATACATCGAATATGCGGCACTCAAATCCGGTCTCAATGTTCAAGTAGCTCATGGATTAGAGGCTGGCCACAAGCGCCATCGTCCAGGGTCACCATCATATGACCTCGATCTTCTTGATCCCCAAACTGGACGCAGGCTCAGCGCGAATAATCCTGGCGATCGAGAAAGGATTGCAAAATTCATCGAGGAGGCGGCTGCCTCTGGAGCTACTGGGATTGGAGCTGGTTATGTGTACATGGGCGGTCATCGTTTTCATATTGGCGGCGGCACGCCAGCAGTTTGGGGCGATGGTTTAGTTCGTGCAGGTGCGCCTGGTTGGGTTATCGCAGCGTATGAGCGTGGGCGAGCGCGAGAGATTACGGCGCAGCAACGCACTGCTGAGTTGCAGCAGATGCGCAATGCGCAAAGGGTTCAGGTTGCGGGGCCAGTTCCCACTCCTGGGCCACCTCAACCCCCAATCACGACTCCGATAGTCACGACTTCGCCCGCGGGAACTCGAACAGAGACCGCCACTGGCACGACATGGACGTCTGCGCAAATTGCTGAGTCGGAACAGGACCGTGCCAACAGACGCAATCTTGCAATCTCGCACATGAGCGGCTGGAAAGGAACGCCAAGCGAAATTAACCAGGAACGAGACGACAGACGCAATCTCGCGATCTCACATATGAGCGGCTGGAAAGGGACGCCGAGCGAAATTAGCGAGGAGGAAGATAATAGACGCAACGCTGCAATTTCTCACATGACCGGATGGAAAGGCACGCCTAGTGAGATGGCAGCAGAGCGAGACAACAAACGCAATCTCGGAATCTCCCACATGACCGGCTGGAAAGGAACGACAAGCGAAATTGAAAAAACGCAAGATGATACGCGCAATCGCGCAATTTCACACATGACTGGATGGAAAGGTACACCTAGTGAGGTTGAAGAGGAGAAAGACAATAGACGTAATTTCGCTCTCTCACATATGTCTGAATGGCAGCGTGGAGGCGCCTTCGGAGCCCGCCCGCGAAGAGAACGCGGCATAGTTAGAACGCCGGCGGAAGAGCCACCACGACAGGTCGATCGCGGTGTGATTGATGCCATTGCCGGGGCGCGCATGCGTCACCGCTCGATCGGCACCGCGAAAATCGACGTCAACGTAAAAGGCGAAGGCCAGAAGAGCGTCACGCAGACCGGACCGTTTCGTGCGGTGCGCATGTCGCGGGACACGGGAATGACGAAATCGAATTCGGGACCGCCGGCGTCATCAGGGGCAACCGGCGAGAGTCACGATCCGTCATTGGACAGCTAATGCCGATTGCAACCATCCGCGATGCTGTGCAGGTCTCGCCCTGGCGTTCGAAGTTTTTGCCTGCGCATTTCGACGGCCGATTATTTCACGTTGAAGCTGGCTCACGCGAGTCAGGCCGTCGAATCGTGACGCATGAATTTCCGAAAAAAGACTTACCTTATAGTGAGGACATGGGCCGCAGAGCGGTCGAGTTTTCAGTTCGCGGCTATCTTATTCAGTACGTGGTTGACGCCAATCCACTTTATTTGCGCGATTACACGAACCCGCGTGATGCGCTGATGGACCGGCTCGAGACCGGGGGCTCCGGTACGCTGCAGCTCCCATTCCAGCGACCGCTGACCGTCGTCTGTACGCGCTACCGCCTGACTGAGGAAGAGCGGATCGGCGGCTATGTCGTCTTTGACATGACATTCGTCGAGCTTGGCGCGCCGCCGTTTCAAACGGTAGTCAGCAGCTATCAACAGCTAATCGAGCAATCGCAGGCCTTGCGCGACATGGTACTTACATCGCTTGCGGCCGTTCATGGCTAAACCATGTTTAGACCCGACGCTAAGGAAGCTGCCCCGCTTTGCAATCGCGTGTTGAGCTACATGCTGAAGCTTGCTCCAACGCAGGGCCGTCCTGGATCTGACCTGCGCACGGCAGTCGGCGATTTCATCGCGAATTCCGAGACGTTATTTGCAGACGACCAAGCAGGGCCGCCCCTTGATGCAATCTTCGAGCTCGCCCGTGTGACTGGCTTGACGCAGCCACAGCTCGAGTCGGTTCGTCTTGCGGCAGTCGCAGAAGCGCCAGTGCTCCTCGGCGCTGTGTTGGTCCAGAACGCGCTGATCAGGTTTTGCCTCGCGTTTGAGTGTCGCATTATCGCCGACATGACCTTCGTGAGCCGGCAGGACGTCGACAACATCAAGGCAATCATGACAACCGCGTTTCAGCCGGCAGAGGAGCTCGCGGCCGACGATATGGATCAGGTGGCATTTATGGCGCTGGTCCAGCTACACGCGGCGCTAGCGTTTCATCTTGATCAGACTGCGCGCCCGCTGCCGCGCATGCTCGATTACGCGTTCGCGGATGTACTCCCTACGCTCGTGCTTGCATATCGGCTCTATGCCAATGCTGGCCGGGCCGACGAGGTGCGCGCTGAAAATAAAATCGTTCACCCCGCATTCGGCTTGCGGGAAGGAAAAGCGCTGTCGGGCTAAATGACATTCACACAGCCCGAATTTCCGGGCGCTAAGCGGCAGGAAGTAGCGACTCTTTATGTTGCTGGGCAGTATTACAGCGATTGGGAGACTGTTTGGGTTCAACACCGTTGGCACGATCCATACAACTACTTTCGCTTTACCTGCGCGGAGCGGGATCCCGTTCCAGGATTGTGGGATCGGCTGCAATTTAAGCCTGGCGATTCATGCGGGATCTACCTCGCCGACATATTAGCGCTCACCGGGATAATCTTGGTTCGGCAGGTTGGTTATGAAGCCAATAGTCATGGCGTTTCTCTGCAGGGCAAAGGCAAGGCTTGGGAATTGACGGGTGACATTCTTCCCGAGGAGGGCGACGGAGGAGGCAATTTCCACGGGGATCTTATTGGCATTGTGGTGCAAGTCCTTCAACCGACCAGCGTTCGCCTTGGAGAGGTCATCGGCACGATTCCTGGCGATCCCTTCAACCCACCTGACGGCGTTCACTTTCAACAAGGCGAGACGAGGTGGCAGTTCATGGAACGTCTAGCGCGCACGCGCAATGTCGATTTATCGAACAACAAGAACGGCGATCTCGTGCTTGTCGGACCACACGGACCGCGGATGTCGGCGGTCCTGATCGAGGGCGAGAACATCTACAGCGCGCAAGTCGTGATCAATGGCGAAGACATGTACAGCTTTGTCATGACGACAGGTCAGACTCGACCTTCCGATTCGCAAAACGGACCAGCCGCTTCGGAGCTGCGTTCAAAGGCCGTTCCGCCGGGCATCTTGCCCGAATTCCGTCCGCTCCTCGTGCCGATCGAGCACCCCGTCAAGAGTCAGCATGAGGTTGACCTGCGCGCGTACAAGGAAGCGCGATGGAGCGGAGTGCGGATCGACGCCGATATTGTCGTCTACGGTTGGCTCGATCCGACTGGCAAGCTTTGGCAGGTCGGCACCGAGGTCCAACTCGACTCGCCGATGGTTCCGATCGATCAATTGCTATCGATCGAGACGGTGACGTTCACGCAAGACTCGACCAGCGGTACGCGCACGTCGCTGCATCTGATTGAACCCTGGCGTAATAACACGACGGGCGGTGCCGTCACTGACGCACCGACAGTCAAAGCCGACAGCTCGCAGACGGCAGCGCCTCCGTCGCAGGGCAATCCGGCGGATCCCTTTCCAGCTTTTCTTCCCGGTTCCAACTTGGTGTTCTGATGCAACGGCAAACCCCGTTAGACAATTCGATCCGCGGCTACCAGGGCGGCGGTTGCATCACCTGCGTCCCGACGGTCGACGACAGCAAGGGGATTCAGGAAAGCAACGGCTCGCGCGGTATGAAAGGCGAGAATTGGCCGCAGAACATTTCCCCGCAAAATTATGGTTTCACTTCGGTCATTGCAGACGCCATCAAGAGCGGCGCGAGTGGAGCAATCCAACAGGTCGCCGAAGGCTTCATGAGCTTCATGGGGAGTAACAGAAGTTTCCCGATCTGCAGCATCATGGATGATCGCCGGCATCGGCTTAAGAACCTGGCGCAGGATGCGGCCAAGGGCGCGACGGCAATGTTTGGCCTCAAGGAATGGGGCCAGCAGTTTTTGAATACTGACACCGGCATGTTCATGACCGGCAACACTGAAAAGAAGCTGAGGTTCCAGCTCGTCGACAATCAGAACGGCCAGCAGCAGCAAGGCGGCGGAGCGAAAGGCGGGACAAGAAAATTCCGCGATGCAAGATCTGGCGTCGAATTCGAAATCGAGCTTCTGGCCGACGGTAGCGGCGCCTCGAGCGGCGGCGCCGGCGCGGGCGAGTCCGGATCAGCCGGCACGACAGGCCAGAAGACGCTGCACAAGCAGGACAGCAAGACTTACATTGATGTGACTAAAGACGCCATGCAGCACGTCCGCGGCAACGGCAACATGAAGGTCGAGGACACTGCGGTCCAGACGTATCATCAGAGCGAGCAAAACTCGACGCGAGCTGATGACTCGCACGTTCATATACATTTTGGTGGCAATAACATCTGGGTCGACAGCGGCGGTTGCTGGTCGTCGAGTCCGATTCAAATCAAGGGCTGCACGGATCAAGGCGGGGGCCAGACCGGCACTCAGACAATGGGGCCAGCAGCGCACTCAGCCTCCGCGCCGATGTCCATCGATAACAATGCAAACATATCGATGGCGACAAGCGCGCCGATCAAGATCGCGTCCGCCACTGCCGAAGAGATGGCGGCTCGGCATGCGGCGATGCTGCTTCATCAGCCGATGCCGTATGCCAACGGAAATCTTTTTCTCGACATCGATACCACGCTGACGATCACGCCTACTGGGCAGCTCTCGGTCGTGGGCAGTGGCGGCGCTAGCGGCGTTCCTGAAGCGCCGAATGACGGCCTCATGTATGGACGTCAAAGTTTGAATTGGAATCGTTCTCTCGCGATCACCGGTGACATCCTCGACGGAGGAAACTTCTAATGGCCGATGTCATCAGGATCAAACGTCGCGTTAGCGGATCTCCAGGTGCACCCGCAAGCTTGGCCAATGCCGAGCTTGCTTACAATGAGGCTGATCACACGCTGTACTACGGCGAGGGCACCGGCGGTGCAGGCGGCACGGCTAGTGTGATCGTCCCCGTTGGTGGCCCTGGCATGGCCTCGGGCGCCAGCCCCGCGATGAATGGCACGGCAGCGCCAGGCACAGCAACTCAGTGGTCACGCGGCGATCATGTTCATCCGACCGACACCACGCGCGCTCCGACGACTGTTTTTACGGCAACAGTGAATGGACTCGCACCGCTGAGCGGTGGCGGCACGGTGAATTTCTTAAGAGCTGATGGGACATGGAATGCACCGGCAGGAGGCGGCAATGTCACCAATGTCGGCACGCCGACTAACGGACAACTGGCCCAATGGACGAGCGCAACAAGCATTCAAGGTCTCAGCACATTAGGCAATGCTTTGCTCGCCACGATGGCGGCGCATACGTACAAAGGAAATAATACCGGCGCAACTGCATCTCCGATAGATGTGACAGCCGCTCAGCTATTATCTGACATCGCGGCTGCGCCGCTCGCTTCACCGGCATTAACAGGAACTCCTACTGCTCCAACCGCGGCGAGCGGCACAAATACCACTCAGATTGCTACGACGGCGTTCGCTTTGTCAGTGCGGCAAGATCAGCAAGCAGCGCCCGGTGCCGATGTCCCTTGGGGCAACTTCAAAATTACCGGCTTGGCCAATCCGGTGAATGCGCAAGATGCGGCGACCAAGAATTATGTCGACGCGACGATCCAGGGCTTGGTGATTAAGCCGACGGCGCGACTTGCCACGGCCGCGGCGCTTCCTGCCAATACCTATGCCAATGGAACAGCGGGCGTCGGTGCAACACTCACGGCCACCGCGACCGGCACGCTGACAGTAGACGGCGTTTTGACGGCGTTGAACGATCTTATTCTGGTTAAGAACGAAGCTGCCGCTGCGAACAACGGTCTTTATCAAGTCACGACCGCGGGAGCGACCGGAGTCGCTTATGTTCTTACCCGTCATGTTGACATGGACGTTGCCACCGAATTCCCCGGTGCATTCATTCCTGTTGGCGCCGGCGGAACTGCCAATGCAAATTCGCTCTGGTTAGCCAACCCGACGACTCCGGTCACTGTCGGCACAACTGCAATTCCTTTTACTCAATTAAACGCTGCGACCAGTGTGACGGCTGGAAACGGCATCAATATTGCAGCGAACGTCATCAGCGCCGTAGGTCTTTCTCCCAGTATCACGGTTAGCGCTTCTGGCATTCAAATCGGTGCTTCTTACGCCGGGCAAGCATCAATTACTACGCTAGGCACGATTGCAACGGGGACCTGGCAAGGCTCGATCATCGGCGTAGCGTACGGTGGAACGGGTGCGGCCTCGCTTGCCGCGGGATACGTAAAAGCAGCCGGGGCATCTGCGATGACTTCGCAGGCGACAATCCCGAATACCGACATCACCGGGCTTGGCACCATGTCGACGCAAGCCGCGACTGCTGTCGCGATCACTGGCGGCACGATCGACGGCATCACGTTCGATGGTGGCACGTTCTGATGGTCGATACGCTTCGCATCAAGCGACGTGCGGCGGGGGGCGCCGCTGGACCTCCAGCATCGCTTGCGGCGGCCGAGCTCGCATTCAACGAGCAGGACAACACGCTCTACTACGGAAAGGGCAACAGCGCTGGGGTCGCGACGAGCATCATCTCGATTGGAGGACAAGGCTTCCTGACTGGCACGCCTGCGGCACTCACCGCCGTTAGCGAGACGAACATCACGCTCACGCTTGCCGGCACGCCAGCGACGGCGCTCCTGCAGGCAACCTCGATCACCGTGGGATGGACCGGAACGCTGGCCAACGCCCGCTTGGCCAACATGAACGGCCACACGTACAAAGGAAATAACACCGCGAGCGCGGCGCCGCCGATCGACGTCACCAATACGCAGCTCACGGCGGACCTCAATCTCTTCAGCTCGACACTACAAGGTCTTGTGCCCAGCAGCGGCGGCGGCACGACCAATTTTCTCAGGGCGGATGGCACATGGAGTGCGCCTGCGGGCGGTGGCACCGTCACCACGACCGGTTCTCCCGCCAGCGGCCAATGGGCGCAGTTTTCCGGCGTGACCTCGATCACCGGCATTGCTACCGCTTCGGCGCCGTGGACTCGTTACGACACAAACCAGGGGCTAACGACTCCGCAACAAGGCGTCGCGTTGCGCAATATCGGTGCAGCGCAGCTAAATCTCGTCAATGGTAAGCTGGTTGAGAGCCACGCATCAAACGCCGCGACATTTGCGATCAAGACGCTCGCCGGTGCTGATCCTTCCGCGACCGATCCAGTCACTGTCTTCTTTCAGAATGGCACATCGCTGGCGATCACAGCGGCGCTTTCGCTCACACTGGCTTCGGGCTGTACGCTAGGGACAATCAGCGCATGGTCATTCCGGCTCTGGTTTGCAATCGCCAGCAATGCAGGTACGCCGCAGCTTATTGTCCGGAACTGCTGTTACTACACCGCAACTCTTGTACCTGCCGTCAGTGCTACCCCTTCGGCGGCAGCTTCGGTTGCCGGGTTCGATCCCAAGGGTCTAGAGACTGCGGCTGCTATTCTTAGTCCAGGCGTCGCTCAGACGAGCTACGCGAGCTCAGCATTTACGAGCCAACCGGCGCGCATAATTGGCTTTGCCGACTATGAGGGAGGTTTAACGACAGCGGGAACTTGGGCGGCATCGCCAACGCGCATCGTGCTTTCGTCGCCAAGTTCGCCAATTCCGGGGGATGTAGTTCAGACCGTTTCTCAGAATGTATCTACTACCGGCGCTGGTACTGTATCAACGACATTTATTTGGTCAGCCCTTCAACTGAATGTCACACCAAAAAGCCCTTGCAATCCAATTCAATATTCTGTCGGTACAGATAGTTCTACTCAATGCACTAACGCGACTGGATTCTCTTCACTTGTGAGAATATCGCGAACTCCGGTGGCCGGCACGCCTATCACGGACCTTTCGGGATCAGTTTACCTTGCCTACTCCGTAAATAGTGCAGTTTTGAATGGATCCTTTTGTAGTTCGGTCTTGGATTATCATCATGCAACAACTGGATATCCGTTGACCTATGGTCTTCGAATTGCTGTAGACACAGCAGGCGGCGCAGGAGGGTTCTATCTTCCTTATGATTATGCTTGGGCGCAAGCAGTAGAACTGATGGGGTGAGCGATGCCGTGGCGACCATCGTCAACCGATAAGCTTGGCCAGCACTTCATGGACGAGGTGCATGCGGCTGGCCTCGCCGATCCGCCGATCGCCATCCGCTATGACACGGGCGAGATCGCTGGCCGCGAGAATCTATCTGCGGCAGACAATGCGACGCTCGACGCCGTGATCGCCGCTCACAAGCCGCAGGATTGGTGGGACCGTCAGACCAAAGCAAAGGGCCAACGCGAAGCCTATGCCGCGGATCGACAGGCAATAGACTTGGAGACCCGGCTGCAAACTTCGACACCTGAGGAACTGGATGCGTGGATTGCACAGATCGGCGATTGGAATCGCGCTCGCACCCTGTTCGCGCAAATTTGTAAACTGCTTGCCGCTCGTCTCGGTGAGCCTGGAAGAATCGTTCCTATGAAGTAAGCGATATGCCCGATATCCGGCTAATCCAAAACACCAACTTCCTTTTTCCATATGCCAAGTCAAACGTCACCGTCGATTGGCTATTGTTGGATGACGGCACGCTTGACGAGACGCAAGCGCTTGCGACTGCGGTCATCGTCGCGCTTGGCACTGACGCGCTTGCCGACGCTGCCGATATCTTGCCGGATCCGGATTCGACCGATCGTCGCGGTTGGTGGGGCAACCTTGACGCGGCGGAAATTTGGAATGGCTGGGATATCGGATGCAAGCTTTGGCTGCTCACCCGCGCGAAGATCACCGGCCCGGAGGCGTGGGAAGGCGCCACGGTAACGCGCGTCGAGCAATACATCCGTGATGCGATCCAGCCTTTCATCGATCGCAAGATTGGCAGCGCGATGTGGGTGAAAGCCGAGCGCGTGGCTCGCGAGCAGATCAACGCCGTGGTTCGGCTCTACCGCGGGCCGCAGCTCGAGATCGAGCTCCAATATCAAATCCTGTGGACGGACATCGTCGCTACGGGAAGCGCCTGGAACGTCGGCATTCTGCCTAATCCGGAAGGCGCACCACAACCGTTCTAAGCTATGCCCTGGCAAACCCCGACATTAAAGGTCGTCCGCGGCCTCGTGCGCGACGCTATTCGTGGCAACTTGCCAGGCGCCGACGCGAGCATCCCGAACAGTGTGCTCCGCGTCATGTCGGACGCGATGGGCGCGCTGTGCCATCTCACGCTCCAATTCATTGATTGGTTGGCGCTGCAGCTACTTCCAGACACCGCTGAGCATGAGTGGCTCGACCGGCATGGCAATATATGGCTGACGAATTCAGATGGCACGACCGGGCGCAAGATGGCGACGCTCGCGGTCGGGGTTGCGAACTTCCAAGTGACCAATGTCAGCGTCGTGATTCCATCCGGGACGCGGGCGACGTCGAACAATGGCGTCGACTATGAAACGACTCAACTCGCCGTCGCAAATGGACCAGGCGTAGACACTCCAATTCCTATCCGTGCGCTGGATCCGGGCGCCGCTGGCAACCAAGATCCCGGAAGCCTTTTGACCGTGGACACGACGATCGTTCCCACGCTCGTGGGGAGCGCGACGGTTGTTAATCTCGACGGTGGCACCGATGAAGAGACCGACGACGAGCTCCGCTTCCGCGTGCTCGCGCGCATCAGGCAGCCACCGCAAGGCGGGGCGGCTCATGACTATCAGGTGTGGGCCTTAGCCGTGCCAGGCTGTACCCGTGCGTGGGTGTCGCCGCTCGAGATGGGAATTGGGACGGTGACGGTGAGAGTTTTGTTCGACGACCTTCGCGCCTCTGACGACGGCTGGCCGCAATTGATCGACCTAGATCAGGTGAGCCAATACATCGATTCCGTTCGCCCGGTCGCTGTCAAAGATTTCTGGGTCCTCGCTCCGATAAAGCAACGCGTCGACGTTCTTATTGCTCACATCGATCCGGACACCACAGAGATCCGCGCCGCGGTGCAGGCCAATCTTCAAACGATGTTTTTTCAGAACGCGGCTCCTGGGCAAACTATTTTCGGAGCTTGGAAAGTCCAAACGATCATGAACACAGCCAACGTTAAGTCCGTGGACATGTTGAATTACACCGATGACGTAATGCAATCGCCGGGTCACATGGCGGTCTTGGGTGACATCCTGTACTCGGTATCACCATCACCATGACGCAAACACACGACTGGGATCGTTACGTTCGACGCTCGGGCGAGGACTACGCGGAGCAGTTCCTAAGACTATTGCCTGTTGGTCAAGCATGGCCAAAGGCGCCGGGCTCGATCCTGCAACGCGTTTGCTACGGCCTGGCGGACTACTTTGGTTTCGTCGATAGCCGCGCTGGCGACCTGCTCGAGCGCGAGAGCGATCCGCGCTTCACCATAGAGCTCCTATCGGACTGGGAGCGCGCATGGGGGCTGCCAGATCCTTGCTTCCCGTCAGCAACGACGATCGGCGAGCGTCAGAAAATGCTCGTCATGTTCATGACCTGGCTTGGCGGCCAGTCGCGCGCTTACTTCAAGAAGGTCGCTGCGTTTGTCGGCTACACGATAGAGATCAAAGAGTTCGCGCCCTTCATGTGCGGAATCTCTCAAGTCGGCGATACCCGCACGCCGCCGCCGAATTCACCGATCGCAGATCAAAATTTCCGCTGGTACATCGGCCCTGCTGAGCAGCGCTTCTACTGGGAAGTTAGCGTCGGCCAGGTTGGCTTGATTTGGTTTCGAGCTTCAGCAGGGCAGGCCGGCGTCGATCCGCACTTGAAGATCAGCGTTCCGGCCGAATTCATCTGCCTGCTCGACCGCTGGAAGCCCGCTCACACTCACATCGTTCCGGACTTCAGCAGCCTAGCGTTTGGCGGACCGATGCAGGGAACGCCGTAACAGAAGGAGAGGGATCGTGAAATACGTTCAGCCATACGGGATCACCGATCCTAACGCGTCTTACATCAATGGAGACCCGTCGGTTGCGCGTCAGGGCAGTATTCCGCCTGCAGCCGCTTTCGAAAATCCGATGCGCGAGCTTGTCCATATCATCACGGACAGCAACATCGTTCCCGCCGATACTGATCTTGAGCAGTGTGCCAAAGGCATGCGCTCGCAGTACATGAACTATTGCGTTGATACTGGATCGGTCAACACGCTGTCAGTCGCGCTCAATCCTCCGCTTGGCGGCTACAGCTTTGGTCTTCCGCTGCGCGTCAAGGTGCGCAACACAAACACCGGTGCTTGTACAATTGATGCCGGCGCTGGTCGAGTGCCGATCAGAAAACCTAACGGCTCCGAGCTACAGTCTGGCGATCTTCCTGCTTTTGCCATGGCCGAGCTGGTTTATGATGGCACCGTCTTCCAGATGATCAATTTTACCGGCACCGCACCTAGCGGTCCGCCTCAGACTTTCTTGTACAACATTCCGTACTGCGTCGACGCGTCAGCGACGCCCAATCTGGTCACCGCCAATTTCAGTCCGGCGATAACATCGCTTGCGGCGGGCACGATTTTCATGGTGAAGATCGCCAACACCAGCAACGGTTCAACCGCGAACATCAACGTCAATAGTCTCGGCAACAAGCCAATTTTTGCGCAGGGTTGTAATACGAACTGGCCGCTGCTGCCTGGTGATATGCAAGCCGGCGACGTTCTAATTTTCACTTACGATGGAACACGTTTTTGGATTTATGCTAATCCGGCCATCACTCAAGCTGCCGTGCTCAACTGCTCAACGATAGCTCAGGTTCGAGATTTGTTTTCTGCTCTTGGTCGCAAGCGCATCGCGCTAACGGGCAGCTTGTCGATAGTATTAGCGATCGGCACTTACACCGGCCTTGAGAGCACGGGAGCTCAAGTCCTTACGACTTATCATCCTGACTCAGATCGTATCTTTCTTATGGGTACGATGAAAGCCGGTCAACAGCCGCCGCCCAATGCCGGGGTATTTCAGCGCAGCGGCTCCGATGCTGCGTCTCGCGCTAATGACTCGTCCTACAACATACAGATGTTGCGCTCGAGGTATGGAACAGAATTCCAAATGGGCAGCTCCCCAGCGAACGGTATCGTTCATGTGGGTCCCGGTGCAATCAACATTTCAAACATCTTGGTTACCGGGCCAAATACTCCAGTCACGCAAGCTGGCTTTGCTGCCATCACGAGCATGACTTTGAATGGCTGTAGCGTCTGGGGATCAGGCGATATCGGCTTTGGAGGTTACAACACGTCTACTTTGTCTTGCACTAATTGTCATGCTAGTTCTTGTTCAAGCCGAGGCTTTGCTGCAGTTTACGGTTCATTCTTGAATCTTGCAGGCGGCAGCTCTCAAGGAAATGGAACGATCGGAGTTGAAGCTTCGCAGGGGGCCAGAGTCGGCTCTACGACTTCGGATGGTTCGGCGACATTAGCTCAGGGATTTCAAGCTTCTTGCAACGGTAGTTTCGGAGCCAGCGCTCAATCTGCTTTCATCCTCCTGAATTATGCCACGCTTGTCGCCAATGGCTCCGTCGACTTCTACGCATTTAATATGGGATCGGCTGCACAGTACGGCGGAAGCATCGGCACGGTGTCGCCAGCCTATGGCAACGAAGGCAATCTGAATTCGATTGCTGTCAACTATGGTCCTTGATGATGGGGCTCTCTCATGACAACCCAAGTCCTTCAAGTTTTCATCAGCGCGACTGATA
>Ga0126369_10000427_pt1 | contig 27642 bp, 37 predicted proteins | sample PanSoiMetaPlot_1_FD_109646 | JGI IMG/M metagenome (GOLD analysis project Ga0126369, IMG submission 109646) | Tropical forest soil microbial communities from Panama - MetaG Plot_1 | ecosystem: Environmental > Terrestrial > Soil > Tropical forest > Bulk soil | place: Panama | collected 2016-02-17
CGAAGAGGTCTACCTCCGGCTGATGGAAAAGCACAACCTCCAGGCGTGCGGCTGTTCCAGCCACGCCGCCGTGCAAATAGCCACCACGTTCTTTCCCTGGCACGGCCAAGTCCTCGTGAAGCGGGCCGACCTGCCCGACCAGGACTTTCTAAAAGGGAAAATCTGGATGACCTGCGGCGACGGCGACTCGGAAGGAAAGCCCTGTAAGACCCGCTTTGACGGGAAATACTTACAGATGTTCGCCATCGAGGGCCTGACGGAAATGTTCCCCAACCCCGAAGGCGGTTTTGACACCGCCTCCTATTTGTGGCTGTGGGCGCACCAACAACAGTGGCGCTGGTTTGCCTTTCAAACCATTGACTGCCATCACTACACCACCCGGTATTCTCGGAACAACTGTAAAATAATCGAGAAATTGCCGGCCCAAGACCTGATTTACCACCGGGTATCCGGCGGCATCCTTGACATCGCCCCATTCACGGAGGCTTATGCGCTCTCCAAGGAGGACGAATGATTAGCCTCTGTACTGTTTGGCTTGGCAAAATCAAGGGCTTCTCGGACATCTTTACCGAGTCCCTGCTGGACAAACTGGAGCTTGTATCCGAAGTGGTTATCGCCCGCCCCGACCAGGAGGCCGGCACGAATGCCACCTGGAGAGAAGGGAAAATCCGATTCATTCAATTTGGTTGCAAGCAGCACTTGTTTCTGACCGATGCAGCGCCGGGCAAATGCCTGGACCACGGCATGGCCATGCAGCGGGCCATCGAGCGAGCGTCCAATGAGTACGTCTACTGTTCCGATCCCGACATCTTCTTCTATACCGCCGTGGATCGCCTCTATTACGAACTCAGCCAGGAATACAACCTGGACATAATCGGCGTCTCCCACCCCGCCGCCGTCACGCAATGCTACGGCTACTTCCCTGGCATCATGAATCTGTTGATCCAGAAGTCCAAAATGCCCGAAAAGAATTTCCTCAAGCGGCGGGTTTGGCTCCACGAAGTTCTCCAACCCAAGGACTTTACCGTTGAGTTCCTGCCGCCCAATATGCCACTGGACCGGGAATACCTGATCCCCAGCCACCTTGAAGGATTAGTGGATGAGTTCCCGAACCCTAATGGAAACTTCGAGACGGGCTGTTATCTGTACTTGTGGGCCAAGCAAAACGACTGGCGGTGGTTAGCATTCCAGACTGCGGATGTGCATTCCTACACCACACAGTACCACCGGGGCAGCATTGGCAAGGTCAGAATACCCAAGCAGAAACTATTTTACCACGCCGTCAACTGCTCCATCGACAGCGCCCAGAGCAAATACGAACCGTTTCAACGAGCCTACGAGCAATTTAAGGAGGAAGAGCAGCGTGCATAAACACATGGCAGCCACGATTGATGAATGCGTGGAAATGTCACACCTAAAACACAAGATCACCGCCGTCATACCGACCTCGACCGCACCCGTAAACTGCCTGATGTGGTCGGTATTTTCCTTGTTGTTGCGCACCCAGGTCGATGACCTGCTGGAACATTTCTGCGTTTGTATCAATGGCCCCGACGAGCGCACGGGCGATCCAACCATTGCCACTACCAAACAGCGGTTCCTCGAAGAACTGCGCGACCTGGAGTGGTGTCACCCCGACCGACCCAACGTGCGCCGGCCCATGCCCCTTACCGTAATTCGAGTCTGGAGCCGTGTCGGGCATTCGGAACCAATGCAAATGGCCCTGCCCTGGGTCCACACCGACGCCTACCTCCTGCTGCACGATGATGTCTTTATCAGAAACGCTAACTGGACCCGGCAGGTAAAGGACAAGTTTTACGGCGACGACAACGTGGCCCTAACCCATTGGGGTCCGCTCTTGGATTGCAAATTGGACCACCACATCCACCGTGGAATGTTCCTCATCCGGCTGCCGCAAATGAACACGACCTTCCTCCTGTGCAAGAAAAAATGGACGATGAAGGCGGGTGGCCGCTGGACGGCCATGCACATTCCGTCTGACGACAACGTACTTCAGTTCGACCTCCCTGAAGTGGGCGACGTGGACGCCCTCCACACCTTCTGGAAGGAACGGGGCCTGAGCGATACGCCCCTGCAAACCACGGAGCTTTATAACTTCGTCCGGCAGGACGTTGGTGCGTGGATGTACTACGGGCTGGCCAAGAACGGGCATACCTTCAACACATTTGACGACGACACGGTGATCCACCTGGCCCATATGACCATTCAGGAGATCGACCAGGACCAACGGAAGGCCCGGCTCGACGGTTACGAGGGCGATATTTTGGAACTGGAGAATCTGATCGCCCAACACCCGCCCTACAGCGCCCTCTACAATAAGTACAAAACGGCGAGGGACTAAACATGCACCCCGAAATGATTGTGGATATTGACGAGGCGGTAGAACTCACCCGGATGGAGCGGAAGATCACGGTAGTGATTCCCACGTCCCAGGGGCCGATTGAATGCCTGTTGTGGTCCGTATTTTCCTGGTTGCTGCGGGCCAGGGTCAAAGACCTGATCGAACACTTCATCGTGGCCATCAACGGTCCCGACCACCGAACCGGCGACCCCACGGTTGGCGATAAAAAGCAGGCATTCTTGGAAGACCTGCGCAAGCTCAAGTGGTGGCAGCCCGAATTCCCCAAACACAAAAGGGACATGCCCCTAACCGTCGCCAGGGTGTGGAGCCGCATCGGCCACCCGGAATCCGTGGAAATGGTCCTGCCGTGGGTTCACACCGACTCCTACCTCATCACCCACGATGACGTGATTATCGTCAAGAAGGAGTTCCTGCGCGAGATCGAAGAAAAGTTCTACGGAAACCCGGAATGCGTCATCGCCTACGCCCCAACCCTCATGTGTTGCCAGCAGGATGACGCCTTGCACCAGGAGAAGCACTTGCTCCGTTTCCCCCACCTGTTGTGCGCCTTCCTGTGTTGCCGAACCAAAATGCTCGAAAAACTCGGTTCGTCTTGGTGCGGCTACAGCATCAACACCCCGCCCTTCTTGCTGAAGGACCGGGTGGGGGACGTGGACGAGTTCTTCAAGTATTATCAAGACCTGTATCTCCACGAGCATCCGCCCCAGACCACGGAACCCTACGAATTCATCAGCATGGAGATGGGGGCGTGGCACTTCTACAATGCCGTGCAGGCCGGCTTCAAGTTCGAGGCCCTGGACCCTAACCTCCTCGTTCACCTGGGGGCCATGAGTTGGGAGGTCGATACCGGCAAGAAGAAGCGCATCGAGCGGCACCAACAATACATCTTCGAGTTGGAGCAGGAAATATACAAACACCCGGAGTACGCCGACCTGTACCTGAAGTACCTGCCGGAGAGCTACAAGCAATGATAACCTTATGCACCGTCGCCTCCGACACCCACCGTCCCTTCCTCGACGTGATGCTGGCCTCCTTGCTGGAGCAACTGACGATGGTTTCCGAAGTTCTGATTGCCAACCCCAAGAGGAAGCCCGACTATTACAAGGAGTGGGAAACCAAGGGCATTCGCTTTTGCAACTTCGGGAGCCGGCCCGACTTCTTCATCGGGATTTCGCCTGGGGAGCGCAGCTTCCAGCACGCTGTCTCGATGCACGCCTGCATCGCCCGTGCCACCAACGAATACCTCTACCTGTGCGACCCGGACGTATTCTTTTATTCGGCGGTGGACGAGTTCTACTTCGGCCTGATGGAAGAATACGACCTGAACCTCATCGGGGCCTCGCACAAAGATGCCCTGTCCACCGCCCTCAAGTATTTCCCCGGCCCCATGAACATGATGTGTCGCAAGTCCGAACTGCCGGGGCCGGATTTCATGAAGGGTAAGTTTCGCCGCAAGTACCTGGACAACTCCGAGTACATCTCCGGCTGCACCCATCACAAGACCGTGCCGCTGGATTGGGACGACCAATACGCCAAGAAATGCTTTCTGTGCGGAAGAATATGGGACAAGGACGCCGGCTGGGTGGAGGAAAGCGCCGAGCGCGAATACCCCGGCTACTGGATGTTCCCGGCCTTCATCAGCGAGGAATACACCAGCAAATTGCCCAACCCGACCGGCTCCCTCGACGTGGCCTGCTACCTCTACCTGTGGAGCGAACAGCAGAACTGGAAGTGGCTGGCCTTCCAAACCTGGGATGCCCACAATTATGACACCCGTTATTTCAAGGGCAACGTAAAGGTCAGCCGTCCGCCCAAGCAGAAACTCTTTTACCACCAGTGGCACAGCACCATATGGCCAGAGCAGTTGAGCGATTTCCAGACCGCCTACGACGCCTCCCAAGCCGATCAAAGTACGGAGATATAATTCAACATGAAAATCGAGTTGTTCAAAGTCTTCATGTCGCCCAACGCGACCCGGACGGTGGGCGAGGTTCTAAACTCCGGCTTCATCGGGCAAGGTCAAAAGGTCGAGGACTTCGAGGCCATTCTGCGGACGCACTTTAACAATCCGTTCGTCAATACCGTCAACAGCGCCACGTCCGGCCTGGAACTGGCGGTCCACTTGTGCAAGGCCCAAATCGGGCCGGGAGATGAAGTCCTCACCACGCCACTGACCTGCACGGCCACGAATTGGGCGATTCTGAACAGGAACGTGCGCCTCAAGTGGGTGGACATTGACCCCAACAATGGCAACCTCGACCTGGCCGACCTGGCTCGTAAACTAAGCCCCAGGACCAAGGCGATCATGGTGGTCCATTGGGGCGGCTACGCCGTGGACCTGATCGCCCTCAAGGAAATCCAAGATATTTGCGCCCAGATGTACGGCTTTCGACCGCCGGTGATCGAGGACTGCGCCCATGCCTGGGGTGCGAGTTTTAACGGCCAACTGATCGGCAACCACGGCAACCTGTCGGTGTTCAGCTTCCAGGCCATCAAGCACCTAACGACGGCGGACGGCGGCATCCTAATTTCCCCGGACGCCGACACGCACGCCCGTGCCAAGCTCCTGCGCTGGTATGGCCTGGACCGGACCAGCAGTGCGGACTTCCGCTGCGAACAGAACATTGCGGAGAATGGGTTTAAGTATCACATGAACGACGTGGCTGCCGCCATCGGCATCGCCAACTACCCCCACGCCGCCGCCAACGTCAAGAAACACATGGACAACGGCCACTATTACAACGAGGCCCTGGCCAACATCCCCGGCGTGCGGCTACTGGAAAACAAGCCCGACCGCAACTCCTCGTATTGGGTCTACACCATGCGGGTGGACAACCGGGCGGCTTTCATCCGCAAGATGAAGGAAAAGAACGTCACCGTCAGCCAGGTCCACGACCGCAACGACAAACATCAATGCGTGAACGACTTTCGCTGCGGCCTGCCCAACCTCGACCAGTTCTGCAAGGAGATGATTTGCATACCCTGCGGCTGGTGGGTAGGTCAGGAGGACCGGGAATACATTGTCCGCCAAATCAAGGAGGGATGGTAATGTACAAACACAAGAATGGGGTCACTCTCCGCAAGCTCGCTGAGGCTGACCTGCCCTTGCTGCTGCGGCTCAAGGAAGAAAGCTGGTTTGGGACGCACCACATTTCCTTCATTAACGCCCAGGATCAGGACGAGTGGTTCCACCGCATCACCCGGTCCAGGGACGACTTGATGTTAATTGCCGAAGACGATAAACTCACCCACGATAAACGGGTGGGACTCTACAAGATTTCAAGTATTGACTGGATCAACCGCACTTACGTCTCCGGCCACGACGTATTTTGCCAGGCGCGTGGCAAGGGCTACGGCCACACGGTTCTGGAGGCCGGGGTGGACTTCGGCTTCGAGATATTGAACATGAACCGGATCGACACCGAAGTTCTGGAGAACAATCTGGCCTCCCTCAAGACGGCGCTGAACGCCGGCTACCAGAAAGAAGGGATTCGCCGCCGGGCGGTCTACAAGTGTGGGCAATACTTGGACAGCATCACCCTGGGGATCACACACGAGGATTGGTTGGAACTAGAGCGAGTAAAAAAATATGCCGGCGTCTGCAACAGCACCTATACACCTAAAAACGATGTACCACGAGGACGACCTTCACCTTCGGAAAGTCGCTGAGGAGGATTTGCCGCTTCTGCTGGCCCTCAAGAGCGAATCCTGGGAGCGCACGCACCGCACCGCCATCGCCAATATGTTGGACCAACGGCGTTGGCTGGAGTCCCTGGACCCCTCGATCCATCAACCTGCGCAACTGATTCTGATTGCCGAGATTGACCGGCCCATCGGCACGTTCAAGATCAGTGACATTGAGTGGGTCAACCGCCGGGCCAACGTGGGCTGGGACATCTTCGAGAAATACCGGGGCCGGGGCTTTGGCAAGAAGCTGGTTGTGGTCGGCACTCATTTCTGCTTTAACGTCCTCAACCTGCACCGCCTGGACGCCGAAATCCTAGAAAACAACGTGGCTTCCATCAAGTGTGCCACCGCCGCCGAATTCGTCCTCGAAGGCACGAAACGGGAAGCGGTGTTCAAGAACGGGGTATACCTCAACAGCCTAGTTTTCGGGTGTCTGAACAACCCGACCGGAGGCAACGTCGATCAAGACAAAATCATCCAAGAGGGCGTGGAGGTTGCAAGCCCGTAAATACTCCTGGCAGGCAGCGAGCATATCCTGCGCTTCCTGAAGGGATGGAGTAAACCACAGGCCCACCGCCGGGTGCGTGAGCCGCCGGTTCAGTCGCTTGTTCAATAACGTGTAGTTCATTTGCCGAGAATTTGGCTGGGCGGTTTTCGCCTGGCAAAGATTTCGCCTGGCACCGGCATCCCGCAGAATATTTTGGCCGGGTTGACGACCTTGAAGTTGGGTTTAGCCATCATCTGCGCAGCCGAAGTATGGTCGCCGCCGCTCTTCTTGACGCCGCCCCCTTTCTTGGCGGCGGCAATCCCGAACAGCACGAGCCGCTTCTCCTGCTCATCAAGAAATTGGCCAAAGGTCATCACTTCTTGCGCATCCTCTTGGACATCGTTACATCCACGGCGTCCGGGTTGGCAGCCTGGGCCATCGCCCCGACATTGGGCACTTCCCCTGGATGTGACTTCTTGGCAGTGGCCGTGGCCTTCTTCATAATATCGGCCTGCCCCGCCGGAGTATTGAGAAGCTGATCCGGGGGTTGCTTGGTGGCTGCGGCCTGGTCGGCTACCGTCTGATTCACTACGTCGAACGCCAGTTCACGGCCAGGGGTGGCCTTGGGCGGTGAAGTTGTGCCGGCTGGGGCTTGTTCCAGCCTGAGTTGCAACCATTCCCTAAATGTCCGAAACATAATACCTCCCAGGTATGTAGCCCCCGTGGGCCAGTTCTTCAATCGTCCTCGTCCTCTTCCTCAATGGAATGCGAGGCCCGCCGCCGTTCGTCCACGAGCGACTTCATGGCAAGCTTTTTGTATTTAGAGTGAAGCCGCCGTACTTCGTCCTCACACAAATCCTCGACGTTTATCAGGCGGTTGCTGGCTCCTTCCAGGGCGGCGATAAGCTCGTTGAGCTTCAACTGCACGGCCTGCATCTCTTTATTCATGGTGCGCTGGATCAGGAAGACCATCAGGAAGGTTATTATCGTGGTCCCGGTGTTTATAACTAACTGCCAGGTGTCCGAAAATTCAAAATATGGGCCAGTAACGAGCCAGATAAACACAACCGCCAGAGCCATAATAAACGCCCAGGTCGTACCAGTCCATTGGGTGAAAAAATGCGCAAAGTTCTCCAATACGCTGGTATGTTTTTTCATGGCATATTTAAGCCCGCTACACCCATTTCTCCTCGCCGTCTTCCGTGAAATGCAGCACCCACAGCTTCTTCCCGGTGGCCATATATTTCCCGTGGATTTTGATGCGGCCAGAGTGGATTTTGCGGTGGCACTTCGAGCAGACGCATATCGTATTGCGGTCATGGTAGGTGCCGCCGTTAGCCCCTTCCAGAATACGATGCACGTCGAGGAGGTTGTAGTCGTCCTCGCCGCAAAAATAACACACTTTTTCGACCAGCTTCTTTATTTGCTGTCGGCTATACCTCTTGCCCATGAAATCCTATTGCGGAAAAAAGCCCAATGTACTATATTTTAGTAGTGCAACCCCTTTTTGGAGAATAGCAAATGAAAACATTCCTCGGAGTATTATTGGGCGTCACCCTCGGCGTACTGCTGGGCGGTGTCGCGTTGGTCTGGACCGTCGAGAAGTGCCCGTGGCTGCAACCCACCTTCCTCATGTGCCCCTGCCTGGACAAGCCGTGTAACTGCAACAAGAACTGCACCTGCGGCGCAGACTGCACTTGCACCCCCGACAACAAGTGTTCGGACGGCTGCACCTGCAATAAGGGCAAGAAGGAGGAGCCTCAGTCGAAGTGATCGGCGGGGGCGGGGTTGTCCATTTTGTAGAACAGATAGCACAAGGAAAGTGAGATCAGGGCGGCGAAAAAGCACCACAGGGACACGAAGGCATACGACAGGAACAGGTGCGACAGGATCGCCGTCACGACCCCCGCCCCTCCCATCGCCCACAGTATCCGGTCCTTAGAAAAAACGACCGGCAACACCACGTTTACAAGATAAACCAAGCGCATAAACGGATCATCCGCCAACCCAATCTCATATCTAAGGGAATGGTTTACCACACTTACCCCGATGGGGTGGCCGGCAATGAGAATGTACAACACCAGCCAACAAAGGCCCCACCCCACGAAAAACAGCGCCTCAACTCGCCGGGACAAGCAATAAATGCTCCACGGCATCCAAATAGGCCAAAAGGCAATGGCGAAGAACAGAAAGCCCAACGCTCCTGGCGTCTTGTAGCCCAACCACACGAATCCCTCACAGCACTGCTGGACGCTAAAGAAGAACGGGACCAGGGCGAGGGGAACATAATCGAGGTTACGGCGGCGAGCAACGCAAAGGCAGTAGGCCCCGCAGGGCACGAGGGCCGCAGCCACGGCAAAACTCGCTTCGGCGGAAATGCACATTATTTACCCCCGTTCCTGACCTTTTCGATCAGCCGGGAGGTAGACGCCCCCTCGACCATCGGTGCGGTATAAACCTCCGGTACAATATCGTGCCCGACAATTTCATGGGGGAGGTATTCCCCGCCCTTAACCAACGCATCGGGCCGTATTGTCTCGATCAATCGGCTGGGCGTGTCCTCATCGAACGACACGACGAAATCGACCATCTCCATCGCCGCCAGCATCCTCATGCGGCTGGGCAGGTCGTTGACGGGCCTGCCGGGGCCTTTCAGGCGCGACACGCTCTCGTCCGTGTTCACGGCCACCACCAACTTGTCGCCCTTGGCCTTGGCGAACTGGAGAGTGGCCAGGTGGCCGGGGTGCAGAATATCGAAACAACCGTTTGTGAACACGAGCTTAAAATTCCTGGTTCGCAAGTCCTGGGGGTGCCGGAACTTGGCGGCGATGGGGTCTTCCTGAGCCAAGAGCAGGTGCGGGGAAACTGGCTCATTGTGCTTATTCTGCACATATATTGCCCCGGCCTCGTAGGCGATCTCCACGGCCTCCACCACCGCAAACTCCCGCCCCAGAGCCATCGCCAGGAAGGCTATAAAGCAGTCGCCTGCGCCGATGACGCTATTGACGTTGCTGGGCTTTTTCTTCGGGGCATATTTGAAAATCTCGCCGTCAATAAGGCAGTTGACGCCCTCGCCGCCCATCGTTATAACGACCGCCTTGCAGCCCAACTTCTTTTGAAAATATTGGGCCTGGCCAAACCAGTCCCGCCGGCCTTTACTCAACCGCTGGGCCTCAAGGACGTTGGGCTTGAAGACGGTGCAGCCCTTCCACTTTTCAATATCTTCGGCCTTTGGGTCCACAATGGTCGGGATCGTCCTCTGGTCTATAAGCGGTCGGAAGGCGTGGTCGGGGGCGATAACGTCATCAAAGAAGCCCTTATTATAATCCGAGAACACAAACAGGTCCATCTGAAGAAGGCTGCCCATGATGTCCTCGTAGCACGGTTCGGCGTGGAAATTGGGCGGGTCTTCCACGTCCCAACGGGAGAGGGGGAAATCACCGTGATAAAACCGCTTCTTCACCGGCACTTGGTAGTCGCAATGGTAACAATATTTGCTGTTAATGCCGGCCTGGTCGTACACCTGCTTGGCGTAATCATTGACCATCGCCACCAGATGGGCGTCCACGTTGAAGTGCCGGAATTGGTAGGCGACGTTGGCGGCACCGCCGGGGAGAGCATAACGCATGTCTTCCTTGGGCGACCTCATGACCGGGATGGGGAATTCGGGGCTGACGCGATTGACCTCGGTGTAGTAATATTCGTCCACCATGCAATCACCGAACACCGCAACCCGGAGCCTCTTTAGGGCATCCCGCTTCAGGAACTCAGCGATCATAAGTTCTGCGCCTCCAAATAGTCTCTTATATTATTGATGACGGTGGTGGGCTTTATCAACTCCATGCACTTCGGCACCCACTCCCCATCGTCCCGGATTACCGGCAGCACACAATTATCCTCGTCCTTGACGTTGTAGGGGTCAACGTAGGTCTTCCAGCAACCCTTGGTCATACAGCAATCCAAGTAGCCGATGGTGTGGAACACCCTGGTCGTCGGCCAGGAGTAGAAGTTGGGCGTCTCCCGCCCACCCGACAGACACCAATATGGCTTGTTGAACGCCGCCTGAATGTGTAACAGGCCGGTGACGCAACCAATGGAACCGATGGCGTGGCCGGCGAGGACGCACAACTCACGAATACTTGTGGCGTTAATGCGGCTGATGGCCCCCTTGAGGTAAGGGTGAATCGCCGGCACGTCCGTGTCGCCAATCTGGATCACCTTGATGCCCCTACCCACCAGGAAGTCCACGATCTCCTGGTAGTAAGGGGTGGGATATTTCTTCGTCAGCGTGTTGGACCGACAGCCAGCGTTTATCAGGATGTAGGGCGGCTCGTAAGGCGGGTTCTTCTTCTCCTCGTCTGAAAGATAAATGTGAGGCTGCATCGTCGCCGGGTAAATTCTAATCCCTAGTTGGTGCGATGTGTCCTCGCAAATACCGCTGAGGTAGTTGTGGTTGGCGTCCACCATCGGGAAGTTCATGACCACACGCGAACCATCCGACAACGGGACGGTATCCTTGCTGTGGCGGAAGATGTCGTCCGCCGCCCAACCTCGGACCTCAATGTTAAACCGTCCCGGCCACAGGACGTGCATGGACCGCACCAGGGCGGTCAGCACTACGAAGTCGCCAAGACCCTGGAAACAGTCGATAACGACATTCTGCGGCTCCCGCATGGCATCGGCCTGCCACAACATGGCGTCACTATCCGGCATCGCCTGACCTTCTGCCATAAAGAGGCCCGTACCAGGCTTGGTACTGCTCTTGCCGGTCGTGCCGCTGCCTTTGCCGGCAAAGACAATAATGCCGTGGCGGGTGAGGATGTCACCCTCCTTCTGGGTCGAATATTGTTCGACCTGGAAGATGACCCGGAAGCCGTCGAGAATCTTGCGGACCTTCTCCTGCTCCTCATCGCTCAGGGCGACACGACTCATGACCTCGATGGCATTGTCCTCGCAACGCAACTGACAGACCCAAGGCGTGACCTTGGCGATCTCGTCGCGCAGCAGATTGATATTCTTGCCCTTCAACGAGTACGGGCGACTTTCGAGGAAGCGGAACTTCCGGTACAGTCGTCCGCAGTCGCAGCGCTTGTAATCGTCGCCTATTTCGCAGTTATCCCCGTTCCAGTAGTCAATAAACGGCGACGGGAAGGAGAAATAGTCGGTGCTGATGAGGCGGTTGTTGTCCTCCCAGCAGTAGGCCAACTGGTCCATCAGGTGGTAGGTGCCGTGGGCGCACTGGAAGAATCCGGCACCACCGTCCCAACACCGCATGTGGTCGCAAATGTTATCGAACAGGCCCGCCTTCTGCATGTATTCCCTGTCCGAGTCGAGCAACATATTGCCCGTGTGACTGAGCAGGCCGGCGAGTTTGCCCTTAAAATTGGTGCGGCGGATATGGTGGATGAGCGAGTGGAGGTACTGGCTCATGATGGTCAACACATCGAACTTATGCTTGGTCATATACTCCAGCACAAGTTCATAAAAGCCCTCCCGGTCCCGGTCAAAAAGTCCCTGATTTTGGACGCAATGTACGACGGGTTTGCGGGAAACCCCGTGGCTCTCGATCAGGTCCGTGGGTGTCGGATTGACGAACACCATGTCGTTGTTCCAGCGGTGGTTCAGCAGGAAATACATGATCTCCGGCTTCTGAGGGACGCCGAACTCATCGAGGATCAGGTCGTAGTGGTTCTCGGACTCGATGTGCAGGAAGGAGGGATTCCACCGCAAGTACGAGAAAGGGTAGCCGGTGGTCGTACCGCTCGTTTGCATCTGCGAGATGCTGTTAAAAGTGGACGTGACGTACCAGTTCGGTTTGTCCTCCAACTCCTTCTTGGTGATGATCCCTTGATGGCCCCGGTAGACGAGGGATTGCGCCTTCGCCCAGCGGAGGATGTTGCCCCGCAGGTGGTCGATGACCTGACGGACCAACTCCTCGTCCGCAAAAAGCAAGTCCTTGGCCAGCGGCAAATATGCCTTGGCAACCTCCTGGGGGTCGGCATCGGGGCCGGTCCAATCCTTGAGGTATTTGCTAAATAGATCGTTGTACGAGGCCATGCACTATCAGAGTCAGCGGCTTAATAATTTCCCCGCCCGGATACATAACGCAAGGAGGGAACCGATGCACCCACACATGGTTTACGACTATTCGGACGTGATCCGATTCAACTTGCACAAGGACAAAACGTGCCTGCTTCTGGCCACCAACCAGGCCCCACTGCCATGCCTTATGTGGTGCCTCTTCTCTTACTTGATCCACAGCCGGCCCGGCGACTACCTGGAACGAATCTTCGTCGCCCTAAATTCGGACAAACGCCTGCCCTGTCGGAGTCCCAAGTACGACTTCCTGAACGAACTGCGGGCCGAACAGGACGACTTTCCCATTACCGTTGCCACCATCGACACCATCAACGCCCACTCCCTGTGCATGGACATGCTCATACCGTTCGTAAACACGGAGATGTACACCTTGACCCACGATGACGTTATCATGCTTCAGGACGGCTGGGAGGACGAAGTACGAGCGGCAATGGCCAACGCCAGCATGGCCTACCACCCACCGTTCATGGCCTGTGTGACCAACACCAACGACTTTAACGGGAAAGCAAACATTGGTCTGGAACACCCGCACAACTTCTTTACCGTCTGCCGCAAGGCAGACCTCATGGATGTCGCCCGCTCCTGGCAGGGCGAATGCGTGGCCAGGGATTTCCCCAAGACCGACCTGCCAGCCGAGTTCCACCAGTACCACAAGACCGACCCCCGCCGCTGCCTCGACACGGTGGGCCTGGTGTGCTACGACACCGGGGCGTGGATATATTATGAGCTTAGACGGCGCAACAAGAATATTCAGGAGCTTCCCAAGCTCGTGCATCATTTCTATGCGGTCAGTTGGGACCACCGTAAGGACACCAAGTTCCTCCGGGAGTCAGCACCGGAGGTAATCGGGAAACTGGAGCAGGAAATACGAGAGTCCCGCTACGCAACCCTGTACGACAGGTGGCTACGATTCAGTGAAAGTCCTTACTACTGCCTGTGAATTCCGCAGTTCTCGCGCAGGAAAAAGTTGAGGGTAATCTGGCTGGTGTGGCACCATTTGATGTCGGGCACCCACCGCTTCACCAAATCCCAATCGCTGCACTTCGGAACATAGCGCCAACCGCCGAATTTGAATATGAGATGGCGGCGGTGCATCATCTCGGACGTATCAATGTAGCCGGCTTGGGGCAGGGCGTTGTGCAGCCGCTCGTGGACCAGTTTAAGGTTGGCGTCAAACAGGCGTGTGCCGGTGTAAGCCAAATCGCTATTGGTGTCGGTAATAACCCGGTGCAGTTTCTCTAAGTGGTCCTCGTCATACCAGTTATCGTCGTCCAGGTAGGCGATCAGGTCTTCGTCGCTGTTTAGAATGGCGAAGTTCCTCGGACCCCAGCCGGCACCGCTCAGGTGGATGGGAAGGCGGTGGAAGGTAAACCGTTTATCGCCGTTGGCCAGATCGTGGCCGTACTCGACCGTCTCCTGGCACTTGTCGCACTCCAGGCAGGGCCGTTCGGAGTAAAGGGCACTGCACGCCCACCGGCAGCCGTCCTTCACTACCATGCAGTGAAAATTGTCATATGTTTGTGCCTTTAAGGACTTGCTGGCCCGATCCAACCAATCCTTTGGCGAGTGGTATGTCGGCATAACCACCAGGATTCTTTCCTTCACGGACCCTCCTGGTTCTCCTAGTCTCTGCTGTATCTAGGGAACCGGGGGCCAAAAAATAAGGTTGCCCAAGCTTTCGCCTGGGCAACCTTGCGACAAGGAGAACCAACGACTATGCCCTTAATAGAGCAAGCAGTCAACACTTTTCTCTCGCTCCGGGCCAAAATATCACCAGGGCGAGAAATAGGGTCACGCCGGCATATGCCAAATGGACGTGGAGGGGGTTGCCCGCACGGCAATAGCTCAAAAACAACTGCTCGGCCAGGAAGAGGCCGATGGCCAGGGAGGCGAACAGGAAAAGCTTTAGTACAAACGGCATTCTGCGCTCCTAGATAGAATTTAGGGCAAATGGGGCCTCGGATCAAGCCGGATCGTACATTCCCGGCACTCGTGTTCAAAAACTATCCAGCGCGACTCTATTAGCGTTGGCACTAAAAGGAGGGTTTATGCTCAAACTGTTTGGCGCTCTACTGGCGCTCGCAATGCTCATCACGCCGGCCTTGGCACAACCACAAGATCAGGACCAAGGCCAGGTTCCGCCGGCCAAAGCACCGCCGGCCCCCAACACGCCGGCCCCGAAGACGGCTGCCAACAAGGCTGAGGGCATCGAAATGCCGCCTGACATGAAGGTGAATAACGACGAGGGTTTCGTGACCCTTACTGCCACCTGCAAGGGGCCGGTGAAGTTTTTGGTCATAAGTGCCTCCAAGGTGAAATATATCAGCAACGAAAACACCATTATCGTGTCCATCCCCTGTTCGGGCGGACTCATTACGGTGTTCGCCGTGGGCACGGTGGATGGCAAGCCCACGGATTTTGTGTCCACTAATATACTCATAGGGAACACGCCCGGCCCAACGCCTCCTGGCCCGGCCCCACCCGGCGGCACGCCGCCCGGTCCTAACCCGCCAAACCCCCCGGCGATAACCAAAGGTCCGTACCATGTAACCTTCGTCATGGACTTGAACCAAACCACGCCCCAGGTCGCACAAGTGCTAAACAGCCAAAACCTCCGCAAGACGATCACGGACTCCGGTAATTTTTTCAGGATATATGACAAGTCCTCGCCGGTGGTGGCCCAACGAGGTCTGGACAAGGTGATGGCTCAGGTGGGCGGAACGAATGCAATGATTGTGCAAACAAACGATGGTACGGTGGTGTCGGCCACGCCGATTCCAAGTACGGAGGCTGACGTATTAGCCTCATTGAAGAAGATCGGCGGCGTGCCCTAAGTCGCCATAAATACGGGCAGGAGGCCCCCTCCTAAAACAATAAATAGCCGCTGAAGGACCGGGACAGGTATAATTAAGGAGTAAAGTTGAGGGATCGAGATAATGAAGCTGTTGTTAAGTGCCCTCCTCGCACTTGCTACGGTCGTGGGTTTGTTGGTCATTCCCGCACCCCAGGACGCGAAGGGCCAATACGCACAGGCGACGGAGGTACTATACACACCGGATACTTCAGTAAAGTTTGCTCTGGCAGATTTGGCGAGTATTGACCCTTCAATTCAACCTTACATTCGTTACCTATCATTATACAATGTGCCGAAGGTTCATCGCCAGAAGATCGGTGAGACTGTATCCTTCGTTATAAATTCGCTAAGCACCAGACGCCAAATCTACATCCCCGTCTTCGTCGGGGGCAGCGACAGCACGGTTATAAGGCTCAACCTCAAGGATTACAACATCGACCCCAAGCAATGGGACAAACTCGGCAAGGAAGGCAGCGGTGTCCGCCCGTTCCCGGACCCCTACTTCCACATCCTACTGAGCGAAACCAACTGCAACTTCATGGACAAGAATGGTATCAAATATACCAAGCCCGGCGGCAACAAGACCACCACCAAGACCGAGAAAAAGAAGGTCCAGAAGAAGGTCGAGCGACAGAAACAGGTCTTCACGGGTTATTACGACCAACTCCGCAGGCCGATCTACGAAACCAAGACCGTCACCGAAACCATTGAGGTTGAGGAGGAAGTGCCGGTGCAAGAGGTCGTGGCCGGTGGAGCTATATTCACCCAAGCGCCCTGGCTCGACCCGGTGGCCATTGCACAACTCATTACCCTGGCCAACTCCGAGTGTCCAATCCTAAGAGCGGACTGGTTTATCGTCAATGCAACCGTGCCTCCGGCCTATTACAACTTCCTGGGCCTGGGGAAGAAGGAGAAGGACTTCGAGAATCTGGTATTCGCCAACGAGGAACTGGCGAAAAAGGCCCGTTCCCAATTCAAGGCGGTCGTGGTCCAGTCGATGGTGGCCCGGAATAACCGCACGCTGGTGCGCAGCCCGACCTTTACCAACGGCTATTATTGGGCCAGCCACGACGTTCTCAACAGCGTCAATGAAAAGAACTTCCTCGTCAACTTTCTCAACGAGAAATTCGACGCCTCTGAAATCATCGGCACTCTCCCCAACGGCCTTCAGGCGTACTTCGTCTCGGACGGCAAGGGGAACAGGTTAGATTTCGCCAACCCGGATGTGGCCATTGACAACACCGCTGTGGACCGCATCGTGCGGACGGGCCGAAGCTGTATGATCTGTCACGCCGAAGGCATCAAACCCATCGAGGACAACATTCGCCTCCTCAACCGTAAACTCACCAGCCTGGAAAGCGTGCGTCTGATGGTCACGGACGAGGAACAGGCATATCAAGTGGTAGATTTGTTTGGCTCGGACCTAGATAAACAGATCGTCAAGGACCAGCAAATATACCATGACGCCATCGGACTGACGAACGGACTCCACGCCCCTGACAACGGCAAGCAATTCGGTATCATTTGGGACGCCTATCAAGAGTGGAATCTCACGAAGGAAGTGATCTGCCGGGAGTGCGTGTGTACTCCCCAACAGTTGGAGCAGTATATCCGGCTGTCGAACGATCCGGTCATCCTGGGCTTAATCAAACTCCCCATCCGCCCGGTACGGAGGGACCAGTTTGAGCAGTCCTACGGGTCATTCATGCTGCTAATACAGGTGGCCAGATCACAGGGCGCACAGCCGGCGGTAACGCCAGCCATACCGCCCGCCGTACCCATATTTACACCGAAAAAATGACCCGCAACGGCTGGCAAAACATCCTCGGCTGGTTCGACTTCCCCGAAATCTACGACGAAGCGGTGGACCGTGCCCAATCCCAGGACATCCTGGTTGAGATTGGAGCCTGGTTCGGCAAGTCCACCGCCTACCTTGCCGAGAAAATCATCGACTCCAAGAAGGACATTACCTTCTACACGGTTGACACCTGGCAAGGTTCCCCCGAATCGGCCACCCAACGGGGGATCGTCAACGCCCACGGCGGCGACCTTTTCCCGGCCTTCTGGCGAAATATGACCCAGGCCGGCGTGCAGGACGCCGTAATACCCTTACAAATGACCTCAGAAGAGGCGTCCCAGGTCTTTGAGGACGACCGCCTGGCGTTCGTTTTTATCGACGGCTCGCACACCTATAGTGCAGTCACCGGCGATCTGCGGATGTGGTATCCGAAGATCAAAATAGGGGGCTTCATAGGCGGGCACGACTTCAGCCCCCGCTTCGACGTGCCCACAGCAGTACAGGATTTTTTCAAGGAGGATTATGTGGTAATCCCACCCAAAAGGCTGACCCTGGCCGGTCGGCAAAAAAGTGGGTCTTGGCTCCACAAAAAACGAAACTAAAACTCTATTACTTCACCTGCGGCCCCAAGTGCTGCCGGGAAAGGAAATAATGAAAGGTAAAATTCTAGGTTGCCTTCTTGCACTTACATTCGCAGCTACGCCGGCCTTTGGGCAGTGCTTCCGGGGCCGTCCCTGCGGAGTACCGTGCGGCAGGCCCGTCTACGTCCCGCAAAACTTCACCCCCGTCGTTCCCTATGCTCCCGTTCGAGAAAAAGTCATTGTCAAAGAGGTTGTCACACCCGTGGAAGTCCCTGTCGCCGTACCCGTAGTGGTCCCGGCGTTCACATTCCAGTATGTGCCACCGCCAGCCCCTATTATCACCCAAGCGGCACCTGTTTGCCCGCCGCCCGTGAGTTATGCGGCACCGCCACAATATGTGGCACCGCCCCCGCCTGCGCCCTACGCAGCAGCGCCCGTCGCAGCAGCACCCGTCTGCCCGCCGCCTTACGCCGCTGCGCCACCTGCCTATGCACCACAAGCCCAATACAATGCTTATGCCAGCGGGCCAGGTCTTGTAAGCGGCGGTTATGCCGGCACGTCACCCTCTTTTAGCGGCCCTTATTCGTCGCCGTATGCCCCGCCACCGCCCGGATATGCCCCGCCGCCCCAGGGATATGCGCCCCCGCAACCTGGAATGGCCCCACCGGGGTATGCCCCTTCCCCTGGGTATCCTATGGCCGCTGCTCCGCAACCCACGGCTGCCTCCTCGGTAAATTGCAACTTTACGGACGTACAAATAAAGCGTTTGGCTGCCGCCGTCCTTGCCGAGATGATGCGGCAAAGCCAAGGGCCTGGCCCTGGTGCCGGACCTTCTGACCCCGGCCCGCCGCCTGTGCCTGGGATCGCCCCGCCCGCCGGAACGATGCCTGGACCGCCCCCGAACCCGCCATCCGCTGGGACGCCTCCCTACAGCGCTGCCCCAAGCAATACCCCAGGGGGCTACCCAGCCGTAGCCCCACCCGCAACACCGCCCCCGCCAAGTGCCTACCCGCCCACGACGGCGGCTCCCGTGAGCGGTAGGCCCTTGCCCAACAGTCCCTATGCCGTCAATGCCATCGGTGCCCTTAGCCGCAACTGTGCTTATTGTCACACGGGCGGCGGGGCACGAGGCGATACCGTGATCTTCTTGCAGCCGGGCATCCTGAATCCCGATGCTCCCTTTCGCAGCATGGAACGCGAAATGCAGGCAGGACGAATGCCTCCCCGCACATCTCAGTTCCGTCCAACTCCCGAAGAATATGGCGTAATTATGGCCTGGTTGTCTGGCCAGTAAAGAAAGTTCTAAAATATGCTCCCAGCGGGATATATACCATGCGGGGAACATTCCCCGCATACCTAGCTAGGAGGTACAATGAAGAAGTTCTTTTTTGGGGTAGCGACCACGGTTGCGCTGTTAGTGACCATGTTCGTTGCCACCCCGCAAGCCTCTGCAAATGGGGGAGGCTTCGCGTTTCGCAGTTCGTTCGGCTATAGCCCGTTCGGTTTCAGCCGATTTGGGGGTTACGGGTTTGGGGGTTACGGGTTCAATCGTTTCAGCTACCCGTTTGCCTTCAGCAGCTACAGCTACCCGTTTGCATTTAGCAGCTACAGTTACCCCTTCGCATTCCAGAGCTATGCGGTCCCGTCGTATGCGTATGCTCCCCCGGTAGCATTTGCGGCCTCGGCACCCCAACTGCCGTATTCCTATGCCGCACCTGCGGCCCCGGTGCAGCAGGCTGCCTACGCCGTATGCCCCCCGACCTACAGTTATAGCAGCTACTCGGCGGCTCCGCAGTATTATCAGGCCCCGCCGCAATACAGCTACCAGGCGGCTCCGCAGTATGATTACAGCAGCTACCAGGCGGCTCCGCAATATAGCTACCAGGCGGTAGCTCCGGCTTACCAGCCACCACCGCAATACAACTACCAGGCGGCGTATCCGGCTGTTGCATCCTACTCGGCAGCACCGTCGTATAGCTACAGCTACGCAGCACCGGCCTACAGCTACAGCAGCTACGCAGCGGCACCGGCCTACAGCTACAGCCTGCCATTAAGCTCCTATTCGAGCTATTCGGCTCCGGTTTATTCCACCAGCATCTTTCCCTACGGATATGGGTTCGGTGGTTACAACCGCTTCGGATATGGGTTCGGTGGCTTCAACCGCTTCGCCGGCTTCAACCAGTTTAGCAGCTTCAACCGCTTCGGGGGCGTGCGTTTCAACGAAAGCCTTAACCTCCGGGGTGGGGGTGTGCGTTTCAACGAAAACCTTAACCTGAACCGGGGCGGTTTGCGTTTTAATGAAAACCTAAGCTTCCGGGGCAACGCAGTGCGTTTCAATGAGAGCCTGAACCTTCGGGGAGGACGGTTCAACTTCCGGGAGAATTTCGCCATTCGGCGTTAATTGACCCTCTAAAGCAGAAACGCCACAGTGTCCATACAAGACCCTGTGGCGCTTCTGTTTCTAGGAGGACTTCTACTCGGCGGTCACTTTCAGCGATACCCCTTCCACTTGGGTTAAGTACCACTGACCGTTGATCCTCTCGTAGTACATCTTCGCCAACCCCGTGAGCGTCAACTCCTTCGGAGTTCCTGGGGGCGGCTTCTTGGCATCCTTGTCCTTTTCCTTATCATTGGGGCCGGGCGGGTTCGGACTGACGATATTAGCCCTGGCCACTACATCGACCACGATCACCACATTGTCATCCAAAGCCTTGCGACTGACCACCTTGGTCGTAAGGCGCTGGTCGGAGTTAAACCCCCATAACTGGCCGGCTGGCAGTGTGACCGAACGGCCCAACAGATCAGCCGCAAAGTTCTCATCGCTCACCGTAAAGGTTGTAGGCATCGTGCTGTTCGGGGTTGTGGGCTTAACGGTCGCCCGCTCATACACCAAATACCCAACACCCAGGAGTATAAGAACCGAAAGTATGGGGGTAACTAATTTCATTTTCTTTCTTCCTTCCAATCAGCGTTGTACTGCCACCGAATCGGTGGCACTTGTTCGGTGGGAACGACCCGTGCCTTGGGGGTCGCCGGCGCTGGAAGGACTGCGGCCTGCTCGACTTTCGCCTCCTCCACCTTTACTTCCTCTTTTTTCTTCTGGGCGACGACCCTATCGGTCTTGCGCTCTTCGGGGAGGATCACAAGCACCCATCCGTCCCACCAATAATCCCACCACTTCCTGGTAGCAGTATAAACGGCCTTGTCGTTGCAGTCAATATACCGAACCTCTTTATCATTATAGTCGATCAAGGTGAGCGCGTGCGCCCCATCCCCCAGCGCACCGGAACGAACGGCAACGGCACACCCCAATTTGTTCTTGACGGCGTATTTCAACAGGCCGGTGTCGTAACTGCCCGTATTGGACATGCGATACTTAACGCCTATTTTGTCCAGCTTATCCCGGATCGTCCAGTCGTAACCGGCGTTGTGCTTGTAAAGGACCAAACGGCCCCACTGGTCGCGCACATACACGTCCGAATCATTCTGTCGCTTTTCGACCAAACCAACCAACTTTTCAACACCGTGGTGCCGCCCCAGGGTTTCAATAGAACACCAGGCACAGTAACCAGGACTCACATTCTCCACCCGATCCTTCTTGGCAATCTGCACCTGGGCGTTCACAACCCCGGTAATCGCCAGCAAAAGGAAAAGGGATACCAACAATCTCTTCATATTCTTTCCTTATAGCTTCAGCATATATTCCCCCTTCTTCGGATCAAACACCACCAGGCCACGCCGCACAAGGTCGTATCCAATCTTCTGAAGCGAATAATGAGCATTATGATGTCGTTCGTTATCGGCAGCAATCCACAAATTGGCTTCATCGTTGTTTAGCTTATCGCCATCTATATGGTGAACTGATTCCCCCGAACACAGGGAACGGCCTAACATACGCTCTGCAACAACCACATGCTCCCGCTTATAACACTTCCATTTCTTCTTGCTGCTCCTCGATACCAGCACCATCCTGTAGCCATTAGGAGCGATGTAGCTTCCGCCCTTCCATCGTGGATGCTTTTCTCCACGTCCGGCGGGATTTGGGATACCCTTGTTTACAGGGGCCACGCCAGTACGATATTTAGAGCTTATCATCCTGCCGTTACAAGCCCTGCAATATGTCACACCATCAAAGTCGCGCTTTTTCTGCCCTTTGTAATAGTTGCAGTACCTAGTGCTTGTTACGACCCCACACTCTTCGCATTTAACGTCTACCCGTCGCACACTACCTTTTGTCAAACCAGTTGTATCAGATAATATCATAACTCTCTCCTTCGCCATGCTTATTATAGTTATAGGTATGGCGAAGGAGAAATATTTTCACAGTTTGTCTCGTGGCATGACAACAACTTCACTGCCGTCCCAAGCTTTTTGATACACCAGGCCGTTGAACAGGGCTGGCATCTCTTTTTCCATGATCTTGGCGATCTGAACATAGACCTCCCGGATCACAGCCTCGGCATGTTCGTTGGCCCGCAGGACGATGCAATTCCATACCGCCCGTGCGTTGGCACTCATTACCATGATGGCTTCCGTGGCAATCGGCAGAATGTCCCGTGCGGCCCCTCGTGCGGCCTTCCGCATCATCCGGGACCGTTTCTTCTCGTCATATTTCTCAAGGCTGTCCATGAAGGCAGGATTGGCCTTCAGGTCATCCTCGATCATATGGAGGAGTTCCACATAAGCTTCCTGGCTCCGATGCAACTTCGCAGTAAATACAGCGCTCGTTTGAGGGTCGAGTTGACCAAGGCTGGGGATGCAAAAACCAGGCTCCCAGGTGCCCTCTTCCTCCTCGCGCTCGAAGTCACAATAGCGGGTACTTAACTGCGAATATGCCCAGCCGGTGCGATGTCGGACCTGCTCATGGGAAAAACCACGCCCGGCCCCGACGATCAAGAAGCTCCAACAGGGATGCTCCGTGACCGACCCGTGGGCCGGGCCTGGCTTCCACGAACCATCCGGGTTGCGGCCAAGGAGATTTTGGATGTAGCGCCAGTTGGTTTTACTGCCGGCCTTCTTCCCGAAGGACATATAACAACAACGCCCGGCGACTTCCACCAGGCGTTCCGCCGCCGTCACCCCCTCAATAGGGGTGGGCCAGTCCAGCTTTTGGTCCGCCAGGAATTGGGCCAGACCTTCCTCCACGATCTGCGGACGGGCGATGAGGTACACCTTCGGAGTTTTCAATATGCGCATCCATCACGCTCCTTACCAACCGGCATTGAAATATTTGACGAAGTAAGTAATCAGCCACTTACGGCACGCCCCGACAAAGTAATAATACTCGCTGTGGCGCTCATATTCCAGGGCTATAACTTCGGCTACATTTTTTTTGATGATTTCCCGCATCTCCTCCCGTGACAAGTTCGGTTTGGTGGTCAGGAGAAGATCAGCGAAATCGTCGTTGATCTTATTGGATAGGATTCCCTCCAGCCGCTTCAGTTCATATTGGAGAGATTGAGATTTGAGGTAGGAGGTCGTAAGCCAGGGTAACGGCTCACCTTCCTTTTTGCGATCAAGCCAAAAGTTGTTCATGCTTTATTATAGCTACTTCCAACTACTAAAGAGCATGGGCTGAACTTGACCGGCCAGGCCCACGCACGCGCCGTCCTTGTCGTATTTGCAGCCGAACTGCCCCTGGGCGGGGCCTCGGCGGACAAGCGGCATAATCATCCGGGCGAAGGTGGCCACGGCGTTGGTGCCGGTGCCCACTTCCTGAAGTTTCAGCCACTCTTTGAAATGAAGGTCCATATATCACATCGGAGGTCCGCCCATTCCAGGTGCGCCGCCAGGCGCGCCACCAGCGGCGGCTCCGGCGGTCACGGCCTGCCAGCCCTGGCCTACCAAGTCCGCCAGGTCTTTACGACTGACACGCCCTGAATGTCGGCCATGCTTTTTCTGCTTAGCGCCATCCTTGAAGGCCCGGCTCGGAACCTCATCTCCGAACGTCTCGATGTCGGCCCCGTGCGTACCCATGTGCTTGATCTTGAAGGGCATCAGCTTCCAGTCCAGATCATCGAACGATATATGGGCACCTACCTGCGGTTCCGTCTGGTATATTTTCGCCAGAGTCTCCGGGGGTATGTCTAATTCCTCTTCCTCGCCGCCGAACAAGTCCATCGGCTCCTGCTCGTCTTCTTTCTTCTTGCCCTTGTCCTCTGGAGCCGTCCGGTCAAGGGCCTCGAAAAAAGACCGGAAGCCCGCCAAGCTGCGGCCCTCCGGCAGCCGCTCAGGTAGTCGTCTCATGTCCAACGGGGTTTTGGGCGGACCTGGGTTGGGCGGGTCGATTCTGGTCATATCCAGCGGCGTCTTGGCCGGTCCTGGCCCACCGTCGATCCTGGTCATATCCAGCGGGGTCTTGGCCGGTCCTGGCCCGCCGTCCACTCGCTCCATCTCGGTGGCAACCGCTTTTCCCGCCTTCTGTTGCTCCGGGGAAAGCACCTGGACCTGGCGCTCCAGTTCCTTGATCTTCAACTCGTACTGCTGCCGCTCGGATCGTCCCATACTGCCGATATTAAACATCAGGAAGTAATAGAGGGCGGCAATGGCCACACCACCAAGGAAGGTGACGATAATGCCCCTTTTCACGGGCTTGCGGCGGAACCACCTGCCGCCGAAGGAGAACACCCACTTCAACACCCGGCTGATGACGCCGGGCCGGGCACCCCTGCCGGCCTTGTTCAGCACCGCCTGGGTCACGTCCCGCTTGATAAGCTCATATTTGGCTTCGGGATTGCCTTCGCCCCCGGCTTGGGGATTGTGGCCTAGAAGCGGGTTGCCTTCGGCCTCAGCGACGAGGTACATATACACCGAATCGGGGCTGTACTTAACCTCGTCTATTTCACGATATAGGGTCGTTATGTTCATTTACTTACCACCTTCACGGCGTCGGAAATTAGCCGGTCAATCATGTCCTCGATGCGGTCCAAGTCCAGGGAGTTCTTGGCGTCCTCGTCGGCCTTCTTTATTTCGTCAAACACCCTGCTGCGTAGCTCCTTGATTTTTAACAGCCCCTCATCCGGGTCTTTCTCCTTGCTCAGTTCCCGCAAGCAGAACCTCTCGATCTCCTCCAGCGTGTAGTGGACCAATTCCCGCACGCCGTCGTCGGCAATATAGTCCTTGCTCTCCGGGTCACGGATCGCACGGGCCAGTTCTACCGCCTTGTCCGCCACGGAATCGTATTGCCCTTGGTCCTCCCGGAGCAGAACGTATTGCCGAAAACTAAATGGAACCATGAAGCTATATATCAACAGGACCGATTTATATTTGGAGTCATCGTGCGGGCATCACCGGCTTTTTCAAGTTTTCGGCACTTGATGGACAAATGGGACGACTACCTGGAAGACGAAGGGAAGGTCCGCAACGTCATGGACGGGCACAACCTTATTCTTTTCTTTCAGAAGGACGGCGACCTGTTCGGTGCCCCCGAAGAAAGCCGGGTCACATTCGCACGCCTGAAAAACCCCGAACCGGACGACGCCTCTGGGTTCCAAGATGAAGCCAGCTTCCTGGCCGTTAATCTTGCCGACGCCCTTCTGGGTAAGCTAAACCAGTCGGTATTCGGCTTCAAAGACCTGCCCAAGATCAAAATATTAGACCGAGATGAATGCGAGAAGAAACTCCACGACAAGGCCAAGGGCGACAAGGCGGCGGTCGGGAAAGACCTGGGAGATGCGCAGGGCGATGACGACGGGCTTATCAAGATAACAGACGAGGAATAATCAGATTCCGGCAGGCGGTTCCTGACGCCATAGGGGATTGTGGGCCTCATCCTCTTTGAACCAGCGTATGATGTTTTGCACTGTGGCCGATTCGCTTCTGGTCGCGTAATATTCCCACTGGCCACGAATCTTGACGGAGAAGACCACCCGGTTCTCATCATATAGGCTTCTTCTTACGTCTCCCTCCCGCACGCCACCATATTCGGCCTTGAAATCAAAGTTTCCGATCTGGAAGAACTGGAGTTGGCCCCCAGACGGCACGGCAATTTCCAGAAACTTAGAAAAAGAAATCACGTCGATATATAGTTAGCAGAAACAATATTGTGAGGAATATGCCTTTCAACTACGAGTTCACCAACGACAAAGAACGGAAATGGCAGTGCTTTGTGTGCGGCAAGCAGTTCACCAAATGGGACGACTTCAAGGCCCACATCCACGAGGCTCACGAAGAAGGGCGGGAGTTCGTCGTTTGCCCTCTGGCTCGCTGCCAGGCCCCGGTGCGCGACCTGAAGATGCACTTCAAGGCCAAGCACCCCACGGAAAAATTGCCCCAGGACAAGCAGGAACGGGCGCTTATCTGGAAGGACTATGACAAGCACAGGGGCAAGATCAAGGGCACGAAGAAGCCCAAGTTCCGGGAAGGAAACTTCGTCTCCAACAAGATGAACGGGAAGGAACTACACTACCGTTCGGGTTTCGAGTGCGAAATATATGAGTGCCTGGAAGCCATACCCGAAGTGGCGAAGTTCGAGGCCGAACCATTTGCCGTGCAGTATATCTTCGAGGAGGGCGGCAAGCCAACCATGCACGACTATTACCCCGATTTACGGGTGTACTGGTCGGATGGCCGCATTGAGATTTGGGAAATAAAGCCGGCCAAGCAAACCACGATCCCCCGCAACGAGGCCAAATGGAAGGCCGCTGCAAAATATTGCAAGACCCGTGGCTGGGAGTTCATCGTTATGACTGAAGTTGGGCTTGGCAAATTGCGGCGACAGATTCGACTGCAAACTCCGGGAACCTGACGATCACGGCTTCCGGGGCCTCCTGTACATAGAAGGTGGCCATCGGCCTTATCACGTCCATTTCCACGACCGTTTCCACGCCGGTCCAGCCCTTGGGGTTTATCACCCCCAGGTGCGGGTGTGCCCCACGGAGCCACCGCTTGACGCGCACGAAACTCCCGTGCTTCGCAATGATTCGCTCGTCAAGTAGTTCAATACCATCGACAAAGCGCTTGGGCTTCTCCACTCGGATATTTACCCAGGCCGGCGGCAATTCCACGAGGGTGGTTAGCATTCAGTCCCTTTCAAAAAATCACGACAATTCTTCGTGGTGACTAATCGCCGGGGATCAACCGAATGCTGTCCGAGTCCTCATGATGAGTGCTGAACTCGACAATTACACTATCCTCCTGTGCTAACATCTGGTGACGCAGGCCGGTAGGGACGTGAAAAGCGTCACCGGGACTCAAGGCAATTTCCACCGCCTTGTTAATGTCATCGTCCGTACCGTATTTTAACAAGACCCGACCGGACTGTAAATACAACACTTCGTCTTTGATCTGGTGAAAGTGCCAACTACATCGTTTCCCGGCGATGAAGTGCAGCAGCTTCCCGCAATAAAGGTCTGAATTCCAAACCCACGTTTCGCCGCCCCAGCCCTTGGGAACATAGTGCTGCTGGCTTGGTGAAATTAGCATGTGGCCTCCTCTAGTTGGATGCTCCTATATAGAAGAGCGTCCGACCAGAGTTTCAGCCCCACCACGCCTCCAAGAAGGGCAGCAACTCCTCGTCCACCTTGGAATAAAGTTGGTCGAGGTCGCCGTCGTTGCGCATGAAGTAGTTGTACGCCTGGATGCCGTCCGGCGGCGGGTAAAGTTCGTAGTCGAAGTTCCAGTGCAGCGGGCCGTCTTGGTTGGTGTCCAGGCACCACTGAACGATGGGCAATATTTGCGACTCGGAGGGGTTGGGGTCATTATTCTCGAAGCCCGGACGCCACAGGACTACCATCAGACCACCGGCGGCGGCGA
>Ga0126369_10000428_pt1 | contig 27576 bp, 26 predicted proteins | sample PanSoiMetaPlot_1_FD_109646 | JGI IMG/M metagenome (GOLD analysis project Ga0126369, IMG submission 109646) | Tropical forest soil microbial communities from Panama - MetaG Plot_1 | ecosystem: Environmental > Terrestrial > Soil > Tropical forest > Bulk soil | place: Panama | collected 2016-02-17
CAGGCCTGCGACTCCATCGCGGAGGGCGGCCTCCGCGACCGGTCCCAGGTCGCCGCGCAGCATGAGCGCGCGCCGGACCTCGGCCGCGGGCACCGACGCCGCCCGGGCGACGGCCTCGACCACGACGCCCTCCAGCGCGCCCTGGCGGAGATCCCCGAGGAGCAGACGCCAGAGGAACCGCTGCTCGGCGGCCGTCGCGCGCGCCATCAGCTCGCCCAGCAGGACGCGCCGCTCGCGCTGCGAACCGGCGCCGGCGAGGCTCCCGATGCGCGCGAACGTGGCGTCGACCTCCGTCAGCGTCAGCGAGGCGGACTCGGCCTGCTGCCGCTGCTCGCGCAGCGACGCGTAGCCGACGCCGATCTGCCGCTGGCGCAGCTCGCCCGAGAGGAAGGCGACCGCGATCGCCACCTCGGATGGATCGCACCGCCGCAGGCACTCGGCCAGCCGCTCGACCTTGGCGCCCCGGGCGCTGGTCTCTGCGACGGCGGCGGACGTCTCGGCGATCTCCGCGAGCAGCACGAGGGCTAGGAGGCGGCCTCCACCGCGGCGATCGCGGCGTCGTAGTCCGGCTCGCGCATCTGGTCCGCCACGTACTCGGCGTACGCGACGCGGTCCGCGGCATCGACCACGAACACGGCGCGCTGGAGGAGGCGCCACTCCTTGATCAGCACGCCGTAGTCGAGGCCGAAGCGCACGTCGCGATGCCCGGTGAGGAGCTGGTGCGTCACGCCCTCCGCGGCCCGCCAGCGGGCGAGCGCGAACGGCAGGTCCATGCTGATCGTGTACACGCGGGTCCCCGTGCCGGCCAGGCGCTGCTCCCACAGCCGCGACTCGAGGTCGCAGACGGGCGTGTCGATCGAGTTGATCACGTTGAGCAGCCGCACCGCGCCCTGCGAGTCCGTGAGGCTGACCGAGGTGAGCACGCCGTCGGGCGCGTCCAGACAGTCCAGAGTGAACGCCGGCGCCGGCTCGCCGGCCCGCAGCTGCGCGCCCAGCACCGTCAGCCGCTCGCCCAGCTCGAACGCCTCACCCGTCCGCTCCTGCACCTCGGTCATGGCGAGGCCACGGTAGCACGGCTGGATACGATCGGCCCTGGATGATCACCAGCACGCAGAACCCGCGCGTCAAGGGCCTGCTTGCGCTGCGGCGGCGTCAGGAGCGGGAGCGGACCGGCCTGCTGCTGGTCGAGGGCCACGACGAGCTGGCCGTCGCGCTCGGCAGCGGCGCCCGGCCCGTCGAGCTCTATCACTGCCCGGCACTCGTCCAGGCCGCCGACGCACCCGCGCTGGTCGAACGGGCCGAGGCGGCCGGCGCGCGCCTGGTCGAGGTGAGCGCGAACGTGTTCGAGCGCGTCGCCTACCGGCAGGCGCCGGACGGCTGGCTCGCCGTGTTCCCGGCGATCCCCACCGGCCTCGAGCGGCTCAGGGTTCCCGAGGGCGGCGCGGTCCTCGTCTGCGAGTCCGTCGAGAAGCCAGGCAACCTGGGCGCGATGCTGCGGACCGCGGACGCGGCGGGGCTGGACGCGGTGATCGCGTGCCCCGCGGCGACGGACTGGGGAAACCCGAACGTGGTGCGCGCCAGCAAGGGCGCGCTCTTCACGGTCCCGGTCGCGGAGGCCGGCCACGACGAGCTCGTGGCGTGGCTGCGAGAGCGCCGCCTGGCGATCGTGGCGGCGAGGCCGGACGCGCCGACCTCCTTCACGGCGGTCGACCTGAGCGGGGGCGTGGCGATCGTGGTCGGCGCGGAGAGTCGGGGCCTGAGCGCGGCCTGGTTGCGCGCAGCGGACCTGGAGGTCCGCATCCCGATGTTCGGGTCGGTGAACTCGCTGAACGTTGCCGCCAGCGCGGCGCTGGTCGTGTACGAGGCGCTCCGCCAGCGCGGCCGCCTCGAGGAGGCCGACTTGCACACAGACCACCCGTAAGCGCACAATATCGGTTCGTAGAAACTTACCGATGGGAGCGGTCATGAGCAGCACACCCACGATTCCCGCGTTGCAGGGCAACATCACGGTCGACGTGCCGATCGAGCGAGCGTTCCGTGTGTTCACCGAGTCGATCGACACCTGGTGGCCGCGGGAGTACCACATCGGCCAGGCCGAGATGGCCGAGGCGATCATGGAGCCGCGCGCCGGCGGTCGTTGGTACGAACGCGGCACGGACGGCAGCGAGTGCGACTGGGGTCGCGTGCTGGCGTGGGAGCCGCCGCACCGGCTGGTCGTGACGTGGCAGATCAACGGCCAGTGGCAGTTCGACCCGGATCCCGCGCACGCCAGCGAGGTCGAGGTGCGCTTCGTCGCGGATGGGCCCCAGAGGACCACGGTCGAACTGATGCACCGATACCTCGACCGGCTGGTCGCCGGCCAGGCGATCCACGACGCGATCGGCCAGGGCGGCGGCTGGAACAGCATCCTGGAGCGCTTCGCGAAGGCGGCGGCGACGCAGGCGTAGCCGGCCTGGTCGAACGGGCCGCTGGTGCGCCAGCGGCCCTTTCGGGACCTGGGACGCAGGTCGGTGGTGCGCCGGCGGCCCCGTTCGAGCCGGCCCGAGCGGGTAACGTGTGCGCGTGGTTCGGACCGCCCTGCTCACGCACACCGACCTCGACGGCGTCGGGTGCGCGGTCGTCTTCGCCGGCGCCCTGCCCGGGCAGGGGCCGATCGAACTCGTCGAGAACGGCGCGATCGACGGGCGCGTGCGCGAGGCGCTCGGCGCGAGGATCGCCGACGCCGCCGCGCACGAGGTGCTGGTCACCGACCACGGTCTGGACCCTGCGACCGCCGACGCCGCGGACGACTTCGTCTCCGCGGGCGGGCGATTCCGCCTCCTCGACCACCATCGGTCGTCGCTCCACCTGGCCGGCCGGGAGTGGGCCACCGTCGATCCGGCGCGAAGCGCCACCGGCCTGCTCTTCGACCACCTCGGCCGTCCGCCCGCCTTCGCCGAGTTCGCCAGCGTCGTGGAGGACCACGACCTGTGGCGTCACCAGGACCCGAGATCGGCACGCCTGGCGACGCTCGCGGGCCTGCTCGGTGGCGACCGCTTTCTGGCGCGGTTCGCCGCGGACCCCAGCGTCGAGCTCCGCGAGGGCGAGCGGCTGCTGGTGGAGAACGAGGAGACGCGGCGCGAGGACTACCTGCGCCGGAAGGTCGAGCAGGCTCGCCTGGTCGAGATCGGCGGCACCCGCTGGGCGATGTGCTACGCGGAGCAGTACCAGAGCGACGTAGCCGAGCGGCTGATGACGGAGCTCGGCGTGGCGGCGACCGCGATCGTGAACCCCGGCCGGCGGACCATCTCCCTTCGGGCGCGCGACGTCGATGTGTCCCGGATCGCCGAGCGGTTCGGCGGCGGCGGGCACGCGCGCGCCGCCGCGTTCACGTTCCGGGGAGCGGCGCTGGAGGCCGAGCTGACGCGCTTCGAGGACCGTCTCGTCGTGGAGCTCGCGCCCTGAGGCGCGGCCGGCTCGTCACCCTCCGGGAGTTCAGGCGGGCGGACGCCGAGCTGATCTCGAGCTGGACGCCCGACCCGTTCAACGATTTCGGGCCGATGCGCGCCGCCGGGCTGCGCGAGTCGTCCATCGGCCGCCTCGTGGTCGTGCGGAACGGTGACGACCGTCCTGTCGGCACCGTCAGCTGGCACGAGGTCCACCACGGGCCGAATCCCGAGTCGACGGCCTGGAACATCGGCATCGAACTGGTGCCGGAGGCGAGGGGCCGGGGCATGGGTTCGGAGGCCCAGCGGCTGCTCGCGCAGCACCTGTTCGCCACGACGCCCGTCAATCGAGTGGAGGCCACCACCGACGTCGAGAACGCGGCCGAGCAGGGGGCGCTGGCGCGCGCCGGCTTCACCCGCGAGGGGGTGCTCCGGGGCGCGCAGTTCCGCGCGTCCCGCTGGCACGACGTGGTCGTCTGGTCGGTGCTCCGGGGCGAGATGTGAGCGACCGCCGCTAGCGGTTCCTGCTCCGCCACTGGCGGCTTCCCGGCACCGCCTCGCCCTGCCCGCGAGCGGCACCGCCTCGGGGGCCGGGGCGGGCCGTGCGAGTCGGGCCCTGCCGGGCGGCGGGGGCGGCGCCCTCGACGACGTCGAAGCCGTCCTTGCCGACGGCCGCCTCCAGAGTGCGCACCACGCTCGCCGCGTCGTCCTGCGGGCGCTCGACGAACGTCGGCCTGCCGTTCCTGCCGAACGTGATCTCGCCTGACCCCTCGAGCGGCCCCAGGTGGCCCGTGGACGGCTCGAAGTCCGGCGCGGGCTCGAAGCCCAGCTTGCGCGCGTACTCCACCGCGCCCCACACGAGGTTCCGCGCCAGCTCGATCGGAGCCGGCACCGCCGGCGCCGGGTAGCCGTCGAAATAGCGCTCGACGAAGGCCGGCAGCTCTCGACCCGCCACGGCGCGCGGCCCGAGGACGTCGCGCACGCCCATGCAGTAGACGTCGACCAGCCAGCCGCAGACCGCGACCTTGTCGTACCGGTGCTCGCGCGCCACCAGGACGGCCACCAACCCGGCCTGGGCGTCGTCGCCGTCGCCATCGGCGCCGCCGGGCCAGTCCGGGTCCTCCGCCACCCCGAGGCCGGTCCGCCATCCGGGGCTCACCCAGCACCCGACGACCGCAGGTTCGTGCGTCACCACCGCCTCGCGGCCGGCGAGCGTCCGGACGAGGGCGGCGACCGCCGACGGCCGCACGCCCAGCGCCTGGGCGATCTCCTTCGGAGAACGGCCCTTCGCCCGCAGCTCGGCGACCTGCCGCCGCAGCTCTTCGTCAGTCATCCGGATACTTGTACACGAGTGATCGGTCAGCCGACCTGCGCGGGCAGCGCGAGGTAGCCGGCTAGCTGCGGGTAGACGCCGAGGACCAGCAGCACCCCGAGCCCGATCAGCAGCGCCCCCGCCACCCGGCTGACGACCGTGGAGCCGCGCTGCAGCGGGCGCGTGATGGCCGGGAACCCCGCGATCAGCAGCGTGGTGAGCAGGAACGGCAGGCCCAGGCCGAGCGTGTAGGCGGTGAGCAGGACGCCTCCCTCCACCGCGTGGTGCGTGTTGGCCGCCAGCACCAGGATGGCTGCCAGCACCGGTCCGACGCACGGCGTCCATGCGGTGCCGAACACCAGCCCGAGGAGGAAGGCGGACCAGCCCGGGGAGCGGCCGAGGATCCCGACCCGCAGCGGGCTGAAGCTCCGCTGGCCGATGGCCGCCGGCACGAGCCCCACGAGCGACAGGCCCATGACGATCACGAGCACGCCGCCCACACGCTGCAGCCACGCCTCCTGCGCCCGCAGCCCCTGACCGGCGAACCCGGCGGCGACGCCCAGCGCCACGAAGATCAGCCCGAACCCGAGGACGTACAGCACGCCGCCCCGCACGATCCTGAGCTGATACGCCGCGGGGTCGGCCCGAATCTCGGGCAGCGCCGCGCCCGCCAGGTAGCCCGCGTAGGCCGGGAGCAGGGGCACCACGCAGGGAGCGAAGAACGAGAGCGCCCCCGCCGCGAAGGCGAGCACCAGGCTGGAGGCGGCCACGTCAGCTGCCGAACGTGAATGTGTAGAGCCGGAAGCCGGGCTGCTCGGGGCTGATCTGCAGGAGGTGCTCCGAGAACGTCGGCAGCGAGACCAGGGTGTAGAGGTCGTCGTGGTCGACCACCACGGTCGAGTGCCCGGACGCGTCGACGTGGACGCTCGCTCCCGCCTGCGAGGGCAGGAGATCGTGGCCGTCCAGCGTGACGTGCACCGTGACCGGCCCCGCCGCGGGAGCGGCCACCATGTAGACCCGGCGGGCGCGATACGGGAGCGACGCGACGTCGACGCGCCCGGTCGTGCCCACCGCGGTGAGCTCCTGGTACTCGGCCCGCTGGCTCCACGCGCCCTGGAACGCGACGGACCCGTCGCCGCGGTCCGACCCCACGTAGGTCTCGGGCGTCTCAGACGAGGCATCCCCCGTGATGCCCGGATCGCCGCTGGCCAGCGGGCCGCTCACCCGGTGGCCGCTCTCGCCGAGCAGAGTCTGGATGTCCCGCTCCGTCGTCGCGTAGTCGCCCTCGCCGAAGTTCGTGTGGCGGACGTGTCCACCGGCGTCGATCAGGTACTCCGCCGGCCAGTACTGGTTGTTGTACGCGTTCCAGGTGGCCATGCTGGAGTCCACCGCCACCGGCCACGTGATGCCGTAGTCCTTCACCGCCCGCCGGACGTTGGCGACGTCCTTCTCGAACGTGAACTCGGGCGAGTGCACGCCTACGATCACCAGACCGTCCGCCTGGTAGCGGTCCCACCACCGGCGGAGGAACGGGAACGTGCGCTGACAGTTGATGCAGGAGTACGTCCAGAAGTCGATCAGCACCACCTTGCCGCGGAGGCCGTCCATCGTCAGCGGCGGCGAGTTCTGCCAGTCGACGATGCCGGTGAAGTCCGGCGCCAGCGGCCCGGTCGCCGAGAGCGACGACTGCCCGCTCGAGGCCCCCGACAGGCCGCCGCTCCCGGACCGGATCGCGATCACGATGGCGCCGGCCAGGACGACCGCGACCGCGACCGCCGAGACGCGGATCCACCACCCCTGGTCGAAGCGTCGCCGTCCGCGGTGGAGGCCCCGGCGGCGGTCACGGGCGCTCACGTGGGGATTCTCCTACAGGACGGTGACGCCAGTTTGACGGGCGATCGGACGGGCCCGGCTCAGCCGGGCTTCCTGGCGTATGCGATGCCGAAGGAGTAGACCAGACGGCCGTCCTCCCACTCCCGCTGCGCGTCCTGGATCACGACCCGCGCCTCCTCGTCCGTCAGGCGCCCGCGGGCCTGCAGCACCTCGCACACGCGCGTGGCCCCGGCCCGGAAGTCGGTGACCATGAGCGAGCCAATCCGGCCGCCCCACCTGCCGACGGGCACCGCGGCCTCGCGCCTCGTGACGCTCACCAGCCCGGCCATCCGCAGGTACTCGTCGAGCGCGCGGTACACGGCGCCCGTTGTGTCCAGGCCGAGCGATTCGATCAGCTTCCGTGCGAGGACCACGAGCCGCTGGGCCGCGGGACCCGCGCCCTCGATCTCGAACGGCCCCTCGACCAGCTCCACCCAACCGCCCGGCCGCGTGACCCTGACCACCTCGGCCACCAGCGCCGGCCACGCGACGACCGGCACGCCGGACGCGAGCAGCCGCTGGTGGACGAAGTCGAACTCGCCGTCCGCGAACGGCAGGCCGTCCAGCACGTTGCCGCGCACGAACCGGTAGCGCGCGGGCTGCCCGGGCTTGCCGGACACCAGGTCGAGGCCGACCACCAGCGCGGACGGGTGCTCCGCACATATCTCGTAGCCCCACTGCCCGGTGCCGCAGCCGACGTCGAGGACCCGGGCCGGGTCGCCGACGGGGGCCACATGGTTCGCCCGCAGCATCTCCCGCAGCACGTAGTGCTGGATGTCCAGCCGGTCGATCTCGCCGGGGTGCCGCGGGAAGAGGTAGTGCTCGCTCTCCCTGACGGGCTGCCGCTCGACCGCCGCCTCGATCTCCTCGTCTCGTGGGACGTCCAGCGTCCAGGCCACGACGCCCCGGTCCTGAGCCGCCCGGACCAGCGCGCGCAGCGTGGACAGCCGGCGTTCGATGGTCGACGCAGCGCGCCCGCGCCGGCGCAGGTCGATGCAGTAGTCGATCACGAGACGCTGACCGCCGGCGGGGCCGGCCGCCAGCAGCTGCGCGACCGCCGCCGCGACGTCGGCGCGGACGTAGCGGGCGAACTCGTGGAGGTCGGCGGTGTACGCCTGCTGCGTCCGGTCGCCCCGGTTCTCGAGAAAGCGCTCGAGCACGTCCGCGGCGGTCCTGAGCTCATTTGGCTCAGCTTCTCCCGCACTTGTCCCCACGAATCTGAGAGTATGGAGGCCTGGTACGAGGTATAGATCATACTTGGATTTTCCAAGACTAGGTTGGTGTCGTGGTGGATTCAGTGGTGCAGCGCGGAGATCCCATGAGCGTCCTGTTCGTGGACGACGACCCGGACATGCGAACGATCTACGGTGGCCGGCTGCTGGCAGACGGCTTCGAGGTGCGGTTCGCCGCGGACGGGCCCGAAGCCCTGGTCGCGGCCAACTGCTCGACCCGCCTGGTCCTGCTCGACATGCGGATGCCCGGGATGGACGGGCTCGAGGTCCTGCGCCGCCTGAAGGACGACGCCGGCACGGCCGGCGTGCCGGTCGTGATCCTCTCCAACGAGCGTGAGGAGTCCTCCGTCCGGCGCGCCGAGGCGATGGGGGCGGTTGCGTGGTGGGCCAAGTGCGACGTGGTGCCGGCCGAGCTCAGCCGCCGGGTCGGGAGCCTGCTGGGCTGCTCGCCGGAGCGGTGATAAGCTAGCTGCCCACGGATTCCGTACGAAGGAGGTGTCGACACATGGCGAAGCAAGTCGAGACGGCGGGCCGGCTCGGCCAGTCGTCGGTCGGCCGCCTCCGGGCAGGGATCTGACCCGAAGCTCCACCTGAGCGAGGGCCTCCTCCCCTGGAGCGGCCGGCCATCCACCGCCGGTTGTCCCCCAGGAGGACCCCAGTTGCGCCGACATCCCCGTGTCCGGCTCGCCCAGCCGGACGCGCCGCCACGATCCCGGGAGCTGCACCTCGTAGACGCCGAGGCCGCCGATCCTCGCGTCCTGACCGACGCGGCCGCGCTGACGGCCGCCGCCCGCCGGGCAGTCGCGGCCGGCGGCGGCCACGTGCTGGACGAGGCGCTCGTCAGCTTTCCCAACGGCGCGGTCACCCTCGTGCTCGTCCTGGCCGAGTCGCACCTCAGCATCACACCTGGCCCGAGGATCGGCAGGTCGCCCTCGACCTCTTCAGCTGCGGCGCGATCGACGCCGCGCGCGTCGTCCGCGACGTCCTGCGCTCCCTCGCGCTGCGCCGGGCGGTCGTGCGAAGGCTCGATCGTGGCACGTGACCTGCTGTCAGACGTCGCCGCGGCCAGCGGCCTCCGGGAGGGGCCGCGCGGCGTGGAGGAGGTGCTGCGCCGACTGGCCGCGCGACCCGCGTCCGCCACGCGGGAGCTGAGCCGCCTGACCGGCATCCCGGTGCCGGTCGTGGCCGCGGTCTGCGGCGAGCTGCGGCGGCTGGGCCTGCTCACCCGCGATCGCCCGACGCGGCTGAGCGAGACGGGCCGCGCGCTCGTGGAGGAGCTCGGCGGCCCCCCGCGCGCCGGCACTGACTGCGCGGCGTGCGGCGGCCGGGGAGCGGTGCTCCCGGCGGACTACGCCTCCCTGGCGGGCCGCCTGGAGGCCATGCTGGCCGGCGTGCCCGCCGCCGACCGGACGCTGGACCAGGCCCACTGCACCGTCGAGTCGAAGCTCCGGCGGGTTGCCTACCTGCAGGACGCGGGGGCCCTGAGCGCCAAGTCCGTCCTGCTCGTCGGCGACGACGACCAGATGGCCGTCGCGATCGCACTGGCCGCCGAAGCCCTCGGAACGCGGCCGCCGGCCCGACTGGTCGTCGTGGACGTCGACCCTGCCGTGGTGGCGTTCAGCCGCGCCGCGGTCGGACGAGCGGGTCTGGCCGTCGAGGCGGTGCAGCACGACCTTCGCCGGCCGCTGCCGGCCGGGCTGCTGGCCCGGTTCGACACGGTGTTCACCGACCCGCCGTACACGCTCGCGGGAGCCGAGCTCTTCCTGTCGCGCGGCGCCGCGGCCCTGGGCCCGGCCCCGGGCGGCCAGGCGTTCCTGTGCTTCGGCGCCAGGCCGCCGGACGAGAGCGCCCGTCTCCAGGGGGCGATCGCCGACATGGGCTTTGCGATCCACGGCCTGGTGCGGAACTTCAGCGAGTACCTGGGCGCCGGGGTGCTCGCGGGCGCGAGCCACCTGTACCACCTGGTCGCAGGCACGCGCCTGACTCCCGCCGTCGCAGGCAGGTACGAGGCCGCGCTGTACACGGGCGACCTGCGCCCGGGGCGGCGGCAGTGAGCGGTCAGAGCCTCCGCCGGCGCGCAGCGACCGCGCGCCCGGCATCAGCCCGAGGCCGACGCCGTCAGCCGCTCCTCCAGCAGCAGGCGCTCGGCCGGGTTGCGGGTCAGCGCCAGCGCCCTGCGGTCGGCCTGGTGGGCCTCCGCCGGCCGGCCGAGCCGGCGCAGCAGCTCGGCTCGGGTCGCGTGGAACAGGTGGTAGCCGCGAAGCGCCGGCTCCAGGGGCTCTACCTCCTCCATGGCCTCCGCGACGCCCACCCCGTGGCTGACCGCGATCGCGCGGTTCAGCCGCACCACCGCGGTCGGCGTCAGGAGCAGGAGCGCGTCGTAGAGCAGCAGCACCTGCCTCCAGTCGGTCGCCTCCCACGACGGCGCCTCCGCGTGGCACGCCGCGATGGCGGCCTGGAGCTGGTACGGGCCCGGCTTTCCCGACGCCATCGCGCCCAGGAGCAGCTCGGACGCCGCCGCGATCGCCAACCGATCCCAGAGCGAGCGGTCCTGGTCCCGCAGCAGGACCAGTCGGCCCGCGGCGTCGAACCGCGCGGCGCGGCGGGCCCGGTGGAGCCGGACCAGGGCGAGCAGTCCCATGGCCTCGGGCCGGTCGGGCAGCAGCCGAACCAGCAGTCGCGCGAGCCACTCGGCGTCGTCGGCCAGGTCGCGGCGGTCCGCGGTCGGACCCGCCGTCGCCAGGTAGCCCTCATTGAACATGAGGTAGATCACGCCGAGAACCTCGTCCAGTCGCTCGTCGAGCCGCTCCGGCCCGGGCACCCGGTACGGGATGCCGGCCTCGACGATCTTCCGCTTGGCGCGCACGATGCGCTGGGCCACAGCCGACTCGGTGGCGAGGAACGCGTGGGCGATCTCCGGCGTGGTGAGCCCGACGACGGCCCGCAGCGTCAGCGCAAGCTGTGCCTCACGGCCCAGCGCGGGGTGGCAGCAGGTGAAAACGAGCCGCAGGCGGTCATCCACCTCGTCCGCTCGCTCAGGGGCCGGACCGTCCCGGACGAGCAGTGCCAGCTTCTCCTCGTAGCGCCGCTGCCGCCGCCAGTGGTCGATGGCGCGCCGCCGGGCCGTCGCCAGCAGCCAGCCGGCCGGGTCTTCCGGCACCCCGGTCTCGGGCCAGCGGCGCAGCGCGACCAGGATCGAGTCCTGAACGAGGTCCTCCGCCAGCGCGAAGTCGCCCAGCAGGCGGACCAGCGCCGCGGTCAACCGGCCGGCCTGGTCGCGGACCACCGCGGTCAGCGCGGCGTCCGCGCTGACCCTGCCCTCCCTCCCCCCTTCGCGGGGGAGGGTCGGGGCGGGGGGGACGGTGTTCCGCTGGCCTCGTTCGATTCGTCAATGCTGCACGATCGGCCGGATCTCCACCTGGTGGCTCCGCGCCGGCCACGTCTTCGCGATGTCGATCGCAGCGTCCAGGTCCGGGACGTCCAGCACCGCGAAGCCGCCGATCGTCTCCTTGGCCTCCATGAACGGCCCGTCGGTCAGGACCGGCCGGTCGCCGTTCCAGCTCACGGTGGTCGCCGTGCGCGCGGCCTGCAGTTCCTCGCCACCGGTGAGCACCCCTCGCTGAGCCAGCTCGCCGAACCAGCGCATGATCGCTCCGTAGTCGCGGTCCGCGTCGCTCATGGCCTCCCACCGCTCGTCCGACCGGACGAGCATCAGGACGTACTTCACGGCGCCGGCTCGCGCTCGGCGGCCGCCTTGAGCCCGCCCAGGATCGGCTCGAAGCCCTGCGCGATGCGCGGGCCCATCATCGCCGAGTACAGCGGCCCCAGCGGACCGCCGATCGTGATCGTCTGGCTGATGGTCGACGTACCCCCACCCGCCGGCTGCACGCGACACGCGAAGTGGAACCGGCCGAGCGGGATCGGCGACGTCTCCAGCTCGAACGACCGGCCGGGGTCGACGTCGTGGAGGGTGATGTCGTGCGTGCCGCCCGCCTTCGTCGTCATCTGGCCCCTGGCGCCGCTGACGAACGGGCCGTCGATGGCCACCGACAGGACGTCGGGGTTCCAGCTCGGCCAGGTGCTGACGTCCGACCAGATCCGCCACACCCGCTCCGGACTGGCGCTGGCCTCCAGTGTTCTGCCGTGTGATGCCATCGGCGCATCCTCCGAACGTAATTCGGCCCCCGTCCGCCGGCGGCCCACTCCTAGGAACGAACGGCGCGGGAGCGGATCGACATCATGGCGCTTCGGCCGCGAGCCCACGCTGAACGAGCACGTAGTCCCACCCGCTGAGCTCGGGCACCTCGAGCCCGTGTGCGCCGAGGATCGTGCAGACCTCCCCGCGGTGCCGCTCGCCGTGATGGACGGCCTGGACCAGGAACAGGCCGACCGCGTGCTCGACGCGTGGGTACGCGCCCGCGATCTCCGGCATCGTGCAGTCCACCTCGTCGATTCGCTCCAGCACGTCCGCCCAGCCCGATCGCTGCCGCTCCGCCTCGGCGCGCAGCGCCGCGACCGGCGGCGGGGCCGCCACGTTCCACGACACCCGCTCCCCGCCCGTTATGCCGCACACATAGCGGCGGTCCGCGGCGACCAGGTGCCCGAGCGTCGCGTGGATCGAGCCGTACGTCCCGGGCGTGGTCAGCGCCAGTTCCTCCGGGGTGAGCGAACCGCAGCGATCGAGCAGCAGGAGCGTCGCCCAGACGTGGTGGCCGAGGATCGTGTTGAGGTGGTCCGCGGTCACGGCACGCCGGCGCCCGCCGACAGCCGCTCGTCCAGCTCACGAACCGCGGCGTGCGACGCGTGCGCGCCCAGGCGCTGGTCGCGGATCCGGCGGACCCGCATCACCGGATCGGGTAGGCCGGCGGCCTCCGCCTGGCGCAGGGCCTCGCCGAGCAGCGTGCACGCGTGGTCGATCTCGCCGAGCTGCGCGTATGCGCCGGCCAGATCAGCGGTCGCCATCGGCCGCGTTGCCACCCGCTCCTTCCCGAACGCCGCCAGCGCCGCCTCCAGCAGCGGAATGCCGCTCGCGGGACGCCCGGCCAGGACATTGATGTTGCCGCGATAGGCGATCTGGAGGTCCGCGCTCCACCGGCTGCAGACGCCGTCCGCCGGGACCGAGCCGGCGGTCGCGACGAGCCGGTCCGCCTCGTCGGCGAGACGGAACGCCGCCAGCTCGTCCGCGCCGGCCACCTCCTCGGCGGCCCGCAGCAGCACCCAGGCGTTGGCGACGGGCGCTGTCCTCCGTCTCAAGCGGTGGTCGGCGGCCTCCAGCAGGGCCTGCGCCCTCGCCGGATCGCCCGTCGGCCGGGCCGGGCAGACGTGCGAGTAGAGCCGGCTGGAGAACAGCAGCGCCGCCGCCTCGCCCTCCGCGTCGTCGGCGTCCCGCGCCCACCGCAGCGCCAGCTGCAGGTAGACCGCGGCGGTGTCGGGCCGGCCGACCAGGATGGAGACCGACCCGGCGTTCGCGGCCGTCGTCGCGGCCGCGGACTCGAGGTCGCGCCGCAAATCGCCGCCCATCGCGTGGTCGAGCAGCGTGAGGATGACCTCCAGGTGGACGTGCATCTGGCGCCGCATCACGTGCGGGGCCTCCAGGCCCCACCGCCTGTTGAACTGCCTGGCCACGACTCCCAGGCTCTCCACAACCCGCGGATCGACCCGGACGGTCTCGTCCAGCACCGCGTCGAGGCGGTCGGCGTCGAGTGCCTCGGGGTTGCCGATCGAGGCCACGGAGCCCAGGAACTCCCGCCGGCGGGCGCGGTCGCTCGCCTCGCGCCGCGCCGGCCGGAAGAGCGACCAGACGTCGACGTCGACGTCGGCCCAGCCGTCGTTCGGGGTCTCGAGGGCGAGCCAGAGCAGGCGCAGCGCAGTGCTGTCGAGCGGCCTCGCGCCCTCTTCCCACTCGGCGACGGCGTTCGCGGTGATGTCGGGCCGTGGGGCGCCATGGAGCTCGGCCCAGCGCCGCATCTCCCGCGCGAGGGCATCCTCGGTCAGGCCGCGCTCCGCGCGCTCCGCCCGCAGCCTCCAACCCCGATCTTTCATCGCCACCGACCCATTCGCTGTCCGCGAGGGCTCCGGCCCCGCACGCACATCATCGACCCCTGGACCCGGGTACGTCCACCGCCTGAATTCGACGTGGGCCCGGCGACGGGCGCATGCTGGTCGCAGGCGAGGACGCCGAGGAGATCGAATGAGCGCGAAATTCGTGAGTCGCGGCTTCCGGGGCAGGCCGCGCGATGCAGAGGCCGGCGGGCGGCTCCCGCCGGGCCAGTACCTGACCCAGGGTTTCCCGGTGCTGTCGGCAGGACCGACCCCGCACACGCCGCTGTCGCAGTGGACGTTCTCGATCACCGGCGAGGTGGACCAGCAGAGGCGCTGGACGTGGGACGAGTTCCAGGCGCTGCCGGCGGATACCGTTACGAAGGACATCCACTGCGTCACCAAGTGGAGCAAGTTCGACACGGTCTGGAAAGGCGTCCCGGTCGACGTGCTCCTGGACGGGCTGGACACGGCGGCCGAGTACGTGCTGGCATTCTCGGACGGCGGCTACACGACCAACCTGCCGCTGGAGGACGTCACGAACGGAAGGGCGTGGGTCGCCTACGAGTACGATGGCCGCCCGCTGGAGCCGCAGCACGGCGGTCCCGCCCGGCTGCTCGTCCCGCACCTCTACTTCTGGAAGAGCGCGAAGTGGGTCCGCGGGCTCCAGCTCATGGCCGACGACACACCCGGGTTCTGGGAGACCTACGGCTACCACATGTACGGCGATCCATGGCGCGAGCAGCGATACAGCGGCGACTGACGTGGACGCAGGCCGAGGTGGTCGACGTGCTCACCGAGACGCCTCGGGTGCGCACCCTGGTGCTCTCCATACCGGATTGGTCTGGGCACCTCGCCGGCCAGCACGTGGACGTCCGGCTCACGGCCGGCGACGGCTACCAGGCCCAGCGCAGCTACTCCATCTCGTCGGCGCCTGAGGACGCGCAGCTGAAGCTCAGCGTCGAACGGCTCGAGGACGGCGAGGTCTCGCCATACCTGGCCGACGAGCTCAGGGCCGGCGACCAGCTGGAGCTGCGGGGGCCGATCGGCGGCTACTTCGTGTGGGAAGCGAGCATGACGGACCCGCTGCTCCTCGTCGGCGGCGGTTCAGGGGTCTGCCCGCTGATGGCGATGCTGCGTCACCGGGCCGCGCGGTCGAGCACCGTGCCGGCCAAACTGCTGTATTCGGCCCGCGATCTCGGCGACGTGATCTACCGGTCGGAGCTCGAGCGCCTCGGCGCCGGCGAGGGCCTGGAAGTGGTGCTGACGCTGACCCGCTCCCAGCCGCCGGGCTGGACCGGCTACGGCCGGCGAGTGGACAACGAGATGCTCGCCGAGGTCGCGTGGCCGCCGGAGCGGCGGCCGCTCGTCTACATCTGCGGCCCGACCCCGTTCGTGGAAGCGGTCGCGGGGTCGCTCGTCGCGCTCGGTCACGATCCGATGCGGATCAGGACCGAACGGTTCGGACCGACAGGAGGATGAGCGTGATGGACGAGAGCAGCCTCGTGCTCGACGGAAACGCCGCCGCGGGCATGCTGCGCGAGGTGTTCGTGCACGACATGACGATGGCGATGACGGCGTGTGCCGCCTGCGGCGCGGTGGCCCGCCTGGGCGGACAGCCGCTGTACGACTACCCGGACGGCCCCGGCGCCGTGCTGCGATGCGCTTCGTGCGAGGCCGTGTTGATGGTGGTGGTGCACGCGACCGGCAGGTACCGGATGGCGGCGCCCGGCCTGAGCTGGATGGAGATCGAGGAGCGCCAGTAGCGGCGCGGGAGTCGGTCCCACTCGACGACGTCAGCCCGGCAGAGCCGCCGTCAGGTCCAGCTCCACCAGCTGGCCGGGAAAGCCCAGGCGCGTCACGCCGACCAGCGTGCTCGCGGTCGTGAAGCCGCCCGCGATTCGCGATTCGCCGAAACGCCGCCACACGGCGGCGAGCACCGCCCGGTCGTCGCCCACCACGTAGATCACGGTGCGGACGACGTGCTCGGGCAGCGCGCCCACGGCCGCCAGCGCCGTGGCGGCGTTGGCCGCGACCTGGTCCACCTGCGCCTCGACGTCGTCCTGACCGACCAGTGCACCGGAGCGGTCGAGCGGGCACTGTCCGGCGATGAACGCCAGGCGCCGGGGTTCCACGATCGTGACGTGGTGGTAGCCGGGCGTCCCGTGTAGCTCGCTGGGGTTGATGCGGGTGATCGTCATGGCCCGGAGTGTGCGCTCGCGTCACCGCGATCGTGACCCTCGGGCGCCCGCAGGCGTTCCAGGTGGGAGGAGGGGCCGCGATGGGACCGGGTGGCCGGGGCGATCGGGAGTGGCGGCGGGCCGGGACGGTCCTGCGAGCGGGCGGCGTCATCGTCGCGCTGGCATCCCTCGGCACCGACTGCGGAACCTGGTACGTCGGCGACTACGACCACGGGGTGGCGCCGCCGCAGTACATCGCCCGCGAGGAGGTGGTGTACGGGCTGACGACCCTCTCGCCGCTCTCGGCTGCGGTGGTCGGGCTCCCGGCGCTGGCGCTGCTCCTCGCCGCCGCGTCGGTCGCAATCCAGGGCCTGCTGCGTGAGCGGTCGCGGCAGCAGGGCACATCGCTTCCGCGATGGAAGGCCGGGGTGCTCGCCGCGGTCGCGGTGTCGCTGCTCGGGCTGACCTCGATCGCCGGCAACTTCGACACGTCGGGCACGGCCGGGCTCACCGCGGTGGCCATGTCGTCGCCCGCCCGGGGCTGGGCCGTGGGCTACTACGACTTCAACCAGGGCGGCGTCGACGGAACCATCTGGGGCTACCAGGATGGGCGGTGGTCGGAGGTCAGCCGCATGCCCTGGCAGCTCTACGGCGTCGCCGCGCTCCCAGACGGGCAGGCATGGGCGGTGGGCGACGGCGGACGCATGCTGCACGAGGTGGGCGGCCGGTGGACCGGCGCGAGCAGCGGCACGACCGACCAGCTGGATGGCGTGGCCATGGTGTCGCCTGACGAGGGCTGGGCGGTGGGCGGCAGCGAGCGCATCACGGTCGCACAGGCGACGGTCGGTGGGTCGGTGAACCTCGCCGCTGCCGTCTCGCTTCCCGGAACGTGCGCCATCCTGCACTATTCGGGCGGGCGCTGGTCGCGGGTGTCGTGCCCGTTCGACCACCACCTCTCCGCGGTGACCGCGCTGCCGGACGGCGAGGCGTGGGCCGTGGGGAACGGAGCCGTGCTGCACGAGACGGGCGGCGTATGGAGCCGGGTGGCCGCGCCGGCGGCCGGCCTGGCGGCGATCGCCATGGTGTCGCCGGACACGGGCTGGGCGTCCGGCTCGCGTGGTGCGCTCCTGCGCTGCGCGCACGGCACGTGGACCGCGGTCCCGAGCCTCACGAACGACGAGCTGGCCGGGATCTCCGTGCGCTCCGCCGACGACGCCTGGACAGTCGGCGGCTCGACGCTCCTGCACTGGGACGGCACGTCCTGGACCGCCTCCGCGGTCCCGGGCAACGAGGAACTGGCCGCGGTGGCCGCCGGGTCGCGCGGCGGACAGGGCTGGATCGTGGGGTCGGCGAACGGACCGAGCCCTCTGATCGTCCGCGAGACCCCGTCGGGGTGGCGGGCAGTCAGCACCTGAGCGCCCCATCGCTGGAACCGCCGGTTCCATCTGTGCCGGGAGGCCGGAGCGTGGACCTGCCGGCAGTTCCAGGCACCAGGTCGTCAGGCGAGCGCCCGTGCCTCGTCCTCGGGGACGCCGTCGACGTACGTGATCGAGTTGGCGCCCAGCGCCGGGATGCGGGCGCCCGGCAGCACGATGCCGACCAGGTTGAGCGGGTCGGCCGCGGAGACCGTGACGATCTCGCCCGACCGCTCGGTCTTCCGGACCGCGCGGAGGGTGTCGATGGCCTCCGGCAGCGCGTACTGCTCGCCGCTGAAGCCGGTCACGAACCGCCCTCCACGAATCGTCCCCCGGGCCTCCATGCGCCGCAGCGCCCAGAGGACCTCGCGCCACGGCACCGTGAACGTCTCCCGGACCAGCAGGTCCCGGAACACCACCCCCCACCTGGCCAGGAGCTGTTCGGCGAGCGCCTCCGCGAGCTCGTCGGCGTCCTCCGTGGCCGGGGCCGGCTCGATCAGCGACCACCTTCCCCCGGACCGCGCGGCGCTGCGTGAGCCGGCGCGGCGCAGCCGCGGCCGGTACTGCGCCCTCGCCACGACGCGCTGCGCGAGCAGCGAGCGGACCGCGTCGAAACCGTCCGCCGTGACCAGCCCGCGCGCCACCCCGTCCCACAGGGCCTCCTCGACCTCGCCGGGCAGCCGCCTGGTGGCCGCGACCAGGTCGGACGCGAACAGCGCGCCCTGACGCCGGAGCGCGTCCAGCACGTCCTGCGTTCGCCCCGGCCCGGGCTCCTGGGCCGCCCGATCGCCTCTCGTCGCCTGGAGCAGCCACGGCAGGTCCTCGCGGATGGCCATGGTGATCGGGGTCGCCCGAGAGGGCGTCATCCCGCTCCGGCGCGCCGGCTCCTCCTCGGCGCCCGCGCCGCGGATCGAGAGTCGGCCCCAGGTCACGTCCCCCGACAGGCACAGGTCGTCCAGCCACTCGTCCTGGAACCGCTCCACCCGCCGCCAGAGGATGCGCTCCCACGCTCCGGCGGCCAGCTCGAAGCCCTGGAGCTGCTCGACGACCGAGAGCACACCGACCCGACCCTCCCGCTTCGTGCCGGGCGCGACGTGCTGCCAGCGGAGCAGGAACCGCATGAAGTCGCGCGCGGTGACCGGCTCGATCTCCCGGCGCAGCCGCGCCCGCGTGTAGTGATGGATCCGGGCCAGCAGACGCCGCGCGCAGAACTCCTCGGGACCGTCGACTGCGGTGAAGTGACCGCGGAACGCGAAGCCCGTGCCCTCCAGGCGGGCAGCCGCGATGGCCACGTCGCTGGCGTCGAGGCCGGTCGCGTCCACGAGGTCGGCGACGGTCGACGGCCCGCGGAACTCCAGGTGACCCCTGACCATCTCGGCCGCGGCCGAGTCGCGGTCCAGCGGTGCGGCCGCGATCGGCGAGCGGTGGTCCGGCTCGATCCGCGCGTCCGGGAAGAGGAGCTCCACGGCCGGCCGCCGTTCGACCGCGCACCACAGGTCGAGTCCCGGCGCCACGCGCACCGTGACCGCTCGCCGCTCCTCGACCAGCTCGTCGAACCAGCACCGCCACTCCGCGACCGGCCGCAGCCCCGAGACGGTCTGCAGCAGGTCGTGCAGCTCGTCGGCATCGCGTGGCTCGGGCTGCGCCTCCTCCCGCACCCGTTCGATGGCCGCGGCGTCCAGCCGGCCGAGGTCCCGCGCCTCGACCGGGAGGCCTCGCCGGAGCTGGATCGCCCGGCTTCGGCGCTCCTCCAGCGGCGCGTCGTCCAGGAAGGTGAAGGGGCGGCCGTTGAGGATCTCGTGGGCGAGCACGGACGGCTCGACCGTGTCGCGCAGCACCACCTGGACACGGCCCGCCTCGATCTCGACCAGCAGGTCGCGGAGCGCGTCGACGTCCATCGCCTCGCGCAGGCAGTCGTTGACCGTCTCCCGGACCAGCGGGTGGTCGGGGATGTCGATCGGGCCCGGCGCCACGTTCTCCTGGCACGCGGCGAGCGTCGGGAACACCGCGGCCATCAGGTCGTCGGACTCCATCCGCTGGATCGCCGGCGGGTTCTTCCGGCCGCCCCGCATGCGCAGCACGGCCAGGGCGCGGTTCAGGTTCCACCGCCACCGCGCGGCGAACATCGGCGACGTCAGCAGCGCCTGGCGCAGCACCCCCTCGACCGTATTCGAGCTCAGGAACTTCGGCACGCGGTCCAGTGGGAAGCTGTGCTGGGGCCCCAGCGACAGCAGGAAGGCGTCGTCGCTGGCGGCGGCCTGCAGCTCGAAGTCGAAGGTCACGCAGAACCGCTTGCGAAGGGCCAGTCCGAGGCCCCGGTTCAGCCTGGCCCCGAACGGCGAGTGCCCGACCAGCTGCATCCCGCCGCTCTCGTCGAAGAACCGCTCCAGGACGAGGGTCTCCCGGGTGGGGATCACGCCGAGGGCGGTCAGGGCGGCCCCGAGGTACCGGACGATCGTGTCCGACGCCGCGCGGTCGATGCCGCACTCCGCCTCGAGCCAGCCGCGCCCACCATCCGGGTCTTCGCGCGCCAGGTATGCGCTCAGGCGCGCGCGCAGGTCGGACACCTCGCTGGAGAGTTCCTCGGTCCTGGCGGGGGCCTCCCCCCGCCAGAACGGCACCGACGGCGGAGCGCCATGCGCGTCGACCACCCGAACCGTCCCCGGCTCGACCCGACGGATGAGCCACGAGGTCGTCCCCAACAGGAAGATGTCGCCCGCCGCGCTCTCGATCGCCCAGTCCTCGTTGACCGTCCCCACGAAGACGTCGTCCGGCTCGGCCACCACGCGGTAGTCGCCCAGCTCGGGGATCGCGCCGCCGGAGGTGAGGGCGGCCAGCCGGGCCCCACGCCGGCCCTTGAGGCGACCGTTCACCCGGTCCCGGTGCAGATACGCGGCCCGCCGCCCCCTGCCGGTCGTGATGCCCTCGGAGACCATCTCGACCACGTCGTCGAACTGCTCCCGCTGGAGCTGCGCGAAGGGCGCCGCCCGGCGGACGAGGTCGAACAGCTCGGCCTCGGACCACTCCTCCGCGGCACACTCCGCCACGATCTGCTGGGCCACGATGTCGAGCGGAGCCACCGGCTGGATGATCGCGTCGAGCCGGCCGGCCCGGGCGCCCCGAAGCAGCGCCGCGCACTCGACGAGCTCGTCGCGGCTGGTCGGGTAGAGCACCCCCCGCGGGGTGCCGTAGCGCGTGTGGTTCGACCTGCCCACCCGCTGCAGGAACGTCGCGAAACTCCGCGGCGAGCCGATCTGGCAGACGAGCTCCACCGGGCCGATGTCGATTCCCAACTCCAGCGACGCCGTGGCCACCAGGGCCCGGAGGTCGCCGGCACGCAGGCGCGACTCCACCCGCTGCCGGCGGTCCCGGGACAGGCTGCCGTGGTGGGCGGCCACCTGCGCCTCGCCGAGCCGCTCGCCGAGCTGGTGGGCGATGCGCTCCGCCATGTTCCGCGTGTTGACGAAGACGAGCGTCGTCCGGTGGGTCCGCACGTGATCGGCGATCCGGTCCAGGATCTCGGCCATCTGCTCGCCCGAGGCGACGGCCCCGAGCTCGTCGTCGGGCAGCTCGAGCGCCAGGTCGAGCGCGCGGCGGTGGCCGACGTCGACGATGGCGCACCGTGGTGACCCGTCCGGGTTGGACCGATCCGCCCCGGTCCCCACCAGCAGCCGGGCGATCGCCTCGATCGGCCGCTGGGTGGCGGAGAGCCCGATCCGCTGCGGGGCGGCCGCCGCGACGTGCTGGAGCCGCTCGAGCGTCAGGGCCAGGTGCGATCCGCGCTTGTTCCCGGCCACCGCGTGGATCTCGTCCAGGATCACCGTACGAACGCCCGTCAGCAGCCCCCGCGAGCGGTCCGCCGTGACCAGCAGATACAGCGATTCGGGCGTGGTGACCAGGATGTTCGGGGGACGGCGGAGCATCGCGCTCCGCTCCGACGCGGCCGTGTCGCCCGTCCGCACGGCCACGCGGATGCCGGGGGCGTCGAGGCCGAGCTCGGCCGCGACGGCCGCGATCTCCCGCAGCGGAGCCTCCAGGTTCTGATGGATGTCCACCGCGAGGGCCTTCAGCGGCGACACATAGACGACCTGCGTGCCCTCGTCGGTGACGACGCCCGCGGCGTGCGCGCGGTACAGCCGGTCGACGCAGACCAGGAAGGCGGCCAACGTCTTACCCGAGCCGGTGGGAGCCGCGATCAGCGTGTCCCGCCCGGCCGCGATCTCCGCCCAGCCGCCGGCCTGGGGCGGCGTCGGCCCGTCCGGGAAGCGACGCTCGAACCAGGTGCGAACGGCGGGATGGAAGACCTCGGTCGTCATGGGACCATGGTGGCGAACGGGTGTTTGCATGTCAACGCTTCACAGGCGGGCGCCGGCACGGGCCCCCCAATGCTACGGTGGTCAAGTTCGACTGACACCGCCGCCGGCGAGGAGAGAAAGAAGATGGAGACGAAGATGCGCGCCGACGAGGTGCTCGCCGACGCCGTCGCGACCGGAGACGTCGCCGGCGTGGTGGCGGTGGCGGGCGGCCGGGACGGGATCGTGTACGAGGGCGCGTTCGGCCGCCGCGAGATCGGCGGCGGGCCGGGCATGACGCTCGACACCGTGTTCTGGATCGCGTCGATGAGCAAAGCCGTGACCACGGTCGCGGCCATGCAGCAGGTCGAACGGGGAGCGGTGAGCCTGGACGAGCCCCTGCCCGAGCTGGAGGGGGCGCAGGTGCTGGAGGGGTTCGACGAGGCCGGGGCGCCGCGCGTGCGCCCGCCGCGACGGCCGATCACCCTGCGACACCTCCTCACGCACACCGCAGGCTTCACGTACGACATCTGGAACGCGGACATGGGCCGCTACATGGCGCACCACGGCATCCCCGGCATCATCGAGTGCCGCAATGTCACGCTGAACACGCCCCTGGTCGCCGATCCCGGCGAGCGCTGGGAGTACGGGATCAGCATCGACTGGGCCGGCAAGGTCGTCGAGCGCCTGAGCGGCCAGTCGCTCGAGGACTACCTGCGCGAACACGTCTTCGGGCCGCTGGGCATGCGCGACACGGGCTTCGTCATCGGACCCGACCAGCGCCGGCGGCTGGCCAGCATGCACGCGCGGAACGCCGACGGCACGCTGCAGGCGATCGAGTTCGAGGTGCCGCAGGAGCCGGAGTTCTACATGGGCGGCGGCGGCCTGTACGGCACCGGACCGGACTACCTGGCGTTCCTGCGGATGCTGGACGGCGGAGGCGATCTCGACGGCGTCCGTGTCCTGACGCCCGAGACGGTGGCCGACATGATGCGCAACCACATCGGCGACCTCGAGGTGGTCGAGCTGAAGACAGCCATCCCCGCGTCCTCCAACGACGCGGAGTTCTTCCCCGGGATGGTCAAGCGCTGGGGCCTGGGCTTCATGATCAACACGGAGGGGGCGTCGACGGGCCGGGCCGCGCACAGCATGGCCTGGGCCGGTCTCGCCAACACGTACTACTGGCTCGATCCCTCCCGGCACCTGGCCGGCGTCCTGCTCACCCAGGTGCTGCCGTTCGCCGACGAACAGGTGCTGCGGCTGTTCGACCGGTTCGAGACCGCGGTCTACGGCCAGGGCGCCTGAACGCGCCGATCAGGAGTACGTCGACCCGGCGAACTGGATCCAGCCCGGCTCCGGGCAGCCGCGCGAGGTCTGGCCGTGCAGGCAGTGCACACCGACCTGGCCAGGGTCGACGTACAGCTGTCCGTGCACGGTGATCGAGCTCCCGGCGTGCACCGGCACCGTGCGGCCCAGCGTCGTGTTGTAGTCCAGCTCGAGGACGTCGCCGAGCTGGTCGCGGACGGTCATGCGCTCGTGACCGCCCGACTCGGTCGGCTCGGCGAGCAGCGTCCCGGTAAACGTCACCTCGGCCCCCGATCGCCCGGCCGCGATGTCGGCGTGGAGCGCGTTGACGTCGGGCTGGGGCGGCCGCAGCTGCAGCCACACGTTGACGGCGGCGAGCGCGCCCAGGCCGAGGACCGCCGCCACCAGCACCACCCGGCTCAACGTCGAGCGGCGCCGCCACCACCCCGCAGGTCCGGAGCCTCGCTCACCGGTGCGGGCCGCCCGACGGGCGGGCGCGGCGGCGGGCGGAAGGTGCCGCCGGCCGTCCGCGATCGGCCCGCGACGGCCCGATCGGTGTCGTGCCCTCGCCCTCGCCATGCGCCCCAGTATCGTCCAAGCGGGGCTCCGTCTGACCCGTGGGCTGACCGCGCCGGCGACGCCGCTGAGGACAGCGCGCCGAACGCGAGATGAGCCCGAGCACGACGCCGGCCGTCGCCGCCGAGTGCGGCCGGCGGCCGGCGCCGGTGCGGGTGGAGCTCGCCACCCGCGGGATGGTCCGGTATCGGATACCCCGTGCCCGGCGGTCGTTACTCCGTGGTGTCCTCGGCCAGGATCGCGTAGAGCTGGCGCCGCGCCTCGTTGAGGATCGCCGAGGCCCGTTCGACCTGCTCCTTCGAGCCCGCGCGGGCGACCTGCATGGCGGCGGCCGCCAGCTTGAAGGCCGCGTCCCGCAGGCCGTGGAGGGTGTCGTCGCCGCCGTCCGCGACCTCGTCCCAGGGCGCCCGGCCGCTCTCGACCTGGCTTCGCCCGGCGTCGGTCAGCGAGTAGACCCGCTTGCCCTCGATCTCCTCAGCCGCGATCAGCCCCTCTTCCTCGAGCATCTGCAGCGTCGGATAGACGGACCCCGGGCTGACGCGCCACGCGCCGCCGGTCCGGCTCTCCAGCTCCTGGATGACCTGGTAGCCGTGCATCGGCCGCTCGGCCAGCAGGGCCAGGATCGCCGCCCGGACGTCGCCGCGGCGAGCACGCGGCCCCTGCGGGCCCCAGTCGCCACGAAAGCCGCGCCCGAAGCCCCGGCCGAAGCCCCACATGCCTCGGGGACCTCTCAGGCCGGCGAACGGCGTGAACCGGCCGCCCCACATCCCTCGTCCTCCGGTGAACTTCGCTTCCACTTCCGATATACCTCCTTGGTGTGGATACGATCTTATGCGATATATCGTAACCGCTCGCAGATAGTCTCAAACACTTCATTTGCCGGCGAAGGGGTACTGTCGTGCGATGACGAGTTCCGAGGCGGCTCCCGCGGGCGGCCCGATCGGCCGGCGGATGCGCCGGCTCGAGGACGCGCGGCTGGTGACCGGCGGCGGACGCTATGCGGGCGACGTGCGCCTGCCCGGGCTGGCGCACCTGGCCGTGCTCCGCTCGCCGCTGCCGCACGCGCGGATCCGGTCGCTGGAGCTCGACGTCGCCAGGTCGCTGCCCGGCGTCCTGGCGGCGTGGGGCGCGGCCGACCTGCCGGAGGTCGCGGCCGGCATGCCGGACCAGGTCCCGGGGATCGAGGCGAGGCCGCGCGCGGTCCTCGCCGCCGGTGAGGTCCGGTACGCCGGCGAGGCCATCGCGGTCGTCGTCGCCGAGACCGCCTACGCGGCGGCCGACGCGGTCGAGGCCGTCGCGGTCGACCTGGAACCGCTCCCAGCCGTCGCCGGCGTGCTCGAGGCGGCCGGCGACGGCGCGCCGCTGGTGCACGCGGACGTCGCCGGAAACCTGGCCGGCACCATCGTCCGCCTCAAGGGAGACCCCGCCGCAGCGTTCGGGCCGGGCGCCGTCGTGGAGCGGGGGCGCTTCTCGATGGCCCGCATCGCGGCCGCGGCGATGGAGCCCCGGACCGGCACAGCGGAGTGGCGGGACGGGGTGCTCACGCTCTGGGCGTCGACGGCCGGGCACTACCGCATCCGCGACGCGGTCGCGTCCGTCCTGGCGCTGGACCCCGCGCAGGTCCGCGTGCTCGCGGCGGACGTCGGCGGCAGCTTCGGCTCAAAGGTGGTGGCCTACCCCGAGGACGTGCTGGTCGCCGCCGCCGCGCGCCGGCTCGGCAGGCCCGTGCGCTACACCCTGAGCCGGAGCGATGACCTGGCCAGCACGAACCAGGCCCACGGCGTCGTCCTCGACCTGGAGCTCGCGGCCCAGGCCGACGGGCGCCTCCGCGGTCTGCGCGGGACGGTCTCGTTTCCTGTCGGCGCCTACGCCGCGGGCGGCGTCCCGGAGCGGCCGCTCCAGCACCTGCTCGGCGCGTACCGCCTGCCGGCCGTGCGGCTGGAGCTGCGCGCCTATTTCACGAACACCGCGCCCACCGCCGCGGTGCGCGGCGGTGGCAGGCCGGTCGGCAACTACGGGATCGAGCGCATCGTCGAGCGGCTCGCGCGCCGGCTGGACCTGGACCCGCTCGAGCTGCGGCGCCGGAACCTGGTCCAGCCGGAGGAGATGCCGTACGACACCGGCATGGACTTCGGGAGCTCCCGGATCGTCTACGACAGCGGTGACTTCCCCCGGCTCCTGGAGAGCGCGGCCGCCGCCCTCGGCTACGAGGAGCTCCGGCAGCGGCAGGAGGCGGGAGCGCCCTTCGGTGTCGGGCTGACCGTCTTCACGGAGTCCACCGGGCTCGGCGGCGCGGAGGCGGCCAGGGCGCGGGTCGAGCCGACGGGACGGGCGGTGTTCTTCGCGGCCTCGGCGCCCGGCGGACAGGGCCACGAGACCACGCTCGCCCAGGTCGGAGCCGAGCGGCTCGGCTGGCCGGTGGAGCAGGTCGAGGTGGTCGCCGGCGACTCCTGGGCCGTGCCCGGGCGGGCGCCCACCGGAGGCAGCCGGACCGCGGTCGAGGCCGGCAACGCCGTGGGCCTGGCGGCCGCCGCGGCGCGCCGGGCCCTGCGCGACCGCGCGGCCGCCATGCTGGAGGCGGACCCGGCCGACATCGAGGTCTCCCCCGACGGCGGCTGGGTCCGCGGATCGCCGGCGCGCCGCATCGCCATCGCCGAGCTGGTCGGCGAGGATGGGCTGCAGGCGGACGAGGTGTTCGAGGCCGGCGCCTCGACATTCGCGTCCGGCGCGGTCGGGGTCGTGGTCACGGTGGACCCCGAGACGCTCGCGCCGGCCGTGGTTCGCTGCGTGTTCGCGCACGACTCCGGCCGGGAGATCAACCCGATGGTCGTGGAGGGCCAGGTCCACGGCGGCTACGCGCACGGACTGGGCTACGCCCTCTTCGAGGAGGCCGCGTACGACGCGGACTCCAACCCGGTCGCCTCGAGCTTCCTCGACTACGCGATCGTGACCGCGGCCGAGGTGTCGGTCGAGCCGGAGGTGATCGCCCTGCCCACCGCGACCTCGCACAATCCCCAGGGGTTCAAGGGCGTGGGCGAGAGCGGGGCGGTGCCCATCCCGGGCGCGGTCGCAGCGGCCGTGGAGGACGCGCTCAGGCGCCTGGGACGTGGCGGCGCCGTCGACGCCGTCCCGATCACGCCCTGCCGGCTCTTCGATTTGCGGTGAGCACAGCCGTCGGCGTCGTAGGGCTGGGCGTGATGGGCTGTGCCGTCTCGCGCCGCCTGCTGGCGGTCGGTCACGAGGTGCGGGGTCTCGACATCAGCTTGGAGGCGACGCGGCGGGCGGCCGCGCTCGGCGTGACGCCGGCTGCCGCCGGCGAACTGGCCGACCTGTCGGTCGTCCTGACGAGCCTGCCCGACGACGGCGCCGTGGCGGCCGCGCTGCTGCCGCCCGACGGCCTTGCGGCCCGGATGCGGCACGGCGCGACGATCGTCGAGCTGAGCACGGTGCTGCCGCGCACGCTGCGGGAGGTGGACGCGGCCGCGCGACGACGGGGCGTCCGGGTCGTGGACTGCGCCGTGAGCGGCGGACCGGCCGAGGCCGCTACGGGCGCGCTGGTGCTCCTGGTCGGCGCCCGCGACGAGGACCTCGCGGCCGTCCGCCTGCTGCTGGAGCCTCTCGGCACCGTTCAGCACGCGGGCGCGGTCGGCGACGGCAAGGCGGTGAAGCTCGCGAACAACGTCATGACCATGGGCAACGTGCTGGTCGCCGCCGAGGCGTTCGTGCTGGGCGTGAAGGCGGGCGTCGAACCACGGCGGCTGTTCGAGATCCTCTCCGTGTCGGGCGGACGCTCGCACCACTTCCTGAAGCGGTTCCCGCACCTCCTCGACCGCGACTTCGAGGCGCGGTTCAGCCTCCGGCTGGGCGAGAAGGACCTCCGGCTGGCCCTTGCGCTCGCGGAGGAGACGGGCGCCGCGATGCCGGGGAC
>Ga0126369_10000429_pt1 | contig 27554 bp, 22 predicted proteins | sample PanSoiMetaPlot_1_FD_109646 | JGI IMG/M metagenome (GOLD analysis project Ga0126369, IMG submission 109646) | Tropical forest soil microbial communities from Panama - MetaG Plot_1 | ecosystem: Environmental > Terrestrial > Soil > Tropical forest > Bulk soil | place: Panama | collected 2016-02-17
AACGAGCGCGGAAGGGGACCTCACTGAGCCCAGATTTTTCACGGATTCGACCCATTTTTCGGACGGAAAAAAGATACTCGGTAGCGAGACTCAACGAAACAGTTGCAAATGGACTGGCGGCGTATTACGAATATGTCGCCGAACATTTGCACCAGTGGGTGGACCCTCTGACCAATGAGCAATTCTGGCGCAAGCCGTATCCGTACGGGAACACCGTGGGGCACCTGGTGCTGCACTTGACGGGAAATTTGAGTTATTACATCGGCGCGCGGGTGGCGGAAACAGGGTACGTGCGGAACCGTGACAAAGAATTTACCGATCCAAATCCGCCGCACAAGGACGAGGCGCTGAGGGCTTTTGACCGGACCATGGCCATGGTGGTGGCCACCATTCGAACGCAAAGCGAGGAGGACTGGGGCAGCGCGTACACCGCGGAACGCGAGCCGGAGGCCGAGAATCGCTTCCAGATTTTTGTGCGTTGCGCGGGACACGCGTATCATCACGTGGGGCAGATTGTCTACCTGAGCCGCGAGTTAGCGAGAACTTAAGGCCGGGAAAACGCTTCGCCTGGGCGCAGAGTGGGCGCCGGCGGGCGAGTGGAACGCGAGTGGTCGAACAGAAAAAACTCACGAAGGGCAAAGCTGCCCTTTTGCTGGCGCTGTCTGCCGTAGGCGCGGTGGCGTCGGCAACGGAGCTGCAAGGATGGCATGTCTACCTGGGATTTGCCATTACCGGTGTGGTATTACTCGCCGGGTTTCTCATCTGGAACCGAAAATCCTGAGCAAGCCTTTTTTGAGGAGATGGAGGCTCGAAGCGATGCGAAAAGTGTCTTTGGCCGGTTTTGCGATGGCCTGGGGTGGCGTGTTCGTGCTTGCGGTTTCGGCGCGGGCGCAGGAGACGGCGAAAGCGGTTGCGCCGGCGCCGGCTTCGACCGTGCCTACGATCGACCAGTCGCTCGAATGGCAAGCGGCTTTCAACCCCAAGATTTCACCCGACGGGAAGCGCGTGGTTTATGAAGTACAGAAGACCAACTGGGAAGAGAACGCGTTCGAGCGGAATTTGTGGATTGGGGACGTGGCGAGCAGCGAAACGCGCGCTTTGACGACGGCAAAGAAATCGAGCACGAATCCGCAGTGGTCGCCGGATGGGAAGTGGATCGCATTTCTTTCCGACCGGCCGGGACAAATTGCGGGGACTGCTGAAGGAAAGAAACAACTGTATATGATTTCGGCCGATGGCGGCGAAGCGCAGCAGCTCACGAAAGTGGAAAACGACGTGAACGACTTCGAATGGGCGCCGGATTCAAAGCGCATGGCCTTTTCCATGAGCGATCCCGATTCGAAAGCCATGAAGGACCGAAAGGAGAGATACGGCGACTATTCGGTGGTGCACAGCGATTACCAGATGACCCATCTTTGGATCACGGAGTTTACGAGCGGAAGCGCGATGCCGGCGGAGCCGAAGCGGCTGACCGAAGGAGACAAGTTCAGCGTGGGAGATTTTTCATGGTCGCCGGATGGGACGCGCATCGCGTTCAGCGCGCAGAAAGATCCGGACTTGATTTCCGGCGAGACGGCGGACATTTATGTCGTGAAGGTGAACGACAAAGCGGTGAAAAAGATTGTAAGCACCGCGGGACCGGACAGGAATCCGCAGTGGTCCCCGGACGGAAAGAGGATTGCTTTCGAAACGGCCGCAGGCGCGAGGTATTTCTACTATGCTGATGCAAGAATTGGGGTGGTTTCGGCCGACGGCGGCGCGGTGCAGATTTTAACGGAGTCGTTTGATGAAAATCCGTCGCTGGTCGCCTGGGGGCCGGATGGGATTTATTTTGGCGCATTGCAGAAGACGACGGCCCATTTGTTCCGGTTGAATCCGGCATCGGGGGCGGTGGAGAAAATAAGCGCCCCGGAAGCGATGGCGGCCGGCGGCTTTTCGTTTTCGGGGGATTACCAGACGGTGGCGTACCGTGCGGCGCTCGAGAATCACTACGCCGAGATTTATACCACCAGCCTTTCGCCGTGGCAGGGCAAGAAACTCACAGCGATGGGTGAGCAGGTCAAGGGTTTTACCCTGGCACATCGAGAAGTGGTTTCGTGGAAGTCGGGCGACGGATCAACGATTGAAGGCATTCTTTACACCCCGGCAAATTTCGATACCAAGAAGAAATATCCGTTGCTGGTAGTCATTCACGGAGGGCCAACCGGCGTCGATCAGCCAGCAGTGAACGCCGACCGCTACTACCCTATTGAGCGACTTGTGGCAAAGGGAGCACTTGTGTTGCGGCCCAATTACCGCGGCTCGGCAGGTTACGGGGAAAAGTTCCGTTCGCTGAATGTGCGCAATCTGGGTATTGGCGATTATGCCGACGTCATTTCTGGGGTCGATTCTGTGATCGCCAAAGGGTTTGTAGACAAGGAGCGGATCGGCGCGATGGGCTGGAGCCAGGGTGGATACATTTCGGCGTACATCACCACTCTCAGCGACCGCTTCAAAGCGGTGTCCGTGGGCGCGGGAATTTCCGACTGGTCGACATACTACGTGAACACGGACATCACGCCCTTCACACGGCAGTATCTGCACGCCACGCCGTGGGACGATCCGGAGATTTACTGGAAGACTTCGCCTATTAGCAACATCGCGAAGGCGCGGACGCCGACGCTCATCCAGCACGGGGAAAACGACAAGCGCGTGCCGATTCCGAACGCGTACGAACTGCGGCAGGCGCTCGAGGATCGCGGTGTGCCGGTGAAGATGGTCGTTTACAAAGGATTCGGGCATGGGATTACCAAGCCGAAGCAGCAGCGCGCCGTGATGGAAGAAAACGAAAAGTGGTTCGCGCAATATATCTGGGGCGAGAAGCCGGAAGAGCCGAAGCCTGGCGAGCCGAAGAAAGACGAAAAAAAATCAGCAGCAGCGGTAAATCCGTAGATTGGGAAATGGCTGGAGGTCGGGCTCGACCCAGCCTTCGCGCGCGCCGTTGGTCTGCAAACGTTCAGCCGAATAATATTTCTCGAGAAGGCTTTTATCGGCGAGTTCCCGATGATCTGAAAGGAATTGAGTGAAGTTGTAGCCCTCGGGCGTCTCCACGAGAGCCGCGGCAACCAGCCGCATCCAGGCCACCGTCAGGGTGTGGTGGTATTTCTGCGTTGCGCCATGGTGATTGGCGAAGCGCCGAATGCCCGCAGACATGCGCTCGGCCGCACGCGTGGCATCCGAGGACCGCAGATAGAGCCAAGCCACCCGGATGTGCTCCCGGTGATGAAACAGTTCCACTGGAAAAGAAAGGTCTTCGAAAGCGCGCAGAAAATCTTCGTCGCTCCAGGCACAAGCGCCGGAGCCAAAATTGGTTTCGGTCATGGTTGTTTGGAGATAGAAACCGAGATTGGAACTTCTTTTAGCGTATCACGATTCGAGCTTGAAGCGCGAGGAAGCGAGGCGGTAGAGGCGGCGCCACAGGAAGCGGTTAATGAGCACGACGATCGTGGCCATGACCAGGGTCGAGGCAAGCAGTATGTCAAAACGGCCAGCGTCGCTGGCGCTGCTGATCGCGCTGCCCAGGCCGGGCGTGGAAACGATTTTTCCCTGAAAATGGAAATACTCGGCGATGATGCTGGCATTCCAAGCACCCCCGGAAGCGGTGACCATGCCGGTGATCAGATATGGAAAAATGCCGGGCAGGATCAGGAAGCGCCAGCGGTCCCAGGCGCTGAATCGAAAAACCTGGGCTGCCTCTTTGAGGTCCGTGGGAATGGCCATGGCGCCGGCGATGACGTTGAAGAGGATATACCACTGGGTGCCCAGCAACATGAGCAGCATGGCAGCAAACTCCATGCCGCCGCGAAGACGCAGGAAGAACAAGAGAATGATGGGGAAAAGGGCGGTGGCGGGAACCGACGCGGCGATTTGAGCGAACGGCTGAGCGATACGGGCAAGGCGCGGACTGAAGCCGATGGCGACGCCCGCCGGAACGGCCCAAAGGGCGCTGAGAAGCAGGGCGGAATTGACGCGCAGGAAAGTCAGCGCGGCGCTTCGGAAGAGATCCACATAATCTTCCCGGTGAAGATCAGAAAGCTCCCGGACGCCGTAGAAGACGGCCAGAACCAGACCGACAAGGATGCCTGCCAAGAGCGGATAAGCGAGCCAGCGGCGCAGATGACGCTGCCTCGGGGCGGCGAGTGTCTCTGCGGCTCGTTTCGCGCCAAGCGTGAATTGCCGCGTGAGCCAGTTGATCAAAGGCAGAAAGAAGCGCCGGTACAGCCGAATGAGCAGAGAGGCGCGCCCGATGAGATGAAGCAACGTGGCTTGCGCGGCAGCGGAACTCTCGACCTGCTCGAATTTGAATTTGTCCGCCCAAATGATGATGGGGCGCCAGACCAACTGATCCAGCAAAACGACCAGCGCAATCATGGCCGCAACACCCCACAGAATCGCGCGCGTGTCGCCGTGGCTGGCAGCCGTCTGAAGAAACGAGCCGAGTCCGGGCAGGCGGAAGTCGCGTTTGCCCAGGACAAACATTTCGCAAGCCATCAAGAAAAACCAGCCGCCCGCAACCGAGACCATGGAATTCCATACCAGGCCAATCGTGGCAAAAGGAAGATCCAGTTCAGCAAACCGCTGCCATCGGCTGAACCGGTAGATGACCGAGGCTTCCTGGAGATCGCGCGGGACCGTTTTCAAGGAGGAATAAAAGCTAAAAGCAATGTTCCAGACCTGGCCGGTAAAAATCAGCAGGATGGAGCCGAGCTCAATGCCGAGCTGGCTGTGCGGGAAAAGCGCGACCATGGCCAGCATGACGCCCGGAAGAAAACTGAGCACGGGAATGGACTGGAGAATGTCGAGAAGGGGGATCATTAGCATTTCGGCGCGGCGCGAGCTGGCCGCGAGATAGCCGTAAGCCAGAGCAAACGCGAGGCTGAGCGCGTAAGCGATGCCCATGCGCACCAGGGAATAAAAAGCATAAAGAGGTAGGTCGCGGGGATTCTGCGAAAGGTGAGCCCCGGGATGCGCCGGACCGAGCCAGGTCCGCCCGATCGCATAAATTCCGAAGACCGCGGCACATACAAAAAGAAAAACGGCGATGTCGATGAGGAATGCCCAGCTCCATCGCGAACCCGCAGGGCGCGTGGTAGCCGGAGGGAGGGGCGTGGAATGAATGGCAGACGGGGCAGGCGCCGGCACGGTAGCCTCAGGTCTCTGTCAGCTTCAGCTTGCCGGACTCGGCATCGTAATCAAAAATCTCGGCATAGCGTCCCCACTGGATGGCGGTTTCGAGCTGCCGGCTCGACTCCTGCTCGCTGAAATGCTCGTCCAGCAAGTCGCGGAAAAACTCTTCACTAAGCGTGCGGTTCGACTTGGCTCGGAGCGCCTGTTCCATTTGGCGAAGCAGCGGCACGTTGGCCAGCGCCGCTTTGCGGAAGATGGCCTTGCGCGCCTGAATGTCGGCCTCAGCAAAGGCGCGGCCTTCCGGCGTGATGATCGTGTCTCCTTCTTCGACGCGAAGCAGCCCGAGCAATGTAGCGGTTTCAACCGTGGGGAGAAGGGACTCGAGGTCCAAGCTGAGGTCTTCCGAAAGGCCGTGCAGGTCAACGCGCCCGCCGCGGTCGGCCAGAATCTCCAGCAAGGCGGCCATACCGCCAGGGCGGGTATGGGGAAGCATCACCACCTTGACCTTGACCGGCCCGCCTGCAGGTTGAATGCGTGGAGGAGCTGTTTCGTCTTTGTGCCCCGGCCGCGTCAGCACGCGATAAATGGAGTCCACCAGCTCGACAAAATGCGGACTCTTGCGATCGCGCGGATGCGGAATGGTAACGTCAAAATCCGCATGGATGTGCGCGGGGTTGCGGCCGAGAACGATAATACGGTCCGCGAGAACGACAGCCTCCTCGATGTTGTGAGTCACGATAAAGATCGCCCGCGTGGGAATCTTGTGGCCGAGCCAAAGCTCGAGAAGTTCGCCCCGCAGCGTTTCCGCCGTGAGTACATCCAGAGCGGAAAATGGCTCGTCCATAAAGAGCACTTCTGGTTCGACAACCAGGGCGCGAGCCACGCCAACGCGCTGCTTCATCCCGCCGGAGAGTTCCTTGGGATAAGCGGATTCGAAGCCGTCCAGCCCGACGGCGTCCAAAATGCGCAGGGCGCGCTTGTGGCGTTCGATCGGAGCCACGCCGCGCGCCTCCAGCGGAGCTTCGACATTTTCGATCACTGTGAGCCAAGGAAAGAGGGCGAAACTTTGGAACACAATCGAGACATTGGGAAATTTTCCGTTCACTGGCTGGCCATGCCAATAAACGGAGCCGCCGGTGGCGGGAGAGAGTCCCGTGAGCATGCGCATCAGCGTGGACTTGCCGCATCCCGAGGCGCCGAGCAGAGCAATGATTTGTCCCGGGTAGATGGCGAGATTAATGGGTGCAATCACCTGGATGCGGCTGCCGTCGGGTTGCGGATACTGCTTCTCCAACTCGCGAGCCTCAATGATGGGCTCGGGGCTGGCCTCTGCCGCGTTGGTGGTGTTTCGAGTGCTCATTGGCGCGGGTATTATCGCGCAACTGTCGGGCGGGTGCACCTAAGAGCGACAAACACGGAAATGCGGCTCTCCTACGGTTAGAATGGCATGAATCCGAAATGACATCTCTTTCCGAGGCCTCGAAAAATTTGAACCCTGGTGCAAGCCGCCGGGCATGGCTGGCCGCCTTCGCTGTTTCGCTGGCAACCGCTCTGCTCATCATTTCGCCTTTTTTCTGGCGGGGAACGGCCTCGGGTCACGACATTGCGTTTCACGCGTCTTCCTGGCTGGACGTCGCGGGCCATTGGAAGGAAGGAATCCTTTTTCCGCGCTGGTGCGAGTGGGCCAACAATGGTTTTGGCGAGCCACGCTTCATTTTCTATCCGCCGCTTTCCTGGATGCTTGGAGCAGCTCTGGGTTTGCTCGTGCCGTGGAACGCGGTGCCGGGAACTTTCATTGTGTTGGCGCAGACGCTCGCGGGGATTTCCATGTTCGCGCTGGCGCGGCCCTTTCTTCCCACACGCGCGGCGCTATTCGCGGCCACCTGTTACGCCGCCAATCCGTATGCGCTGCTGGTTGTGTACATGCGAAGCGATTTCGCGGAGGAGCTGGCGTGGGCTTTCCTGCCGGCGCTACTCCTCGCAGCATTGCAATTGTGTGGGCTGCTCGAGAATCGCTGGCGCTCAGCCGCGCGCGTGACGGCAATCTTCGCGCTGCTTTTTGCGGGCATGTGGCTTTCGAACGCCCCCGCGGGTGTATTGACCAGCTACAGCATGGCGCTCCTTTTTGCCTGGGCGGCTGTTGCGAGAAAATCCTTCGCTCCGTTGTGGCGGGGCGCAGCGGGGTTGGCTTTGGGATTCGGACTGACGGCGTTTTATCTGCTGCCGGCAGCATACGAGCAGCGCTGGGTGAACATCAGCCAGGCGCTGGCCCCCGGATTGCAGCCGGCAGAAAATTTTCTTTACACAAAGATCGCAGACCCGGAACACAACCAGTTCAACTGGATTGCATCGAGTATTGCGGTTTTGTTGATGGCGATGGCGGGCGCTTCCGCGATCTTGGCGTACCGAGACGACCCAAAAGAGGAGTCCGGCGGAGAGAAAAGGACCTGGCAAGCCATGCTCTTGCTCAGTGCGGCCGCGGTGGTTTTGATGCTTCGCTCCAGCTTGATTCTGTGGGAGCACCTGCCAAAGCTTCAGTTTGTGCAATTCCCGTGGCGCTGGATGGGGATCCTGGCCGTACCTTACGCGTATTTCGGAGGGAGGGCGGTGCGCCGGTGGCGACCCGGCTGGGTGTGGGCTGTGGTTCTCGTGATCGCTTCGGTTGGTACCGCGGTGCGTCTAGTTCATAGAGCCTGGTGGGATTCCGACGACATTCCGTCGCTGCAGGAAGCGGTTGTGCAGGGCCAAGGATTTGACGGCACCGACGAATACGATCCGGCAAAGGACGATCACACAAACTTGCCGGGAAAAGCGCCCCCGCTGCAGATTCTTCCGCCCCAAGGAGAAACCATCGCGGCCGAAGCAAAAATTCGAATTGTCCGCTGGACCGCGGAAGAAAAAGACCTGACCGTGACTTCGCCTGAGCCCCTTCGGCTGGCTGTGCGCTTGCTTGATTACCCCGCATGGCGTGTTGAGGTGAACGGCCACCCCGTGACGCCGGAATCTCCGGAGTCAACGGCCCAAATCATCCTCCCGCTGTCCCCCGGAAGGCATCAGATCAACCTGCGGTTCGCGCGCACAGGAGATCGCACTTTGGGCAGCGGGATATCCCTAATAGGGTTGCTCGCGCTGGCTGGGTGTTTTTGGCCGAGTCGTGCGAAGCCCCGCTAATCCCACCTCTGTTCCAGCTGGAAGCCAGGCTGACAAATGGCGACACGTGGTTATCAGCAGGAAATGTCGCACGATGTCGCTTGCCAAGGGTTCACGCGCGGCGTAGCATGGCGCCAATCAACGCCAGCAGCAGCTTACATACCGAACCCGGAACACAACGGAATTTTTTGCCTTCAAATGCCTGCAGGGGGGAGAGAGACATGATCCAAACGTTTCGAAGACAGGTCCTGGCGGCCCTCGTTCTTGCCTTAGCGGCAAACGTGGCGTTGGCTCAGGAGGGCAAGAGCGTCGACCAGAGCAAAAAAGGGATTGAGCGTGGCTCGAGAATATACATAGCGCCGATTGAGGGCGGTTTCGATACGTTTCTTGCCGCGGCGATCATCAAGAAGCAGGTTCCCGTGACGGTAGTGACCGACCGGACGAAAGCCGACTATGAAGTCACGGGAATCTCAAGTACGGAGAAGGCTGGTTGGGCAAAGATGCTGTTTATGGGCGTGGATAATTCCAACGATATGGCCAGCATCAAGGTGGTGGAGATCAAGAGCAACGAGGTGGTCTACGGTTATTCGGTGCGCAAAGGAAATTCCTACAGGGGCAAACAGAGCGCCGCCGAAGCCTGTGCGAAGCATTTGAAGGAGAGAATCGAGGGAGGTAAGTAGGTAGTCGTACCCTCCTAGGGGAGCAACAAGACTCACAGGGAAGAGATGGAGGACTCAAAATGAGACGTACACTCGTGATGGCAACAGCAGCCCTTCTCTTGCTTAGCGCAGCTTCCGCTTCTGCTGCCCGGCAGCAGCAGGCGCAAGCGCCTCCGGCCCAACAGAAAATTCCCGCAGGCTCCAAGGTGTTTATTGCCGCGATGGGGGGCTTCGAGACGCCTTTGAGAAAGGCCATCGCGGATAAAAAGGTGCCGCTTGAGGTCGTCGAACAGCGCGAACAAGCTGAGTATGAAATCACCGGCGCCGCCGAGAGTAAGAAAGCCGGTGCGGCCAAGAAAATCATCATGGGAAGCTGGCATTCTGACGAAGAAGCCAGCATCAAGGTTGCCAGCCTGAAAACCGGAGAGATCGTTTACGCCTACTCTGTCCATAAGCAGGATTCTGCGCACGGACAGAAAAGCACGGCAGAAGCCTGCGCAAAACACCTGAAAGACGAAGCGGTTGCTAAATGAGAATCGAGTTGGGACAGGTTGGCGCGTCTAGAGGGACCACGCAAAGCCGAAACTAGCGGCGGTCGACGGTGGGGTGACGCACGTCCTGGCCCTGCACGATGTAGATGACGTCCTCGGCGATATTAGTGGCGTGGTCGCCGATGCGCTCCAGATTTTTCGCGGCGAGAATCAGCTCAAACGCCGGAAACACCACGCTGGAATCCCCCATCATGTAAGTCAGCAATTCGCGGAAGATTTGATCACGGTAGTGGTCGACCTGGTCGTCGGTGGCCAAGACTTTGTTCGCCAGGTCCACGTCGCGCCGCACCACCGCGTTCAGCGCGTCACGCACCATTTCCTCGACGAGGTCGCTCATCCTTGGCAGGTCCACGTAAGGCTTCACGCGCGGATGGCGCAGGATCCGCAAGGCTCCCTGAGCAATGTTCACCGCCTGGTCGCCGATGCGCTCGAGGTCGTTGTTGATCCGCGAAATGGCCAGCACGAAGCGCAGATCCGTGGCCATGAGCTGGTGCAGCGCGAGTAGCTGAACCACGCGGTCGTCAATTTCCATCTGGAGTTCGTTGAGCGCGTCCTCTTCTTCGAGGACCCGCTTCCCCAGCGCCTCATCGGATTCGAGCACCGAGTGAACCGCCTGATGAACGGCGCGCTCGGCAAGGCTGCCCATCCAGAGCAAGCGCTCCTTTAATTCATTCAAGTCTTTTTCGAAGTGACGTTCCATCTGATTCCCTTTTCCCAAGTCCGTGAACTACGATTCCTGAGCCCCGTCAAGTGGTTGGCCGGGATCGTTCGGATCCGGCTACACGACGCACACTTCCATTTGTTTCATCCGAAACGCCCAGTGATGTAAGCCTCTGTCCGAGGATCGCCGGGCGTGGTGAAAAGCTGTGGCGTCGGGCTGAACTCGATGAGCTGGCCGATGAGCAGGAAGGCAGTGAAGTCGCTGACGCGCGCGGCCTGCTGCATGTTGTGGGTGACGATGACCAGAGTGCAAAGGTCTTTCAGTTGGATCAGGAGCTCTTCAATCTTTGCCGTGCTGATGGGATCGAGCGCGGAGCACGGCTCGTCGAGCAGCAGCACTTCCGGGTCGACTGCCAGGGCGCGCGCGATGCACAAGCGCTGCTGTTGGCCGCCGGAGAGTTCGTAGGCGGATTTGTGCAGGTGGTCTTTTACTTCGTCCCAGAGAGCGGCGTGACGCAAGCTGTTTTCGACGGCTTCGGCAATCGGGACTTTCGAACCGTTGATCCTGAGGCCGTAGGCCACGTTATCGAAGATGGACTTAGGAAAGGGATTGGGGCGCTGAAAGACCATGCCGACGCGCCGGCGATGTGCCGTCACATCTTGCTTGAGGATATTCTGGCCGTCGAGCAAAATTTCTCCTTCCAGGCGGGCATTGCTGATGGTCTCATGCATGCGGTTCAAGGTGCGGAGAAGAGTAGATTTTCCGCAGCCGGAGGGGCCAATAAGGGCGGTGATTTTATTGGTAGCAATGCCCATGTTGATATCGAACAGGCTCTGCTTGCTGCCGTAGAAGAAGTTGACCTTGGAAATGGTCATGCGCATGGACAGCGTCGCGTTGGAATCGCGCGGCGTGGTGATGGGAGTTGACGGAATATTTACGGGCACAGCAGGCCTCACAGACGCCATGGTTTAAGACCTCGAAACCGAGATGCCGCGCGCCAATATACCGCGGGCTACAATATTAATGATGAGAATCAAGCCAAGCAATACAAGCCCTCCAGCCCACGCTTGACGATGCCAATCTTCGTAAGGTGAGAGGGCATAATTGTAAATCGTGACCGGGAGCGAAGCAGTAGGCTGGGTCCAGCCCGGGCTCCAGAAGCTATTGCCAAGCGCAGTGAAGATGAGGGGAGCGGTTTCACCGGCAACGCGGGCAAACGCCAGCAAAATCGCGGTCAGGATGCCACGATAGGCTGCCGGAACAATGACGGTCGCGATGGTCTTCCACTTGCTCGCCCCAAGCGCCATGGCCCCTTCCCGCAAGGTGTTTGGCACCGAGCGAAGGAATTCCTCGGTGCTGCGAAGGGTAATGGGAATCATCATCAGACCGAGGGCAAATCCGCCTGCGAGTGTGGAGAACTGCTTAAACGGCAAGACGGCCACGCTGTAAGCGAAAATACCGATGACAATCGACGGAACGCCATTCAGCAAGTCCGCGGAGTAACGAACAATGAAGGCCATTCGGTGCCCGCTGAATTCCGCAAGATAAATAGCTCCCAGGAAGCCGATGGGCACGCCGATGAGCGTGGCTATCAACAGCAACTTTCCGCTGCCGACGATGGCGTTGGCCATGCCGCCACCGATCTCCCCGACCGGTGCAGGTAACTTGGTGAAAAAGTTCCAGTTGATGGATGCCCCGCCGCGAACAACGAGATAGCCGAGAATGAGAATGAGAGCAGAAACGGAGACGGCGGCGCAAACTCCGGTCAAGGTCAGCATGACGTTGCTCACAAACTTACGCCAGCGGAGACGCCGGTTCATGCGCGTGCCGTTCCGGCGCCACGCTGCGACGTGACGACAATGAGAATGCGGGCGAGCCCGTTCAGGATAAACGTCAAAAGGAAAAGCACAAGTCCGAGCGCGATGAGCGACTGCGTGTGAAGTTCGCTGGTAGCTTCGGCAAGCTCATTGGCGATGACCGCCGCAATGGAGTAGCCGGGAGCAAACAGAGACGCACTAATCTTGGGGTCGTTCCCGATGACCATCGCGACGGCCATCGTTTCTCCTAGAGAGCGTGCCAGAGCCAGAAAGATGGAACCTAGAATGCCGCTGCGAGCAAACGGCACAACGACCTTCCAAGTAGACTCCCAGCGTGTGGAGCCGACAGCGAGAGCTGCCTCGCGCTGGTCGCTCGGGACGGAGAGTAAAACTTCGCGGGAAACCGAAATAATGTAGGGGATAACCATGATGGCCAGCACGATTCCCGCCGTGAGAAATCCTACGCCGTACGCCGGGCCTTGAAAAAGCGGAAGGAAGCCAAGGATACGCTTGAGCCAGGGTGCAATAAACTGGCGCATCAACGGCACAACGATAAAAACGCCAAGAACGCCGTAAATCACGCTGGGCATGGCTGCAAGCAGGTCAATAAAAAACTCGAGCGTGTCCGAAATTCGAGTTGGCGCAAGTTCTGCGAGGAAAATGGCGGCGCCGATGCCGAGGGGAATGGCAATGAGCAGAGCCACAGCCGCGGTGACCACCGTGCCATAGATGAATGGCAGGGCGCCAAACTCTCCTTCGATGGGATTCCAAGTGGTAGTCCGGAAGAACGCAAAACCAAATTTGTGTCTTGGCAAAGCCGAGTCATGCCAAAGCTCGAGAACCAGCAGAATCGAGATTAGAACGACAGTGGCTGCAAAGATGAAAGTGATCAGGCGTGCGATTTCGTCGCCGTCCCGAAGACGAGAAAGAAGCGCGCGCGAATCTGAGGCCGGGCCGGCGCTCGGAAGAGATGTGGAAGCGGTAGCCACACTATTGAATATTGGCCAGAGCCTTCTTTTCCTTTGCTACAACTTCTTTCGGGAGTTTCGCGTAGGAAAGCGCCTCAGCGTAATTCTGGCCGTCTGCGAGCATCCACGTCACGAAACCCCTTAAGGCGTCGCGCTTGGCGTTGTCGGAGAACTTAGCGGGGATGAGCAGCCAGGTGAAAGTGGAAATGGGATAGGCGTCCTTTCCCTTCGCGTTGGTGATGGAGACGCGGAAGTCGTCAGGCATTTCCTTAGCGGCCGCGGCTGCGGCCGCAGTGACGCTGGCGAGCGAAGCCTTCATAAAAACGCCATCGGCATTCTTTACGCTACCATAGGGAATCTTGTTGGCTTCGGCGTAGATGAGCTCGACATATCCAATGGAGTTGGGCGTATTCTTAACCGTTCCGGTCACGCCTTCGTTACCCTTGCCGCCCAGCCCCACCGGCCAGTTCGGGGAAGTTCCCTTACCTACCTTCGTCTTCCATTCCTCGCTGACTTTCGAGAGATAGTCCGTAAAACAGTAGCTGGTGCCGCTGCCGTCAGCGCGATGCACGACGACAATGTCTTCCGCCGGCAGCTTAACGCCTTTGTTGATGTCAGCGATGAGCGGATCATTCCACTTGGTCACCTTGCCAAGGTAAATCCCCGCGAGAGCTTCTCCGGTGAAATTCAGGGAAGTGCTCACTCCCGGAAGGTTGTAGGTGGGAACGACGGCCCCGAGGACCGTGGGGAAGTGAAGGATAGCCGAGCCATGCTTCTCCTGATAAGCTTTTAGCTGTTCGTCGTTCATGGGGCCATCGGTAGCTCCAAAATCGACGGTGCCCTCGGTCACTTGTTTGATTCCGCCTCCGGAACCGATGGGTTGATAGTTGATTTGCAAGTTCGGATTCTTCTTGTGGTATTCATCAAACCATTTGGAATAGATGGGATTAGGGAAGGTCGCGCCCGCACCGTTGATGGACAGCGCGTCCGCCCAGAGGATTCCGGCGATGCCGAGTCCCAGCAGCGCAATTACCGCGATTCGCTTCATGTGTATCTCCAAAGAATGGAATTTGGTTGATTTAAGGGAAAAGTTTGGCGCTTTCTTGTTACAGAATTGTTACAATTCGGAGAGAGTTGTTTGAATCGCCCGGCGGTATAAATGTCCTGTCACTTCACTAAGATTAAATGGCACTAAAATCAAACGGCCTGTACCTGATTAGAAACAAAGTAGTTATGGGGCGACGAGAACAAGCCCCTTGCTGAACCGCTAGGCCTTCCGCGGTCTTGAAAATCAGCTGGTTCAAGAGCCCCCAGACTGCAGCAGCGCTTAACCGGCGCTGCGGGGCCGATGCCGGCCAACAAGATGTTTGCTGGTGCGCCCCAAGGGCGCTCTCTTGTCGACGGCGGACGGGAAGTTGGCCTATGATTAGCGCCGCCCAAGTGAGCGGCAAAGCCTCGAAGGGGTTCGAGGCTTCCTAAGCGGCAAACATCCAAAGCGGGAAGCCCCGACGCGGTAAACCGGAGAGAGAACTCATGGAAGAACAACTCAGTTTGGATTTTTTGCGCGTGGTGGAGAACGCGGCGGTTGCGGCGGCACGCACGATGGGTTTCGGCGACCGTCACAAGGCCGATGAAGTGGCGGTCGAAGCCATGCGCAAGACAATGGACTCGGTGGAGATTGATGGGACGGTGGTGATCGGCGAGGGCGAGCGCGACGAGGCGCCAATGCTATACATCGGCGAAAAAGTCGGGCTCGCGACCCACGCTCCGAAGGCGCTTTTCCCGCAAGTAGACATTGCCGTGGACCCACTGGAGGGCACCAACCTGTGTGCGACGGGCGCGCCCAACGCCATCGCGGTGCTGGCGGCGAGCGAACGCGGGGGATTGCTGAATGCGCCGGACCTGTACATGGAGAAAATCGTCGTGGGGCCGTCATGCAAGGGCGGCATCGATTTGGACGCTCCCGTGGCGGACAACCTGAAGTCCATTGCGAAGCGTCTGGAACGCGACGTGGAGGATTTGGTGGTGGTAGTGCTGGACCGCGTGCGGCACGAAAAACTGATTGACGAAATTCGCGCCGCGGGAGCGCGCATCCGACTGATTGGCGACGGTGATTTGTCGGCAGGCATTTCGGCGGCGGTGGTAGGCACGGGAGTGCACGCGGTGATGGGAACGGGCGGCGCGCCGGAAGGCGTGCTGACGGCGGCAGCGCTGCGCTGCTTGAACGGGCAGATTCTGGCGCGGTTGGTGATCAGCAAACCGGAAGACGCCGAACGGCTCGGAAAAATGGGAGTGAAGGATCCGAAGCGCGTCTACGATACGGAAGATCTGGCGCCGGGGAAGAAAATGGTGTTTGCGTGCACTGGCGTGACGGACGGAAACTTGCTGAAGGGCGTGCGGTTCTTTGGAGAGGGCGTGCGAACCAGTTCGATGATCCTGACGCTCGATGACCGGCAGGTTCGGTTCATTGATTCCGTGCACCTGGAGAAGAGGCCGGATATCAAGGTCCGGTTCGCCTGACCAGCAAAAACCTCTCGCTGGAGTTCTTTCTCGATCGTGCGTAAATTGAGATCCTCTGGCGAACCTCGTCGGTTCGCGTCAAGTTGACAACCTTCACGAACATTGGAAGGGTTAGCGCTGGTCGCTGGTGACCGCCAGGAAGACGCTGTCATCCACGGGAACGGAGCGCGTGAAGAGCGTCGAGGTTTTTGCGCCGGTCGTCGCGACATGTTTGGCCTTGCCGCTTAAGGCGGGACCAGCGGGCGAGGCATCGCTTCCGTCGCCGGGTTGAAGCGAAATGCGCGTCGTCTTCGGCGTGCAACTGGCGACGCCCAGGCAAGTATCGCGAACAAACACCTGCCGGTAGCCGCTGTTGGTTGCGCTGAGGGAAGATTTGGCCTCGCTCGAAGCATGATTCGGGGCCTGGCTAGGTGTAATGGAAAGAAATGCGACGAAGCGGCCCGAAGAACTCACCGAAGGAAGAATGCTCTCTGCTCCAACAAGCGCCCCCTGAGAATCCGTGGAAATGAGAATCGTGGTTGGCTTGCAGGATTCCGGCGCGCCTGCGCAAGTGTCGCGCATGTAAATCTGGCGGCCCGGCGGCGGATTCTCTGCGAGATTGCTTGCGTCGGAACTGAAAGCGATGTAGCGGCCGTCGGAACTCATGGATGGAGTGTGACTGTCGCCTGAGGCGGCTTCGCCTTCGCCGGTGACGGAAAGCAAAGACTTGTGCGGCTGACAGCTGGAAGGAGCGCCTTCGCAGGTATCGCGCAGGAAGATTTGCGCATGTTCACCGCTCACGGCAGTGTACGCCACGTAGCGACCATCGAGGCTGACCGCGGGAGTTTCTTCGGAGACGGCGGCTGGCGACATGGAGTTTGGCTGAGCCTTCGCGGCGGCAGGGCAAGCTGTGCCGGCGGCCTGAATTGTGACGTTTACTGCTGGCGCGCTCGTGCCTCCGCCGCTGCCGGTGCTGCCGGCAATATTGGGGACGGGCGGCGAGGGCGGATTGTAAACCGTAACGCCGGCGTTGCCCGCGGCGTTGACGTTGGCGGCGGGAATGGTGACGGTGATTTGGGTCGCAGTCGATGCTGTCGGAGCCGTGACCTGGAGCTGGGATCCCCCAAGAGTCCAATTCACGGTGGAAACCTGTGTGGGGTCGGTCGAGCCATTCAGGAAGTTGCTGCCTGCCACGGTCATCGTCAAGGCATTTCCCGCCACAACGCACGCCGGAGAAACAGAAGAAACTGTAGGGATGGGATTGGCGGGATTGTTGATAATGAAGGTGATGGGGTTCGAGAGACCATTGGTGCCGGTGCCGTAATTGGAATTGGGATTAATGGTGTTGACCGTGGCTGTTCCGGGCTTGGAGAAAAGCGCCGCGGTGATTGTGGCGGTCAACGCCGTAACGCTGTTGTTGGTATCGAGCGTGATGTTCGTGACGCAAGAAGCCGTGGATGCGCCGGAGCTTGTACTGAGGGGACAAGTCCTGCCGTTCCATTGCACTCTGGTTTGAGACACGAAGCCCCTGCCGTTGAGGGTCAACGTAAAGGTTGGGCAAGTTTGGCCTGAAGCCGGCGCGCAGGTAGTGGCCGGGATTTGAGAAGGGGATAGAAAAGCCAGGATGGCTCCGCCGGGGCTCTGGAAGGTGTTGCCGTAGTCGTTGCAACCTGCCACGAAGAAAACTGCACAAAGTGCGACAGCCATTGCTGTCCAAAACCGCTTCATTCCCACTCCTTTGTATTCCTGCGGCCCCGAACACAGGGGCCCGTCTGTCCGCGCAAACGGCGGGAGGCCGCAATGCCGGCGCACATTAGGGGGTGTGATGCCAAATCCGCGCGAAGCGTTGACCACTGCGGAGCGCGAGGAAGCGCGTCCGATGGAAGCCTCACCCCTGAAGAAGAGGACGCTTAGCCCCGAATCACAGCCCTTACGCAACCCTACATGCTTACCATCCGAGCGGGGGGCAGGTCAACGCTGAAAGCCCACCGGCCACGATGGAAAAAAGGAACCGTCGGGGCAGGAGCTCGCCCAAGCGGTGGGGTGTCATGAGGATGCCGCTTCGTGTGGCAAACCAAGAGCCGTGATGGCGGCGCGAAGCAACCCTTGAATGCGTGTTTGGCAGTCCGCATCGTGGACCGGCAAAGCGGCGGCAGCGCGATAACAAAGAAGCGCTTGCTGCTTATGGCCAAGCTTGGCATAGAGGTCGCCGCGCGCCAATTGGAAGAGAGGATTGGACGGATATTTTTCGGCCAGGGGCGTGATGATACCGAGGGCGCGTTCATATTGCTGATCATAGCGATGCAAATTCATGGCGAGATAGAAGCGGGCAATGTGGGGAGTGAGAACGCCGTCGGCAATGGCGTGTTCGAGCAGCCGAATCCCCTCTTGTTTCGAGCCGCCGGGAATGCCCATAAAGAAACGCATGATCTTGGCTATGGCACTGAGTGTGTCGACGTAATAGTTGTAAAGGCCCAGGCCAAAATCGGCGTCGGCGAGTCCGGGGTCGAGGGTCTTGGCGCGAAGGAAGTGTTCCCGGGCGCGCACACCGAAGCGGGCGGCATTGCGATTCTCACCGCGCAAAGCGTAGAGGCGCGCGGATGCAGCGTCGGCCATGCCAGCGTAAAGCTGCATCTCGGCGGAGTCGGCCTTTTGAATCTGAGTAGCAGCAAGGGAAGAGGCGGTGGTTGCTAGTTCGAGGTAATGCTGGTCGGCGGGAAGTTTCGAACGGCGGCGGGCATCGCTCATTCCATACTTGAACTCGGCGGCGGTACACCAGAAGCGCCACCAGATCGCCTCGGACTCCAACAAGTAACCGATGGGGTGATCAGGACGCGCCTTTTGGAGTTGCCTGGCGGCTTCTTGCGCGCCGTCAAGATCGAAAGAATAGATCTTTTCGAGAATGGCGGGGGTCTCCGCGGGCAGCGTGAGCGGCGTGGCGGCCGAGCTCGACGAAAAGCCCAGGAGAAAAAACCCAAGGATGCCGGCACCACGAAACAAAGCCAAGGAAACAGTCATTTTCATTCCATAGAAGTTTCGCACAAGGACAGCCTTTACGCTGAGGAGTTTAAGTTGCTCCGGAGAGTTGCAAAATTTGGAATCTGCGTTAGGTGGTACGGAGGGCATTTGCTATTCTCGGCGGGCCGATGACCACATCCGATAAAGCGAAGAGTCCTGAACTCGAGCGCGGCTTGGGCCTCAAAGAAGCTGTCGCGTTGAACATGATCGAGATCGTGGGCATTGGGCCGTTCGTGGTCAGCTCGCTGGTGATCCGCGCGATGGGCGGGCCACAAGCGATGATCGCCTGGCTGGCGGGAGCGCTGCTGGCCACACTGGATAGTTTTGTATGGTCAGAACTCGGCGCGGCGATGCCCAAAGCCGGCGGCACGTATGTTTTTCTGCGGGAGGCGTACGGCCCGGAGAAGTGGGGCCGGCTAATGTCGTTTTTGTTTGTCTGGCAGACGTTCCTGCATGTGCCGCTTTCCATCGCGTCGGCGTCCATTGGGTTTGCGAACTACGCGGAATATCTTCATCCATTGTCTACCGTCGCGCATAAAGCAATTTCCGGTGGCCTCGTGCTTTTCCTGATGTTTCTGTTGTACCGCCGGATTCGAACGATCGGGAAAATCTCCGTTCTCCTCTGGGTGGGAGTGCTTGGGACCATGCTATGGCTGATTTGGGGAGGAGTGCGCAACTTCAATGCGAGACTCGCTTTCGATTTTCCTCCGGGAGCCTTCGATTTTTCGGTGGTGTGGTTCGCGGGGCTCGGCTCCGCTATGATCAACACGATCTACAGCTATTGGGGCTACTACAATATTTGCCATCTGGGGGGAGAGATTCGCGATCCTGAGAAGAACATTCCGCGTGGGATCTTCCTCTCCGTGCTGGGCATCGCCATTCTGTATTTCGCGATGCAGACGAGCATCCTGGGCGTCGTGCCATGGCGTGAAGCGCAGGATTCCAAATTCCTCGCCAGCCTATTTGTCGAGAAGCTTTACGGCGCCACGGCCGCAAAGATTGCGACTGGGATGATTTTGTGGGTGGCGCTTGCCTCCGTTTTTTCGGTTTTGCTCGGAACTTCGCGGATTCCTTACTCGGCTGCCCTGGACAACAACTTTTTTCCAATCTTTGCGCGGCTGCACCCAACGAAGCACTTCCCCTATATCTCTCTTTTGGTTCTCGGAGGGCTGGCCTTTCTGTTCAGTGTGACGTTGAAATTGCAGACGGCCATCGTAGGGATTCTGGCCGTGCGGCTGATCGTCCAGTTTATCGGTCAAGCTGTCGGAGTGATGTTACTGAGGCGCAGATGGAGTGGGGAGCGCTTTCCGTTCAAAATGTGGCTGTATCCAGTGCCCGCGGTGATGACGTTGATTGGCTGGTTATGGCTCTTTTGGAGAACCGGGACAGTGCGAAAATGGGGGCTGTTGCAGATTGCCTTGGGAATTGTGGCTTTTCTGATCTGGACTTGGAAAAAGAAGCAATGGCCCTTTGCAAGTTCACTGTCGGCGGGTGACGGTCCACGGCCGGAAACTTCTAGTTGAATTGTTTTGGGGGACGCGTGAAATCTTTGCTTAGGCGATTCGCAGTCATCCTGCTGGGAAGCGCAGTTAGCGCAACTGTGCCAGGCTTAACGAAAGCGCAGTTTCCACCGACGCCCGGAACTGGCCCCGGTTTGCCGGAGACGGTGGAGGCCATCGAGCGAGCGCGGGTGACCACTCGAATTCTTTATGTCACCGCGCATCCGGATGATGAGTCGAGCGCGGTGCTGACGTACCTGGCTCGCGGACTGCACGCCGATGTTGCGTTGATGTCGTTGACGCGTGGCGAAGGCGGACAGAATGATCTTGGCCCGGAGCAAGCGCCGCAACTGGGAGTGATTCGCACGCAGGAACTGCTGGCAGCCACACGCGGCTATGGGGTGAAGTTGTATTTCACGCGCGCCAGGGATTTTGGCTTTTCGAAGACGCCCGAAGAAACCGAGAGGGTGTGGGGAGAACAAGTTCTTGAGGATATGGTGCGGGTGATTCGTTCGTTTCGCCCCAATGTGGTCATCAACAGCTGGGGCGGCGTGCACGGCGGTCATGGACACCACCAGGCGGCGGGGCTGCTGACGCCGAAGGCGGTGCAGTTGGCCGCAGATCCCTCTTTCCAATTGCACGGACCAGCATCCGAGAGAAAGGACTTAGGGCCGTGGGGCGATCGGAAACCAGTGGTGGTCCTGGATCTTGACCGGAGCGAAAAACCTCAGGGTTACCTGCTGCCACTCGATGAGATTTCTCCCTTGTACGGTAAATCGTGGCGCGAGATAGGACTGGATGCCTTTGCGAATCACCGCTCGCAAGGAATCGCTGTGTTTCTAGGTTCTTCTTTCCTGCGGCGCCCGATTGCGCTCAAACGTGAGGATGGAGGCGAGCTGAATCCGGCCATTCTTGCGCAACCGCTCGGTCCGCTAGACGAGGATTACGAACAAGCGAACATGGGCGTCGATCCATTGATGCGAGCGGTGGATTCGGCGCTGGTGGAAGCGCGTGATGCTGCGCTGCGCCTGGACTGGAAAACGGCGACGACTTCTTTGGCGGAAGCCGGCAGAAAGTTGAACGATGTGCCAAAACCGAATCCCTCGGGGAATAATCCGGAACCGCTCTTGTCACTGGCGCGAAGCGCGGCCCGCAAGCAGCAAAAAGTTGAAGAAGCGGTGAAGTTGGCGGCGGGGCTGCGGGTGGAAGCGACCGCCGACCGAAGCGAAATTGTTCCCGGAGAAACCTTCACTGTGCGTGTGGAATCGCGCCACCGCGAAGGCATTGCCGGCGATTTCAAGAAACCGACGCTGCGGTTGCTGCCGGAATGGAGTATTTCTAAAGAAGAGACGGATTCGCCGAACGTGATTCGCTTCACCGTCCAAACGGGGCAGAGGCCGCCGCACCTGGGCGACGGGCCGATGGGCGCACTTTTACCGGAGCCGCCGCCGCTTTTAATCGCCAGCCAGGAAGCAACAGTTGAAGGTTATTCGTTCGCAGCCCTTTCCCCGGTGACCAGCGTTCGAACGAGCTCTGCGCACGTAGACCGCACGAGCCCGCAAGTCGTTCCCGCTTACACGCTCGCGGTTGAACCGAAGCAAGACCTTGAGAACCTAACCAAGCCAGAAAAACCGTTTGATGTTTTGCTGCGCGTACACTCGTACGCGACCGAAGCCGGTCAAGTCCACGTTGGACTCGCAGTTCCCAAAGGATGGAAGGCGAGCGCTCCGGTGGCGCTGAAGTTCAGCGGGACTGGTGACCGCTACGCACGTGTGACGGTCACACCGCCGCAAAAACTTGCGGCCGGACGTTACAAAATCACTGCTTACGCGGAGCGAGCGGCCGAGCACTCGAAAAGCGCAAAGGGAGAAAGGTTCACGCAATCGCTGGAGCCGCTGCCAAGCCTTCCAACGGAGCTTTGGAGCGAGCCGGCGCAGTGCGTGGTGCACGCTTTCGGTGTTGTAGTGCCGCAGAATCTTCGCGTGGGTTATGTGACTGCCGAGGGCGAACCGATACCGGAGGCGCTCCGGAGATTAGGCATTCAGGTGGACATGCTGGACGCGAAAGATCTGGCCTTCGGAGATTTATCGCGCTTTCGGGCCATCGTGGTGGGAGTAAGAGCCTACGAGTTGCGCCCCGAGCTTCCCGGCGCGAACCAACGCCTGCTGGACTACGTCTCGAACGGCGGGACCCTGGTCGTAGAGTACAACCGCGATTTCGTTTGGGACAAACTGGAGCCGGCTCCCTATCCGGCGCTCATCTCGCCCCCGCCGCCACCTGCGAAAGAAGGCGATCCCCCGAAACCGCGACCTCTTCCGCGCATCACCGACGAAAACTCTCCGGTGAAGTTTCTGAAGCCCAACGATCCGCTGCTCAACTCGCCGAACAAAATTACGCAGGAGGATTTCAAGGGCTGGTTGCAGGAGCGCGGGCTCTATTTCTGGACACAATTCGACGCGAAGTACACCCCGCTCCTGGCGATGCACGATCCCGGCGAGCCGGAACTCAATGGCGGACTGGTTTACGGGCACTACGGCAAAGGAACGTACATTTACACGGGCCTGGCGTTTTTCCGGCAGTTGCCGGATGGAGTTCCGGGCGCGTACCGGCTGTTCGTCAACCTGCTCAGCGCCTCTCGGGCGAAGTAATCAACGCAACACAAGCACATCGCACCGCCGCTTGTTGAAAGGCAGCATGCTATTCTCGTGGCCCAGAGGGACCAAACAAGAATGAAGAAACAGTTCGGAATGGAACATCGTTTGAGTGTGTTGCGCAGGGCTTTGACACTTTTGCTGGCGGCGGGATTCCTGCTGGCAATCATTTCTCCGGCGGCGCAAAAAGACAAGAAAAAGAAGAAAGACAATGCCGACAGCTCGAAGACGTCGCTCATGAGCGACGAGCAACAGATTGATTACATGTTGTCTGAAATGATGGGGGCGTGGCAGGTCGGTGACGTCGAGAAACTGCACTCTACATTTGCAGATGATGTTTCGCTGGTGAGCGCCTCGTGGGCGCCGCCCGTCATGGGCTGGGCAAACTACCTGGCTATTTACCAGCAGCAACGCGCGCGCGTGCAGCGCGTCCGCATGGATCGAAGCAATACCTTCATTCAAGTGAAAGGCGACGTTGCCTGGGCGTGCTATCAGTGGAATTTCACAGCTACGCTCGATGGCCAACCGATGCAGTCACAGGGCCAGACCACGGTGGTGATGGAGAAAAGGAACGGACACTGGCTTATCGTACACAACCACACGTCACTGGCGTCGCCGGCTCCGGGCAACACAACTACTCCTCAGCAGACGCCCACAAAGCCAAACGGGCTCTAGTCGACCGCGGGCAAGGGAGCCACTGATCGAGGGAGAGCCTTCAGAAGTGCTTGAGGCCCTCGTAAATCCACAGTCCCCCGGCAAGCAAGAGAAGCGCTCCCGAGAGGACACCGGTGATCAGCAGTGGACGCCCAAGCGTATTGATCTTGGCAATCAACTCGCGCTGCTCCCGGGCTATATGTTCTTCCGCCGCGTCGAGGAAGATCTGGTCGTCTTCGTGGCTGGATAAAACGCCTCGCCAGATCAGCAGGAAAACGAACACGGCGGTGACGATACCCCAGACAATTAGAAGATAAAAGACTGGTGGCGTAAGGCTGTTTTCCATGGCGACCTCCCAATGGAACCGGCCCACTGTGCCGACCGCCCCCGCAGCCGGCAAGGGGCTAATGCTGTTCTAGCCGGGGAGTATAGCACTGCGAATTGAAATTTCTAGGGTTAACTATCACCAAAACTAATGCAGGTTTAGGCGGATGCCCTGCGCAACGCAGTGCAAGGGCAATGACCCCACGGATAACCATGAACGTGACGTTTTCGGCCGTGCTCATAGTGACCCCCTGGCCCATCTTTGGAGGCGGCGCATCCCCCCAACCCGATGAGGCAAAGGGAAAGTGGCGTCCGCCTCCACATCTCACGCAACACAAACGGTACAGCCCCTTGCTTAGCTATCACCTGTCAAGATTGACAGGTGAGGAGGGAAAAACTTGCTGGTCTGTGGGTTTTGACAGGTGCGGCTCGGCCTAGGTTCTCTTAGGGTTGCGCTGCATACTTCTGTCCTTAGAGGTGGCTGTTAGCTCTTTTCCGCTCCTCCCCCAGGAACGACCCCAAGAAGGGGGCTGGCAGCCACCGTCTTTTCCCCGTCCGAAGCGGATAATCAACCGTGAAATTGCATTGCAGGTGGCTTTGGCGGCGGAAGAGGCAGGGGCCAGCCGTCAGCCACCAGGATTGATTGTGCGGGGGACTTTGGATTTGGCGGCAAAGGGGGGATTGGACTTCCGTCAGCAAAGATGAGTGTCGATGCTAGGAGAACGATAGAGGTGAATACCACGAGAATCAAACCGCTAAGTTTTCGTGAATACATCGCGCCTCCTAAAAAACTGAATGGCATGTAAGCCTAAGCTGCTGTTCACTCCAAAGCAACCCAGAACGTCACTCCTACGGGACCGTGGTATCTTGCTTTCCCGTTTCCGCTGGCAGTAAAAGCCTGACGCTGATTGCAGGTGTTTACCCGATACGTTGGTAGCACCAATGCCCCTACGCTGCAAAGCTGCTAGAGGGCGAGGACGTCACGAAACAAGAAACCAAATACCAGTTGGTTTTGAAAACCATTGCCGAGCTAAAACTGAATGACGAGACCTCTCACATTCAGAAACTCCAGCTTTGTATCGCACTGGCCAGAAGCGTATTGAACTTGAAGCCCGGCGAGGAACCTGCTCGTGTTTTGGAGGACGAGCTAGAGATACGTGAGTCAAGGTTTTCACTCCACTCACCTTACCACTTCCGCTTCGATGGCTGACTAGCACCGAAGCTCACAAGAACACCCGACGGCCTGCGTGGTAAGGTAGAGGCCCCCGTTTCCGCTGGAGGACTCAAATGGACGAGCAGCGGAAATACGCAATCCTCATGGCAGCGACAATCCTGGCAGCGCGAAAACTTCACGAGACTGGAGACAAGCCGTGTCCAGCGCGGGAGTATGCCATCGCTGACGCGATCACCAAGCGAGAGCAAATCCTTAAAAGGATTGACGAGCGCTGGCCTACAAGGGCGAACTAAGCGCATCGCGGAATGCGAGACGTTTATCGCTACTGGCGCAAGATCGCGCTATTCAAGAAATGGCCCACCTATCATCGGTCCTGGCAGCAGTACGGAAAACTCCCTCTTGCATTCTAGACAAGCAATACTCTCGCTGCTCTCTGCCGCTACCCCAGGACGCGCTTCGCACTGAACTGTCATCTTCTTGTTACACTTTGGGGAGGAGATGGAAACAGTTGTCATTCACAGCGCCTTTTTTGCGCGACGAAGCTCTTCGAATCGCTTTGCAGCGGCTTCTTCGATGTTCTTTTCGATTTCCTTGTTAACGATTGCGAAGCGTGCAGAAAGCGCATTCAGGGCTTCTTTGATCTGTGCATGCCACTTTCGAAACTGATGTTTCGCCTCTTCAGGCGTTTCCGCATAAATCGTGATTCCGATCGCGTCACCATATCGTTCGTGCGCAGAGTAATGCTGCCCTTGAATGCCCGTGGGCATGCGCTGACTGGCATATGGAGATTCAGGAGACATGACGGCCCGAAACTCCTCGCGGTTGGCGGACGAACGGAGAATGTAGCTGTAGTTGTTGCCGTGAACCTCCACAGTCGGCTCATTGAATCCAACCATTCTTAGTAAGGCTCGTTTCCGCGTACTTTCCTTGGCGGCGCGAAGCACTTGTTCGTTTTGAGCGGTGTCGATTTCATAGAAATAAGAATTTCCCGCCGTGTACTCACCGGGTGTTTTCGTGAAGAAGGTCACGTCATTAGGCGAATTTAATCCAGTCGGCATACCCACCCTCGCTTTCTCCACAGAGTGCGATGGCTGGCTTTGATTCTGGGGCGGCCGTATTATTTTTGAAGCGGTACTAATTTCCAAGGATTTTTTACTTGCAAGGGGAGCGCGGGGGACCCATAGGCCCCTTTTCTTCGCGCGTTTCGACTCTTTATTGTGCCGAAATTTGAGTATGGCCAGGCCGGGAAGAAAAACGTATACTCCCTCTCCCATGCCCACGGAGAACAAACCGAAACCGCCTTGGTGGTGGTCGCCTTTCGCCTGGCTTGTCTGGTCCATTCTTAATCTACCTCGTCTATTTGGCCGTAGGCGCGGAGCCGTGATCCGGCGCCCTGTAAGTCATTGAAACTGTCCCACATTGCTGTCCCACGGTCCCAGCGTTTGGGGCACTTTTGGGGCAGGCTTTCTTTCTTGCCCAACTGTCCCGCGTTTCTGCGGGTGTGGGGTAGAAGACATGGGACAGGCGGCGTGTGCTACAAGCTGGCCAGGATCCAAAGGGGCAACGTTGTGGAAGATAAATTCATTCTTCACAACCTGACTTGTGCTTGCTGGATGAACATGGTAGTCCATGCGCAACACGTCGAGAGTGGATTCCAGAGCCGCCACGTCGTGGTCTGTCCGAACTGCAAAAAAGGAGCATGAAATACCAACGCGACCGCGGCGTTTCTTCTATCGAGTCGGGAAATACTGGACTGGTAGGAGACAAGCCATGTCCAGCGCGGGAGTGCGGCATCACGGACGCCATCACCAAGGCAGAGCAAATCCTTAAGAGGATTGATGAACGCTGGCCTAGCAAGACGGATTGAAAGCAGGGGCAGGGGCGTGAGGGGCAATCCGTACCGCTACTGGCGGAAACAATGAAGATCCGACGCGACGTGACCATCACCGTTCCTGGGTGGCACAGCACCCAGTCTATAAAGCAGCCGACTCGAAAATGCGTGCCTTGTTCACAGTGCCGAAGCACGCCATCCATTGTCGCGGACCGAAAAAATCTTGATAAGCCGCGCCGGTGCAGCCGATGCAGCTCTTGACTTTTGCGAGGCAAGGTGGATAATCCTTCGCAACCACCTGTCCCCTGGTTCCCAGTAAGGTTCCCACAAGGCCAAGCTCGACCGAGTTCATCACAGCCGGAGGGACAAAACATGAATCTCAGCAGACTAGAGTCGTTCGGGCTCAAGCCCGCGAACAGCGCAGGAGCAGTGCCGTATCGCGGCCACAAGCATTTCGCGCAGCGGCTCTTGAACCGCCGAGGTTTTCTGGAGAAGGCTGGCTTGAGCGTGGGTGCAGTCGCGGGCGTAAGCCTACTCGGGAGCCCTGCAAAGGCAATGTCCAGAAGCCTCGTCCCTGGAGCAAGTCACGGACGTAACAGCGCTGCGGGCGTGGATCCACAGCCGATTCCAAGCGGGCTCGAATTGCTTGGTCCCGGCACTCCGTTATTTCATGTGTTCCTGCCAGGGTCGGGCGCCGAGCCGTCCACGATTACGGACTTCAACGGCTTCATCGGGTGGGCGGCAGTCGGCGGACAAGGCACGCACACGACAGGGGGCGTATCCTCGCATCTTCCCTTCGAGTCCGATATGCGCTTCATCATTGGCGAATACGTCGGCGTGGATGGAAAGCACCATCACGGAGCTTTCGCTTTTATATGACTTGACGTCTTCACAAGTCCCGTGGAGGACGTGCAAATTCACGATTTCAACCC
>Ga0126369_10000430_pt1 | contig 27452 bp, 25 predicted proteins | sample PanSoiMetaPlot_1_FD_109646 | JGI IMG/M metagenome (GOLD analysis project Ga0126369, IMG submission 109646) | Tropical forest soil microbial communities from Panama - MetaG Plot_1 | ecosystem: Environmental > Terrestrial > Soil > Tropical forest > Bulk soil | place: Panama | collected 2016-02-17
AAACTCGAACCCCGCAGCGCTTTCCTTGCCGGCGGGATTGTGACCAGCGGCGTGTACCGCATCAGCAAGATGGAAGTGAAACTGCGGCAGTCGTGGTTCCAGCTCTTGTCGGCACCAGTTGATTAATGGCACAGCCACGTCGAAGCCGTCATAACGGCCCTTGTCAGAGAGACACGTGCCAAGCGCCGCGGCAATACGCCCGCACCCGCAGCCCACTTCGAGCACGCGCGCGTCGGGTTTCAATCCACAAAGCGCGCTAACGGATCGCACCATCTCCCGGCCGCTTTCTGTAAACAGATCGGCGTCCGAGAAAGGGCCGACCCACAGTCGCAGCTCTTCGGGTGGTATCGGGAGCATCATCGGAATGAACGATCGGCCTGCGTTACGCTCTAATTGGTTCGGTTGGCTCTGAAGATGATCGGCAAAGTGAAATCTAAACCGGCACTCACCACGACGGCCGGAGGCTTCGGAACAGGATCTGCTCGCCGGATCATCGCCAAAGCTGCCTCGTCGAATGAGGCATCCCCGGAGCCAGTAACGATGTTCGACGCGAGGACGTGCCCCGTTTCATCGAGAACAAACTTCACCAGTATGGTGGCGCTGGGCAGCGAGTGCTGGATGGGATAGCGCTTGTGCCGGTTGAAATGCGCGATCAACTCTTTCTGCCAAGTCGCTCGCACACGCTCGGCACTTTGCCCTGTGCCCTGAGCGGGTGCGACAGAACGAAGGGAACTTTCAATCAGTTCCGAACTGGGAGGCGCGGTCGCTTCGGCGGCGATCGAAGCCAGCGCCGCAGGCGTCGGAACGGTTGGCGTGTTCGTCTCCTCGTTGACCGGTTTCTCCGTTTCTATCGATGCGACGATCCGGTCGGGTTCTTCTGTCTCGATTGGCACCTCGCGCGGCAGGACGGTCGGCTCGATGGTGTCTTTCTGGACTACAACCGGTGGTGAGGCGATGGACGCCTCAACGTCCGGCCCAACCGGCAGGTCAATTACTTCGGTCCGCGGGGCTAACAACTCAACACCGATCTCGATTGAAGGTGCACCCAATTCCTCGTAATCGTCGGTTGTGAGGTACGGCGAAGCCCGCATGCAGCGCGACGGCGCCGAGTGCCGCCAGCGTCCAACTCCGCAATGAAGGCTTTGGTGACCAGGCGACGCGGGACATCGGCGTTCATCGCTTCACGGTTGAGAGGGTACTGGGCCTGCTTTTCCAGGCGCGCTGGAGAGCCTCTCCAACGCAACAAGCGCAATCTTAAGATACCCACCTGTGCGCAGGAGTTCGAGCACGTCCATTAACTCCCCATAGGGCACGCCGCGGTCTGCACGGAGAAAGATGCGCTTTTCTCGCCCAGCTTCCGCCAGGGCGTCAAGCGAGCGCACGAGGTCACTTCGGTTGACCGGCGTTTCGTCCACCGCAACCGCAAGATCGGCGACGAATGGCGCGGTTGCGCCGACAGTTGCGAGAATTCCCATCCCCTGGCGCATGGCCTGGGATTCGGCACGGGCAATCTCCGCAAACGTCGAAGCCGCACGTTCTTTGATCCCGGCCGGTATGCCGGTATCGGCAGATTGATGGATTTCCTCCGAGGCCGCTGCAATCAATAACGACAGGACCGTGCCGCGCCGGCCCAGCGACCGCGTCGAGTTCCTAAAAGGCGCCGCGGCGATCGAGTCCGGGGTGGGATCGCTCGGCGGCTCGGTCAATTACGTGACCAAGCAACCCTTCAGCGGACCGGTGCGGAACGAAACATTCGTTTCCGTGGACTCCTTCCGAGGGGTGCGGTCCGGCTTCGACTCGGGCGGTTCAACCCCCATCGCCGGACTCGATTACCGCGTGACCGCTTCTTTCGACAAATTCAACGGCTTCATCGATGACACCAGGAAGGATCTATCCACCCTGACGGCGCGACTGAACTACCAAAACTCCGATGTTCTGAGGACCTGGATTGCCTTCGAGTATTACAACGACCAGGCAAATCAGTACTGGGGTACACCAATGACGCCGGTTTCCTTTTCTGGTCCTTTTTCGACGCCGGGCGTCGTTTCCGGCTCGCGTAACCCGCTCTCGGGCGGCAGTTTTATCGGCCCCGTCACGGTCGATTCGCGTACGCTGACGACCAACTACAACTCGCTCGACAACCACGACGACGCAAGACAATATTGGGGCCGCACCGGCTTCGATCTCGAAATTACTCCCGATCTGCTGCTGAAGGAACAGGCGTACCTCTACAAGGCACAGCGAACGTTTTTTGACGAGGAGTTTTTTAGTTTCAACCCTGCGAGCGTGCCGGGCACGGCCGGGTTGGTCGATCGCAATCCTTTCTACGTGGCCCATAATCAGCACCTGATCGGCAACGTGACCGACCTCACCTGGAACTCCAGCTTTTTCGGCATGCCGAACAAATTTGCGGCAGAAATTGCGGCAAGCCGCAACTTCCTTCGCTTTACTCAGCAGGCGAACTTCACCTCCACCACCAATACCGTGTCATTGATCGACCCGGCGCGAGGCTTTTTCGGCCCTCTGGTGACAAATACAGCCACGACCCAGCTCGATTGGGTTTCGGAATCGTTCGAAGAGCGTCTGAAAGTCACACCGACAATCGCGCTTATCGGCGGTGTGCGCATCGACGAAATGAAAATCACGAACAATTCATTCGACGCGACGACGGGCGCCGAAAAACCCAACTTTCCGGTTTCGAAAACCTGGGAGCCTGTGTCCTACCGCGCTGCCGCGACTTGGGAACCGATCGAGAAACTGGTGTTCTACGGCCTCTATGCCACCTCGTATGATCCCGCTTCCGCCCCGATCCAGTTGGCGGGGTTCCAGGCAGCCTCAGGATTCCCTTTGACACTGACCAGCTCGCGGATTGAAGAGGTCGGGGTGAAGCAGTCGCTGTGGAACAACAGGGCGGAATGGACACTTGCGGCCTTCGATCTTGATCGACGCAATGTTCTAGAGGTGGTCAATTCAGGGCCACCTCCCGTTTTCGGGATCGCTGGCGAAATCGAGAGCAAGGGCGTCGAATTGGGCGGTGCGATACGCCCAGTGGACGCGCTGAAGCTTTGGGGCAATATCGCCTATACGCACGCGCGTTTTGGCTCGGACATCCTTGTGCCCGGGAGCCTCGGCCAATCAGCCGTAACCGTCAATGGCAACGTGCCGGCCAACGTCGCGCCGATCATCGTCAATGCTGGCGCCTCCTATCGATTCGAACCTCTGACATGGCCAATCCCTTGGCCGGTTGAAATCGGTGCCTCGGTCCGCCACGTCGGCAATCGCTACATCAATACATTCAACGACGTGACTATGGACGAGTACACGTTCGCCGATGCCTATATGTTCATCGACTTCGAAAAGCCGAGCTGGCTGCCGAGCGTCGACAGGACCCGGCTCGCGTTCTGGGCGCGGAATCTCACTAACAGAACCTACGCGAATTTTGTCGATCCCGGCACTCCGAACCAAGTCTATCTGGGAGCGCCGCGTAGCTATGAAGCAGCGCTTTCGTTCAAATTCGGCACGACTGCCGAGGCCGCTCACCTTGACGCGGGCTATCGCAAAGCCCCGCCGCTACTCTTTGGCTGGCGGGGCTTCTATCTCGGAGGCAATTTGGGCGGCGCTTTCAGCGAGGAAAAGGCATCAACGCCGTTGGGCCCCTGGTCACCCAACCCGAGCGGCGTTCTTGGCGGAATTCAATTGGGTTACGATTTTATCGCCGCTTCCAATTGGCTGATCGGTATCGAAGGCGAGCTTGATTGGACATCGGCACAAGGAACTGTGGTCATTCCAAATCTGGTTGCCGCCGCCACGGTCACCAGCAACCACAATTGGTATGACACCTTGGAAGGACGGCTTGGCTATTTCCAAGGTCCTTGGCTTTATTATTTCAAGGGGGGCGCGGCATGGCTCGGTGCCGATTATCGCCTGACCGGAGATTTCAACGGAGTGACGACACTGCAGTCGGTCACCAATACCCGATCGGGCTGGACCGTTGGCGCCGGGATCGAATATATGTGGACGCCCAACTGGTCCGCCAAGGCGGAATACGATTTTCTGGATTTCGGCACCCAAAACTTGGGGTTTGGCGCCTTGGGTACGACAATTAGCGTCAACACGCATGTTAATGAGTTCAAGGTGGGCTTCAACTATCATTGGTTACCGGGAACCCTGTTCGGGGCGTTCTGATCGCACGTTGCGCCATTGAGAGCGGGCGCCGACGAGCGCAGGCGGGGGGCGTGATGAACAGTCTTGAGCGTCGAGCTGATGCTGTGAGTTCCCGTTCCGCAAACAATACCGAGTCGGCGCAGGCGTTTGATCGCGGTCTCGCGCATCACCGGGGCGGTCGCCTCGTCGAAGCTGAAACATGTTATCGCGAGGTGCTGGCGAACGAGCCCGATCACCTGCGCGCTTTGCATCTGCTCGGTCTGCTCTGCCATGATGCGGGCAGGCACGACACAGCGGCCGAAATGCTCCACCGGGCTATATCGAGAGACAGCGCGAACGCCCGCTTGTTTTCCGATCTCGGCGCCGTCTTGAAGCAGCAAGGCTGCCTCGACGAGGCGGTTGCCTCGCTCCGCCAGGCCGTTGCGATCAAGCCCGATCTCGCGGAAGCCCATGGCAACCTGGCGGCCGTGCTGCGCGAGCAGGGCAAGACCGACGACGCAATCGCGGCTTGCCATGCGGCGCTCCGCATCAGCCCGGGTCACGCCGGGGTGCATGTCAACCTCGGTGTGCTGCTCTGCGATCAGGGCAAGTTCGAGGAGGCAGCCGCCGCGTTCAAGCGCGCGCTCGCGAGCAATCCCGGTTCGACTGCTGCGTATTTCAATCTCGGCCATGCGCTACGCGAGCAGGGCCAACGCGCCGAAGCCGTTGCGGCCTATCGTCAGGTCATCGCCCTCATGCCTCACTCCGCGGAGGCCTATTCTTGCCTTGGCGCCCTGCTGCACCAGGAAGGCCGTCTCGACGAGGCCGTCGCGTCGTGCCAAGCCGCGATCCGGCTCAAGCCGAACTTTGCCGAAGCCCATTACAACCTTGGCATCGCGTTTGGTGCCCAGGAAAAATTTGACCATGCAACGGCGCTTTACCGCAAGGCAGTTGAGATCAGGCCCGACTATGCCGAAGCTCATTCGGCTCTTGGAACTGCGCTGCGGGCGTGCGGCAAAGTTGATGATGCGATTGCGGCCTACCGGCGGGCGATCACGCTCAAGCCGGATTTCGCGGAGGCTCATTGCAACCTCGGCCGTATCCTTCACGATCAGGGAAAGAGCCAGGAAGCGATCGACGCCTTGCGCCGCGGCGTTCTGCTCGATGGCAGTTCGGCGGAGGCGCACAATAGTCTCGGCCTGGTGTTGCGGGCAGTGGGGAAGTTATCAGAGGGGCGCGCCGCTCTAGTGGAGGCCATACGGCTCGCACCACGCAGCGCCAGGAATCGGCGCCACTTGAGCGAAATGATCCGATTTCGCGACGGCGACAGCCATCTGACGGAGATGGAACGCTTGCTTGGCGAAGCAGATACCCTCGCGGTTGGCGAACGCACCGACCTGCATTTTGCCTTGGGCAAGGCTTATGACGACCTTGGCCGGTACGTTGAAGCCGCCCAACAATGGCTGCAAGGCAATACCCTCAAACGCCGCCAGATTGCATACGACGCAGGGGCCGTCGATGAGGGATTCGAGCGTATCCGGAACGTGTTTGATCAAGATTGGCTCGAGCTTCGCCAAGGCGTCGGACACCCGTCAGCGCTTCCGGTCTTTATTATCGGGATGCCGCGGTCGGGAACAACGCTCGCCGAACAGATCCTTGCGAGTCATCCGCGGGTGTTCGGCGGTGGCGAAATGAAATACTTCGCCGGCGCCATCGGGGAAACCGAAGCGGCGCGCGATGCGCTTTACCCGGACGTGGCATCAACCATGACAGGGTCGGATTTTGCGGATCTTGGCAAACGCTACCTTGCCGAAAGCCTTCGGTTGGCTCCGCCCGGCGTAATGCATGTCACCGACAAGATGCCGAACAACTTCCTGTTCGCGGGAATGATCCATCTGTCGCTGCCGAATGCCCCGATCATCCACACCGTTCGCGACCCCGTCGATACCTGCCTTTCCTGCTTCTCAAAATTGTTCACGGGGGAGCAGAATCACACCTATGACCTTGCCGAGCTTGGCCGCTATTACCGCCAATACCAGTCGCTGATGGCGCATTGGAAACGCGTGTTGCCGGCCGGCCGCATTCTCGACGTCCATTACGAAGAGCTTGTCGAGGATGTTGAGGGCGTGGCTCGCCGCATCATCGCGCATTGCGGACTGGAATGGGATCCGCGTTGCTTGTCTTATCAGGAAAACGATCGGCCGGTTCGCACCGCCAGTGCAACACAAGTGCGTCAACCGGTTTATAAGAGTTCGGTCGGCCGTTGGCGCCCTTACCGGACTTTTCTAGCGCCGCTACTTCAGGAACTCGGGATAGCAGATGACGTCAACTGATCGGAACTGAATACCGGATCTTCGAATAAAAGGTATTTGATGCGCAAGATTCTCATTATGGGGTTACCCGGAGCTGGCAAGACCACGCTCGCTACTGCTCTTGCTCCGTTGCTAAATGCCGTCGTGTTCAACGCCGATGCCGTACGGGCTAACCTGTCACGCGATCTCGGGTTCAGCCATTCGGATCGTGTCGAGCACGCGCGACGCATGGGTTGGATGTGCGACCGCGTGGCGGAGGCTGGGGGTATGGTCATTGCCGATTTCATCTGTCCCACCGAAGAGACACGTGCTGCCTTTGGCGATGCGTTTACCATTTGGGTCGACCGTATCGATGTAGGCCGCTTCGAAGATACCAACCGGATGTTCATTCCGCCGTCGCGTTTCCATCTTCGCGTCGGGGCTGAGGGTTCGCCACAATATTGGGCCGAGCAGGCGTTTATGCGGCTGCGTCCTTCATTCGATCCACAACGCCCCACGGCCTTGTTTCTCGGACGCTACCAGCCGTTTCACCATGGTCACCAGCGGCTGATCGAAGAAGGGCTGCGCCGAGTCGGCCAGGCATGCATAGCAGTGCGTGACACTCACGGCCTCGGTGGGAAAAACCCGTTGCCGTTTTTTGCGGTGAAGCAGCGAATCGATGCGGCATTATCAGCTCACGCGGGGCGCTTCGTTGTTGTGCCGGTACCCAACATCACGAACATCTTCTATGGACGAAACGCCGGCTATGAAATTGAACGAATCGTCCTCGACGAATCGTTCGAATTGATCTCAGCGACCCAAATACGCAATCTCATCTCTGGATCGTAAGTTGAACCTCAACAGGACGACGGCGGTGGTCGTGTTTCGCGATTGGGAGCTGTTGCCGTACTCGTCACAGAAGTACTTTTGAGCTCACAGGAGCGCAGCCGAGGCTGCCCCCCTTAATCATCAAGCCTAGGAAACGCCCTAGCGAGCGGTCGGAGATTTTGGGCCGCCGTCTGCGTCGTCCGCTGCCGAGAGCTTCTTGCCGCCTGGCAGCTCGACCACGCGTGCCGCAGCGGTCATCGGCTCTGACTTTGCCCGATAACCCTCAACTGTGATCTGATCGCCTGTTTTCAACATGTCCTTGGTCCATCCCTTTCGGCTTAGCTCCGTTGGGCTGGCCGCTTCTAGAGTCCATTTCTGGTCCCCATTCGCGACGGTCGCGGTCATGTGAATCATCACGTGGGGTTGTTCCAGTCGACCTGCGTAATCTTTCCGGTTAGGTGCACTGGCGCATTTGCGTCGAACTCGGAAGAGAACGGATGGTGGGCAAAGGCCGGGCCGGCCGCCAAGACCAAACCGACCGCCGCAAAGCTGAGAGCTTTCATATTCAAACTCCTTTAGCTGGGGATGTCCTTTAAACCAAATAGTGGCCCCTTGAGTTCCGTTCGACCGTTAACGATGCAGCCATCTTCCGGAAGCGGGCGACGCGGCCATCTGACGCTGACCAGTCTCTTCGTCTTCGTCTGGTGCCAATGATGCGTACCATCCATTCGTCCGGGGTCAGGCGCAAGGCAGATCGCTCGCGCTCAAGACGCTTGGCCAACGCCGATTTGCCTGAGTCGGGCAGGCCACAGAGTCGGCATCCGTTGTTCGCTCAAACGATTCGCACCTGACGATCCACGCCCTTAAATAGGGTCTTGTTTTCGTGGGCAACGCAAATGTCGGATTACAAAGATGACTTCATTCCACCGCCGCGAGCGCGCTCGCGCCGCCGAGGCGCTTGAAGGGGTGCGCCGAATAGCTGTGGCGCATGGGGCACCGCGGGCCCCGCCTGGCTCGAAGACCTGGGGGCCATCGAGTGCGGACCTGCCATGAGCGACCCTGCTGACGAAATTATCGGCCACTACGAGCGCCACGCGCTTTCATGGGACGCCGATCGTCGTGTCGCCGGATGGAACGACAAGTGTTGGATCGACCGCTTCATCGGCTTGCTGCCGGAGAGCGCTACGGTTCTCGACCTTGGATGCGGCGGCGGGGTGCCGGTTGCCATCAGCTTAGTCGCGCATGGGCGGCCGGTTACAGACATCGACAGCTCGCCCACTCTGATCTCGCTCTGCCGGAGCAGAATGCCGAACCAAGAATGGATCGTTGCGGACATGGGTTCGTTGGCACTTGGCCGGCAGTTTGATGGGATATTGGCGTGGGACAGCTTCTTCCACCTCACTGCTGATTATCAGCGAAGCATGTTCCGGATATTTGCGGCACATGCCGCACGCGGCAGCATACTGATGTTCAATGCCGGCCTCGCTCATGGCGACGCGATCGGTTCATACCGAGGCGACCCCCTTTATCACGCAAGCCTCGATGCCAGCGAATATGAGAGCCTGCTGGCAGAGACCGGCTTCGAGCTTGTCGAGCATTCGATCAATGATCCCCGACAGGGAGGTCGCGTTGTTTGGATCGCGCGAAAAATTTAGGCCGGGTCCGGCGTGCCGGTGCCCGCCGCTCGCGGATGATTGGCGTCCGAAGCCCACCTGGCGTTTCGCGCCCCCCTCCCGAGAGGGCGGAGAGCGTTGCTACCCCTCGACAAATTCCTCGCGCCGATAACCTTGGGCGTAAAGCAGAGCGGTGAGATCGCCGTGATCGATCCGTGCAGCGGCGGCTTGCGCGACCAGCGGCTTGGCCCGGAAGGCAACACCCAGCCCGGCATCGTCGATCATTGCGAGATCGTTGGCGCCGTCCCCTACCACCAGCGTCTCGTCCCGGGAGAGACCGAGCCTCAGGCGCAATTCTCTGAGCGTCGCAAGCTTGGCGTCGCGGTCAAACACCGGTTCCACAACCGTACCCAGGAAGCGTCCGTCGTCTGCGATTGCGAGCCGATTGCCGCGGTTCTCGTCGAATCCGATCAGCGCCGCAATCCGCACAGTGAATACGGTAAATCCGCCGGACACGAGGCACGTATGGGCGCCGCAGCGACGCATCGTCCGGACCAGCGTGCACCCGCCCGGCGTGAGGGTGATCCGCTTCGCGATCACATCGTCCACGACGGTGACGGGCAATCCCGCGAGCATTGCCACCCGCTCGCGCAGCGCCGGGGCAAATTCGATCTCGCCGCGCATGGCGCGCTCCGTAATGGCGGCGACGCGCGCCTTCTGCCCAACGAAATCTGCCAGCTCGTTGATGCACTCCTGCCCGATCATGGTGGAATCCATATCGGCAAGAAACAGGCGCTTGCGCCGTCGGGCGGCATGCTGCACCACCACATCGACCCGAGCGTCGCCCAGGGCCGCGCGCAGGCGCTCGGCCGTTTTGCGATTATCGGTTTCGCCGGGCGGGGTAAACGGGATATCGAGTGCCAGGCCGGGATCGAGCCAAGTGAGCGCGCCGACGGCCGGCAGGTTGCGTGCGGTCTGCCGTGCAACGTCATCCGGCATGCGCTGCGCCGGGTGTGCGATCAAAGTGGCGACGTGGGTCATGTGACGCCGATGTCGGGATGAGCGGTGCGCAGGACCTAATGCAGGGCCGAGTGCAGGAAAGCGTACAAGCACACGTGCAAGACAACGCGCAAGACAAGGTTGCGGTGCTTATCGCAGGGCCGACTGCCAGTGGCAAGTCGGCACTTGCGCTCGCCGTCGCCGAGCGCATCGGCGGCATCATCGTCAACACGGACTCGATGCAGGTTTATCGCGACCTCGCGATCATTACAGCGCGGCCGCGCGCCGCCGAGACGGCACGCGCGCCGCACCTGCTTTATGGACATGTGGACGCCGCGGAAAACTACTCGGTCGGCCGCTTTCTCCGCGACGCCGCCACGGCGCTCGAAGCTGCGCGGGTCCAACGTCGGGTCCCGATATTTACCGGCGGCAGCGGGTTATATTTCAAGGCGCTTATCGCCGGGCTGGCAGCGATCCCCCCGGTGCCGCCGGACGTCCGAACCGCTGTGCGTTCAAGGCTCGAAGCGCTCGGCCCGGCGGCGCTCCATGCGGAACTCTCCCGCCGCGATCCCGTTGCGGCGGCGCGGCTGCGCCCCACCGACCGGACCCGGGTGACCCGCGCACTCGAAGTTGTCGAGGCGACCGGCCGCTCGATCGTCGAGTGGCAGCACGACGGCATGCTGCCGCTGCTCGACGTCGCAAGGGTTGCGAAAATCTTTCTCGCACCCGACCGCGAGGCGTTGTACCGGCGGATAGATGCACGTTTCGATGTCATGCTGTCCGCTGGAGCACTCGATGAGGTGCAGGCGCTGGCGGCGCGGCGTCTCGACCCACGATTGCCGGCAATGAAGGCCCATGGGGTACCCTGGCTCGTGCGCCATCTTGCCGGTGACATGCCTCTTGCCGCCGCCGCCGCGGAGGCGAAAAAGGACACCCGCCACTACGCCAAGCGCCAGTTCACATGGTTCCGCCATCAGCTTGCCGACTGGCCCACTATCGATCCGGCGGCTGCATGCGATGCGCTCATGCGAGTGATTGGCCGCTGAGATGGCATGCGCCAAAGACGCCCGTGGCGACGGCCGCGAGCCCTCAGGCGCTCACTTACGCCGTTCGCCATGCGATTATTTCGGAACGCGCAGGAACAGGTCAGAAAATGCAATCAGTATCTCGACCACGATCAAGATGGCGATGACGACTTCAAGCCGCGCGCTGCGCTCGGTGTCGATGATGTCGGTTAGGGCGCGCGTGGTTTCTTCGATCACCTCGAGCTTGTGGCGCAGCGCATTTGCCCGTTCCCTGAGCTCATATTCGTCTTCAAGGCGAGCGTAAAGCCGCTCCAGGTCGCCGCGGTCCCAGAGCACATCCGGCTTTTCCTCGATGGCGATTCGTCCGGACATGCTGTGATGAACCAGCAGCGCCTGGCCGATCAGCCGCAGCATGTCGCGACGGTTGAACGGTGCGCGGCCGGTAGCGGCGAGGCGGCTGGCAAACGGCTCGATCAGCTCTAGGACTTTGTTGACCTCGCGTTCGTCGCGCACCAGGCCGACGTTCTTTGCGAGCACGTCGGCGATCACCAGGAGCCGTGGCGGCGTCAGGTCCTTGACCGAGATGGGACCGCCGGTCACGACCTGGTCGTCGCGTTCCGGCGCGATTTCGATGGTGGCAACTTCGTCCTCGATCTTTGCAGAAGGGGCGGTCACGCGTGGACGGATGCCGCGGAGCACCTCGTCTTCTTCAATGGGCGACAAGCCGACCAGCACAACGCCGCCGTACCGGAACAGGACTGCAAAGCCGGCCGCGCCGACCCGAAAGGCCAGCGGAGCTGTTGAGATCACGTCGCTGCGCTCGAGCCCGGCGGTATCGATTCGCTCGCCCAGCAATAGCGCACGGGCGGTGTAACGCGTCGGTAATATGGGGAGGGGCACTGGGTCTGGCATGTGGTGACGTTAGATCATTATTCGACTGGCTTTAAAACCACCTCGCGACCTTTGATTTCGCCCGAAAGGTGAGATGCATGGCCCCTCCGGGGACAAATCACGCGCCCCAACCGGCATGCATGGGCGCCTGCGTTATTTGGATGGAACCGCCTCTTCTCATTCACGCAATGGTGATATACATTTCTGCCTGACGACTGCCAAAATATGGGACGTGCCGAAGTCCCATGCCACAAGGGCAGTACGCTTTGCCCGCGGCGGGCATTGCACGCTTGGTGGAACGCCGGTTCCTTTTGCGGCGTTGCGGAAAACGGATGTTTGCCTCGCTTTGCCCAAAGGGCCAACGGAGGGAGCGAACGTCAATCAAAAGATAAACGGGGGAAATAGATGAAATCCCATGTGAAAGCACTTTTGGTAGGTGCAGCGCTCGTTGCGATGGGCGGCGTTGCTGTCGCCCATCATTCCTTCGCCATGTTCGATCAGGAACATCCGATTGATCTCGTCGGCGTTGTGAAAGAATGGAAGTACACTGCCCCGCACGCCTTCATCATTCTGGAAGTCAAGGAACAGGACGGCACCAGCCAGGTGTGGAGCCTGGAAGGAGGCGCGCCGAGCGGCCTCATCCGCGACGGATGGACCAGCAAGACTCTGAAGCCTGGCGACGAAGTCCAACTTAAGGTTGATCCATTGCGTAGCGGCGCTCCAGGGGGTGCCTGGAACGTCAATAAGATCAAGTTCAAGAACGGTGACCCGATCGTCGTTACCCACTGAGGGCTTCGGTCGACTGGATGCCGGTTTGACGTCCGGACGGGCGCTGACGCGGCTTGCGTGAGCGGAAGTTCGGGCGCAAGCCGGCTTTCTTGTCAGCGGCGCGAGCGCCGGCAGTCGGATTTTCGGATTTGCGGTATTCCGATTCGTGATCTTCCAAGGCGAGTAACGTGTCGGCACGATATGCATCGCCGGCACCGCACCAAGGGGAGTGCGATCATGCGTTCTCGAACTGCAATCGGTGCATTCGTGGTCGTGGCGGCCCTGCTGGTTCCGATGGCAGCCGCGCAAGCGTTCGACGAATCGAAGTATCCCGACATACAGGGCCAGTGGGCAAGGCCGCCCGGTACCGGAATTCAATGGGACCCTGCCAAGCCGCTCGGCCGTCCCCAGCAACCGCCGCTGACGCCCGAATATCAGGCTGCGTGGGAGGCCAGCATGGCGGACCAGGCAACCGGCGGACAAGGCAACGACCCGGTCGGCCGGTGCATTCCGGTCGGTATGCCACGGGTGATGTCGGCAGTTTTTCCCATGGAAATCGTCATCACGCCGAACACCACCTACATCTTGTCCGACTATTCCACTCCGCGCCGCATCTACACCGATGGTCGTCAATGGCCCAAGGACCAGGAGGCGAACTTCCTTGGCTATTCGATCGGCAAATGGATCGACGAGGATGGTGACGGTCGCTTCGATGTGCTGGAAGTCGAAACTCGCCACCTCAAGGGTCCCCACGCTTACGAGGCCAGTGGCATTCCGTTCCACGCCGATAATGAAACTATCTTCAAGGAGCGGTTCTATCTGGACCGCGCCAATTCGGACATTCTCCATGACGAGATCACGAGCTATGATCACGCGCTGACGCATCCCTGGACGGTGGTCAAGAATTATCGCCGCGAGCGCAACAACCCGATCTGGTTTCAGAACAACTGCGAAGAAGACAACCGGCACGTTCGCATCGGCAAGGAGGACTACTTCATCGGCGACGATGACTTGATCTGGCCCGCCAAGAAGGGGCAGCCGCGTCCGGACCTGCGACATTTCGAATAAACGGGAGGACAAAGATGCTGAACCGAAGCGTGATCGCCATATTCATCCTGGCGGTGGCGTTGTCGCTGCCGGTTGCCGGCGCCCAGGCGTTCGACGAATCCAAATATCCTGATTTTTCGGGCCAATGGCGCCGGCCGCCGGGCGTGGGCATTCAGTGGGATCAGACCAAGCCCCTCGGCCGCGGCCAACAAGCACCGCTGATCCCCGAATACCAGAAGGTGTTCGAGGCCAGCATGGCCGACCAGGCGGCCGGCGGACAAGGCAACGACCCTCCGTCCCGGTGCATGCCCTTCGGTCTGCCGCGCATCATGTCGGTCATTTTCCCGATGGAAATCCTCATCACGCCGAAGACGACCCACATCCTCTTCGATTACGCCCTGCCGCGCCGCATCTACACCGACGGACGTTCGTGGCCGAAGGAAATCGAACCAACCTTCTACGGTTACTCGATCGGCAAGTGGGTAGATGAGGATGGCGACGGCCGCTACGACGTCCTGGAGATCGAGACCCGCGGCTTCAAGGGACCACGCTCATATGAAGCGACGGGCATTCCGCTCCACGACGATAGCGAATCCGTCATCACCGAGCGCCTTTACATCGACAAGGCCGACGCCGACATTCTCCATGACGAAATCACCGTCGTAGACCATGCGTTGACGCGCCCCTGGACAGTTATCAAAAGCTACAAGCGCGACCATGACCCGATCTGGTTCCAGAACAATTGCTCCGAAGATAACCGCCATGTCTTCATCGGCAATGAACACTATGTCATCAGCGGTGATGATTTCCTCATGCCCGCCAAGAAAGATCAGGCGCCACCAGACTTGAGGTATTTCAAGCAGACTAAGAAGTGAGCGGGTGCACCTGCGGCGTTACAGCGGGTTTCGATCATTTCGAATCACATCCCGCTGTCGTCGCTGGGCCCGTCCCGGCGACCTCGAGCGTTAGAGCACGGAGCGAGCACAATCGAGGTGGCCGGGACAATCCCCGGATCAAGTCAGGGGACGGCCACGACCCGGGAGAAATGGCGGGTAGTTCAATATGACCGGCAACCGCTGCAGCCACTGCGAAGCTGAACGAGGCCAGCCATGTGGCCAGATCGCCGTTTGATTGATCTGTGTGAAATTCAGTATCCGATCATCCTGGCGCCCATGGCGGGAGCCGTGGACGCCGAATTGGCGGCGGAAGTCTCGGAGGCCGGCGGCCTCGGTTCGTTGCCTTGCGCCATGCTCACGCAGCCGCAACTGCGCGACCAGTTTGCCAAAATCCGCGCGCGAACCCGCAAGCCGGTCAACGTGAATTTTTTCTGTCACACCGCCCCCGTCCTCAACAATGCGCGCGAAACGCGTTGGCGTGACAGGCTGAAGCCCTATTACCAAGAGCTTGGAATCGATCCCTCGGCTCCGGTACCAACCAGCAATCGGGTGCCGTTTGATTCGGCGTTCTGTGACGTGATCGAGGACCTCAAGCCGCAGGTCGTCAGTTTTCACTTCGGTCTTCCCGCCGCCGACCTGTTTCGACGCGTCAAATCGGCCGGATGCCGTGTCATCAGTTCGGCGACCACCGTCGCGGAAGCCATTTGGCTCGAACAGCAAGGCGTCGATGCCGTGATCGCGCAGGGCTTTGAGGCCGGCGGCCATCGCGGGATGTTTCTCACCGATAACATCGCCGCCCAGGTCGGCACGTTTGCGCTGGTTCCGCAAGTCGTGGACAATGTGAAGGTGCCGGTGATTGCCGCAGGCGGCATCGGCGATGCCCGGGGTATTGCGGCGGCATTCGCGCTCGGAGCTTGCGGCGTGCAAATCGGCACCGGCTATTTGCATTGTCCCGAGGCGAAAATCTCAGCACCTCACCGCTCTGCAATGCGTTCAGCGCGCGACGATGCTACCGCGCTCACCAATCTCATGACGGGGCGGCCGGCCCGGGGCTTCATCAATCGCATCATGCATGAGGTTGGGCCGATCAGCGATGTCGCGCCGGAATTTCCACTTGCGGCAGGCGCGCTGGCGCCGTTGCGCGCAAAAGCCGAATCCACGGGATCCGGCGACTTTTCACCGATGTGGTCCGGTCAAGCCGCAGCGCTTGGTCGTGAGATTAATGCCGGAGAACTGACGAAGAAACTGGCGGTTGAGGCGCAACGCCAGTTGCAGCGCCTGGCGACACCGTAACGGCGACAGACCACTGGCGCGAACCCGTGCTTTCTCGCTCTCATCTCCAGCGTGTTGTGATTGGCTTGACGTGACCAGCGTCATTGCCCGGTTTGATCGAGCAATCTAGTATCCACGGTTGAGAGCTGCCGGATCGTCCGGTCAAGGCCCTGGCAAGCGTTGAGCTGGACGATGACGTCACAGTTCATCTAACCGGGAAATGCTCAATGAAAACTATGAGAGGAAACGCATGAGAGCGGGATTGACCTCGATATTTTTTGCAGCCGTGCTGATCGCTGCGGGCGGTGCCGCGATGGCGCATCATTCATTCGCGATGTTCGATCAGGAACACCCGATAGAGCTCGCCGGAACGGTAGTGGAGTTCAGATATACAAGCCCACATAGCTTCATCCTGGTCGACGTCAAGGGGAAGGATGGCGCCAGCACGGTGTGGAACCTGGAAGGCCCCTCTCCAAGCATCCTCGCCCGGGACGGCATGTCCGCTAAGACCCTCAAACCCGGCGACGAGTTGGTGCTTACGGTCGATCCGTTGCGCAGCGGCTCGCCGGGCGGCGCGTGGGCACTGACGAAGACCAAGTTCAAGGACGGCCGGTCGATCACCGGCCAGTAAAATCCACCAGGGAGGAAACACATGAGTTTGAGGATTTTCACGCGATATATAGCCGCCGGCGTGGCATTCGGCGCCATTGCGGCGGCTGCCCAGGCGGCCGATAACCGCGGCGTCGTGCAAGGCGTTGTCAATGACGCCGCCGGGCAGCCGGTTGCCGGCGCTATGGTGAAGCTCATCAATGCAGACCGCCGTCTGACTTTCATGGTGGCGAGTCAGGACCAGGGCCGCTTCGAGGCGAGCGACTTGCCGCCCGGCCAGTACACGGTCCAGGGGATTGGGGCGGGTTTCGAAAGCAATAAATCGGCGGCTGTGAGCGTCGAGGGCGGCAAGGGCGCGAAGATCGACTTGACGCTTGCCAACAAGCTGGGTCCCATGCTGCCGCCCGCCTGGCCGCACCGCATCCCGGAAGAACAGGTCAAGACCGCTTCGCTCGATCTGCCGGCCGGCGACGGGCAATCGCTTGTCAACGAACGTTGCACGACCTGCCATGACGCCCGGCGCATCGTCGTCAAGCGCACGTCGCTGCCGGAATGGGAACACATCATAGAGCGCATGCGCGGTGCCATGGCTATTCAGAATGTCCCGGACATCTCCAATCAGGAAGCGGCAACGATCGCGAATTACCTGACCGCTCATTTCAAGCCGGAGCAGCCCTATGACGGCAACAGCCGATTGCCGCGGGACTTGCTTACCGGCAAAGCTACGAAATACCGCGCCGTTACGTATGATCTCGTCAATCACTACGCGGAGCCGCACGATGTCGCTGCCGATCCGCAGGGCAATGCCTGGGTGGCGGAGCGGGCCGGCAAGCTCGGCCGTTTCGACCCCGGGACCTACGAGTTCGTCGAAGTGACGCCTCCGCCTGGGCCGGCCGCGGCCAATCGTCAGCGGCTCGGCAATCCGCAGATCGACAAGAACGGTATCTTATGGGTGGCAGACGGCCCCAACGGACGGTGGCTGAGCTACGACACGAAGTACGACAAGTTCGCCAGCTTCCAGTGGCCCAAGGGCCACGGCAATGCCGGCGGCAACAGCATGGCGGTGCATCCCGACGGCACCATCTATGCGACTGGCCTCGGCAAGGAGGTACGCGCGCTGAATCCGGAAAAAGTGGAGTTCAAATTCTATGAGTCGCCGAGCGCCAGCGGCAAGCAGGAACCCGGCGCCTATGGTCTGGCGGTCGCAGGCGATGGATCGGTGTGGTGGGCCGAAGACAACATTGACAAGATGGGGCGGATCGATCCTGCGACCGGCAAGATCGACGAGTACAAGATCCCCTATAGCGAGGGCCACGCATTCCCGCGCCGCATGAACAGCGACGCCAGCGGCGACCTGTGGGTGGCTCTCTGGCAAGCCGGCAAGCTCATGAAGATCGATCACAAGACCAGGGAAATGAAGATCTTCTCGCCGCCGACCGCCAACGCCGGTGCCTATTCGGTAGTCGTGGACAAAAAGAACGACCTTGTCTGGATGAGCGAGCATAAGGTCGACAAGATCGCCCGTTTCAATCCCAAGACCGAGGAATGGGTGGAGTTCCCGTTACCGGAGGCGCAATCCGACCCGCGCCGTATCGACATCGATCCGAACAATCCGAACCGGATCTATTTCAGCGGCAACACCGCGGGCCGCGTCGGCTTCGTGGAAGTACTGCCGTAGCCGCAACGAAGTCTGACTCGTCCCGGGCGTGATTAGGGGTTTCCACCGGACCCGGGATCGCGCCCGGGCTCACAAGTGGGGGCCGGCCAAAGGCCGACCCCGGGGGCTCGCGATGTGCGATGACGACCGCGTTCAATCGCCTCCCGCATACCCGGCGATCTTCCAGCCGGTGGCGTCCTTGACGTAGCAGAGCTGGTCGGTGCCCAGCGACAACAGGAACTCCTCGAGCACGAAGCCAACCTTTCCGGAGGGCGTCACGACCCGAAGGAAGGGAGATTCCTGCACCTGCTGGCCGGCTGGGGGCTGTTCGGGCATGACGCGGACAAGGTATTGGCCGAGCTTCTCGATGACGGGCGCATTGGCCTGTGCGGCGCCGTGCACCTCAAGGTCGGGCTTGCTCGGGTAGCCCCATTCGCTGGGATCGGTGCCTGTGTCCTTGGCGACCTGCTCGGCAGCTGCCTCGTCGAAGGTCGGACTTGCCGGCGCACACATGATCCCCTTGCGCTCCGGCAACGGCTCGACAGTTGCTTCGTTGGCCGCCTCCGTCAGGACTTGCCAGCCGAAGCCATCCTTGCCGTTGAGGTCAATTGCGGCCGTCAAGTTGTCGATGCCGGATTTCTTCTTATTGGCCTTGTCGCCCTTTTCACCCATCCAGAAGAAGTTATTGACGACGAGCTTGGCAAGAGGGGCGCGGTCTTTGCGACCGGCAATGTCGCCGAGCTGTTTGCGGAACGCCACGAAGCTCGGGTCGTCGTAGGGTTGTGGCAGCGTCACCTCAACCGGCTTGTAGGGCTTGGGCGGAGCCGGCTGGCGAGCCTGCTGCTGCGGGGCTTGTCCACGCGGCGCCGGCGGCTGCGCCTGTGGAGGCTGTCCGCGCTGGCCTGGGCCAGGAGCAAGCTGGCCGGGCCGCGGCGCCTGGGCTTGCGCCGGCGGCAGCGCCAGCGCGACGGCAAGGAGCGCGGACAGCATCAACGAAGGATAGGTAAGAGCGTAATACGGCATCGGAGTGGCTCCGGGTCTGGTAGCGGGCGTCGCAATATACGTACTGCACCGGGTGGACTGCAATTGCGACGGTGGCGCGGCATGCCACGATGCGAGGCTGCGACAGTCCACATATTAATTGCGTTTCTCCATCCTTTGTTCCTGGCAGCCGCATCGATCGAACAAACGGAGTATGATGGAGGTCATCCTATGTTACCCGGCCTTGCGCATCTCAGCCGCCGCTGCCCGCACTGCCTTGATGATGTTCTGATACCCGGTGCAGCGGCACAAGTTTGAGGCAAGCACGTCAAGCATGTCCTCATCGCCGATGTCGGGCTCGCGTTCCAGCATGTTCACGGCGAGCATCAGGAAACCCGGCGTGCAGAAGCCGCATTGCAGACCGTGATGGTCGATGAAGGCTTGCTGGATCGGGTGCAGCACATCGCCATTGGCAAGCCCCTCGACAGTGCGGATTTTCCTGCCATTGGCCTGGATGGCGAACATCAGGCAGGCGCGTACGGCGTCATCGTCCAAGATGATCGTGCAAGCACCGCAGATGCCGTGCTCGCAGCCGATATGGGTGCCGGTCAGGCCGCAGTCGTCGCGGATGACGTCGACCAAAGTGCGCCGCGCCTCGACCTGCACCCGATAATCGCGGCCGTTGACGTTGAGGGTGATATCGAATTTTTCAGTCATGGGTTGCCGCAACAATACCTCGTGATCCTGGGAGCACCGTATCCGATCTCAGCTTTACCTGTGACCGGCACTGTATGATGCGCACATCGGCAACAGCCGGTGCGCAATGGCGATTCGGAGATGACATGCCTCGGGATAACGGCCTTGTCTATGGCGACCCGTGCGCGTAGCCTGCGGGGGTAATAATTATCCAAGGAGCGGTCGTCCCATGAGGCCTATATTTCAGGTGAAATTCGCGATGCCGGTCCTGGCATTGGCATTGGCGTCGTTGCCGGCGTCGGCGGCCACGGTCCGCATCTACATCACCAACAGCGCCGGCGACAGCATTCACGTCGTCGATCCGGCGACCAACAAGGTCGTGCAGGAGATCAAGGGCATCGAAGGTGCCCACGGTGTCAACTTCTCCCCGGACGGCGCGCGCGTCTATGTCAGCAACGAGGAAACCTCCTCCCTCGACGTGATCGATCGCAAGTCAGGCAAGCTGATCACGAAGGTGCCCCTGAGCGATCGCCCCAACAACATCGCGGTGACCAAGAACGGCGACCGTATCGCGGTGGCGGTGGCGCGCGGCAAGGGCGGGCTCGACATTGTCGATGCCGCAACACTGACGCTCAAGAAAACCATCTCGACCAATGGCGGGCGCTTGCACAACGTCTACATCACGCCGGACGGCAAATACGTCATCGGCGGCTCGATTCCGTCCAAGAAGCTCTATGTCTTCGATCTTGCGACCGAGGAACTCGCCTGGGACCTCCAGATGGATCTCGGCGTCCGCCCGATGGCGATCGAAGCCAATCCGGACGGCTCCACCAAGCGCATCTTCATCCAGATGTCCAATCTCAACGGCTTTTCGGTAGTGGACTTCGCCGAGCACAAAGAAATCACCAAGGTGCCGCTGCCGGAACCGCCGCAGGAGTTCGATCATGGCGGCTATCGTACCAACGAGCCGTCGCACGGCATCGGCGTCGCGCCCGACAACAAGACTCTTTGGGTCACCAGCATCCCGAACAACGCGGTTTACGTCTATTCGCTCGACACCCTGAAGGAAATCGGCCGTGTTGAATTGCCGAGCATCAAGGTCGCAGGCAACAGCATGCGGATCTCTGCGGTGGCGAACTGGACGACATTTACACCGGACGGCAAATATCTCTACGTTTCCAACGCCGGACAGCGCTCGGTGTCGGTGATCGACGTTCCGGCCATGAAGTTTATCAAGGCCATCCCGGTGGGCGAGGTGCCTAAGCGCATCAACACCATGGTCATCCCCGACGGTGGCCACGCTGCCACGGAAAAGCCTGGCAAGCGGGCTTCGCTGCACTGAGAAAGCCGGGCGGCGCAGTTTTGTTCATACGAGCTTGCGCCGCCGTAGCCCCTGGAGGATGGGTTTCGCGGTGCTCATCCGATCCTGCCTGCATCAGGCGTCAGGCTTTCGCCGAGGTGCTTCACCTCTTCCTGCCCGCGGGGAGAGGTGAGCTATCGCGTCGATCTCACCGGAACGCGCTCCAGACCATCAACGCCTTCCACGAGCGAGCCCGATGACTATCCTGGTTACCGGTGGCGCCGGGTATATCGGCAGCCACATGATCCATGCCTTGATCGAAGCTGGCGAAGGCGTGGTCGTGCTCGACAATCTGTCCACCGGCTTCAAATGGGCGATACCCAATGGCGTTGCGCTCATCATCGGCGAAACCGGTGACGAAGCATTGGTCACCCGCTCGATTGTGGAGCATGGGGTATCCGCCATCATCCATTTTGCGGCATCTGTCGTGGTGCCGGAGTCGGTCTGCGATCCCCTCGGCTATTACCGCAACAACACGGTAAACTCGCGCACCTTGATCGAATGTGCCCTCAAAGGCGGCGTCAAGCAGTTCATCTTCTCCTCGACCGCGGCGGTGTACGGCAATCCCGCCAAAGTGCCGATCAGCGAGGAGGATGCAGTGGCGCCGATGTCACCCTACGGCTCCTCGAAGCTCATGACCGAGATCATGCTGGGCGATGCCGGCATCGCCCACGGCCTTGATTACGTAATCTTGCGTTATTTCAATGTGGCCGGTGCGGACCCCAGGCAGCGTACCGGGCAATCCACCAAAGGCGCGACCCATCTCATCAAGGTTGCGGTCGAGACCGCCCTCGGCAAGCGCGCCAAAATGGATGTGTTCGGCATCGACTACCCAACGCCTGACGGCACCTGCATCCGTGACTACATCCACGTCGCCGATCTGGTGCGCGCCCATTCCGATGCGCTTGCCTATCTGCGGACGGGCGGCCGATCGGTGACGCTCAACTGTGGTTATGGCCATGGATTTTCTGTGCTCGACGTGATCGACACCGTCAAACGCATATCCGGCGTCGATTTTCGCGTCGATCACGCCGGCAGGCGACCGGGTGATCCGGCGCAGATTGTGGCTAACGCCGATCGGGCGTGCGCACTGCTCGGGTGGCGGCCTCAATTCGATGATCTCGCGACCATCGTAGCGCACGCGCTCGCCTGGGAGCGCAAGCTCAGTACGCTGCAGAATTGACGATCGAGATTGACCTTCCAGTCCCTTCCGTCTATTCGCCACATCGTGGGCACCCGCCGGTACGGTTCGGCCAGCCCCAACCCGTTCACCCCTGTCAGAAGATACCCCATGAGCGCAGACGCCTCCCATTTTGTCATCCCGCCGCCGCCTCAAGCCGCCCTGGCGATCACCGGCAGCGACCAGCTGTTCCCGGTGCGCCGCATTTGGTGCGTTGGCCGCAACTATCTGGAGCACGTCAGGGAAATGGGCCAGGACGAGCGCGAGCCGCCGTTCTTCTTTTCCAAGCCGGCAGACGCCATCGTGCCGGACGGTGCGACGGTGCCGTATCCCTCGCTCACTAGAGACCTTCACCATGAAGTCGAGCTGGTGGTGGCGCTTAAAGGCGGCGGCCGCTTCCTCAAGGCCGCGAACGCGAACGATTTGATCTGGGGCTACGGGGTCGGCATCGACCTCACCCGCCGCGACCTGCAGATCGCTTCGCGCGACATCAAGCGGCCGTGGGAGATCGGCAAGGCTTTCGATGCTTCGGCGCCCTGCGGCCCGCTTGCGCCGGCCTCGCAGACGGGCCACCCGACCAAGGGCCGCATCACGCTTAAATGCAACGGCAAGATCCGCCAGGACGGGGATCTTTCGCAGATGATCTGGAACGTGCCGGAGGTGATCGAGAAGCTGTCGGAGATGGTGGCGCTCGCCGCCGGCGACATCATCATGACCGGCACGCCCTCCGGGGTCGCTGCGACCGTCGCGGGCGACAAACTCGAATGCGAGGTCGATGGTATCGGGAAGCTGACAGTGACGATCGGGCCGCCGCTGAAGTGAGGCGACGCCGGCCAGCGGACTCAGGCTGCGCCTGTCAAGTAACTTAGCCGCCTTTGGCCGGCAACAGCTGCGGCTTGCCGACAACCGTGACCAGCATGCCAGCATTGAGCAGACGCTTGGCAACCCGTTTGACGTCCGCCATGGTCACCGCATCGACCAGACCGTTGCGCTTATCGATATAGTCGATGCCGAGTTCATCGAGCTGGATCTGCACCAGTTGCTCGGCGATCTTTGTCGATGTATCGAAGCGCAGTGCGTACGACCCGGTCAGGAACGATTTCGCCTTGGCAAGTTCCTCCTCGGTCGGGCCGGTTTCCGCCATCTTGCGGATTTCGGCTAGCATCACCTCCAGGGTCTGGTCTGCGCGATCGGAACGGGTCGCGGTGCCGCTCATGAACAGCGCGGCGTAATCGAGCGGCATCACGGCGCTGTAGACCGAGTAAGCCAGACCGCGCGCTTCGCGCACCTCCTTGTAGAGCCGTGAGGAAAATGCGCTGCCGCCCAGGACATGGTTGAGCACGAAGGCCGCCATGAAATCCGGATCCTTGCGCAAAATGCCGGCACCGCCGATCATCAACACCGATTGCGGGACGTCGAGACTGATCGCGATCTTTCGCCCCAGCCCTTGCGGGTTCGCATTGGCGACCGGCGACAGCGTGCCCTTGGCCGGCAGGCTGCCGAACACCCGGTCGACAAGCTCGCCCGCAGCCGCGGCGTCGATATGACCGACAATGCCAACTTTGAGATTATCGCGAGCGAATACGTTCCGCGTGAAGTTCCTGAGATCGGCGGCCGTGATGGTCGGGACCGACTCCAAGGTGCCGCGCGTCGGTCGGGCATAGGGATGGCCTGCGAAGGCGGTGGCCCACCAGCTTTGACTGGCGAGTTCGTTCGGGCTCGTAGTCGCACGGCGCAGCCCGGACAGCGTTTGCTCACGAATGCGTTCGACATCGGACGCGTCGAAACGGGGGGCAGTGATGGCAAGGCGCAGTAGATCGAATGCCTCATCCTGATTGTCGGTCAGCGTTCGCACCGACCCCATCAGATAGTCGCGGGTCGCCGTGAAGCCCAACTCGATCGCCTTGGATTCGACTCGTTCATGAAAGCTTGTTGAATCGATGTTGCCGGCGCCTTCGTCAAGCAGCCCCGCCACCATGGCGGCAACTCCCGGCCTGTCGGGAGGATCCTGGGTTGCCCCCCCCTTGAAGGCAAAATCGAACGCGATCAACGGAACCGAAGGGTCTTGCACAAGCCAAGCCTCGATCCCGCCGGGACTGACGATACGTTCAATCTTGGTGGCACTGGCGGAAGGCGGAAACACGGCGAGTGCGCCCATAACGACGAACGCGCCCAAAATAGCGCGCCGAAAGCAAAGTCGAGCAGCAAAGTTCACGAGCGCTTCTCCTGATTTCCAGGCAATTCCTTGACAAGATAACCGGTCACCGAGCGGCGCTTGTCAAGCCACGTGCGCGCTGCGTTTTGGACCGCTTCGGACGTCACGGCACGTATGCGCGCCGGCCACGACTTCACCTGTTCGACGCTGCCGCCCGAGGTCAGCGCAGCCCCGTACCACCGCGCCATGGTGGCTTGATTGTCCGCGGCATATACAGCGTCAGCAATCAGCCGCGTCTTGGCGCGCTCAAACTCGGCGGTTGTGATCCCGTGTTCGGCGATCTCGGCGATGACAGCATCAATCGCCGCCTCGATGGTGGCAAAGGTGACGCCCGGCAACGGACTCGCAAACACCCCGAAGCGCGACTCATCCAGTGCGGTCCCCTGGTACCATCCGCCCGCAACGGTTGCGATACGCTGCTCAACCACCAGCGCGCGATACAATCGGCTGGTCTCGCCCGCGCCCAGAACATGAGCAAGGATGTCGAGCGCTTCCGCCTCGCCGGGCTGTGCAGTATTCGTCGACGGCACCAAGTAGCTGCGCTGGAAACTCGGCTGAGCAACGCGGTCGTCGGCCATGGTTAGCTGGCGGACCGCAACCGGGATCGGCTCCTGCGGCCTCACGCGCGGAGCCACGTCGGCGACGCGCGCCACTTGACCGTAGGTCTTTTCGGCGAGCGTTTTGACCTCATCGGCTGTCACGTCGCCGGCAATCACCACCACGGCGTTGTTGGGCGTATAGAAGCGCCGATAGAACGCCAGCGCGTCCTCGCGGTTGAGCTTCTCGATTTCCTGGCGCCACCCGATCACCGGCCGACCATAGGGATGGTTAAGATAGAGTGCCGCCGCGATCTGCTCGCCGATCCGGGCGTCCGGACTGTTGGCCACCCGCATGTTGAATTCCTCGAGCACGACGTCGCGCTCGGGCAGCACGTTATCGTCGGTGAGGACGAGACCCGTCATGCGGTCGGCCTCGAACTCCATCACCAACGGCAGATATTCCTTGGCGACGCGCTGAAAATACCCCGTGTAGTCCGACGTCGTGAAGGCGTTTTCCTGGCCACCGATGGCGGCAAGGGTCTGCGAGAATCGCCCTGCCGGGTTCTTGGCGGTGCCTTTGAACATCAAATGCTCAAGAAAATGGGCAAGGCCTGATTTACCCGGTGTCTCGTCCGCGGACCCCACCTTGTACCAGATCATGTGCGTCACGACCGGGGTGCGGCGATCCGGGATCACTACGACTTCGACACCGTTCTGGAGGGTGAAATTCGCTATCTCCGGTCCGTCGGCGGCGGCGTTAGCGGCTTGAAGCAAAAGCGCGAGTGCCGCAATGGAAAGGGCGGCAAAGCTACCACGTCCGGCCTTCGGCCAACCCGATGACAGGCTTCGCATGTCCCCGTTGGGTCTTTCCGATTGGGCACGGCGCCAAGAGCGCACCTTTGCCCACCTCACAGTTAGCGTGATCGCCATGACGATAGCGACCAGCCAATCGATTACATAGATCATTTGCCAAAGCCCCCGGACTGGCGATCTTCCGGCTCGGCTGTCGGCTTCTCCGTCTTGCCATTGATGCCATAGGGTTGAGCTGAAGACGGCGTTCGGTAGCCCGCCGGCGGATCCGTCAGCGCGTTACGGGTGGGCTCGCGCACGAATGTGGAGGTCTCGGCATCCTTGTCACCCGTGAACGTCTTGCCGAGGCCCAGGAGGCCGCTCCATAGCCCGCCGGTATAGCCGAGTTCGCTTGGAGTCATTTCTGGTGAGCGATCCGGTGGTCGGCTCGTTTGCGCAGCCGGCTTGTTGGTCCGGCCGGCCGCCAGCTCATTCGGCCTGAGCGGATCGCCGGCTTTATATGCATCATACACCTTGCGTTCCGCCTTGGCCTTGCGTTCGGCATTGCGTTGCTTTTCGTCGGGATCGGCTGGCCAAGCCGGATTGGTCGCCGCAAGGGAACCGGCAGTGGTAGGCACCGGCAAATCGCGGTTCGGAGGTACCACCAGCGGAGGCCGCTCCTTGTACTCGATGCCCGCCTCCTGTCCGTTGCGAAGCCCAAGGCCGCGCAGGAATCCGCGGACGAACTTCGCGTCCGGCAGTTCGTCATCGTCATCATCGCCCGCAAAGACGGCGGTGCCGCCGGCGAGCACCAATACGATGCAAAAAACCGCGCTCAACGCGGCACGGGAGAATTTACGGTTTCGATCCTTTTGAGGCATGCTTTTTCCCATAATGCGTTACCGCTGCCCCCCCTTAGGAGGCGCCACGCCGTTACGCCTGGTGCCGAAGCCGTGGCAACGAACACCGCTTTGTCGAATCAATGCCCCCTCTTGCATCGCTATCTTAGCGATTCAGTCCCAACCCCCGCTGTGCTTTATCATGTTATATCAGGGCACTTTTACGGCGTCTTGCAAGAACAAAGATTCGTAAACGAGCCCGATTACGCCGGCAACGATTGCCGCATCGGCGAGATTAAAGACGTACCATTCGAACGTCCAGGTCGCTGCGGTAATATGAACCAGTACAAAATCCATTACGGCGCCGTGCACAAGGCGATCGATCCCATTTCCGATCGCCCCACCGATAATCAATCCGAGCGCCAAACCTGCCAGATGCGAGCGCGTTTGCGCCAGCCAGACGAGGAGGAGCACGACCGCAGTCACCTTGAGGGCGAGCAACACCCATTGCCCGAACGGCCCGGTTTGCTGGAACAGCCCATAGCTGATGCCGGGGTTCCAGGCGAGCACCAGGTCGAGAAACGGCGTGACAGGCACCCGACTGCGCTCGTTCAGGCCGAAACCGTACAGCAGCCACAGCTTCGCGGCCTGATCGATAACTGTCGCGATGAGTGCAGCCATCAGGCCCAGTCGCAACGGCGCTCCACGGAAGAAAGCCGATACCGCCATGTTATCCGGCAACGGCATTGGCCGCGTCCCATTCGCGTAACGCCTTCGCGTCGCGCGGCGTCACGTCCGGATAGTCCGGATCGGT
>Ga0126369_10000431_pt1 | contig 27450 bp, 26 predicted proteins | sample PanSoiMetaPlot_1_FD_109646 | JGI IMG/M metagenome (GOLD analysis project Ga0126369, IMG submission 109646) | Tropical forest soil microbial communities from Panama - MetaG Plot_1 | ecosystem: Environmental > Terrestrial > Soil > Tropical forest > Bulk soil | place: Panama | collected 2016-02-17
AATCAGGCTCGAACACTGGAAAGTTCAGTTCGCCTGCCTCGACCCAGGCCAGGCGAACCGGCATGCCGATCTTGACCTGATCAGGTGGACAATTGATCAGGTTCGTCATGACACGGACGCCCTCCGACAATTCCACGATCACGACGATGAACGGCGAAACACCCTTGAATGGAGGCGGCGCCTTGTAACTCACCGTGTAGGTGTAGACCATGCCCTTGCCCGATGTTTCGCGCCATTCGAGATTGCGTCGGCCGGAAAAAATGCTGATCGGCCGCGGATAAAACTGGTACTTGCGGGCGTCCGGATCGTACTGCAGCAGCAGCTTGCATTCCCGGGCGGCGTCCCAGAACGGTTTAGTGAAATTACATGGCACCGGCGCCGGGCGCTGGCCGGCCAACGGATCGAGGGTGCTCATTGCGCCGCCTCCAGGATCAAAACCGTGCTCGAAGCCCAATTGCGCCCATAGGGGATCCACCCGATCCCCGTCACCATGGCGTTGTCGCGCCGCTTCACTTGTCGCGCTCCCGCCTCGCCGAACAACTGCCGCACGGCTTCGACAAGGTTATGGGCGCCGCCGGCGAGTCCGGCCTGACCGGCCGAGATCTGTCCACCGCCGGTGTTGAGCGGCAGGTCGCCGCGGTAAGAGAGATCATGTTCCATAACAAAGCGGCAGCCACGGCCGATTTCACAAAAGCCGAGCTGTTCTAGCTGCAGCACGATCGCGATCAGGAAGTCATCATACGGATGAAACGATTGAATCTGCGTCGGCGTCAGCCCCGCTGCCTTGAGGGCGCGGGTGCCGGCCACACTGTGGCCGATAGCAGTGATGTCGGGACACTGTTCGGTCTCGAGATGATTGATCCGCTCGCCATAGCCGATCGGATGCACCCTTTTCCGCGCGCCCAGCTCCTGCGCCCGGGTCGTACTGGTGACCACAAGCGCACTTGCGCCATCGCACACCATGACGCAATCGAGCATCCGGATCGGATCGGAGATCATCGGCGAGGCGAGATAGTCCTCGATGGTGAGCGGGCGGCGCAGCTTCTCGCAGGCCTTATCGTTCATCAAGGCATGGTTGCGCTGCGTCATAGCGAGCTTGCCCAGCGCCTTTGGGTCTAGGCCGTACTGGTGATCGTAGCGTCGGCTCAGCAACCCGAAATAGCCCGGCGGCCCCATGATGCCCACGGAGTACTGGAACTCGCTGCGGAACGCCCCGATCGCTCCCTTGTTTTCGCTGGATTGCGCGTCGGCGGCGAGCACCAGGACGGTGTCGCACATCCCGGAGCGAATCGCGGCCGCAGCGCGAGCCACATTGCCGGATGCAGACGCGCCGCCGAGGTCGGTGACCTGACACCAGTCAAGCTCAAGGCCCAGATAGGAAGCGAGAACGGGCGCGTAGAACGGATTGCCGGCGTCGGAAAAGCACGACGACACCGCGAACCCGTCGATCTCCGACTTGCCAATGCCGGCATGCGCGATCGCACCCGCCATGGCCTCGCCGGCAAGGTCGTAGACGCTACGCCCAGACTTGAGCTCGATCTTGGTCTCGTAGTAGCCGATGATGGCAATGCCGCGATCGCTTATCAGACGCCCTTGATCGTAACTCATCAGACGCCCTTGATCGCAAATCGTGGAGAATTTGGACGGCTCGACGCGATCGGCGAACCGTCGGAGTGGTGCAAACCATTGGCAGCCGGCGTGCAAAGATGATAAGTGAATATTGGGGCGCAGTCATGAGCCGGTGCGATAATCAAAAATGATCCGCATCGCGGAGGCCACAGCGATGAAATTGAACCTGGCCGAGCCAGCCCTCAGCGCCGCGTCTGCGGTTGCAGTACGTTCCGCGGGATCGCCCACAGGTGGCGAACGATTTCGTTGACGCAGCGCAGGCGAATTGATATCCGCTTATAATAAATCAAATACCCGTGTAATCTCAATCGGGTAGGGGGGAGCCCTATATGCATCTGATCCCGCAGTCCTGGTCGCATCTGCACATTCTGGTCAGTGTCTTCCCGTCAGTCGGACTGATATTCGTGCTCGGCTTTTATATCACCGCGCTGCACACCAAAAATGAGATCGTGAAGCGAACCTGTCTCGTCTTTTTTGGTATCCTGGGCGCACTGGCGATTCCGACTTACTTCAGCGGTGATCGGTCGATGGCGCTGTTGTCGCAGGACCCGAAGATTTCCCAACAGGTGATGAACGTCCATTATGGCTGGGGGCTTGCGGCAGTCGTGATCCTGTTGATCACCGGCGGCTACGCATTGTTTGAACTGTGGCGCAGTCGCGCCGCCGGCTACCTGTCGGAGCAGGCCCTGAAAGTGACTCTGGGACTCGCGTGCGCCACGTTGGTTCTGATGATCGTCGCGGATGAGCTTGGCTGGGAGATCAATCACCGCGAACTGGAGCGGGTCGTGCCCGCGGGGCTTGCCTCAACTGCCACTCCGCAGGCGTGGTCGCACGTGCACATGATCCTGAATCACTTCCCGACCGTGGGATTCGTAATGGCGCTCGCTTTTTACATCGTTGCGCTTGTCGCGGACAACGATGCGTTGAAGCGCAGTAGCCTTGTGGTCTTTGTCATCTGCAGCATTGTGATCGTCCCGACTTATGTCACCGGTGCCGCTGCCATGTGGGCATTGACGGTCCCGCCGATTCCCGAGATTTCCAAGGCCGTGATCAACGCCCACCGCGACATGGCATTGTGGACGCTGTTCGGCGTCGGATTTACCGGGGTCGCCGCTTGGATTGAACTGTGGCGATATCGCTACGCGGGGCGCTTTTCCAACGCATCGCTCTATTTGGTCCTGCTCTTCGCGATTATCACCCTGGCCATCATGGCTGAAACCGGCCATCGCGGCGGACAGATCAATCATCCAGAAATCCGGGTACCGACGGATGTGCTGCCCACCGACCCGACAGCTGGCATATCCCAGTCGATCGAACTGCTGATCAACAACGTGATCTGGTTCGTGCCGTGGCAAACCGTGCATTTCTTCGGCTTCACGCTGCTATTCGCCACGGTTTTGGCCGTTGTGCTACGTGTCCTGGGATTCTGGAAATCGGTGCCGTTTTCCGCCGTGCACCGGCTGCTTCCGCTGGGGGTTCTGGCGGTGGTGATGAATGTGTTTACCGGAATGCTGATGATGCTCGCCGACACCTATCGTTATGTGGTGAACGACTATACGTTCGCACCTAAGATCGCCTTTATTCCAATCGGCGCGACGGCAGTTCTGTATTTCTCCTTGTCCGACCGCCTGTGGAAACTCAAGGCAGGAGAAGATGCACCCGCGCTGGCAAAGGCGGTTGCCGTTCTGGTCCTGGTATGCTGGGCCGGTGTAATCGCGTGCGGCCGGCTGCTGCCCTATCTGTAATCAGGAAAGAGCGCTCATGAGCAACAGCGTGAACATTCTTCTGATGGTTCTTGCGGTCAACGGTTTCGTACTCGCCGTGGTTTTCGCAGCACTGTACCGCATGAACAAGGCCGTGGACCGATTCGACCACTAGAGCGCATTTGTGCGGCAGCGCGCGACCGCGGCGCGAGCCTGACAATTGAGGGAGGACTGAAGAGTGCTCGAGTATCTGGAAAACTCGCAATTCTCCGAATGGGCGAGAGGGGAGTCGTTGTGGGGTTGGCCGTTCGCGCTGACTGTGCATGCGTGGGGAACAGCGATCGTTATCGGCTTCATCTTCATCTTTGGACTGCGACTGCTCGGATTCTTCCGAACCATCCCGCTCACGTCCCTCACCCGGCTGTTCCCGGTCGTCTGGGTTGCGGTGGTGTTCCAGTTCCTGAGCGGATTCACCTTGTGGATGACCAAGCCGTCGAAATATCTGTCTGACTGGGCTTTTATCATCAAATTCTCGCTGGTGATTTCTGGCCTGGTGGTGACGTGGTACTATTTCAACACCCTGCGCCGAGAGAGCCCGGAATGGGAATCCAAAGGCACGGTTCCTCAGCGCGCATATAAATTTGTCGCCGTTACCTGTCTTTGGTGGGCCGCCGTTCTCGTCGCCGGGCGACTGACCGCGTACCTTGGAAATTTGTACGCCCAATAGCAGAGCTGTTTTGCAGGCCTGATGAGGCATGCGGTTGAATCGCACGCCCGTGTGTCGTCGTCGGTCTTGTCCCAGCGATCGCGAATTTTCAGGACGCTGACGGGGGGATAATCGGGGTGGCCGGGACAAGTCCGGCCGCGATCAGGCGCGACGCTTGAGTGTTCGACCTGCAGCGACCCGACGCGCGGGCGAAACCTCGCCGCGAGGGACACAAGCGCGGCCCGCGACGGGGTTCTCTGTCGCGGGCCGCCATCGCCGTCGGCGAGTTTACGCTACCGCACAGCTCAATTTGCCAGTGGATTTGGCCTGATCTGCAGCTTGTACACTTTCGGCTGCGCCTCGATGCCGCCTTCGCCATGGAAGTTGGTGCGTGTACCTGAGGTGGTCCACAGGCCCCTGCCCTGCCAACCGCCGTTCGGATCGTCGATACGCCCGTCGGCGTTCTTGGTGAAGAAGCCCATCGGATACGGAACCCGCAGGGTCACGAACCTGCCGTCGACGATCGCGGTGAGCGACTCGCCGCCGTTGGTCGAGGCGATCGGCACGTTTTCGCCGAGGCCCAGTGTGTTGAAGCGGTCGACCCAGATGTAGTACGCGTGCTCGGCGCTGCCCTGGTCCGTTACCCCTTTGAACTGCGGGCCCGGGAACTTGTAGAGCGTCCAGCCCTCCGGGCACAGCTTGCCAGAGAGCGCCTCCGGCCCGTTAATCGGCCGTGTGCATTTCTTGCGATCGAAGCTCGCCATATGGCCGCTCGAGAGCACCGTCCACACGACGCCGTTGGTGGTGAGATCGATGCCGCGCGAGCCGTATCCTTCGTCCGGGGGCAGGAACAATTCCGCGAGCGCGGTCTCGCTCGGATTGTCGCCGGGGATGAGGTGGATGATGTAGCCGGGCTGATCCATGCGGGAGAATCCGACGTCCATCGACTGACCCCAGACCGTGTCGTCGATCGGACTTGGCTGTACACCATAGAAGGCCGCCATTACGCGCTTATCCTTGGACGGATCGAGCAGCTGATTGGCTTCCACAAAGGCATCGCGTTTGCCGTTGCCGTTGGTGTCGACAATGATCGGGGTCCAACCCTGCGCTTTCACATCATCGCCGGTCTGTTCGTAGAGCTTGGTGTTGAGCCAACCGACCACGCCGCTCTGCGGGCCGCCCTGGCTGATCCACAGGGTGTTGTTGGCGTCGTGGCCAAAATAGAGGTGGTGGGTATTGAAGCAGGTGTTGATGAGCGACCACTTCTCGGTCTTCGGATCATACATGGAGAGCTGTCGCCCGGACACCGCGATCGGCGCCACTTTGGCGGACGGGTGGTCGGAGCCCTGCTTGCAGAAAGCCGGGTTTTCGTCAGGCCGCAGCTTCGCGGTGAACCACACCCGTCCCTTCTCGTCCATGATCGGATTGTGGATTGAGGTGTGGCTGTCCCAAATCGGATCGTCACCCCAATAGGGCGAGGGGCCCATCGTATTTTCCCTGCTCGATGGGGTCTTCGGATCGAGATAGGGATGCTTGATCATCGTGGCGGTGTTCTTCATCGGATCGAGTACCGGCACAAAGTCAGCTGCCTCTTCGGGCGAGCCGTAGATCAGGCCGTTGGCATTGAGTCGCGGATTGCGCTTGTCCGACGAGATCGCGTCGTGAAGGTAGATCTTCGGGGTTGACCAATCCCACATGCTGACGACGAGATTGCGCTCGATACCTTTGGGCCGCTCGGGTTTGGACGCGGGCAGCTCGCCCTTGGTGATGCGATCGGTCCAGTCAGCATAAAGCGACAGCCCCTTGGTCGGACCGAGCCGATTGATGGCGAGCGCCATGTTGGCCATGGCCTGGCCGGATTGGATACGCCGCTCCCATGCCTCGGTCGAGTTCTTGAAGGTTCCGAGTTTCGACGACAGGTGGCGGATGCCGTTCGAGCCGAGCGCATGGCACGACTGGCAGGCATTCTTCACGGTGTCGATCCAGGCATTCTGCGACTTCATGAATTCCGGAATGCCGTTGCCCTTGGCGCCGGTGCCGGGGAACTGGTCCTTGCCCGGGATCTCAAGCATCGAATACCAATACATACCGGGATAATATTCGGCAGCCGCAGCTTCGGTCGGGGCCGGTGTCGCCGTGAGATTGACGAGCTTGCCTGGGGCGCTCTGCACCTTGCGAGAATCCACCAGTCCGTAACCGCGCACCCAGATGGTGTAGTTGGCCTTGGGAAGGTCCGGAATGACGTAGCGGCCCTGGTCATCGGTGACCACGACCCTGGCGAACTTGGTAGCAAGATCATTGGTCTCCGCAATCACCCATACGCCGGCTTCGGGCCCGCCTGGTCCGGTGACGACGCCGCCGATGTCGTCGCTGTCTATGGCGATCGCGGTCGCCTGCGCCCGCACCTGTGTAGGCGCAGCTACGGCAACTGCTGCTAGTGCCACGCCGGCAGTGCCCAAATACAACGCGCGTTTGAAAGTCATCTTTCGCTCCCTCATGGCAGCCGGCCCATCGGACTGCCTCGAATAGTTAATGCTAGCAACTATTGGGGCGGCAGGTAAGCTGGAGGCGATGGAGTTGGCGATCGCATCGCGAGCGCCCTGAGCCGCAATCTGCATTGGGCCGGCAGCGTCGGGATGCGCTTGCTTACGCTCTCAGGAAAAAATTTGTGCGCCCTCGTAGAATGCTGAGGCAGTACCTTTTTGCTGACCCGCAATGTATCCTGTCTGGTATTGGGACCGCAGTACGATGTTGCGGCGCAATAGACAAAGCGCGCGGAAATATCCACTGCAGTGGTGCGACGTTTGTCCGCTGCGGCAATAAAACCATCAACCCATCTGGCCTGGCTCGAGTCGGTGACACCTTGAGTTTATGCAACCAGATGGTGGCGATCGTCGCTTCGGTAATTCAGATAATATGCAAATACCGGTTCTCAGAATAGTTCACTTCACTGATGAGGCGATAAATGAACAACAGATAAATGCCTGCGACGTCGAAAAGACTAAATCGGCAATAATTATCATAAACGATGGCGTCCACCATAAATAGCTTTTGGGCAGGACGGCATGAGAAAAAGATCACACTGGGGCGAGCGCGACTGCGAAGCACATACCGGGTAACAACCGAACACAGGTAATCGAGGAGATATCATGATGCGAACCAGCTTGTTGGCCAGTTTGGTTGCGACGGGCATTGGGCTCGCCGGGACGTCGGGCACGTCGGCCTTGCCGGTCAACGGTACCGCTATCGGCGATGCCGCGACCGCGACCGATTATGTTACGCAGGTCCAATGGGGCCATTGGCGTTGGGGCAGCCGCGGAGGCCATTGGCGATGGGGCAGCCACGGCTTCGGTGGCCATTGGCGTTGGGGCAGCCGTGGAGGTCACTGGCGTTGGGGCAGCGGCGGCCGCTGGGGATATTGATCCCGGAAGACCTGCGGGACAGTTCGACAGTTTGAGGGACGCGGACCGGACTTGTGCAAAGCGGCCGGTCCGCATCGTCATATCCATTGCCTTCACGCGGCGTCTGTCATGCTCCACCGTATTAAACCGGGCCTGATGGGTGATCCTGAGTTCATCTCACCTGGTTTCGCTGCGATCGGATGGGAACCAATGGTCGTTTCATGAGTTTGGGAGGCATATTGGTTTGTGGTGGCGTGGGCGGTTTCGCCTGAGCAGGGCCAATAATGAACAAGAGATTAACGAAACGACAGATTAATGAACGGCAGATTAATGAACGGCAGATTAATGAACGGCAGATTAATGAACGGCAGATTAATGAACGGCAGATTAACGCCTGCGAACGACATCAGCAAACCGCATCCTGGGGGCGCCGACTGGTGGTCGAGAAAAAATGTGATCGACCCAGGTAACGAAGGAGACGTGACGATGCGAACGATCTTGTTGGCAAGTTTGGTGGCGGCGGGCATCGGGCTCGCCGGAACATCGGGGGCGTCCGCTTTGCCCGCCAACGGCGCTGCCATCGGCGGCGCCGCAACGGCAACCGATCACGCCATGCCGGTCCAGTGGGGCTGGGGCGGGGGCCATTGGCGGTGGGGCAGCCGTGGAGGCCATTGGCGGTGGGGCAGTCGAGGCGTTTTCGGATTCGGCGGCGGTCATTGGCGGTTTGGTAGCCGGGGCGGCCATTGGCGTTGGGGCAGCTGGGGCTATTGATCTGGCAAGATCAAGGGCGAGTTGGACGGGCCGGACCGTGTAAAGCGGCCGGTCCGTCCTTTTTTGCGCCAAAATAGCACCGGGCCACCAGTCATCACGATCGAAGGACGCTTCTGACACACTTCGGTTTCACCGGCTTCGCTTCGCTTTCCTCTTCACGCCGGCAGAGGACGCACCGAGATCCGAATCAGCAGGCTCCGCCACGAAGCATCCATAATAATCGGCGGCTCGGACTCGGTTTCTCGCGCACGTATCGACGCCGTAGAGCTGGCTTTCGGTTTGGTACGACGCATAGGGCTTGATCAGGAACCGGACAGCGCCGTCCGGCGAACTCCCGAACCGATCGATCTTACCCTTGAGGCCGGGAGAAACTTCGAGGATGGCTTGCCGCAGCGTCTCGCCTTCGATGAAGTTATCTGGCAACTGGTCGAACGGCCCGTCGAAATACGTGTTGAGCCGGTAGTTGCCCTCGTAGACGCCAACGAGAATCTTGCGGTCAAGAAGGCGGTCCCGGTAGAAGGCAAAACCCGTTCGCTTGCCGATGAGAATGCGGTCGCTGCGGCGGGTGGGGAAGAATTCGTCCGCAACCTTCACGGTCTCGTCAAGAATATAGTGGAAGACCCTGAGTCTCGAATTATAGACGAGAAAAAAGCGAATGGCCGATTCGTCGAAGATCGGGCCGATAAATTTCTCGTCAGGCCCAAGCGCACCTTCCGGCGGCTTCACCTGCGAGAGATCGTTGAGCGCAAAAACGACGCTCTTTCCGCCATAGGAAAGCTGGTACACGAGCCGCTCGATCTTTTCTACCTCTACTCCCCGTGAAGCATCCAGCACGACATGGGTCAAGGGCGAGTCCTGGTGCCACTCGGACCAATCCTGATAATAGACAAAATGCACGGTGACCTTGTCCTCGTCACCCAACTCGATCCTGATATTTCCCGCATACGACGCGCCGCCGTGAATGAACGTGAAATAGTAATAGTTCTCGGTCGGGTAGACTTTCACCCGATCGGGAAGACTGTTCAAAACGAAGGCGAAGACTGCTATTGGATCGTCCACGGCGAGTGTCGTCGGCCGCGTGGCCTCCTCCACATAGGCTTCGTTGGTGTGGAGAAGCGGAGGTTCCGGGTTTTGCGCCGCAGCTATCCCAGTGGAAGCGGTGAGCGCCACGAGAGCGGCAACAAAGCGGGCGCCACAGGCCCTCCTGGTACAACGGCTCAGGTCGTTCGACAGTCTACGCATAACATTACCTCGCGAGCATCGTACCGCGCGGCTTTACAGCTAACTCGGATCGCGATCGACCGCCGCCAGATACGGTGTTTGCTGGCGGTGGATCGCCCGCCTGACCCGACAATGGCCCATAGGTCAGCGTCAACATAATCGAGAAACGCTCCCCCTGAGCCGCAAGGTTCACATTGACATCCCGGATTCCGGGCACGCCGACTCCTCACGCCGGCAACAATGAGACGATAAGCCGTGTATTCGGATCCACGATGGCGATCTGATCTCCGGCGACAAAATATGAATAGCCTCGCCATTGCGGGTACAGTCGAGTGACCTCGGGCGGAAGCGGAAAGATAGATATGTTAGCCGGGGCTGGATTTCCGCGAAACAATCTGAAATGAGTGGTGCCAAACGGGGCAGCGCGTTGCTGCATGATCGCCGACCGGACGGCGTTGCGGTCCGGTTCTGCTCTTGGGTCGTCGATTGCTTGCGCCGAGGCATGACCGGTGACGGCCAGAACCGCCGCACAAGCAAAGATTGTGCGCCACATATTCATGATACACCTCCGGGGTGAAGCTGCGCTCACCTGGGTGAAGGCTGCGCTTACCTGGGTGAAGGCTGCGCTTACCTGGGTGAAGGCTGCGCTTACGCAGATCTGCAGAGAAAACGCAGGATGTGCGCGCGTGTTCCAGAATTTGTTCCTAGGCCGCCGAACCTGCGGTAAAGCCGGCGGGCACCGGTCCCGAGCATTGGTCCGCCCGCGCGCGCTCCATCAACCGAGCTTCATCCCGCCTTTGCGGCGTCGGTCCACACCGATTTGAGATCGGAAGGAGGCATGCGTTTGTCGCCACGCGGTTTTGCTGGATAGCGGCGCGGTCTCCGGTGCAAAGGCGCACCGCGGGTGGCGCACACTTTGCCGTTGTGGTTCAGCACAAAGAATGCGGCGGGACACAAAAAAATGCGGCGGGAATCGTGATTCCCGCCGCACAGCCGCGCAAGAAAGCTGCAATATCATTCGGCTCGATCGAGAACCGTGGCTTTCACTTCGAGAATCGAGATCGGTGCCGTAGGCTCCGAGATCGATTGTGTCAGCCCCGCTTCCTCGTTGTCCTCTGCGTTTTGACCAGGAACCGCAATGGTCGCCGACTGGACGATTGCAACCGCGATGGCATCGGCCGATTGGCTCGCCTGCGCTGCATCGGCTGTCGTGTCGACGTCAAGATTCAATACCGATTCCGTCACCGACGTCGCCAGTATTGATCCTGTAAATGCTGGTTCCTCGCTCTCCCTTGAGGTAAGCCCGGGAGCCGCAATGGTTACGCTTTGGGCAACAATGACCGGAATGGCGTCGAAAAACCGGACGGCCGGCTCGGTTGCGGCCGCTTCGATTTCGTCGACGGCAGACGGCTGATCGACCACCATGAACGGCGTATTCACGATGCAGTTGTCTGCACCGTCACTGTAGAATACGCAGTGCAGCTGGTCCTGGCCCTCGGCGCCGTTGACGTCGGGAGCAAGGGTCAGCAACGCAGAAGACTCTGCCTCGTAGGCGTCGGCAAAAGCGAGAGAACCACCGCAGATGAGCAATGTCGCAAGCAGTGCCAACCCAGGGATAAAGGCAAGTCTGGTCTTCATCTTCTTACTCCACGCTACTCTACGCTACAGGGGCGAGGGGCTGCTGTGAACGGAAGCTGCCCGCGGACGAGGTGTGAACGCATCCAAGGAACGATGTTCGTGAACAGCAGAACCCTCATGAGCAACATGAGGCAGTTTGGTTAAGGAACCATTTGCGATGCGAAAGATCTTTGCGATTTACCGAGCCATAATGTTAGGGCCGCACAAGCGGCGTCCTCCAACATCGCCCGCTGTAGGGGCGACCCTTGTAGTCGCCCGATTCATCGCATCTGGCAACAGGGCGACCACGAGGGTCGCCCCTACATCATCCTTCCGTCGGCAGCTGTCCGTTCTTATCGCCTTCACGAAGGTCCGATCACTTCAGCTTGGCAAGGCGAGCGACTACGCTGCCGACACACAACTCGAAACTCACCCGATCCGCCTCAACGCGCCCGCATAGTGCTTCCACCGCCGCACATAGATGTCGGCGCCGCTTGCGATCATTTCGGCGGCCTTCTCATCGAGCGTGCGGATCAGACGGGCCGGCGCACCGACGATGAGGCTGTTGTCCCGAAATGCTTTGCCCTCGGTGACGACCGCACCGGCGCCGACGATCGAATTCGCCCCGATCCGCGCTCCGTTGAGAAGAATTGCCCCCATGCCGATCAGGCTGCCATCGCCAACCGTGCAGCCATGCAGGACCACGTTATGCCCGATCACGCAGCCGCGGCCGATCGTGAGCGGAAAGCCCGGATCGGTGTGCAAGGTTGCGTTGTCCTGGATTTGGGAGCGTTCGCCGACCTCAATCCACTCATTGTCGCCGCGCAGCACCGCGCCCCACCACACGCTCGCCTCGGATTTGAGGCGTACGCGGCCGATCACGACGGCAGTTTCGGCGATCCAGTATTGTCCGTCGGCGGGGAATTCCGGCCGCTCGCCGGCGAGTTCGAATATCGACATGGTCGCGCTCCTTACTGGAGCGGGATACTTGACACGTCGCGCGCCAATTGACGAGCCGAAGGTCGGGCCGCCGGGTCCGTAGGGTGAGCAACGCGCCCGCTCGCACATTGATAATGTATTAAGAGCGTGCCGGCGCGTTGCCCACGCGGTCAGCCTCTTGCCCCTGCGGTCAGCTTGAGGTGTGACAGCGTGGGCAAAATCGCCAACGACGCTTCGATATTTTCGATCGCCGTAGCAGGCAATCTGGAGTTCGAATCTGAGCCAGACCCTGGGCTCGGAACGCCACCGAGCGCTCGGTTGGACATCAGATGTGCCGCATCGAGCGCGCTGGCACCACGACTTCCCCAAGAAAGGGTAAATAGTAGCGGGCGACCGTTCTCGTGGAAAACAGGGCATGACGGCCGTAGTCCAACGATGCCGCGGCTGCTTTTGGTTCGGCCAATATGGGATATTGCCGACGATTCACCTTTCGTCTTGGGATGGAACTTGACCTTAGCGGCACGGATACGGCTCCTGCGGCGCCTCCGCCGCGCCGTCGCATGGATGCTATTCGTGCTGCTGTTTGCCGGTATCGGGGCGCTGGCGGCCGGTTCGATTGTTTACCTGTTGGAGCCAGATTGGACGCCGCACCAGCCGCTGCGCCACCGCTGCCGATCGTCGTCGCCGGCATAGTGTTCAATGTTCCGCCGGCTGCGATCCGCATCCCACTGCAACGTCGCGCCCGCCGCCAGGAGCGCATCGACCTTGCATACCATTGGCCCGAGCTGGAGCCGCCGAGGGCTCCATGCCGCCGACAGAACGCCTTAAATCGGCTTATCCACGCTATATCGATGCGCCGCCGGAGTCCAACCCCGGAGGCCTCATGGTCGAGACGTTTGCCGATGGCACGCCATATCGGAGCGAGGACATCGTTTATGATGCGTCCGCGCCCGATCGTTTCCTGGTTCGTTGCAGCCGCGCGCTGAGTGATCTCACCCTGGCAATGTGCCTCTATGAACGGCCGTTCGGCGGCACCGCGCTCACCTTCCGGTTTCCGCGCGATTGGCTCGCCGACTGGCGCGCTGTTGTGTCCGGCATCGACCGCCTGATCGAGCAGTGGCGGCCGACCGGAACATAGAAGCGGACCACGTGCGGCGCCTGGCAATCGCACCGTTGCGGAACAGCGCAAATTTTGCCAATTATTCCAAATCGGCGGCGAGGATCGCCATCTGGAAATTGTAGCTCCGCTCATCATCCTCGTCGTCGACGAACAGCACGCCGATGAACTCCTCACCGACATAGACTTCGGCGGAATCGTCCTTTTTCGGACGCGGAACGACGCGCAGCTTGGTGTTGCCGAACAGCCGTCTCATATAGCTTTCCAGCTTACGGATTTCCTGGACGTCCACGGTGGCTCCTTTCCCCTTGAAGCCAGGGGCCTACGAAATCTAGGCCGTAACGGCTATCTCAATGCGCCGCCAGATTCAATTTGAAATCCATGACAGTCCAATGTCTTCACAATGGCTCGTTATAGGCCGATGTCATGGAGCATCTGGTCCATGGTGCGCGATGGCTCCGCGCACCCGGCCGCGCCGATCACCTTGGCCGGGACGCCGGCGACCGTCACATTATTCGGTACGGGCTTGATGACCACGGAGCCCGCTGCGATGCGGGCGCAATGACCAATTTCGATGTTGCCGAGAATCTTCGCGCCCGCCCCGATCATGACGCCCCTTCGTATTTTGGGATGGCGGTCGCCATTTTCGTTGCCAGTGCCACCGAGCGTCACGCCGTGCAGCAGCGAGACATCATCCTCGATCACCGCGGTCTCGCCGACCACGAGTCCGGTGGCATGGTCGAGAAAAATGCCCCGCCCGATTTTCGCGGCGGGGTGGATGTCGGTCTGGAACACCGCCGACGAGCGGCTTTGTAAATAGAGCGCAAAGTCCTTGCGGTGCTTTCCCCACAGCCAGTGGGCGAGGCGATAGGTCTGGATCGCGTGAAAGCCCTTGAAATACAGCACCGGCTCGATGAATCGTGTGGTCGCCGGATCGCGATCGTAAGTCGCCACGATATCGGCCCGAAAGGCGTCGCCGATTTCAGGCGAGTCCGCAAGGGCATCCTCGAAGGCTTGCCGAATGGTGGTGCCGGTCATGACCGGATGATTGAGCCGGTCGCTGATACGCTGCACCACCGCGCTCGCCAGCGCATCATGCTCCAGCAGCGCAGCGTAGATGAACGAGGCAAGTTGCGGCTCCTGCCTCACAATGGCTTCCGCTTCACTGCGAACGCGCGCCCAGAGCGGGTCAGCACTCTCGATGGGCTTTATCCTCTGCGGCTGGGCCATTGGTGTCCTCCGGCGACAACATCAGCGCTTGAGCCTAGCACAAAATAAGGAACCGTCGCCCGTTGCGCCACCCCCGAACATCCGTCGGCTTGCCGACTCACGGACCGAGCGCAGCAAGAAAGCGAAGAACCGCCGATGCAAACTGATCGTTACGGTCGCCTGCCACCATGTGGCGCGCCCCCCGGACGTCGATGAAATGGGCGTGCGGCACGAGATCGAGGAATTCCCGCGCATGGGCCTCCTGGACCAGTTCCGAGGATGCGCCGCGTACCAGCAATGTCGGTATGGTGAGGCTGCGCGCGGCGGCCGCCAGTTGGGCCTCGCGCCGGTCGCTGTTGACCGCCCGTCGGCCATCGAGAAGGCGTGGGTCCCAGTGCCACCGCCAGCGGCCGTCAGGATGGAGACGCAGGTTCTTTTTCAAGCCCTCGGTGGAGCGCGGCGGCTTGCGATGGGGCAGATAAGCGGCGACCGCGGCCGCGGCCTCGTCGACAGAGCCGAAGCCGTCGCCTGCGTGGGTACGCATGAAGCCTTGGATCTTTTTGACCCCTTCCATGTCAACGCGGGGCGTGATGTCGACGAGCACGAGCGCCGCGAAGGAAGCGCCCTGACCGGTCGCCAGCAGAGCCGCAATGCCGCCGAGCGACGCCCCGACCACGACGGGAAACTGACGCGTTCGCTCGGTGAGCGCGCTCGAGAGCCCCGCGGCGTCGGCAGCAAAATCGTCGAACCCGTAGGCGCCGTCCGCAATCCAGTCGGAATCGCCATGGCCTCGCTGGTCGACCGCGTAGGCTGTCATTCCGGCCTGCGCGATGCGCTCGGCTGTCGCGCGCCATGCATGACGCGTCTGGCCGCCGCCATGGAGGAGCAGCACCGAGGGCCGGCCAACGTTGGCGGATGTGCCGCGGGCTTCGGCCGCAAACAGATCGCCGACCAGACGATTACCGGCAGCCCCGGCAAACACGACCTCTTGCGAGTGCGAGCCTGCATGCGTCGTCACGGTCGCTCCGCGAGGAATGCCAGCACCGCCTGCTTAAATACGCGATCTCCCACCGTGAGCATGTGATCACGGTTTGGAACATCGATAGCGCGCGCGCCAGGCACCAGCGCGGCAAGCTCGTGAGGCGAGCCCGCGACCTTGTCCTTGGTGCCGACCACAATCAACATGGGAACTGCAATCCGCGCCACATCAGCAGGTGACAGCGTCTGTCGCGAGCCGCGGATGCAGGCGGCGAGCGCCCGGCGGTCAGACTTGGTCTGGTCTGCAAAAGCGCGGAACATCCTTTCCTGTGGATCGGTGACATCGTCGGCCGAGGGCGCTTCGAGTGCGGCGGCTATCGATTCCGCCAATCCGACGCCCTCGACCAGGCGAATACCAAGGCCGCCCAGGATCGCGGAACGCACGCGCTCGCTGTGCGCGAGCGTCAGGAATGCGGTGTTGCGAGCGCCCATGGAATAACCCATCACATCGGCGCGCGCGAGGCCGAGATGATCAAGCAACGCACGGACATCTTCGGCCATGAGGGCGGAGTGATATTGCGCCGGATCATAAAGCTTGGTCGACGCGCCGTGGCCGCGATTGTCAAGCGCAATGACGCGCCGGCCAGCTCGGGCCAGCGTCTCCACCCAGCCCGGATGAACCCAGTTCACTTCCTTGTTGGAGGCAAAGCCGTGCACGAGGACGATCGGGTTGCCGTCGCCTTCGTCGAGATACGCCAACTCCACCAGCCCGGCATTGAACCTTCGCTCAACCATCTCCCAAAACCGTTCAAGGAATCCCTCGGCGCCACACCAAGCTGACTGTTCGATCGAAAACGAGGGACCCGCGGCGGCAGTGGGTGTAAGGTACCCCGTTCTGCCGGGCAATGGGCAATCCGGATGCACGGCGGACAAAACGTTTGCCGGCCGAGGTTGGCGTGCTCTTTTTTGTCAGTTTGTCAGCAACGCTATGGGTAGCAGGCGCCGCTGTTGCATGGTTATGACGGCAGCAGCTGCCGCTCCACACGTCAGCCACGCGCAAGCTGCGCAGCCAGCGAGCAAGCCGGTGGTCTTCTCGGAACCCACTTTCGCCGGAGCGTCAGCCCCGACCGCCGACAGCCAGCCCAATCTATCGGAGTCCGGCTGGCGCAATGAAATCTCCTCAATCGAGGTACAGGTCGGCACCTGGGATTTCTTTACCGACGAGAACTTTGGCGGCGAATCGATGCGCCTCGCGGCAGGCCCCTATCCGATGCTGGTGCCGGAGTGGAGCAAACGGATCGGTTCCTCCATGTTCGTCCAACCCGGGGCGGCCCGGGGCATGATGTTGTGGGTCCGCGATCCTTGACGTCACACGAAATTGAACGCCCAACCAAAAATGAGGGCCTTTCGCGGGTGTAAAATAGAACATTCGCTATAAGGGAGATCCGACTTGCTCCACCGGCCGGTAAGATCATTGGCTTCATCCATTGCTGCCCGAACGATGCTGACGGCGATGGCCGCCCTTGCATCCGCTCATGCGCAAGCCCAACAGGCAAATAGGTCTGGCATGGGGCAACACGCTGCTCCATTCCAGCAAGCCGCGCCCGCGTTCCGCGGCGCTCCAATGCAGCATTTGGCACCGCACGTTGTCGTTCCGCACCCGGCCATGCCACCGGTGTATTTCAACGCCGCCAGGCCGCCAATTCACGCGATGCCAACGTTCACGCAGCCGCAGCACAGCAACGCCTTTCAGGCCATAAATCCAAATCTCCAACGTATCAATCCGAGCCTCCCGCTTAACAATCCGAGCGCGCTGAGGCCGAATTTCACGCTCAACAGCCCGACCGCGCTGAGACCGAACGTTCCACTCGGCAATCCGAGCACCCTGAGACCGAACTTCCCGCTCAATAATGCGGGCGTAGTCGGAGCAACCACCCCGCTCATCGGTGCAAACGGGCTGAGATCCAGCCCGAACCTCGTGCAGCAAGGCAATGGTGTCGCGCCGCAGGGCCCCAATACACCCAAGCCTGGCTCCAGCCAACCCCTTGTCAATCGGACGCTATTGGGGCCCGGCTCTGCCGGGTTACAGCAGACCAGGCCCGCCTTCCCTGCGGTGAATCTGCACAACAGGTTCTGGCCGCTGTTCAAAGATTCCAAGTTCCTGTCGTTCGCCGGTCACCGGAGACACTTCATTCCGGTCGGCCTACTGGGAGTCGTTGTGATCGGCGGTTCGTATTGGTATCCGGATGGCTACGTCTCGATGGAGGGCCCGGCCTGCACCGGTTATACGTCCGACGGATGCCAGCTGCAGTGGCGGATGGTCGATTTCGAGGACGGCGGCGGCGCGCCGCAATGTGTGCAATATTGCCCACGGGTCGGGCCTCTGCCGGAACCTGATCAGGTTGCGACATTGCCGCCACCACCCCCGCTTTCAACGAATGGGGCGTGCCAAACGACGATCTACTCGGAACCCAATTTCGCCGGCAATTCGGCCCCGACGGCCGACAGCCAACCGAATCTGTCAGAGAGCGGGTGGCGCAATGAAATTGCCTCGATCGTGGTGGGAGCTGGAACCTGGGAGTTCTTCACCGAGGAGAACTTCGCTGGCGAATCGGTGCGGCTCACGCCGGGCACCTACCCGAACCTGTCGGAGGAGTGGACCAAGCGAATTGGCTCCTTCATGTGCGTCGAGCCGGGTACTCCGCGGGCGTAAGAATTCTGGGGCGCTTAGCCGTAGGGTGGTGGGCAACGCGCCCACACGCGTAACGTTGCCTCGTACATGTGAGCGTGGAGGCCCGTTGCCCACGCGGCCCCGCCTCTCAGTGTGATCGCGCGGGCAAAATCGCTCGCGGTAATTTGAAACCTACGATCGCGCAGCAAGCGATTTTGCCCACCCGAAGCCGGCAAAGCCGGAACCAAACAGGGCGTTTGAGACAACAACCATCCTCGGCTGTGCGGGCAAATTTTTGGATGATTCGCCGATTCACATCCGCCCGTACTGTTCCTGCACCCTGCGGGTGCTCTCCGTAACCCCCTATCGGGACAAGCCTTATAGGCTCCGCAATCGTCGCACCAAGATGATCGATAAGCCACCAAATTCTTCGCACAAATGCAAAAGAATCAACTGACAAGGGACTACGTCGACTCAATCGCTCAATTCCCCGCGACGCCGGCAAGCATCGCCCGGTGCACGCGGCGCGCCTTGCGCCAGCGCAGATAGCGCTCGGCGACCCGTTCAGTGGTGCGTTTCACGGCCGAGCAGAAACCGAACAGCGTACAAAACGCGGTCAACAGCCAGCTGGCGAGATCGATGACGGCAGCCGTGAGGGTGAAGGCGGCGCGGCCGGCGAGCTTCAGGATTGCACGGGTCTTGCCCCCTTGGTCTCGGCGAGACGGGCGAGCTTCGCTACGTCGGCGGGGCCTTCGGAGAGCTTAAGGCCATCGAGCGCAGCCCGGCTGCCGGCCGCCGCCCGCACGCGCCCGACGTCACGCATCATGGTGATGACGCCCTCGGCCCGATCGAGCTTTACGGCATCGCGGCCGAGGCGCACCGCCTCTGTGGGCGCCGTGACCGACGCTTTGCTCAGCGCAGCGCCCAGCATCTTGGTATCAATCGCCTGGCGGACGGCGCGCGTCATCCATTCGGCAACCGGCGCTGCCAGCCGCCCGGTTTTTTGCGCGGCCTTGACGAGCGACAAACCCAGGCGCGTCGGCACCGCTGCGCCGGCGGTGGCATATGTCGTCCCGGCAGTTACCGCTATACCGGCACCAGCAAGCCCGAGGACGAGTTCGTCCGCCGGCTCACGCCGGGCCAGATGAACGCCTTCGCGCACCGCATCGCGAATGTCGCCGAATACAAACAGATCGCCGGTCGCCGTACCCGCGAGCCCGGCAAATCGTCCGGCGCTCCAGTGACGAAGCCGTGGCCAAAACTCGCGGCCGTACGGATGACTTGCGCGCCGGTCCCGTTGGCAGCATCGACGCGCGCAGCAACTGCCGGATCGACCGCGATGCCGCGGTCGTGCGCGAGCTCAAGAAAGCTCGCCGCAAGGTCCGCATCGCCGGCGTCAAGCGCGTTCTTGATTCCGGTCTCGGCTAACGGCGCCGACATCGCCTTGGCAACCGCAATGTCCGCAAGTAATGGCGGATCGTCCTGCGCATAAAGGAGTGCATATGACTCCTGGGCACGCGGCAGCGCCAGGCACGTCGCGATTGCGCACGCGGCCACTGCCATCAGCAAAAGGATGATCCGTCTCATATGCGGCACCCCAAATCCGCATTCCTGGCTTGTAATCGTAAAGCCGGCGTCGACCGCTCGCGCGGGCCGAGAACGTTTTCCCCATTATAGCTGAAGAATGTAGGAATCGAACCCATTCACCGCTATGGTCCTTTCGACCTTCTTCGAAGCAGCAAGGGCCATTTCATGGTGGAGCGGATCGTACCCCATTTCCATAACGACGTAGGCGTCGCCGTTGTCGAGATCGGCGCCAAGGAGTTCATGTGCATCGGCGCGCTGCCGCCGTTCGATCACCCGCATATCTTCCTCGATATGGGTGACGACACCGAAATCATATGTGGCTATTGCTCGACTTTGTACAGGTTTGACCCGGCACTTGCTCCCAATGCGGCACGTCCGCCGGAATGTGCGCTTCCCGAGACGGAGACGGCCTGATGTTGCACGTCGCGGAGACGAAGCAATCTCGGAACGCGTGACGTGACCTCGGACAGCGTATTGATCGCCGGCGCTGGTATCGGTGGGTTGGTGGCCGCCTTGGCGCTCGCCCGGCGGGGCCTTCGGGTCACGCTGTTCGACCAGATGGAAAAACTGGAGGAAGCCGGCGCCGGAATTCAGCTCGCGCCCAACGCGACGCGGATTCTCGTCGCCCTGGGGCTCGCCGAGCGCCTTAAGCCCACGCTTGTCAAACCCTCGGCGATCCGACTGCGATCTGGCCCCTCCGGCGGTGACATCGCAACTATGCAGCTGGACGCCGCGACGCTTGCGCGCTATGGCGCGCCCTATTGGGTGATCCATCGCGCCGACTTGCACAAGGCGCTGATCGAGGCCGTCGCAGGCGAGCCGCAGATCGCCCTGATGCTTGGCGCCACGGTCGGCAATTTCACGATCGACGCTACGGGCGTGCGCGCCACCGTCCACCGCGGCAGCTCAGCGCGGGCCGAGACGGATTACGAAGGAGCAGCCCTGATCGGCGCCGACGGATTATGGTCCCGCATGCGGGCCCTCCTCGGCGATGGCACGCCGCCACGGTTTGCGGGCCGCGGCGCCTTCCGAGCGATCGTCCCGGCGGCCCAGCTCCCGCCGCAAGACCGCGAGCCCGTCGTCAATATGTGGATGGGCCCCGATGGGCATCTGGTGCACTACCCGGTGCGGGCCGGCGCGGCTGTGAACATCGTCGCGGTCTGCAGCGACGCCTGGCCGAGCACCACCTGGAACACCCGCGCCGAGCGCGATGATGTGCTCGAACGGTTTCCGGCGTCCGCGTGGGCGCCGGCAGCTCGCCAATTGCTGGAAGCGCCGGAACGCTGGCAGAAATGGGCACTGTATGACCGCGAGCCGTCCGCCTCATGGGGGCGCGGACCGGTGACACTCCTCGGTGACGCCGCCCATCCGATGCTGCCGTTCCTGGCGCAGGGCGCCTCGATGGCAATTGAAGACGCCGCTGTACTGGCGCACGAACTTGCCCGGTTGCCGGATGATCGCAACGCCGCCCTGCGCCACTATGAAACCGTGCGACGGCCGCGCACCGCCCGCGTGCAGCGTGCATCGCGCCGCGCCAATTTTCAATTTCATCTGCGCGGGCCCGCTGCTTTCGCGCGCGACGCCGTGCTGCGGGCACTTGGCGGCGAGCGATTGCTCGCACACTACGATTGGATCTATCGCTGGCGGCCCCAGGTCCGCGACCTGTAGGCGGGTTCGCCGAAGGCGTAACCGCCGCCTTTCGTAGGAGGGCGGATTACGCTGCGTTAATCCGCCCTACGCATCTACGTATCAGACCGAACCTGCGTCGATTGACTTGCGGGCGATCTTGTCCGAACAGTCCGCAAGCTTTCGCGCACGGCACTGAAAGGTGAAGAACATGTTCCCGACCAGCATCGCCGGCAGTCTGCCCAAGCCGCCGTGGCTTGCCGAGCCCGGCAAACTGTGGGCGCCTTGGCGGCTCTCCGGAGCAGAGCTTGAAAGCGCGAAGCTCGATGCCACGCTCGCCGCCATCAAACAGCAGGAAGACGCCGGCATCGATATCGTCACCGATGGCGAGCAATCGCGGCAGCACTTCGTCCACGGTTTTCTGGAATCCGTGGACGGCATCGACTTCGCAAAGCGCATCGAAATGGGCATTCGCAACGACCGGTACAAGGCCATGGTGCCGACTGTGACCGGCCCGCTGTCGCTCAAAGGCCGCGTGCATGCCATCGAAGCGCGCTTCGCCCGCGCTCACACCAGCAGAAAACTCAAGCTCACCCTGCCCGGGCCGATGACCATCGTCGATACGGTTGCGGACCGTTACTATGGTGACCGCGTCAAGATGGCGTTCGCTTTCGCGGATGCGCTCAACCAGGAAGCCCGGGCGCTCGAAGCTGACGGCATCGACGTCATCCAGTTCGACGAGCCGGCTTTCAACGTCTACATGGATGAGGCGATCGAGTGGGGAATCGCGGCGCTGCATCGCGCCGTCGCCGGCCTCACTTGCACGACCGCGGTCCATATCTGCTACGGCTATGGCATACCGGCGAACATCGAATGGAAGGCGACGCTCGGCAACGCGTGGCGCCAATATGAATGGATCTTCCCTGCGCTGGCAAAGAGCCAGATCGGGCAGATCTCGCTCGAATGCCGCAATTCCAAGGTCCCGCCGGAACTTTTAAAGCTGCTCGACGGTAAAGATGTGCTGGTTGGGGTCATCGACGTGGCGACCGAAGCGGTTGAAACGCCCGACGAGGTCGCGGCGATCATCGGCGAAGCGCTGCGTTACGTCCCGCGCGAATGCATCATCGCGTGCACCAATTGCGGCATGGCGCCGATGCGCCGGGATATCGCCGTCGGTAAGCTGATGGCGCTTGGCGCTGGTGCGGAACTCGCTCGGCAGCGATTCGGATAGCGCGTGACCGCGAACGGCGCCCCATGTTTCAGGCGTGTTCGGACATGATGGTGCATAGCCCAAAGGGCAATCCGGATAAGTATTGAATTCGACTTAAGTCGATGTGCCAGGAACGCAACATGCGTCCACGCACCACGCGTTCATGCTTGTGATTAATTGCCAATCAGCAAACAAATGCCGTAGAAAAAGGCAAATCACCGATTCCACCGGTGCGACGGCGTCACCATAAGATTTCTGGATGGGAGGAATACAATGTGGAATCAAGTCTACGACCCGTTCGGCAACACCACGCTCTCCACCATCGCTGCGGCGTTGCCGGTGGTCACGCTGCTGGTGCTGATCGCATCCAACAAGGTCAAAGCGCATCTCGCGGCGATCGCTGCGCTGATCGTGGCCAACCTCGTTGCCATCTATATCTTCACCCTCCCGACCGACATGTCGTTGCGGGCGACCGTGCTCGGCGCGGTGACCGGCTTCTTCCCGATCGGCTGGATTGTGCTCAACGTCATCTACCTCTATCGGCTGACGGTGGAGAAAGGCGCGTTCGAAATTCTGCAGACCACGATCGGGGGTGTAACCGCCGACCGCAGGCTTCAACTGCTGCTTATCGCGTTCTCTTTCGGCGCCTTCTTCGAGGGTGCATCGGGGTTCGGCACGCCGGTTGCGGTCACCGGCGCGATCCTGATCGGGCTTGGCTTCTCGCCGCTTGCCGCATCGGGTCTGTCGCTGATTGCGAACACGGCGCCCGTCGCCTATGGCGCGCTCGGCACGCCGATCGCGGGCCTCTCGAGCGTGACCGGAATCGACCCGTACCTGCTCGGCGCGATGGTGGGCAGGCAACTGCCGTTCTTCTCGTTGATCGTTCCGTTCTGGGTGGTGTGGGCATTCGCCGGCTGGCGCGGCATGATGCAGGTCTGGCCCGCGATTCTCGTATGTGGCGTGTCATTCGCGGTTCCGCAGTTCATCATATCGAACTACATCAATCCCTGGATCGTCGATATCGGCGCCTCGCTCATCTCCATGGCCTGCCTGATCGGATTCCTGCGGATATGGCATCCGAGGGAGCTGTGGCTTTCGCCCAAGCTGCGCAGCCACGACGATTCCGCTGCGACCATGCCGGAGGCGCCCGCTGCGGCCAAGGCCAAGCCTACCGATGCACAAGTCTGGGCTGCCTTTCTGCCCTGGATTATCGTCTGTGTCGTGCTGCTGATCTGGGGCACTGGCTGGTTCAAGGGGCTGGTCAATCCGGTCTTCAGCTGGAACTACGATGTTCCGGGCCTCGACCGGCTGATCAACAAGGTGGCGCCGGTGGTGGCAACGCCGACTCCGGAACGCGCCCAGTTCCTGTTCACCTATCTCTCGTTCACCGGCTCGGGCATGCTGATCGCCGCCATCATTTCCGGCTTCATCATGGGATTCTCGCCGGTCAGGCTGCTGGTCGAATACGGCAAGACCATCAAGATCTGCGCCTATTCGCTCATCACGATCTCGGCGATGCTGGCGATCGGCACGCTCACCCGCCTGTCCGGCATCGACGCCACCCTCGGCCTCGCCTTTGCGGGTGCCGGCGTGCTCTATCCGTTCTTCGGCACGCTGCTCGGCTGGCTCGGTGTCGCGCTCACCGGCTCCGACACGGCGTCCAACATCCTGTTCGGCAATCTGCAGAAGATCACCTCCGAACAGCTGGGTCTCTCGCCCATCCTGATGGCCGCCGCCAATTCGTCCGGCGGCGTCATGGGCAAGATGATCGATGCCCAATCCATCGTGGTCGCCTCGACCGCCACCAACTGGTTCGGCCATGAAGGCACTATCCTGCGCTTCGTGTTCGGCCACTCGATCGTCCTCGCGTGCCTCGTTGGCATACTGGTGATGCTGCAGGCGTATGTATTCACCGGAATGATTGTGCACTGAACTGAATAGGGCAGCGGCACGGCGGATTGCGAAGCATCCTAGGGTGGGCAAAGCGAAGCGCGCCCACCCTACACCTGGATTCCGGAGCCCGCCCCGCGTGTCGTCGATTGAATCTGCATTGATGGTGTTGGTGCCAGAGGTCGAGCCTTTGGTGAAGCCATTCCGCGATCGGCACGACCCCTCAGCTCCCGCCGGAGTACCAGCGCATATCACCCTGCTATATCCGTTTAAGCATCCCGACGAAGTTGATCACGCGGTGCTTGAGAACCTTAACCAGTGTTTCCACCGATGTGCGCCGTTCCGGTTCTCTCTCAAACCGATCCGGCGATTCCCTGACGCCGTTTTGTATCTTGCCCCAGAGCCCGATGAACCATTCCGCGAACTAACTTTGGCGATTTGGGATCGGTACCCGGAGACGCCACCCTACGGCGGCAAATGGCCCAACATAGTCCCGCATCTATCCGTGGCTTCGGTCAGGAACAAGCAGCGGCTCGACAGCATAGCAGATGACTTCGCGCAAGCGTCGCGCGGAAGATTGCCTATCCAGGCGACCGCCGCAGAAGTCGCGCTGATGGAAAAGAGGTCAGGTCGTTGGCTTATCCGCGCGAAGTTCGGCCTCCGAGGTGTGCCATAACGGCATCATTCCGAAAGGTGAAAAGCCCGCTGACCTGCCGGTGCCGCAATCCACGCGCATCGAGGTGGTGCTCAACCTCAAGACCGCAAAGGCGTTCGGCCTTGCTGTCTCGCCGTCGATCTTGCTACGCGCCGATGAGCTGATCGAATAGCAGATCGCGGGGTTCCGATTTGGGTCTTTTTCCCCGGTGGCACCGTGTCGACGTGGGTGGGGCAGGCGGCCTTCGGCCAGATTCGGACTGAAGGCCCTTACGCCCGGTTCCTTGCGTGTTGTACTTTTTGCACTACTGTTGCTCGGAGGCACGCGTGATGAAAAATGTGACATCAAAGCCGGTGCGCGCAGAGTGGGGTCGATCTGACCCGCCGCAGTTTGATGCGGCGGGGAATAAGTTTTACCGCTGCTGGTGCGTTTCCGCGGGCTGCGGACGCAGCATCGGAAGCGATCAGCCCGGTGATGAACCGGCTAAGCGCCTTAAAGGATAGATTTGGGCTTAGTGTTGAAATGCCTCTAATAACAAACAAAGGAAAGATACCGTCACCGGAGGAAATGGATGGCTAGGCAGAAACCAGCTAACGCAAACAAGCAATAGGGAGGTAAGTAGCCATGCCGTCCAAGAGGCAGATGTATGAGTACATCATACAATATGCTAGAGGCCATGGACTAGATACCTCCGGGATACCCAAACCAGACACGCGCAAGGATGATGTAGCCAGGAACACGCCTTACGATCTTTACGCTACGTACGTTGTGGACGACAACGGCAATAGACAATTGATTAGACATTCTGTAATTAAGGACATGTATGAGCGGTTGCCGAAGATCCATATAGAGCTAGAGGTCCTGCTTTACAAAATAGAAGCTGTCTTTCAGTCGGATGAATGGCAGCATGTTGATAAGGAAGATCGGATACGTCTAGTCGATCGATTGAACCGCATCCTAGATGTTGCACAGGCTAACTCCTAAACACAAACCCCCGTACAAACAATCCCGGGGGCTTTGCCGCGTTTAGACGACTGGAGAGTTATAAATTCGAAGACAAGTTATAAATTCGAAGACAAGGGAGTAAGTAGCAGATGGCTAGCTGGAAAAGACTAACGCTAGTAAGGACAGATCATGTTGAAGTAGATGTAAACATCGATCGCGTAATCTATATGGTTCGTGAAAAGGTTAGTTAAAAAGATAGAACACGTTTATATTTTGTTGGTGGTCCCAATACAAAGAACGAAATACGATCTATAGATGTCGAAGAACCACCAGACGAAATACATATGAGGGGAACGGTTCGATCGCTCTGAACAAAGGGAGGTAAGCAGCCCTGACTAAGGTGTCTATGGCCCTGGTACCTTTGCTCTTGTTCTCGTCTCGAGCCAAGGCACGGGATTGTCAACAAGGATATAGAACCCGATGAGCGAACAAGAGGTTGTTGCGAAGGCCCCTGATTTGGTGGCTCCGGTGCTTGGCGCCGAGAAGTGCACCAAGCTCATCGAGAAAATATTCGTGCTCGGTCGCGTGCAGGACGTCCGAGAACTTCGGCCCTTGCTTCAGCCCTAGATGAGCAGGCACCAAACGCATCCGCGCGGGTCGAATGATAGCTACGTAGAAATCGGCGATTGCGGTATTCTCGTGAAGTCCCAATTGGAAAATCGTACAAGTTCACACGCAACCTCACGGCGGTGTAGCCCGAACGCAGCAACTGCTCTATCTCTGAGTAAGGTCCCTGTTCGGCACGCCATCAGGATCAGCATTGGTCGAGCAATAGCTTACTATTCCACAGGTGGAGGACAATGCCATGATGAATCGGCGCCAAATTCTCTTCGCGGCCGCAGCAGGCGCTGCGATGATGACCCGCATTCCAAATGCACAGGCTGCGACCTACGATCTACTCATCAAGGGAGGGCGCGTCATTGATCCGTCAGTCGGGCTCGACGCCGTCCGCGATGTGGCGATTGCCGGCGGCCGGATCGTGTCAGTCGAAGCGGATATCACGGGAGATGCTGCCGACACGCTCGATGCGCGTGGGAAGATAGTCGCGCCTGGACTGATCGATATCCACACTCACGCCGGCCGCGGCAAGGATTCGCCGGCCTTGGCGCTGCAAGACGGTGTGACGGGCTTTGTCGATGCCGGATCGGGTGGACCCGACAACATCGACGAAATCGCTGCCGTGCTCCGCGGAGGCCCGCAAATCGGCCGGGCTCTGGTCAATGTTGCGACGCGCACGGGCTTCACAGGCGGCGAGCTGATGGATATCAACAGGGCCAACGTATCCCTCGTGCGCGGAGCCATTGCCCGCCATCGAGATATCGTTGTCGGCGTGAAGGCACGGCTGTCGCGGGACGTTGCCGGCACGAATGATCTTGAGGGACTGCGTCGTGCACAGGAGGCCGCCACGTCGTTCAATCTGCCGGTCATGATCCACATCGGCCAGTCTGTTTCGCCGATGCGCGCCATTCTCCCGCTGCTCAAGCGGGGCGACATCGTCACGCACATGTACGCACC
>Ga0126369_10000432_pt1 | contig 27449 bp, 19 predicted proteins | sample PanSoiMetaPlot_1_FD_109646 | JGI IMG/M metagenome (GOLD analysis project Ga0126369, IMG submission 109646) | Tropical forest soil microbial communities from Panama - MetaG Plot_1 | ecosystem: Environmental > Terrestrial > Soil > Tropical forest > Bulk soil | place: Panama | collected 2016-02-17
GCATTCACGGCGTACAACTGGCTGCTGGAACATTTTTCGCCGACTCTGGTGGCAACGCACACGTATGTGAACCCGGTAGTGGCGGTGACGCTGGGCTGGCTGTTTGGCGGAGAAGCGCTGACCATGCGAGTAGGAGTGGCCGCCGCAATGGTGGTCTGCGCCGTGGTGCTGGTGGACCGAGCAACCAACAGGCTGCACGGCCGGTAGGGCAGGTGTCCCGCAAACAATAGAAATCAATCGAGTTTTACTTGCTCTGAATCTACTAATGTGATCCACTCTCCGTTAAGCAACCATCATGATCGGTCAGCGAATTGGCCACTACCTCATTGAAGAGAAGCTCGGCGAAGGTGGAATGGGGGTGGTATATCGTGCGCGTGACGAGAAGTTGCGCCGCGATATTGCGCTGAAATTTCTGGGAATTTTGCCATCGGGCAGTGCGGTAACCCACGAGAAAGTCCTGGAGGAAGCGCGGGCCATTTCCGCGCTGAACCACCCCAACATCTGCACGGTGTATGAAGTTGGCGAGGCTGACACTAAGCCATACATTGCGATGGAGTTTGTGGAGGGGCGGCCGCTTAGCGGGGAAATACTCTCCACCGGGATGTCTCTGGACCAGGTGGAGCGGTACGGCATGCAGTTGGCCGACGCGCTATCGCATGCCCATAGCCGGGGCGTGATCCATCGTGATTTGAAAGCCGCGAATGTGATTGTGACGCCGTCAGGGCGTCTGAAGGTGCTAGATTTTGGCATTTCCCGGCGAATCGCACCCGGGGGCGGCGATGAAACCACACGATTCGATAAATCGTGGGACTCGCAACACACCTTCACGGGAACACTGCCGTACATCGCGCCAGAAGTTCTAAAGGGAGTAGAGGCAGATGAACGCAGCGACATCTGGTCGCTGGGCGTGCTCCTATATGAGATGGCGACGGGACGCCGGCCGTTCCGGGGAAATACGGCGTATGAGTTGAGCGCGGCGATTCTGAGGGAACGCGCGCCGGCAATCACGCCGCCGTTGCCCCCGGCGCTGCAAGGGGTGATCGACAAATGCCTGGACAAAGATCCGGGACAGCGCTACCAAAGCGCGGGCGAAGTGCACGCGGCGCTGGAGACGGCGAGCACCGTCTCTCGTACGAACCAGTTCTTGACAGGAGGCGTGACGCCCGCCGGTCCGGCGCGCATCTGGACCTGGCAGAACATTCTGCTAGTGGTTGCGGTGGCGCTGCTAGCGCTGGGTGCCGGGTATTGGCTGAAAACCAAGAAGACAGTGAAGCCGCCGGTGGCGGTGCCGGGCGCCATCCAATCGATTGCGGTGCTGCCGCTTGAGAACCTGTCGGGCGATCCCTTGGAGGAATATTTTGCGGACGGAATGACGGACGCGCTGATCACGGAGTTATCGCAGATCAAGAAATTGAGGGTAATCTCTCGCACCACCGTGATGCAGTACAAGCACGCGAAAAAGCCACTGCAGCAGATTGCGCAGGAGCTCCACGTGGATGCCGTGGTGGAGGGCTCCGTAGTGCAGGACAAAGGGCGTGTGCGCATCTCGGCGAAGCTGTTCCAGACCAACATTGAAGGCGCGCTGTGGGCCGACAAGTTCGATCGCGATTACACTCAGGTGCTGGCGTTGCAGAGCGACGTGGCCACGGCCATTGCCAGGGAAATCCAAGTGCAACTTTCGGGAACGGAACAATACGAACTGGCCCGAAGCCGTTCCGTGGTGCCGGAGGCTTATGAAGTTTACCTGCGAGGAAAATACGAAGCAGAAAAGCGCACGCCGGAAGGATTTCTGGCTGCGGCGGAGTTTTATCAAAAAGCGACGCAGAAAGACGATTCCTTTGCGCTGGCGTGGGCGGGATTGGCAAATGCCTACATGAACATCAGCAATTACCAGTTGCAGCCCGCCGGCGTGATGATGCCAAAGGCTAAGCAAGCCGCGCAGAAGGCACTCGAGTTGGACGACCGGCTGGGAGAGGCATACACGTCGATGGCGGCCATCCGTTTTTATCACCTGGAAGATGGCGATATTGAGGGCGAGTTTCAAAAGGCCATTTCGCTGAATCCGGGCTACTCCACCGCGCTGCACTGGTACGCGTTGTTCATGGCCGCGAAGGGGCGCCGGGAAGAGTCCATCCGGGAAATAAAGTTGGCGCGCGAAATTGACCCCCGATCGCTGATCATCAATGCAAATATTGGCTGGTGCCACTACCTTGCAGGAGACTACGACCATGCCATCGAGGCGGAGAAGGTGACTTTGCAGATGGATCCGAGCTTTGCCATTGCCCACGGTTATTTGGGGCAATCGTATCTGGAGAAGAAGCAGTACGAAAACGCCGTGAATGAATTTCGCACGTTCGTTTCCCTGGCACCAGGGGATGCCTCGCGCGAGGCCGAGCTGGGTTACGCCTATGCGATTTCCGGGAAGAAGGATGAAGCCGAGCAGATCTTGCGCGACTTCGAGAATGCTATCGGGAAGAAGTACATCTCCAACTACGACTGGGCCATTCTGTACGCGGGATTTCGCGACAAAGAAAAGACCATGGGCGCACTGGAAAGAGCGTACCAGGAGAGGAACGGGAGGATGCCGAATCTGGCCGTGCATCCGCAGTTCGCGTTTCTGAGGGAAGATCCAAGATTTCGCAAGCTGCTGTTGGAGATGGGATTGTTGAATGTTTTGCAGCATGAGGCTGTAGTTGCGCGTTCCCCGAAGAACTAGATTCGAGCAGGTAAATAAGCATCAGGAAGCTTGACGGCCCTCTCCCCGCTTGGTTAGACTCCGCGAGCACATACAGTCGAGGTCTCGAATGTTCGGAGTGAAATCGTCAAGGCAGCGTTGGGGAGGATGACATGGCGAAGAAGCAACTCTCGCTGAAACCGGTGGAAGCGGCCTTAAAGAGCATCGTAAAGCAGCTCGAAAAGGACATCACGAGCGCATCCGACAAGAAGAAGCCTTTGATTGTCGATGAAATCTGCAAGATCAAAGCCCTGATCGCTCAGGTGCCACCTTCTTGCAGGAAATACAACGTGGGATAAGGCTCTGGATTCCGCGCAGGCGGGGCCCAGATTGGAAATGACGAAGCGGCGGCGAAGGCAAGCGCGCGAGAAGCAAGCTGGAGGCTCGCCGCGTTATCGCCGTTCTCCTTTTGTGATCAGTTACTGGCTCGGGCCAGTTCTTATTTTTGAAAACTACCTTACACATCAGAGAGTGGCTGGCGACTCATTTTTCTGCGATCTTCTAGCGCTGTGTGACGAGCCTCGCGGCTTTGCGGAAATCTGCTTGAGGTTCCCCCGAGAGAACCCAAGCGCAATCCTGGATGGCATCCGGCGACTGCAAGTACTCGCTGTTGCAGGCTTACGCAGGCAAACGCCGAGACACAAGCGATGCAATGCACGGCTGGGAGAAGTGGAGTCCCAGCGCCAGCCACTTTCACTTCGGGACAAAAGATGTGAAGTACGAACGAAACGACGCGGAGGATTTTTCCAGTCTTCGTGAACTGGTAAAACGGAAGCCGCTTCCACCGCGGCGCAAGCCATATTCTGGCGTAAAGCGCGTGAAGCTTTCGATACCGGATAGGACTGACGAATTTAACCGCGTCTTGCGGGAGCGCCGGACGTGGCGCGAGTTCTCGAGAAAACCGCTGGACCTCCGCCAATTGGAGACGTTGCTCTGGCTCGCGTTCGGCGTACAGGGGTGGGCGAGAATCCCAGGCGTGGGCCAGTTGCCGTTGAAGACGTCACCATCTGGCGGAGCTTTGCATCCACTCGAGGCCTATGCGTTGATTCGTAACGTCAGCGGAATCGCGCCGGGAATCTACCACTATGACGACGAAGGACACCGCCTGGAGTTGTTGCGAGCTGGCTGCAGTAGGGCGGAAATCCAAAGGCTCCTGGCGGACCAGGACTGGTTTTGCGATTCCGCCTTTGTTGTTTTTCTAACGGCCGCATTCCAGCGGTGTCAATGGAAGTATGAGCATCCGCGCGCGTATCGCGTGGTGCTGGCCGAAGCGGGGCACGTCTGCCAGACGTTTTGCCTGACGGCAACGTGGTTGGGGCTGGCGCCGTTTTGCACCATGGCTCTTGCGGACACGAAGATAGAGCAGGCGCTGGGAGTGGATGGAGTTACCGAGTCCGTGGTGTATGCGATGGGCGCGGGGCTGCGGCCGAATCGCGCGGCTACGGGGGCTCGCTTACGCCAAACAACCGGTGGGTTGTAGCGGAGTGGAGTTGAGGTCTTTCGGGGTGCAAGCAACACGCGCCTCAAGATGACAATCGGTCGCACAGGCTTGATGGTAAAAGTCAATTTGCGAATGGCCAAAAAATCTCGCCAAGCCGTCGTTACTTCGCGGTGATGGGAACCGAGGCGCGCGTGGTATCCCAATCCATGTTCATGTTTGCGCCAGCGCCGGTCTTGTCGAAGGAAATGGTGAAATTCTCCGCCGGGGAAGGAAGAGTGGAGATTTTCATGTCCACCCGCGCGAGATCCTTATCGGGACCGGGGTAGTCGGTGCCCCACTCGCCGGTGGCTTTGCTGATGACCAGCGTCCACTTGTCCTTGTCGGGAATGGTGAAGATCGTGTAACTGCCGGCGGGCACTGGTTTACCGCCAACAACGATGTCGCCGGAGGTCACAAAGCTGGTAGCCTCGTTTGCGCCGGCACGCCATACTTTGCCATAGGGAACGAGCTCACCATAAATCTTGCGGCCCTTGGCACGCGGGCTGGAATAATCCACGGTAACGGACTTTCCGCCTCCAAGGTCAACACTGGCTTTGGCTGGTGGGCTGGGGCGCTTCGATTTGTCCTGCTGGGCCTGGGTGCCCGCGGCAAACAGGGCAAGGCCAAGAAACAGCGCGACGAACGTTACAGAAACCTTGCGCATCAGTATTCTCCTGAGTTTCGATTACAGTCAATGATCTTCCGGGAAGCTGCCAAACAGCGGAAAGCTTACCGTAGGCATTGAACCGGATTTGCGGACAGGATGCAAGTACAGAGACGAGATCCAAACGACTGCGCGTTGAAGCTCGGCGGGGCGCGTGGGATCGCACCAACGTAAGTGAGTTCTGCCCGACTACACTTCGTCGCCCCAAGGGAGTGGCAGAGCGATTTGGAATCAAAGGGCACTACCGCGAGGCTTGTTCTGTACCTGCTGCATGAACTCATTTCATGCATTAAGCACTGCGGAAATGCTAATCCCATCATGCGGCAGAATGGGGACGGGACTCGTTATATTACGAGCGCTTTACAGTCAGAATGGTACTGTGCTACCTTTGAAAGGTCGAAGAAAAGAGGAAATTTTAAGGGACGACGGTGAGGGGCACTTGAGCGACGGCAAAGTAATGTTGATTGAGCAATTCCGGACACATGTAAAAGATACGGGATCGCCAGAAGTGCAGATAGCACTGCTGAGCGAGCGCATCAACTATTTGACGACGCACCTGAAGTCGCACGTGAAAGACCATGCATCACGCCGCGGGCTGATCATGATGGTGAACAAGCGGCGGCGCCTGCTGGACTATCTCAACCGGCGAGACCCGGATCGGTATCACCAGATTGTGGAACGCCTTAGCCTGCGCAAGTAAGCAGTTATCCTGCCTAAAACGGCAATACTTGCAAATTCACGAACGAACATATTCCGGTAGGGGTCTGTCCGCCAACCACGGGGTTGGACGTGAACGCGTTGTGGGTGTGCAAACACGGGCCACGGCATTTCTGTTGGTGTAGCGAGTTTCGGAAGAACCCTTCCGTGACAACAACTCTTCTCTTTTCTTCCATTTAGCCGCAAGGAGGGCCCTGCGGACGCGCTCCTCTCAGGGAGACAAAAGGAAGAAACATATGCCAGAAAACAATCACATACCTGCTCCACATCAGGTCTCGCTCGAAGTCGGTGGCCGCAGCCTAATTTTGGAAACTGGAAAGATCGCCAAACAGGCTAATGGTGCCATTACGGCGCGCTATGGGGACACCGTCGTCCTGGTAACAGCCTGCATGGCCTTCAAAGCCAACGACCGAGACTTTCTGCCGCTTACCGTGGACTACCGCGAGAATACCTACTCCGCGGGCAAAATTCCCGGCGGATTCTTTAAGAGAGAGGGACGTCCGACAGAAAAGGAAATTCTGGTATCCCGCTTGATTGACCGTCCGATGCGCCCGCTGTTCCCGGATTCCTGGAGGAATGAAACCCAAATTATTGCCATGGTGCTGTCCGCAGACAGTTCCAACGACCCGGACGTTATCGCGGTGACCGCGGCCTCGGCGGCGGCCTATTGCTCCGACCTGCCGTTTACCGACCCGATCGCGGCTGTGCGCATAGGCTTGCTCGACGGAAAGCTGGTGGCCAATCCGACCGTGGCAGAGCAGAAGGTCAGCAAGCTGAACATCGTCGTGGCGGGCACCGAAAAGGGCATCGTGATGGTGGAATCGGGCGCCTTTGAAGTTTCGGAAGAGAAAGTGGTCGAGGCGCTGGAATTCGGGCACGACCAGGTGAAGAGAATTGTTGGCGCGATCAAGGAGCTGCACAACCAGTTGAAGCCGAAGAAGGTGGTTGTCGAGCCGTTACCGTTCGACCAGAGCATTTATGACAGCATGAAGAAGACCTATGGCGCCAGGTTGCTGGAGGCGCTGAACACCCAGAAGCACCCGAAGAAGGAAAGCTATCACCTGGTGGACGACCTCCTGGAAGAAATCGTGAAGCCAATTCCGGAAGACGACGAAGAGAAGCTGGCGTTGACCAAGCGCGCTTTCGAACGACTGCGCGAAGATTTTTTCCGCTCCGAAGTGCTGAAGGCCAAGCGGCGTCCCGATGGCCGCGCATTTGACCAGATTCGGCAGATTACGTGCGAAGCGGGCTTGCTGCCGCGCGTGCATGGCTCCGCGTTGTTTACCCGCGGGGAAACCCAGGCGCTGGCAACTCTGACGCTGGGAACCAAGGAAGACATGCAGCGGCTGGACCTGCTGTTTGAGCAGGACACCTTTAAGCGTTTCATGCTGCACTACAATTTCCCGCCATTTAGCGTAGGCGAAGTGAAAATGCTGCGTGGAGCAGGACGCCGCGAAATTGGACATGGAGCCCTGGCGGAACGCGCTCTGGCCAACCTGTTGCCGGCCGAGGTGGAGTTCCCGTATGCCATGCGTGTGGTCAGCGACATTCTGGAGTCGAATGGTTCATCGTCGATGGCGACGGTGTGCGGCGGCTCGCTGGCGCTGATGGATGCTGGTGTACCGATGAAGGCTCCGTGCGCGGGAATCGCCATGGGCCTAGTGGTTGGAGACGACGGCACGTACTCGATTCTGACGGACATTGCCGGCGCCGAAGATCACTACGGCGACATGGACTTCAAGGTGGCCGGCACGCGGGAGGGCATCACCGCGCTGCAGATGGATATCAAGGTGACCAGCATCAGCATTCCGATGATGCGCGAAGCCCTGGCGCAAGCAAAGAAAGCACGCTTGCAGATCCTCGACATTATGGAGGGGACGCTGAGCGCGCACCGCGAGAACATCTCGTTGTACGCTCCGCGCCTCTACAAGCTGAGCATCCCGACTGACAAGATCCGCGACCTGATCGGCCCGGGCGGCAAGAAGATCAAGTCGATTATTGAGCAGACCGGCGTGAAGATCGATGTCCTCGAGGACGGCACCGTGCACATCTTCTCCACCAGCGGGGCTGGCGGCGACCAGGCTTTGCAAATGGTGCGCGATGTTACCGCGAGCGCGGAGATTGGCAAAACCTATCTCGGCAAAGTTGTGCGGCTGGCGGAATTCGGCGCTTTCGTGGAGCTTTTTCCGGGCACCGACGGCTTGCTGCACATCAGCGAGATTTCCGAGCACCGCATTCGCGACGTTCGCGATGAACTGAAACTGGGCGACCAGGTTCTGGTGAAGGTGTTGGCGATTGAGGGCAACAAGATCCGGCTTTCGCGCAAGGCGCTCATCAAGGAAGCACGGGAGAAGCAGGCGAAAAAGCAGGAGACGCCTTCCGGCGGAACTCCGGCGCCCGCGGCCACCGAAGGCGACTGACCGCTCAACGGACTTCAGTGGGCTGGCATAAAAGCAAGCGCTACAGGGAAAAATTGAGAGAAGGTGCCCGCCTCTGAACGCGGCCGCTACACAATCGAGCGAAAAAAGCCCCCCGAATTTAGGGGCTTTTTTCTATCCCTTGGCTAATTTCGAAGGGCAAGCTAGGTGGCACGGACTGACGTGGGGAATTGCTGCTTTCGTCGTTCGGCTTCTTTAGGATAGTCGCCGAGCCACACATACTCAGATTTGGTCTTCTGTAAGGAAAATTTGCGGTAATACACTTCGGAAATTCCTATGGCGAAATTCTTTTGCTTCAGCGCCTCGCGCATGTCCGTTGCGGCCCGTTGTGTTTTGGCAATGTAGGCATCTAAACTGTTGTCTTTCAGGTAGGAGATGCCGAGATCTGTGCACATCTGGTCGCGCATCTGAAGAAACGCCTGCAGCAGTTCGTAGGTAGTGCTGCCTGGCATGCAAACGCCTAGCGCCCTTTTTCGCCGTAGCAGCGAACTGGCCGCTTGTGGTTTGCGGTCAGAGAACGCTAGTGTCCAGTCATTTTGCAGGCAGCTTTGGATCGAGCATTTCACGGGCACGGGCGCCTTACCCTGCGGGAAAGGCTGGCTGACCTCGGCAAAGCAGTGATTGCGGGTGTGCGCGAATAATCGGAAAAAGGTGGGGATCTGTTTTGCTGTGTGCGAAACGAGCGAGAAATCCAGCAGACGTACGAATCCCAGGCTCTCGAACTCGCGTGTGTAGCGCTCCAGTTCCGGGGTATCCAATCGCGGGAATTGCGAGGGAGTTGTCGGCGGAAACGAGTAGGAGGTCGGCATGTCTTTAAGGGCGCGCCGCTTAACGCCGAGGAGATTCAGGAGCAAGTAGCCCCAACCGCTGAGCTTCAAGAGCGTAAAGAAGATGAAAACCACCACCCACATCCAGACCATATACGGCGCTCTTACCGGTTGGCCGGAACGCCGAATTCGCTCTTCGAAATCACCCCTCGAGACGGTTTGCATGCCTCTGAGATTCCAAAGCGCCTGAGTTGACGACTGCTGGCCGTTGCGGGAGATCTCCAGGTTCTTGACGGCGCCGGCCATGAGATCGAACCGTACTTCATCGCTTCTGGGCCTAATGAGTTTGGTAATCGTCAGATCAAAGCAGTTTTTTCCCAAGCTGATTGGCAGGGTTGCCTGCGCCGTCTGGGTTTCGTATCCCGTCAGCTGTTGGTAGTGCCAGCCCGCTGCCTGAAACGCTTTGCGCGCTGCCGGAGTGAGAAAACCCGCCGATGCACCGTGCTCTTCGTCGTCGTCGGAATTTAGCGTAGCATCATCGCTCATTTGTGCATTCAACTGCCCTGGTGCGGGAACAAATTTCTCGCCGTTCCAGCGGAATCCGGTGTGCTCGTTGGTGCCGCCACTCGTTGGTATGTACCGCACCTGGCCGTTCTGCAATGCCCATTCGCCATAGCCCGCGGTTTGCACGGGCAAGGGCAGTTGCTGCAGTTCTCCGGAGGGCAACAAACGGTAAGCGACGATCCGCGTGTCCATGAACCGGGGACCAGACCCCAGGAGATACGCCCAGTAGCTGTATCGGGCTTTTCCCAGGTTATCGAGCACGAAATTGTCCGTTTGCCCCATCGTATTTACGGTCAGAAAGAAAAACGCTTCTTTGTCGGTCCAGAAAATACTTGTCTGGACGAGGTGCTCGCTCAGCGAATAGCGCTTGGGAAGTGCGGAATACCCGGTGATGACGCTTGCGATGAGCGACAGGAAAGCAAGCCCGACGACGATTTTCTTATGGGACAAAGGCTGCACCTTATTCGGGACACCATAGCAACGGGTGTTGCTGGAAAACAACGGTACTTCGGTAACTGATCAGACAGATTGGAGCCGAAGAATAACGTTCCGTGGCGCGGGTTCGTGTGCGTCATTTTGGGGCTTGGTGCCCTCTTCCGGCACAAAAGCAAGAGACCCCCATCACGGGGGCCTCTTAAGCGATTAGTTTTTCTAGCGGAAATTCCGGTCAGGCGTGGGCGCAGTGGACCGCGTCAAGGGCTCCCCATAGGGCATCGAGCGCTTCGTTTGTGGTTGCGAGGATTTCTTCGTCGCTGCCGGAGGCGTGCTCTGCCAGCCAATTGCGCCAGGCGGCGCGGTGGGCCTGGTCGACTTCCTCATGGACGGCGAAATAGGCCAGGCTCTTGGGCGAATTAATGGAGTAATGCTTCCTCAGGCCATCAATCTTGGTGCTGGCGATTTCGGGCACTTGCGCTTCGTAGGCGTAAAGTGCCGCGACGGATTCAGCTACCGGGCGATCGCCGACAATTTCACGGAAGGTTTCGAGGACGGCTTGCGTACCGGGCAAAGCGGGGCAGCAGGTGATGTCTTCTTCATTGACGCCCAAGGCCGCGGCAAAGTCGCGCCAGAGCTTCGGGTGAGCGTTCGCGGGGTTCTCCTCTTCTGCGAGATTTTCCAAAACAATATCGCGTAGAGGTCCTTCGGTGCGCGCCGCAAGCACCCGCAGATGCTTGGGGAACGCTTCGACGTGACGGTAATACTGGGCAGCGTAGAGTTGGAGCGATTCGCGCGTGAGCTTGCCGGCCTGCCAGTCTTGGTAAAAGGGATGCTTTAAGAGATTTTTTGCCTCAATGGCGGCATCAATCTTGTCGAGCAGTTCGGTGTTCCGCATGGGTCCTCCCTCAGGTCGCAAAATCGATTGGAGGAGTGTACCAGAACTCGAGGCAGTTTGCCGTGCAGTATTAGGTGCTCGTGGCGTGGAGGCGCTCGATGTCGGCGCCTAGGGTACTGAGCTTTTCGACGATGCGCTCGTAGCCGCGGTCGATGTGGTAGACGCGGTCGATGATGGTCTCGCCCGAAGCTACCAGGCCAGCCAGGATCAGGCCGGCACTGGCGCGCAGGTCGGAGGCCTGCACGATGGTGCCAGAGAGCTGTGCCGGGCCGCGAACGACAGCGCGATGGCCGTCGATGGAAATATTCGCGCCCATGCGGATCATTTCGCTGGCGTGCAGGAAGCGATTTTCGAAAATGGTTTCCGTGATGAGCGAGGTACCTTCGGCTTGCGTTGCCAACGCCATGTATTGCGCTTGCATGTCCGTTGCGAATCCGGGATATTCCTCGGTAGTGACATCGGAAGCGACAAGTTTGGAGGCGCCGCGGACACGCAGTGTTTCGCTGTCGACGCATTCGACCGAAACGCCGGCCTGTTGAAGTTTTGCGAGGACGGTGCCCAAATGGGACGGATTGCAATTCGTAACCCGCAGGTCGCCGTTTGTGAGAGCGCCAGCGATGAGGTAGGTCCCCGCTTCGATGCGATCGGGAATGATGGAATGCTCCGTGCCGCGGAGTTCCTGAACGCCGCGAATGTGCAACGTGGATGTTTCATCGCCTTGAATGTCGGCGCCCATCTTGCGCAGCAGGTGAACCAGGTCAGTGATTTCGGGCTCGCGTGCGCAGTTTTCCAGGATGGTCTCGCCGTCGGCCAGAGTGGCAGCCATCAGGATGTTTTCCGTGCCGGTGACGGTGATTTTTTCAAAGACGAAGTGTGCGCCTTTCAAGCGACCGCCATTGGGAACTTTTGCGCCAATGTAGCCGTGTTCCGTGGTGATTGCCGCGCCCATTTTCTCCAGTGCTGCGAGATGCAGGTCGACCGGCCGCGCGCCAATGGCGCATCCTCCGGGCAACGAAACGCGGGCGATGCCCGATCGCGCGATGGCGGGGCCCAGCGTGAGGATGGACGCGCGCATGGTTTTCACCAATTCGTACGGGGCCACGGCGTCATTCAGCGTGTGCGACTCGATGGTGTAGGCGGTGGACGGGAGTTCCGCCGTGGAAACCTTGGCGGACATGAAAGCCAGCAATTTGCCCATGGTGATGATGTCGCGAACCATGGGAACATTGCGCAGGGTAACGGGTTCGCCGGTAAGCAACGCCGCTGCCATCGCGGGCAGCGCTGAATTTTTTGCACCGCTGATCGCTACCGTGCCGTGCAGGGGTCGCCCGCCTCGAATCCGAAACTTGTCCATTCGTCTATTTCCTGTTCACTCGCCCAATGCGCGGCGCAGATCGCCCTTTGCCGCGGCCAGTTGGCGTTTGGCATTCTGCGCCGTCAGTCCGCGTTTGAGCATGATCAATGCCAGGCGCAAATTGTGTTCGGTCTGACGCAACGCGTGTTCCACGGCAGACACATCTTTCCCGCTACTCTCCATCAGAATGCGCTTCACGCGATGGCGAAGCTTCTTATTTGTCAGCGCGAGATCGATCATCAGGTTGTCGTAGCCATGACCGAGCCGCACCATCACGGCGGTAGAGAGCATGTTCAGGACCATCTTTTGCGCAGTGCCGGCTTTCAACCGCGTGGAACCCGTCAATATTTCTGGCCCGACTTGTAGAGTGATGGCAATCGCCGCGCTTTTTCCGAGCAAGGAATTGCGATTCGAGGAAATTCCAATGGTCAACGCCTTGCGCTTCTTGGCGAAGGCCACGGCTGCCACAACGTATGGAGTGGAACCGCTGGCGGCGATGCCAACCACGGTGTCATCTGCTGTTGGTTTGAGGCGTTTCAGATCGCGGATGGCGTTCGGTTTGCTGTCTTCCGCGCCTTCCACAGGCTTGGTCATTGCGTTCTTGCCGCCGGCGATCAGTGCTCGCACGAGACCCGGCGAGGTTCCAAACGTGGGCGGACATTCCGAGGCATCCACGACCGCGATGCGCCCGCTGGATCCCGCACCTACATAAATCAGTCTGCCGCCCACTTGCATCCTGGCGACAATTTCGTCAACAGCCCGGGCAATCCCGGGCAACTCGTGCCCCACGGCGACCGCGACCTTGCGATCCTCGCGATTCATTAACCGCACGATTTGCAGCGCGGTCATTCGGTCGAGATTTCTTGAAGCTGGATTTCTCAGTTCTGTCAGCTGGCGTTCCATTTGGCTACGCGGTTCATTCGAAGATGCCATTGTTTAATTATAGCCGGGGATGGAGCACCCGTAATGATGTGCCACGCGAACCATGCACCCGCTGAAAGCGAGAGCGTTAACGCGTCGAGGCTGGTACTTTGCTGCCGAGGCGTGGCCTGTCCGGGATGGCGACTTGACGCGAACGACATCAAGCCGGCGTCACGCACATGCAGGCTGGCCGGAATGCATCTATGATGGGGAGTACGGCTCTGGGAAATTTAGCAGCGAGGATTCTGACAAGCGATTTATGGACATTCTTCGAAAACTGTTTGAGCAACATTTTCGCGTGCCGCCCGCGCTCGTGCAGCCTCTGCAAGGAGAATTGGGGGGCTCAGGCCGCAAGATCATCCGCCTTGCCAGCGACACTCAGAGCGCCGTCGGCATTCTCTATGGAGTTCGCGAAGAAAACATCGCCTTTTTGAAATTCTCCCAGCATTTTCGCCGTCATGGTCTGCCCGTGCCGGAAATTTATGCCGAGGACCTGGACGAAGGCGCATATCTCGAAGAAGATCTGGGCGACACAACGCTGTTTGAATTCCTTTCGCGGAATCGTAGCGCTGCGAATATTGCACCCGAAGTGGTGGAGGCCTACCGTAAAACGGTGGCGGTTTTGCCGCGATTTCAGGTGCAGGCGGGGCGCGATCTGGATTATTCGGTTTGTTATCCCTGCGGCAGTTTCGACGGCCAATCCATCGCGTGGGATTTGAACTACTTCAAATATTACTTTCTGCGTTTGGCCGCGATTCCATTCAGCGAGCAAGCGCTGGAGAATGATTTCCGACGCCTCACGGAGTTTCTACTAAGTGCGCCGCGAGATTATTTCTTGTACCGCGACTTTCAATCCCGCAACGTCTTGTTGCGCAATGGCGAGCCGCACTTCGTGGATTACCAGGGCGGGCGCAAAGGCGCGTTGCAATATGACATCGCTTCGCTGCTGTTCGACGCCAAGGCTGACCTGCCGCCGGACATTCGCCAGCAACTGTTGGATGATTATCTGAACTGTCTGGGCGGTTTTCTGGACCTCGATCGAGAAGCGTTCCTGCACTATTACCACGCCTATGTCTACGTGCGAATCATGCAGGCGTTGGGCGCATACGGGTTTCGCGGTTTCTATGAACGCAAGACGCATTTCCTGCAGAGCGTGCCGTATGCGCTGAAGAATGTGCGCTGGCTATTGCACAACGTGAAGTTGCCCATCCAACTGCCAACGTTGATGGCGGCATTCACCAGCATGCTGGCTTCCGAGAAGCTGCTGGGCCTGGCTTCCGAAGCGCAGAACCTGGTGCTGCGAATTTTCAGTTTTTCGTTCCACAGCGGCGCGCCCGAGGACAATACCGGAAATGGCGGCGGTTTCGTGTTCGATGGGCGCAATTTGCCCAACCCCGGGCGTGAGGAGCGCTTCAAGCCATTGACGGGAAAAGACGCGCCGGTGATTGACTATCTGAACCAGCAGGAAGGCGTGCACCAGTTTCTCGCTTCGGTGTTTTCGCTGGTGGATGCCAGCGTGAGCAACTACCAGCAGCGGGGATTCAAGAACCTGATGGTTTCATTTGGGTGTACCGGCGGCCAGCACCGCTCTGTCTTTCTGGCGCAGCAACTGGCGAAACACATGCGCGAGCGGAGCGGGCTGGAAGTAGTCGTGCACCACCTTGAACTGGAAAAGATGGGCAAATGAAGGCCATGATCCTGGCGGCAGGATTGGGCACGCGCCTGCGTCCGCTGACCGACGATCGCCCGAAAGCGCTTGTGGAAGTGGCCGGGCGGACGCTGCTTGAAATCACGCTTAGTCGTTTAAGCGCCTTCGGCATCCGCGACGTGATTATTAACGTGCATCACTTCGCGGACAAGATCGTCGACTACCTGAAGGCCCACGGGGATTTTGGCATGCGCATCGAGATTTCTCGTGAAGACGTGCTGCTGGATACGGGCGGAGGGCTAAAGACGGCTGGCTGGTTTTTCCTTGGGGATTCCGTAGCGGCGGTCGAGCCGTTCATTCTGCACAACGTGGACGTACTTAGCACGATCGATCTTCGGCGCATGGTGAGAGTGCATCTCGAGAAAAAAGCCTTGGCGACACTGGCTGTGCAACAACGGGGCAGTTCGCGGCTACTGCTTTTTGACGAGAATCTTCGGCTTTGCGGCCGGCGCGCTGGGCGGGATCTGGAACCTGAAATTGTCTGCCCTTCCTCGAATCTGCGGCCACTGGCTTTCTGCGGCGTCCACGTGATTTCGCCGAGGTTCCTTGGAATGATACAGGAAGATGGGATTTTCTCCATTATTGATTCCTATTTGCGACTTGCCGCGCGAGGGGAAAGCATCCTCGCTTTCCCGGCGGATGAATATTACTGGCGTGATCTCGGCAAACGGGAAGATCTTGCGCACGCCAACCGGGACGTCATCGCAGGAACATCGCTGTAGCGATCACTACCAGCCGGAAATCCCAAAGCCTGGCACAAAAGCCAGCGCTACACAGAGGAAATGACGCGAAGTGCTCCACCGCAAATCGACAATTTGCAACGCCCGTAAGCGCAAAAGCGGCGGCGAGCGGCCGCGCTCCAAAGGCCGATCACTGCGTGGCGTCTGTGGCTAGTCCCAGAGCTTTCATGACCGCGTCGTGAACCGCGGGGCGGACTTCGGCGATCTTGTGGTTTTCGCGGGTGGGGTTCACGCGATTCGTCAGTAACACCACGAAGAGTTGGCGGTCCGGGTCGATCCAAATGGTTGTGCCAGTGAAGCCCGTGTGGCCATAACTATGTGAGGAGAAGTAGTGACCGCTGGAGCTGCCCTCAGTGGGTACCACCCAGCCCAAAGTGCGCGTATTCTGGGCCAGGGGTTGCGGCACAATGAATTCCGCAATCGTGGCGCGCTTCAGGATGCGGTTGTGCGCATAGACGCCACCATTCAGTAGCATCTGGCAAAAGGCAGCCAAGTCCGGGGAAGAGCTAAACACCCCGGCGTGCCCGGAAACCCCACCAATCGCATAGGCGTTCTCATCATGCACCTCACCCTGCACCAGGCGGTGGCGCATCTGGTTATCAATTTCGGTAGGCGCAATTTCTGGCCAAAGTTTTTTGGGCGGGTTGTACATGGTGTTCTTCATGCCGATGGGAGTGAAGATATATTCGTTTGCCAGCACATCGAGCGGCTTGCCGGTCAGGCGCTGAATAATTTCCGCCATCAAAATGATGCCGAGGTCGGAGTAGACCACTTTAGTGCCGGGCTCGTACTCCAGCGGCTCCGCAAAAATATCCTTCAGCGTGTCGGCCTTGCCCTTTGATGTGCGCCAATACTCCTTGAAGGGAGGCAGGCCGGACGTGTGCGTCATCAGATACCTCACGGTGACCTTGTGGCGCCAGGTGACTTGCCGGTCTGCGGGCCAATCGTGCTCCCGCGGGCTTTTCACCGTAGCTTTGTGGGGACCTTCTGTCGGCGGGCCTGCAATCCACTCCGGGAGGTAGCGCTCGATGGGAGCATCGAGATCGAGCGGTGAAGGGAAGTCACCCTCAACAAGTTTTTCGACCAGTGTGGTGGTGACGACAACTTTCGTGAGCGAAGCCAGGTCGTACATAGTGTCGATCTTGGTTGCAGAAGCGTTCGCCCCGTAACTCAGTTTCCCGAAGGAGTGGTAGGACACTTTGCCGCGATAGCCGACGGCCATGGTCGCGCCGGGAAACGCCTTGTCCGCGATGGCTCTTTCGACTTCAGCGAACGCCGGCTGCAGTTGCGCTTCGCCGCGCACGTCGGTCGGCTGCAAGGTCATGGGATTGGCAGGAACTTCCATGCCGTAACCGGCCTTCAGGTCGAGGCCAGGAATCGTGACCGGCAAATGGCCGCGAATAGGAATTTGCCCGAACAGGGCGCGTGCCACCGAGATCTGTGCGACGTCGCTGATGCCGAACGCAGCAAGCCATGTCTGCGCTTGGGGAAAACGTTCGATCAGGTAAGGGCTGCCCATACTGACCGTGATGACGGGTTTACCGGAATTGTAGATCTGATCGATGAGCGGCAATTGATCTGCCGGGACGTCGACGTCACCTTTGCGGTCGCTGACGCGCACGAACAATGCCAGGATAGCGACATCGTAAGTGTCGGCCGCGGGAAGCTTTAGCATGTCGGCTTTTACAAATTTCGTGTCGGCGCGAAGCGCGGTGAGCGAGTCAAAACGCGACTGGAGTTCGCGCTCCAGGTCCTCTCCGGGATAAGGCTCTGGGTCCGCGTAAAGAGAGACCAGCAGCGCGCGAGCCGGTTTCGTTCCGTCGAGGGGCAAGCGTTGCGGCGTATCGCGCAGCAGCGTAATGCCGCGATCGGAAATATCCTGTGATTCAGCCTGCCAGGCAACGCTGCCGAACTTTGCATTTAACGCGCTCAGATCCACCAGGCGATTGGTGTTCAAACCGAGGCGCGCCTTGGCTTCCAGAATTCGCCGCACAGAGGCGTCCAAGCGCTCCTGGGAAATTTCGCCGGATTTTGCTGCGACCAGTAGCGCTTCGTAGGCCGCGTCGGGAACCGGCGGCATCAACAGCGCATCCGCGCCCGCGAGAAACGCGCGGACAGCGGCATCCCCTGGGGCAAAGCGAACGGTGATTCCGCCCATGTCCATCGCGTCGGTGACGACAAGCCCCTTAAAGCCGAGGTGCTTCCGAAGAAGATCGGTGAGGATAGCGGAAGAAAGAGTCGCAGGAGTGTTGGGATCCGGCTCGAACGCGGGCACATTCAGGTGTCCGGTCATGATGCTGCCGACACCAGCGGTGATGGCGGCGCGGAACGGCACAAGTTCGAGATGCTCCAGGCGATCGCGATTCGCCTTGATTACAGGAAGATCGATGTGCGAATCAGCGGCAGTGTCACCATGCCCGGGAAAATGTTTTGCGGTGGCGAGGCCGCCATTTTCCTGAACTCCGCGAACAAACTCGGCAACGTATTCGGAAACCGTGGCGGGATTCTCTCCAAACGAGCGCGTGTTGATGATGGGATTCCCCGGATTGTTGTTCACGTCGGCCACCGGTGCGTAAATCCATTGGATGCCCGCAGCGCGTGCTTCCAGCGCCGTGATTTTCCCCATGGTGTAGGCGTCCTTGGGATTTCCGGCGGCAGCGAGAGCCATAGCTGTAGGGAACGATGTACCTTCATCCAGGCGCATCGCCGCGCCACGCTCGAAATCCGCTCCGAACAGCAGCGGCAGCTTCGATTTGGATTGCAGTTGATTCGTGAGCACCGCGGTGGGATAAGCCTGGCTCTTCACAATGCCGAGCGGCGAGCCATGCGTGATGGTGATGAATCCGCCGACGTGCAAGTCGTTCATGCTGTGGAGCATCTGCTCGTACGCGGGAGAATCGGTGGAGGTGAAGCTGCCGTGGTAAGTGGCGAACAACACCTGACCCACTTTTTCCTCGACGCTCATGTGGCGAAGAGTATTTTCCACCCACTGCGCTGGTTCCGGCTTCAGCTTCACCGTGGCAGACTCCTGATTCGCGCGAATGTCGTTACTCTCCGCGGAAGTTTCCGCAGATTCTGCGCTGCGGCTGTGGTTTCGAGCTTTCAGCGTTATCGAGAACATAAGCAAAATAGGCAGAACAACTCGTCCGGCGTACTGCCATCGCATGTTCAGAAGGTCCCCCGGCCGTTGCGCCCGGTGCTTTGACTGTATATAGCACGCGCACCGTGCGCCCACAATCCAAGTGCAATCGGCGAGTTCCAGAATATCATTGGGGAGTATGAAACCATCGCCAAGGTTGGCTCTGGTGTTCCGCAAGGCTGCCGTGTGCCTGATTCTGGTGCCGATGATTGCGGCGGCAGCGCCCGGTGAGGATCCCGCAGCGCAGAAGCACGGGAGGCCGCCGAAAGGCCACGTGGCGCGCGTGCAGACGGGCTTGGACGTTTTGGAAGCGCAGAGATTTGCGCCCCTTCGCGGCAAGCGTATCGGGCTGATCACGAATCACACTGGCGTCGATACCCAGGAGCGCTCGACGGTGCAAGTTCTCGCGCACGCGCCCGGAGTCCAGTTGGTGGCACTGTTCAGCCCGGAACATGGCATCGCGGGACATGCCGATGACAACGTTCCCAGTTCGAAGGACGCTTCTACAGGATTGCCGATCTACAGCCTGTATGGTGACCACAACCGGCCGACCGACGAAATGTTAAACGGCATCGAAGTGCTGGTCTTTGATGTGCAAGACGCCGGCGTGCGCTTTTACACCTACACGACTACGATGGGCTACTGCATGGAGGAGGCGGCGAAAAAGGGAATCATGTTTTACGTGCTGGACCGGCCCAATCCGATCGCGGGCGATATCGTCGAAGGGCCCATGTTGGACGCGGACAAAACGACTTTCGTAGCCTACTTTCCACTGCCGGTGCGCTATGGCCTGACCATCGGAGAACTCGCGCAGCTCCTCAATACCGAGAATCACATTAACGTAGAACTGCACGTGATTCCCATGAAGGGCTGGCACCGCAACTACTTTTTCGAGAGCACTGGGCTTCGGTGGATTCCGCCTTCACCGAATCTGCGCACGCTGAAGGGATCGATTCTTTACCCGGGGCTAGAGATTTTGCAGAACGCCGGTGTTTCCGTAGGGCGCGGCACCGAAGCGCCATTCGAAGAGTTTGGGGCTCCGTGGATTGACGGCGAAGAGGTCGCCGCGGAGTTGAATGCGAAGAATTTGCCGGGCTTGCGCTTCGCCAACCAGCGATTCATTCCGGTGAGTGGATTGTATGCAGGCAAGCGCTGCGGAGGTGTGGGCATCAAGGTGATCGATCGCGCTGCGGTGCGGTCGATGCGCATGGGGCTAGAAATTGCCGAGATTCTGCAGAAGAAATATCCTGCGAATTTCGAGACGGCAAAAACGGTGCTGCTCCTCGGCAATGACGAGACGGTCAGTCAGCTTCAAGCGGGAACACCGCCGGCGCAGATCATCGCTGGGTGGGCAAAGGATTTGGCGGCTTACGACCAGATGCGCCAGAAATATCTTCTATATAAATGACTCTTTCTGCCCCTGGCGGGCCATGCGTTCCAATCAATGAATTAGCGGCAATTTGTGGTACAGTCCGGGAATGCGCATCGTCTCTCTTCTACCATCGGCTACGGAAGTGCTGTTTGCGCTGGGGTTCGACCGAGAGATTGTCGGTGTCAGCCACGAATGCGATTTCCCCGCGCGCGCAAAGACCAAGACGGCCGTCATTCATTCTCGCTTGCCGCACGATGCCAGCCCCGCCGAGATCGACCGCCTGGTACGCGATTACGTCGCGCGCGGCGAAAGTCTTTACGCCGTGGATAGCGACGTACTCGAAGCGCTTGCGCCTGATTTGATCGTGACGCAGGATTTGTGCCACGTTTGCGCCGCCTCCCCGGACGATCTAGCCAGTACCCTTGCGCGCTTTCGCAAACGTCCCGAAGTGCTCTGTTTGAATCCGCAGGACCTCGGGGACGTGTGGCGAGATGTGCTTTGGATGGGAGAAGAGACGCTACGTTTTCCGCGTGCACAGGAACTCCTCGAGAAAGTCGGCGCGCGCCTGGGCGAAATCCAAAAAGGTCTGGATGGGCAAGCGGAACGGCCAAGGGTCGTGCTGCTGGAATGGCTTCAGCCATTTTTCGTGGGAGGCCACTGGGTGCCGGAGATGATCCAGTTTTCCGGTGGAGTGGACGTGCTGGGCAAGCCGGCTACGCCTTCGCGACGCGTCACAACAGAAGAGGTGATCGAAGCCGCGCCTGACGTTTTGCTGATCGCTCCCTGCGGCTATCGAAAGGAACAGGCCGCCGCGGAGTACTTGTCGATGAGCCTGCCGGACGAATGGCGCAACATACCGGCGGTGTGCGCCGGGCGGGTTTATGCGCTGGATGCGAACAGCTACGTTTCCCGGCCAAGCCTGAGGCTTGTGACCGGAATCGCGGCCATGGCCAAGGCGATGCATCCTGCGATGCGCTGCCGGCCGGAGGTCGCGTCGACCATGCGGCAAATCGCGGAGAGCGGGCGAAGCTTCCACACAGCCAGGGCCTAAGTTCCCACAAGAGGCCGCTTTCCATTTCCGAAAAGAGGTCACCGCGTTATTGACACCGTGAGCCCCATATATAACCGAGCCACCAGGTACCCAGATTCCACAAGATGGCAGCCATCAGCAGCGCGAATACCATGGCGAAACCCGCATCGCTTCCGACTCGCAAAATCAATTCCACGGGCAGCAAGGAAACGATAGAACGTCCTTTCCGATCGCTGGTAGGCAACCCGCATGTTCGCTGAGCGAGCCCCTTATACGTTCGAATTGTTAAGGGTCGATGAACGGATCAAAAGACGCGTCCCAATTGGAAGAACCACTTGTGATGGCCAGTATCGCCGACGCTGCCGCCAATCAGGACAGGGCCGAACGTGGTATCTGCGAGAAGTCCCAAAGCACCGTCACCCGAGAGGCGCGGCGCAGTGGGATCGTCATACATTTTGCCAATTTCACCGGCGGCGTAGATGTACACCTGTCTTCCCACGAAGGTGGGCAAGGTGAAGACCTCGTGAAGATAGCCGACGCGTCCGAGGAAATACTGGTTGCCGAAGAGCTCGTTGAGGCCGTAAGCGCTGAGGTGTCCGGGCCCACCAAGAAAAAACTGCGGTGTGCCGGTGCCGTTGGAACCAAACGTGGAGCCGCCACGGGCAATCAGAAAGACCGAGTCTTTCAGGAGGATCGGGTGGAAGAATGCGGCGTAGAGATCCAAAGAAGGGAACTTCTCTGTCGCTCCCGGGCTCGTGTCGTACCAGAAGAATTTCGATTGCAGGTAGTATCCGTTCGTAGGGATTACCGGCTCGTTGGTGTGGTCACGAACATAACTCATCTGCGCAGCGCCAACGCGCCCGCTATAAGAAGAGAATTCCGGCTGGCCCAAGCGCAGGGTTGCCTGCTCGAAGCCGATTCCATAGCCGACATAGAGCTGATTGAAGCGGTTAAAGGTGTAGCCGACATTGACGCCGCCCAGAACGCGATCGATGCGATAGTCGGCGCGAGGGTTGTTTTTGTCATAGATGTTGAATGTGGTCTGGCTTCCGCCGCCGAACGGCTCAAAGAACCAGTGGCTTTGCGTGTAGAACGGTTTGTATAACTGAGCCTGCAGGCCATAGGTTTCGCCAAACTGAAAATCGCTGCGCAGTTCGGACCGCTCTCCCCACACGTCCATGGCGGTGATTCTGCCGCCTAGTGTGAAGGTTACGTTCTCTGGTTCCGAGCCGTCGATAAAAAACGATGGCTGCAGCAGCGGAGGAGCATAAGATTTCTCGCGAATCTGGACGAGCAGTCCATCGCGGCCATTCTCATGAATCATGCCGTAAGTGACGCTGTCCCACCGGCCAATCCCAGCGAGTCGCGTAAGATGGCGGTCGATGTCGTCAGGGTTGATGGGCTTGCCGATCAGGGGGCGCAGAAATTTCTCGAGGTCGCGGGCCGATTCGAGATTCACTCCATCGACCTTTACGAACTGAGGGACGCCGACGTTGGTCCGCTTGCGGGATTGCTTCCAGTCCAGATATGCGGCCCAGGCTGCATCGTCGAGTGAGTACGCTCGCAGAATCCGCGCTTTTTCGGCGGCAGCGTCGTAGCCTTTCTGAAGCAGTTCCTTCGCCTTCGCGTAATCCATGCTGCTGAAGTCTTCCACCTTAGCCGTGACGATCACGTCGGCCCCGGCCATGCCGTGAAGTTCGGTCTCGGCAATTATGAGTTCCACGGAGCGGCCCAGCACTTCAAACGCGGATTGAATGTCTTTTGCGGAAGTTTTGGAAATCTGCAGATGGATTGCGATCACCACGTCCGCGCCCATGTTGCGCACCACGTCGGTAGGCAAATTGTCCACCAGTCCGCCATCGACGAAAACCTTGTCTCCTTGCCGCACGGGATCGAACACACCCGGAATGGACATAGTGGCGCGCATTGCCTCTGAAAGAGAGCCACGGTCAAAAACGTAGGGCTTGCCGGAAATCAGTTCCGTAGAAACGCAACGGAAAGGAATGGGGAGGTCGTTGAAGGATGGAAGCGTGGAATAGTTCAGTGTTTCCCTATTAATTAGCAAGCTGATGTGCTCGCCGGTGCTCAGTCCGGGAGGCAATCGGGGGCCATTTTTCAGGCCGATTTTAATATCATTCGGAACGTCGCGCGCGTCTTCCTTGCGGCGAAATGAAAGATCCTGGTAGGAAATGTCTCCGCCCAGCAACTGTGGCCAGTTTGCGTGGTCCACAATTTGCTTCAGCTCATCCGCGCTCTTTCCGGTGGCGTAGAGTCCACCCACCAGTCCGCCCATGCTGGTGCCAGCAACGTAGTCAACGGGGATGTGATGTTCCTCAAACCATTTCAAGACGCCGAGATGCGCGATGCCCAATGCGCCGCCACCTTCCAGGGCCAGTCCAATCTTCAGGCGAGTGTTCGCTGCTGGTTTTGTTTCCGACTGCGCTGGCGCAAGTTCGACGAGCTTTTCTTGCGCGTGGCCTGAATTGTACAGCGGGAGCATTACCGCCAAAGACAAAATGAAGGAGCATAGCCGCATATAGCTTTTCCCCTTGGAAATAGTGGCGGGCGGTAAACAAAAATACGAATAGTTTCCCGCACCTGCGGTCGACGAGCAAGCTGCTAATCGCAGCACGCGACTTTACGCCGGATAAAAATCTCGCTCGGAGTGCGTATCAAGCTTCAGGAAAACTCGCTAAAGGTTGGCTTCTTCTTCGGGATGCCGCTGTCGGTGGGCGAGCGCAACGCCAAACAGCACGAGTGCTCCACCCACAATTTGCGGCAGCGAGAGCCGTTCACCGAGCAGCACTGCCGCCATCGCCGCGGTCAGCGGTCCCTGCGTAAGCAAACTGATGGCGGTGATGGTTGCGGGCAAATGTCCCAAGGCGTAAGTCAGGGCCAGGTAGCCGCCGAGTTGAGAAACCAGCCCCAAGCCGAGCAAGGCCCACCAGGTGCGACGGTGCGGCACGCGCAAAGAAACGCCCATCGCGAAATTCAGGAGTAGCAGTACGAGCGTGGTCGCGATCATCGACAAGCGAAGAAATGTTAGCGTGCTCGTCGTGGTGCGCACTTTTTCCGTGGCCAAAAGATACACGGCGAAGCATGCCGCGGCTCCTAGCGCCATCACGTCGCCAACGCCGAACGGCGCATGTCGTGCCAGATCGGCCCACAGAATTACCACGGACCCGCAAATGGCCAGGATCAGACCCAGCCAGAACGCGGGTTGCGGCCTGCGGCGGAACACTATCCACGTCAGCAGGCCCACGACGATGGGCGTGTTATTCCCAAGCAAGGTTGCGTTAGCGGCAGAGGTGCGCAAGATTGCGGTATTGTATAAAGCCAGATCGAGCGCGAAGAACAAGCCTCCTAAGCCAATAATCAGCCAGGTGTGGCCCGTGACGCGTTCACGCTCGCGATCGGTCGCAAACGTTGGGAGCAAAACCATGGCGGGAATCAACATGCGGTAGAACGCTGAAGCCGGCCCGGGAATGTCAGTCCACCGAACGAAGATCGCCGACCACGCGATACACACGATGCCGGCGACGAGCGCCAAATAGGCGGCCACGCGGCTTTCGGCAGCGGCTGGTTTGGTCACGATGGTAGCTTCAGCAGCCACGAATCATCCTCTTATCGCTCGTTGCAGTATCCCACACGACGCACGGCGGCACAGGTGCCGAATTGGCTGGTTCGCATGAGGTGCGCATGGGTCAGCGGCGCAAGCCTACTAGAATTGTGTAAAGATCGCGTTCCCGCGCTATACTACGCGCTTTGCAGGCTTCGAGGGCCACGCATGAACGACGAAAAAAAAGATCGCGAGCTGATCATGGCGCGAGAAATCACCCGACGCGATTTCCTGAATGGAGTGTCCGTGGGCGCCGGTGCCAGCGTGCTGGGTGCGGGTTTCAGCGCAGAGCGCCTACTGGCGGCGGCAATTCTCGGCGAGCCAGCTGTCGAGCAGGCGGAAGAGTATTACCCGCCCGCAAGAATGGGATTGCGTGGCGACAACGACGGCTCGTATACCTACGCCCACAAACTGCGGGATGGAGAGAGCCCCAACGCCATGGGCGAGCCCGTCGACACGGGAGAATCGTACGACCTGATCGTCGTCGGTGCAGGAATTAGCGGACTGGCCGCAGCGTATCGTTTTCGGCAAAAGTCGGGCAACAACGTCAAGATTCTGCTGCTCGACAATCACGATGACTTCGGTGGCCACGCCAGGCGCAATGAGTTCACCGTTGCCGGTCGGCTGCTGCTAAGCAACGGAGGAACACAATCCATCGAAAGCCCCGGCGAATACAGCGCGGAAGCGCAGGGCCTTCTGAAAGAGCTGGGCATCGACACGAGCGTTTTCTATAAAGCCTACGATCAGAAACTCTATTCGAAGCTCGGAACCGCCGCGTTTTTCAACAAGGAGACGTTTGGCGAAGATCGCCTGCTGGCCGGAATGAATACCACGCCATGGCCGGAGTTTCTGGCGAGAGCGCCGCTTAGTGATGCCACGCGCAAAGACATCATTCGTGTGTATACGGAGAAAGTCGATTATCTGAAGGGGCGTTCACAAAAGGAAAAAATCGCCTACCTGAGAAAAACCAGTTATTCCGATTTCTTGACGAAAGATTGCAGGATGACGCCTGAGGCGTTGCCGTTCTTCCAGACGTTTACCCACGACCTGTTCACGGTCGGAATTGAAGCAGTGCCCGCCATGGCCTGCTACGAATCCGGCGACGACTATCATTCATTTGTCTACGCAGGTTTTGATGGACTGGGCCTCCCTCCGCACGAAAAGGCGGAGCCTTACATTTTTCATTTTCCGGATGGAAATGCGTCGATCGCGCGCTTGCTGGTGCGTTCGTTGATTCCCGGCACAATTCCGGGAAGCACGATGGAAGATGTCGTCACTGCCAAAGCAGACTACGGCCGGTTGGACCGCGCAGAGAAGGCAGTACGTCTGAGGTTGAACAGCACAGTTGTAAAGGTTCAGCACTCCAGTGCAAATGCGGGCGCAAAACACGTGCAGGTTTCCTACCTTCGCGAAGGAAAGCAGTTCGTCGCGAAAGGGAATTACTGTGTTCTGGCCTGTTACAACATGATGATCCCGTATCTCTGCCCGGAATTGCCGGATCAGCAGAAAGAGGCGCTCTCGTATCTGGTAAAGGCGCCCCTGGTCTATGCGCACGTGGCAATTCGCAACTGGACGTATTTCAGTAAGCTTGGCGTTCACCAAATTGTTTCTCCCGGCTCCTATTTCACTTATACGGCACTGGATTTCCCCGTGAGCCTGGGCGCGTACAAATTTCCCAGCAAGCCGGAGGAGCCAGCCGTGCTCTTCATGCTGCGCACACCATGCCATCCCGGTTTGCCCATGCGCGATCAGAATCGCGCAGGCCGCGCGGAACTATTGCAGACTTCCTACGCCAAGTTTGAGCGCAACATCCGCGATCAACTGGAACGAATGCTCGCCAGCACGGGATTCGATGCGGCAAGTGATATTGTCGGCATTACCGTCAATCGTTGGGCACACGGCTACGCCTACACGCCCAACTCGCTCTTTGAGCCGGACTGGAAAGAGGGTGAGCAGCCGTGGATTGTTGGCCGCAAACCGTTTGGGCGCATCACCATTGCCAATTCCGATGCCGGCGTCAGCGCGTATACCGATGTCGCCATCGATCAGGCCTACCGCGCCGTCGGCGAATTATTCGCCCAGAACCAATAACTAAGTCCGAGAGAGCATTCGCGGCCGGTTGCATCATGAGAAACCACGTGCGCTGAATTTCGACGCACGAAGAATTCTTGCTGTACTCTAAATGCGTATTCCTTTCGCAAAAATTGCCACGCGAAGTCGGGAGGTTGTGTTCATGAAGCGGGCCATCATTGCCGGAGGCCTTTTGCTGCTGGCTGTCGGCCTTTCACTAGCGCGACCAAACAGCGTCAGCGATGAAGGGGGCCGCGTCCTGGCGCTCGAAACGGCTTGGAATCACGCGCTTGAGAACAAAGATGCGAAGGCCTTGGACATGCTCCTTGCCAACTCCATGGTGTCTGTGGACATCGATGGAAGCGTTTCCAACAAGAGCGATTTTCTGGCCAGCATCAAAGCGCCGGATTATCAACCAAGCCAGGCGGTCACCGAGCAAAGCAATGTGCAGGTCTATGGCAATGCGGCGATAGTGGTCGGCATTTTTCGGATCAAAGGAACCGAAAAAGGGAAGCCGTATGTGCGACGCGAGCGCTTCGTCGACACCTGGGTGAAGTTTGATGGCACGTGGCAATGTGTGGCTACGACCAGCGCGCTCATCACAGCAAAGCAGCAACCTGCGAATTGATTATGCCATTGCAGAGAATGGCTCCGGGGCCTGGACTCGAACCAGGATTCTAGGCTCCAAAGGCCCATGTGCTACCAATTGCACCACCCCGGAGTAGGAGGCAACCCTTCTAGTGTACTTGAGACCGCGCGGTGCGCCAAAGCCTGAGGTTAGCCTGCAGCGCAGTGGCGCGAA
>Ga0126369_10000434_pt1 | contig 27377 bp, 27 predicted proteins | sample PanSoiMetaPlot_1_FD_109646 | JGI IMG/M metagenome (GOLD analysis project Ga0126369, IMG submission 109646) | Tropical forest soil microbial communities from Panama - MetaG Plot_1 | ecosystem: Environmental > Terrestrial > Soil > Tropical forest > Bulk soil | place: Panama | collected 2016-02-17
GAGTTCGTGCGCCTCCAGACCGAGACCGCCGTCAGGCACGTCGCGAGCCTCTACCCGTACGACAGCTACGAGCCCGAGCAGCGGTCCCTGAGGGCGAACGCCGACGACGTCATGAAGAGCCTGCACACCGAACTGCAGGGCCAGCTCGAGAGCGCCGGCGTCGAGGTCGTGCGGACGCAGCTGCGCCGGCTCGCCTACGCCCCGGAGATCGCCGCCGACATGCTGCGTCGTCAGCAGGCGGAGGCGGTGGTGGCCGCGCGCACGAGGATCGTGGCCGGCGCCGTGAGCATGGTCGACCTCGCGCTGAACCAGCTGTCGGAGCAGCGGATCGTGGAGCTGGACGAGGAGCGGAAGGCGGCGATGGTCTCCAACCTGCTCGTGGTGCTCTGCGGCGAGCAGCGCGCGCAGCCGGTGGTCAACGCCGGAACGCTGTATCAGTAGGGCCTTGGCAGAGCGCAAGAGCTTCTTGCTGCGGATCAGCCCCGACCTCTACGGGGTCCTCGAGAAGTGGGCCGCCGACGAGCTCCGGAGCGTGAATGCGCAGATCGAGTTCCTGCTGCTGGAGGCGGTGCGGAAGGCCGCGCGGGATCAGCGCATGAAGAAGCCGGAGGTCTCATCATGATCACCACGGATCGGGAGTCGCCGCCTCGGGTGGCCTGGGCGCCAGTGCTCGGCCTGGCAGCGCTCAAGCTGGCCGCGACCATGGTCTTCGCCGCCCGGTACGGCTGGCACCGCGACGAGCTCTACAACCTGGCGAGCGCTCGCCACCTGGCGCTCGGATACGTCGACTATCCGCCGATCACCCCCGTGATCGGCCGGCTGGTCCAGCTGGTCGCTCCCGACTCGGTGGTCGCCCTCCGGTTCACCAGCGTCCTCGCAGGGGCGCTGGTCGTCGTGCTGGCCGCACTGATCGCCCGCGAGCTGGGCGGCGCCACGCGCGCACAGGTGCTGGCCGCCGCGGCGGTGGTGATCTCGCCCATATTCCTCGCCGGCGACTTCATCTTCGAACCGGTCAGCTTCGACCAGCTCGTCTGGGCGCTGCTCCTGTGGCTCGTGGCACGCGTGCTGGCGGGCCGCGACCCCAGGACCTGGCTCGTGGCCGGGCTCGTGCTCGGCATCGGGTTGGAGACCAAGTACACCGTCGCCGGGCTTGCGGTGGCGCTGGCCGTGGGCCTGCTGCTCACGCCCGCCCGCCGCCACCTCGCGACGCCGTGGCCGTGGCTGGGAGCCGCCCTGGCGGTGGTCCTGCTGGTGCCCAACCTCGTCTGGCAGGCGGGCCACGGTTGGGACAGCGTCGCGTACACCATCAGCCACCGGGGCCACACCGACGGACCGGCCGCGTACTGGCTCCAGCAGCTGCTGCTGGTCCAGCTGCTGCTCATCCCCCTCGTGGTCGGCGGGGCCGTCTGGCTCTGGCGGTCGGGGACGTTCCGGGCGCTGGCGTGGACCGCGATCCTGGTCGAGCTCGTGTTCTTCGCGATCGGGGGCAAGTCCTACTACCCGGCGCCGATCTTCACGCTGCTCTACGCGGCCGGCGCGGTCTGGTTGGAACGAACTGCCGGCTGGAACCTGCTCCGGTGGGCCTGGGCGGCGGCCACCGCCGTGCTGATCGTGGTCTCGCTGCCGCTCTGGCTGCCCGTCCTGCCGGCCGAAGTCATGGCGCGCTCCGGGCTGTGGAAGGGGCAGACGGTCTTCGCCGAGATGTACGGCTGGCCCGACCTGGCGCACCAGGTGGGGGTGGCATACGACGCGCTGCCACCCTCCGACCGGTCGGGAGCGATGGTACTGGCCGCGAACTACGGCTACGCCGGCGCGATCGACCTCTACGGCCCCGACCTCGGCCTGCCCACCGTGGTCAGCCCCCACCTGACGTACTACTACTGGGCGCCGGCGCGCATGGACCCCCAGGTCGTGATCGCGATCGGTTACGAGCGGCAGGACCTGGAGCCGCTGTTCGCGCAGGTCACCCAGGTGGGGACGGTCAGCAACTCGTACGGCGTCGAGAACCAGACGGCGGGGCGTCCGATCTTCGTCTGCCGTGCACCCCGGCGGCCGCTGTGGCAGGCCTGGCCCTCACTGAAGGCCCTGGATTGACCGCCAACTCCGGATCCCCTCCGAGTGCAGCCGGTAGTGGCCGTACGTGTCGAGTCGGAGGCGGCGGCGGAAGCGCGTGTCGCCCGCGAGCTGGTCGTCCGGCGCGTTCCTGACCAGCTCGACGAGGCGGCGGTGGCTCTCCTCCAGCAGCCGCCGGACGTCCCCGAGCGAGAGGTCTCGCCGTCGCTCGGCCGTCCGGGCGTTGAAGGCGTCGATTCCGCCGGAAGCGGCGTACCGCGGCGGCCTGCCTCCGGCGGCGATCACCGGCAGGTGCGCGATCGCCTCCTCCTCCCAGGCGCTCACGTGCGCGAGGACGTCCTTCACCGACCAGTCACCGACCACGCCCGGCACCAGGAGCAGGGCGTCGGGCAGCCCAGCGTAGGACTCGCCGAACGCCGCCCACCCGGCGTCGAGCCTGCGGAGGACCCGCTCGGCCGCTCCGCCTTCATGCGGCATCGTGAAAGACCAGGCCCAGCGTGCGGCGGATTCCCGAGCGCACCACGCTCACGCCGTGGCGAACCGGAGCGGCCGACCAGCCCCGCCGGGACTCCACCGGCCGGTCGCGCGTCGTGAACACGAGCGCGCGGCCCTGTCCCAGCGCCAGGGAGGTGCCGCGGGATTGGGCGCGTGGCCGCTGCTCGACCAGCAGGAACTCGCCGCCGGTGTGGTCGACCCCCGGCTCGTCGAGCCCGACGACGACCTGCAACGGAAATACCAGGTCGCCGTACAGGTCGCGGTGCAGCGCGTTCCAGTCGCCGGCGCGATAGCGCAGCAGGATCGGTGTTGGCCGGGTCTGGCCGGCCGCGTGGCACATCGCGAGCCACTCGTCGAGGGTCTCCGGCCAGGGCGCCGGCTGACCCAGCTTCCCGGCCCAGTCCCGAGCAAGCGGGAGGAGCCGCGGGTAGAACGCATCGCGGAGCTGCTCCACCAGGGCCGGCAGCGGATGCGCGAAGTAGCGATACTGCCCCGAGCCGAACCGGTACCGCTCCATGTCGATCGTCGACCGGAACAGCTCCGTGCGGTCGTAGAGCGCGGAGACGCTCCTGCACTCGTCGGCGCCCAGTATCCGGGGCGTCAGCGCGCATCCGCTCGCGCCGACCTCCCGGGTCAGCGCGGACCAGTCGAGGCCGCCGACGCGCATCGCCACGGCGGCCGTCGTTTCCAGTTGCATACCTACCAGAACACGCCCGCTCGTCGTGCCGTTGCACGAGCATGGCGCAGGAGCGCCCGGGGCGCTGCTGGCCGCCGCCGGGCTGGCCTATCGTTTGACGCCGTGAACGCGGCCGCCTTCCTGCGCGAGGCGGGCATGGACCCGGCCGTCGTGGAGCGGGCGGAGCGGGTCGTCGAGTCCGGATGGCGAGGCCTGGAGGGCGTGCTGGCGCTCGGCCCCGCTCCGGGGCCGCGGCCGGTCGTCGTCGCGGCGGCGAACGAGCGAGCCCTCCGCGACCTGCTGCTCCGCGGCCTGCCGCGCGACGAGCTCGTCTGCGTCCGGGTCGCGGACGACTGGCACCTCGACGCGGTGGCCGAGCTGATCGACGGCGCGGCGGGCGATGGCGGCTTCGTCGGCGTCAAGCGAGGCACCTCGCAGCCACCGACCCCGGTCGACGCGCTGCTGGGCAGGCGCGACGCCGTGGTCGAACTCCTGCGCGACCTGACGCAGGCGGCGGGGCGCGAGCGGCACGGCCGCTTCGTCGTGGAGGGCACGACGCTGGTGGGCCGGGCAATCGCCGGCGGCCTCCCGGTCGAGACGCTGGTCCACCGCGCGGAGCTGCGGCGGGACCCGGCCGGCACGGCGGTCCTGGACGCCGCCCGCGCGGCAGGCCTCGCCTGCCGGCGCGCGTCGGACGGCCTCCTCGGCACGCTGACGGCGACGCGCCCGCTGCCGGACGTCCTCGCTGCCGTGCACCTGCGCCTGCGCGACGCGTTCGAGCTCTCGGCCGCACGGGCGCGTGTGGTGCTGGTTGCCGAGAACGTCCGGAACCCCGACAACCTGGGCATGGTGCTGCGCACCGCCGATGCCGCCGGCGTCGACGCCGTCGTGGCCGCCGGCGCGCCGACCGACCCGCTGCACCGCAACTGCGTGCGCGCAGCGCGAGGCGCGGTCGGCCGCATCCCGATCTTCCGGTGCCGTGACCTGCCGGCCTGGATCGGAGCGATGCGCGATCGGGGCTTCCGGGTGCTGGGCGCGACGGCGCACGGTGACCTGGCGCTGTTCGACGCGGACCTGGCCCCGCCGGTGGCGCTGGTCGTGGGCAACGAGGAGTCAGGCATCGCCCCCGGGACGCTCGCGGCCTGCACCGCGCGGGTGGTGATACCGATGGCGCCGGGCCAGGACTCCCTGAACGTGGGCGTGGCGGCCGGCGTGGCGCTGTTCGAGCTCGTCCGCCAGGGGGAGAGGTAGGCGTCAGCCGGGCGCGCCCGGATCGTGCCGGCGCTCGAGCTCGCCGCGGAGGGCCGTGTTCCCGGTCGCCCCGATGGCCCGGGCCCAGGCGGCGCTGGCCGCCTCGGCGTCGCCGGCGCGCTCCAGCAGGTCGGCGTGGGCCGCGTGCAGCGGCCCGTAGCCGGCCAGCGCACCCGACGCGAGGACCGGCTCCAGGACGGCGAGACCTGCCCGCGGACCGTCCGCCATTCCGACCGCCACGGCGCGGTTGATCTCGACCACCGGCGAGGGCGCCCGCCGCGCCAGCTCGCGGTACAGCAGAGCGATCTGGGCCCAGTCGGTCTCCACGAAGCTGGGCGCCTGGGCGTGGAGCGCCGCGATCGCGGCCTGCAGCTGGTACGGCCCCGGCGCCCGCATTGCCATCGCCCGGTCGAGCAGCGCGACGCCCTCGGCGATCGTCTCGCGGTCCCAGCGCTCCCGGTCCTGGTCCGCGAGCGGCACCGGCCGCCCCTCGGCGTCCAGCCGTCCGGGCGCCCGGGCCTGGTGCAGCAGCATCAGGGCGAGGAGCCCCGCCGTCTCGGCGTCCTCGGGCAGCAGCTGGCACAGCAGCCGGCCGAGCCAGATCGCTTCTGAGCACAGCTCGCCGCGGACAAGCCGCTCGCCCCCGGTGGCCGCATAGCCCTCGTTGAAGACCAGGTAGACCACGCTCTGGACGCCGCTCAGGCGGGCCGCGATCGCGGGTCGGGCGGGCACCTCGAAGCGGATGCCGGCCTCCCGGATCTTGCGCTTCGCGCGCACCAGCCGCTGGGCCATGGTGGCCTCGGGCAGCAGGAACGCGCTCGCGATCTCGCGCGTGGTCAGCCCCGCGAGGTAGCGGAGGGTCAGCGCCACCCGCACCTCCAGCGCCAGCGCCGGGTGACAGCACGTGAAGATCAGCCGGAGCCGGTCGTCCTCCACGCCCAGCGTCTCCTCCCGATCGTCGAAGTCCACCTCGACGGCGCCCGTGCCACGCAGGTCGCGCACGCGCTCGGCGAAGAGCTTGTCGCGGCGCAGCTGGTCCATCGCCTTGCGCCACGCCGTCACCGTGAGCCAGGCTCCCGGCCGGTCCGGCACGCCGTCACTCGGCCACCTGGCAGCAGCGGCCGCGAACGCATCCTGGGCGGCGTCCTCAGCGAGCTGCAGGTCGCCCAGCCGGCGGGCGAGCGTCGCCACGACCTGGCTCCACTCCTCCCGGAACGCGCGCTCGACGGCCGGCGAGGTCACTCGAGCGCCGCGTGCCAGGTCGCGCCGCGGATCACCGGCCGCACCTCCACCGTGCCGAACCGGATGAGCGGCATCCGCGCCGCCCAGTCCAGGGCCGTGTCCAGGTCCGGGACGTCCACCAGGTAGAAGCCGAGCAGGTGCTCCTTGGTCTCGATGAAGGGCCCGTCGGTCAGGAGCCGTTCGCCGCCGCGGAGCCGGACGGTGGTCGCCGTCTCGGTCTCCTGGAGCTGCTCGGCGGCCACCAGGGCGCCCGAGTCCTTCATGGCGCGCGTGTACGAGGTCCAGTCCTCGAAGACCCCGTCATCGCCGCCGCCGTGGTAAGGGGCGCGCGCCTCGGGCGCCGAGTAGATCAGCAGTGCGTAGTGCATGACATCCTCCGTTGTTCGAGAGGTCCGTTCACCTCTCCGACGGATGGGATCCGTCCGAATCGACAGCGCTGTGCGGATTCCAGCGCGCCTGGTACTCATCCCACGTGGGCGGAGGCCCCGGCAGCGGAGCGGCTGTCGGCAGGTGGAGGGCGTCCAGGAGCAGCGCCAGGTAGCGCCGGCGCAGCTGCACCGTCCGTTCCGGGTCGGCGGTGCGGATGGCCGCGAGCTGCTCCAGCACGTAGCCCACGTCCTCGACCTCGACGTCCGGCCGCAGCGCGCCGGCGGCCCTCGTCCGCGCCACGAGGCGGACGTTCAGGTCCTCGGCCCGGGCCGCCTCGCGGTACAGCTCCTGGTCGGGCGTGAAGGTGCCGGCCAGGCGGAGCGTAAGGGAGTGGGTGTCCGCCTCGACCACGCGGCCCATGAACGTGGTGAACGCGGTCCAGGGGTCGCCGTCGTCGGCGACCGCGGCCTCGACCGCCGCGATGTAGCGGTGGAGGCCGTCCAGGCACAGGTGCCGGAGCAGGTCCTCCTTGCTGGCGTAGCGGCGATACAGCGCGCTGATGCCGACGCCTGCGCGCTCGGCCACCGCCGAGATGGGCGCCTCGGGGTCGGCGACGAAGACCGAGCGCGCTGCCTCGAGGATCAGCCGGTCGTTGCGCGCGGCCTGGGCGCGGCGTCCGCTCAGCGGCGTGCTCCTCTCCATGACGGAAGCATAACGCCAGAACGAAGCGTTCCGTTCTGATCTTCGAGCGCGAACGCGGGGCCCCGAACGACCGGTAGACTGAGGCATCTTGGAGGCTCGAGCCGGACGGGTCAGCAGCCCTCTCGCCGCCTGGCGGACGGTGCTCTCCACGTGCAACGCCCCGACGGGGGCACACGACTTCGTCACCCGCTGGCTGGTGCTGACGCGCGCGTGCGTGCAGCCGATGACGCTCACCTCGGCCGCGATCGCAGGACTGCTCGCGGTCAGGGCACCCGGCTTCGACCTCGCGCTGTTCCTCCTCGCGGCGGCGGGCCTCGTCGTGGCGCACGGCGCCAACAACCTGATCAACGACATCTTCGACGAGCGCCTGGGCACGGACACCGCCAGCTATCCGCGCGCGCTGTACGCGCCCCATCCGGTGGTCTCGGGGATGACGACGCGTGTCACGATGATCCGCGCCGCACTGCTGCTGAACACGCTCGACCTGGCCATCCTGGTCCTGCTGGTCGTGTTCCGGGGCTGGCCCGTGGCCGCATTCGCCCTGGCAGGGCTGGTCGTGAGCGTCGGGTATACGGCGCCCGTCCTTCGGTTCAAGAAGCGCGGCCTCGGCGAACCGGCCGTCCTGGTCGTCTGGGGCCCGCTGATGGTCGGCGGCACGTACTACGCGGCGACCGGCCACCTGACCTGGCAGGTGCTCGCGGCCAGCGTCCCCTACGCGCTGCTCAGCACCACCGTCCTGCTCGGGAAGCACCTCGACAAGATCGGGTGGGACCGGCCCCTCGGCATCGGCACCCTGCCGGTGCTGCTCGGAGAGCGCGTCGCCCGCGACCTCACGCTGGGCCTCATGGTGGCCTTCTACGTGGCCATCGTGGCGCTGGTCGTCGCCGGCGCGCTGCCCATCCCGGCGCTGCTGGCGCTCCTGGCCCTGCCGCGGCTCCGGCAGGCCTGGCCGTACCTCAGCCGGCCGCGGCCCGAGCGTCCGCCGCCGGACTTCCCGGTCTGGCCGCTGTGGTACGCCGCCGCCGCGTTCGTCCACACCCGCCGCGCCGGCGCGCTGCTGGTGGCCGGCCTGCTAGTGGGCGCCGTCCTGGGCTTCACCCACCTGGTGTGGAGCCCGCTGGCACCGCAGTGAGCCGGCGCTGGGCGCCGTTCCTGGTGGCGCTGGGCGCGAGCGCTGCGCTCGCGCTCGCCGTCGGGGTTGCGACCACCAGGCTCGTCGCCCGTGCAGAGGTGGCGCCGCACCTGCGCACCGTGCCGCCGGGTACGCTCTCGGCGGCCGGGATCAGCGTGGCCGCGGCCAGCCAGCCACCCTACTGCGACGTGGAGCGGAGCGCGGCGCAGCGCGGCTGGACGTCCGCCGGCGCGGCGGGCTGCGCGATCGGCCAGCCGGACGCCGAGGCCGCGCTGCTCCCCGTCTTCCAGGGACACGTGACGGAGGCGGTGCTGGCGCGGGTCACGGGTCCGGCGACCAGCGACATCGGCCACGACCGGCTGGTGTGGATGCTGGTCGTGCGGTCGAGCCTGCTCGTGCTGCCGACGAACGCCTGCGGGCCGCCGCGCGCGTCGGGGCCGGCCTGCGCGGCGGGTCGGATGGGGCCGGTCTCGAGCCAGGCGGTGGTGCTGGTTGACGCGACGAACGGCCAGGTGCTCACGACGGTGCCGGTGGCCGCACAGGCGCCGGCCTCGCCGTCGCCGTCCTCCTCGTCCGGCTGAATCACGCCCCGCCCCTGGGTCAAGATGGGGACATGGAACGTGTGCTTGGAGTTGGCGGATACTTCATGCGGGCCGCGGACCCGGTGGCCCTCGGCGCCTGGTATCGCGATTGCCTGGGCCTGGACGCCGATGAGAACGGCCTGTGGCGTCCGGAAGCCGGCGTGACCGTGTTCGCGACTTTCGAGTCGGAGACCGACTACTTCGGCTCCCGCGCCCAGCAGACCATGCTCAACTTTCGTGTCCGCGACCTGGATGCGATGCTCGCGCAGTTGCGCTCCAGGGGAGCGGACGTAGCCCAGGAAACACAGGAAGCGGAGGGTATCGGTCGATTCGGCTGGGTCACCGATCCCGAGGGCAATCGGGTCGAGCTGTGGCAGCCCAGCTGACAGTGCTGGCGCGGTTGCTGCGCCTGAGAGTCCCCTCACCAGGTGGATGACGACTCCTAGGCGCAGCAACGCCCGGTTCCGGACTGTCGGTGGCTCACCTGCGCGCCTCGCCAGTGCGATCGGCTGGACGGCGGCACGGCGCTACGTCCAGGCCGGCTTCACGTCCGCTGGCAGCGGCACGGCGAACGCGTTCAGGGTGAAGCTGACGAGCGTGTAGTACCCGCAGAGCGAGACCAGCTCGACCACGCCCTGGTTGCCGAGCAGCTCGACCGCACCGGCGTAGGTCCCATCGTCGACTCGTCCACCCACCACGAGCTGGCGGGCGAACTCGTACACGAGCGCCTCGTCGTGAGCCGCGAACGCAGGCGTCTCGCCGCGTCCGACGGCATCGACGATCTCGTTCGCGACGCCGTGCTCCCGCGCCATACGCGCGTGCGCCCACCACTCGAACTCGGCCTTCCAGTGCGCGGCGACCACGATGATGGCGAGTTCCAGCAGCCGGCGTTCGATCGAGGTCTCGAACCGCAGGGTGGCCCCCAGGCCGCTCAGCCTCCTGCCGACCACCGGTGCGTGGACCCAGGCGTTGAAAGGCCCGACCAGGCCGCCGTCCTCGTTGACGACGGCGCGACCGCGGCTGCTCTCCAGACCGTCCCACACGGCCTGGCCGGCTTCGTCGAGATCGTCGCGGCGGAGGGAGGGAAGGCGGCTCATGGGCTCAGGGTAGCGGTCAGGTCGCGCAGACCCGCGCGGATGTCGTCACGAAGCTCGAGGCCGAAGGATCGGCGATCAGCCCTGTGGGCGGGCGAGTCGCCCCAGCTCCTCGCGGTAGCGCGGCTCCACGCCGTCGAGGTCGACCAGCGTGGTCAGGACCCCGATCCGCTCCAGGTCCTCGTCGTCCAGCGCCACGCCCGCCAGCGACACCGCCGCGTACAGCTCGAGCGCCCGCCGGCAGCTCAGGAACGCCCGCGCGCTGTCACCTCGGGCCCGGTGGACCAGGCCCTCCTGGCCCAGGAGGGTCGCGTAGAGGCGCAGCCGGTCCAGCTGGTTGCGGCCCACGAAGTCGACGGCGCTGTCCGGCTCCATGCGCTCGACCAGCGGGCGAATCGAGCCCAGGATCCGGTCCGCGGCGTCACCGAACACCTGGAGAGCCTCGTCGTGGTGCCCCTCGCGGCCGAGGCGCAGCATCCGGCTGAGCGCCTGGGCGCACTCCTGGATGAGGCGGTCGATGTAGTCGCGCTGGATCACCGGCGCTAGGCCGGCGCCCGCCGCTGCGACCGGCGGCGCCACAGCACCCGGCCGGCGATGATCCCGCCGGCGAGCATGACAGGCACCAGGAGCGGCGCGAGCAGCGCGGTCAGCGAGAGCACGGCGGAGCTCACGTCCTCGAACAGCGAGACGACCGGACCCATGAGCACCACGTTGGCCACGGGTCTCACGACGGCGCGCGTGACGTGCACCGCGCCTGCCGTCCCCGCGCCGGCGAGCAGGCTGAGGACGACCGTCAGCCCCGGGTCCACTTCCCGGACCGCGCCGGTCTGCGACGCGAAGACGATCGCGCCGGAGGCGGCGGCCAGCGGCGCCATGACGAAGTGCCCGACGGAGTCGAGCGCGGGCACCTTGTCCGCAGCGAACTCCACCACCGCCAGGAGCAGGATGCCGTAGAAGGCGACGTCGGACTGCAGCGCGTCGAAGGGCGGGCCCAGGTGGATCAGGCCGGCGCGGGCGAGCAGGCTGACGATCAGCAGCGGGAGGCTGGCGTTCAGCCCGCTCGCACCGGCGAGCCCGAACGCCGCCGGCAGGGCCAGGAGTCTCGGGTCCACGACCCCGATGCTAGAACAGCGGGAGGCCGCAGACCGCCCTGCCGATGAAGTCGTAGAGCGCGTCCGTCGTGGGCGCCATCACGGTCGCGGCCCGGGCGTCGCGGAAGTTGCGCTCGACCCCGACCTCCCGGCGGAACGCGGCGCCGCCGCAGACCCGCATCGCCAGGTCGGTGACGGCGACCGCCGCCTCGCTGGCCGCCGGTTTGACCTCGAGCACCCGCAGCATCGCGTCCTGGCGGCCGGCCTCGACGGCGGCGAGCGTGTCCAGCAGCAGCCCGCGCGCCTGGTCGGCGAGGAGCCGCATGCGCGCGATGTGATGGCGGTTGACGGGCTGGTCGGCCAGGCTCTGGTCCAGGTGCTCGAAGCGGGCGGCCGTCGCGTGGCGGGCCGTCTTCTCGATCGCCGACTCGGCGATGCCCAGCGAGAAGGCGGCGCTCAGGACCTGGAACCACGGCAGGACGACGCCCATCATCAGCTCGAAGCCGCCGCCGTCCGGTCCCAGGCGCGCGTCGGCCGGAACGCTGACCGAGGCCGCCGTGATCGGCCGAGAGGCGTTGCCGCGCAGTCCCAGCCCGTCGAACGAGCCCGCGACGTCGAGACCGGCCGCTCCCGCAGGGACCAGCCACAGGGTGCTGGCGCCGCCGGCGGCCAGGGGGCGGCTGGACCACACGTAGGAGTCGGCCTCGCCGGCCGACGTGACCCAGCTCTTCCTGGCGTCGAGGGTGACGTGGCCGTTGGCGGCCGCCGCCGTGCTGAGCGGCGCCCAGAACTGCGAGCGCGAGCCGACTTCGGAGAACGCGAGGGTGGTCAGGTGCCGGCCCGACGCGATCTCTCGCCGAACCCGCTCCGGGCCGTGCGCCTCCAGGACGGCGGTCGCGCAGTAGTGCATCACCGTGACCATCGCCGTCGAGCCGCAGGCGCCGGCCAGGCGCTCGACGACCGCCGCGGCCTCACGCATACCGGCGCCGCGCCCGCCCACGTCGGCCGCGCTGACCAGCCCCAGGACGCCTGCCTCGCCGAGCGACCGCACCGCCTCGCGCGGGAACGCGCCCGACGAGTCGACCTCGGCCGCGGCCGACTCGACGGCGGGCATGACCGTCTCGAGTGCCTCGAGGTGCTGCGTCATCGGTCGCCTCCTCCCAGGTAGCCCTGCCCTCGCATGGCCGCGGTCAGCTCGCCGTATCCGGACTTGTCGCCGGGCAGCCAGCGCTTGACCCCCTCCAGGTCCATGGCGTGGCGCAGTGCCGGGTCATCGTAGTCCATGCCGAGCAGGAGCTCCAGCCAGCGGTCGGCGAGGCCGCGATCCAGGTCCGGCCGTGCGGTGAAGCAGCAGTGCGAATACGGAGGGCTCGTCCAGACCACGGAGAGGTCCGCCGTGTCGTCCGCGTCGCGTGTCCGCAGGTGCGCCCACGTCGGGCCGCCGAGCGCTCCGGCCACCGCATCGCCGCGCGCCACGGCCTCCACGACGCGCCGCTCCGAGTCGCCGGTGTCGCCGTGCTTGCCGAGGTCCGTGTCGAACCGGAGCAGGCGCGCATCGTCGATGGGGGCGCCCTCGGCCCGCAGGAAGTGCAGCGGCAGGATCGCGGCGTGGCCCGAGTCGCGGCTGCCGAGCGCGAGCGTGCCCTCCCCGAGGTCCGAGGGGACACGGACGCCGTCGCGAGCCACGAGCACCGTCTCGTACCCGGCGTCCACGTCGCGCATACCGAGCACCAGCGCCCGCCCGCCCAGCAGCGCCTCGGCGCGCACGTAGGCGGTGTTGGTGTTCCAGGCGAGGTCCACGTGGCCCCCCACCAGCGCGTCCACGAGCCGCTCGTAGTTGGAGTAGAGGACGTAGTCGACGTCGAGCCCGCGCTCCACGAAGTAGGGCCGGAAGCCCTCCCACACGGTGACCACCCGCGGGTGGTAGGCGACGGCGCCGACGAGCAGCGAACTTGGCATGCGGAGAAGGTAGCGGCAGACTGCTACTCCCCCGCGACTGCCAGCGTGGGCGCCTCGCCGCTCGCCCGGTAGTTCCGAAGCTCGGGCAGTGCGGCCGCGAGCAGCACGATGCCGGCGACGCACGCGACGCCGCCGGACACGACCGAGAACAGCGGGCTCACCAGCGCCGCCACCAGGCCGGCCTCCAGGTCGCCCAGCCGCGGGCCGGTGGTCACGACCATCATGTGGAACGCGCTCATCCGGCCGCGCATCGCGTCCGGCACGGTGAGCTGCAGGATCGTGCCCCGGAAGATCGCGCTCACCAGGTCGCCGGCGCCCGCCAGCGCCAGCAGCGGCAGCCCGAGCCACACCGCGCGGCCGGCCATACCGAACCCGGCGATGGCGCCGCCCCACACGGCGATCGCGATGACGACCGCCATCCCCTGCCGGCGCACCCGCCGGATCCACCCGGAGACCAGCGACCCCACCAGCGCCCCGGTCGCCGGGGCGGCGTACAGCAGGCCAAGGCCGGTCGCGCCGATTCCCAGGACGCTCAGCGCGAGCGCCGGGAAGAGCGCGGACGGCATCCCGAAGATCATCGCGACCAGGTCGGCGGCGAAGAGGCTCGCCACCAGGCGGTTCCGCCGCACGTACGTGATCGCCTGGGCCGGCGCCCGCCAGCCGCGCGCCACGGCCTCGGGCTCGGCCGGCGGCTGCGGGGGCAGCGTCCAGATCATGAGGGCGGCGGGCAGGAACAGGACCGCGTCGATCGCATACGCCCAGCTCACGCCGGCCGACGCGATCAGCACGCCGGCCAGCGCCGGGCCGACGATCGAGGCGGCCTGGAAGAGCACCTGGGTCAGGGACATCGCGGAGGGGAGCAGGTGCCGCGGCACCAGCCGGGGCACCGTGGCCGTCCTGGCCGCCTGGTCGAGCGTCGAGGCCGCGGACGTGACGACGACCACCGCGTAGACGACGGCGACCGGCGCCCGGTACCCGATCGCTCCCAGGGTCAGCGCGAGCGACCCGCCGGCGACGACCGTCTTGCCGGCGAGCTGCAGCCGCCGCCGGTCCGTGCGGTCGGCCAGCGCGCCGCCGTAGAGCCCGGCCGCCACGATCGGCACCGCCTGGAAAATGCCGAGCAGGCCCACCGCAAGGGAGGAGTGCGTGAGGACGTAGACCTGGAATGGCACGGCCACGATCACGAACTGGCGGCCTGCGGTCGTGGCGAGCTGGGAGAGCCACAGGGTGCGGAAGGCTCGGGACGCGCGCAGCGGGCTCAGGTCGAGGAAGAGACCGGCGACACTCACCGAGCGCCAATTGTCGCCCACCGCCGTGCGACCATGTGCTCCATCGCTGCAGGCACCCCGGTGTGGTTCGACCAGCTGGACGGGCGCGAGCGCTCTGCCCTCCGGCCCGGCGCCCCCCCGACCCTCGACCCCCGCCCCGACGTGCTGGTCGTGGGGGGCGGGGTGCAGGGCCTGGCCACGGCGATGGCGTGCCGGGAGCTGGGCCTCGGCCGGGTGCAGCTGATCGAGCGCGACCGCCTCGTGGCCGGGCCGTCCGGCTCGGCGGCCGGCGCGCTCTGCCCGGACGCGCACCTGGACGTGGAGGGGCACGCGTTCGTGGAGTTCGCGCGGGCGAGCCTGGCCCGCTACGCGGCGCTGGCTGACGAGGCGGGCCCGGAGCTGCGGTTGCGCTGGCTGGACTGGCTCGTGGCCGGCGCCGGGAAGGACTCGGCGGTCGCCCGGCTGCCGGGCGTGCAACGCGTGGACGCGGACGAAGTGCGCAGGCTGGTCCCGGGCTTGGGCATCGAGACGCCCGGCCTCCTGCTGCCGCGGGGCCAGGCGCACGTCAACCCGCAGCGCCTGGCCGCCGTGCTGGCCGGGCGCGGCGGCGAGGTGGCCACCGGCGTCGAGTACCTCGGGCTCGGCGTCACCGGCGGCCGTGCGGAGACCGTCCACACGTCGCTCGGCGACATCCACCCGGGCGCGGTCGTGCTCGCGACCGGCGTCGCCCCGACCGGGCTGCTGCCGATCGCGCAGCTGCGCGTCAAGGGCCACCTGGCCGCCACCCGGCCCTCCGCGATCTCCCTGCCGGTGGCGCTGGCCGCGCCCGGCGCGACGGTGACGCCGCTCGAGGACGGCCGCCTGCTGGTGGGCGGGGACCGGACACCGGACGACGGCTCGGCGGACGTCGACCCGGCCGCGATCGGCGCGTTCCACGCCGAGCTGGGACGGCTCCTCCCCGGCGCGGCGGGCCGGGGATTCTCCCACGCCTGGAGCTGCGCGCGCCCGGCAACGGCGGACCGCCTCCCGGTCGTCGACCGCGCGCCGGGGCTGGACAACGTGTGGGTCACCGCGGGGCACCACACCACGGGCGTGCTGCTGGCGGCCGCCACCGGCCACGCCCTCGCGAGCTGGATCGCTACCGGCGTGGCGCCGGCGCAGGCGGCCCAGTTCCGGCTGCCGCGACCCTGACCGGCGCTCTCACCCGGCTCTCATCCGCGCCTCACCGGCCGCTCACGGGACCAACCGAGCATGGCCGCCGAGGCGCCCGAACCGGCGCCATCTCGAATATCGGAGGCCGTCAGATGCTTCGTCCACTCGCCACCGCCGGCGCCGCCGTCGCCCTTCTCGCCCTCGCCGCCTGCGGGCACCACGCGGCCGCGGCCCAGCCGCCCCCGCAGGACAGCTCCACGCTGGGCGCGTACCTCATGGATGCCGCGCCGCCGAGCCCGGCCCCGACCGGTCAGACCGGCCAGCTCGGGCAGGCCGGCCAGATCGGACAGGCCCCACAGGCTCCCCAGGCCCCGGGCCAGCTGCCTGCCAGCGCCTGCGGGCAGGCGCAGGACGCGTACAGGGTGCTGGTCTTCCTGGTCTCCTCCGACACCGGCACGTCCGTCCAGACCATCGTCGCCGACCTCAGGGCCGGCCAGACGCTGCAGGAGGTCGCCGGCAGCAAGGCGTCCCTGGTCCAGCAGCAGGCGATGCGCCTGGTGGATGCCTGGCTGCAGTTCGCCGAGGCCAACGGCAGCCTGACGCCCGACCAGGCGACGTGGTACCGCACGATCGCGCTCGGCGTGATCGGCGGCCTCTTGACGGCCGACGTCGCCAACTGCATCCCACCGGGAGCCTGACGCGGGTCAGCCGGCGAGCTCTCGGGACCGTTCCGCCCGCGGGCGCTCCGGCGCCCCAACGGCGACCACGACCGCGGCGGCCCCGCCCACGGCGGCGGCCGCCGCGCCGAACCAGACGATCGCCGCCGGCGCGGCGAGCACGAGGACGACGCCCAGCACCACGCTCAGCGCGCCCAGGACGAGCGCGCCGGGACCGCCGCCCAGGAGCCCCCTGAGCAGCGAGACCAGGCCGGCGGCGATGCCCAACCAGCCCACGGTCGGTGCCAGCAGCGCCGGGACCAGCAGGGTCGACCACAGCGGCTCCCGGAGCACCGCGACCCCGGCGGCGACGCCGGCGGCCGCGCCGGCGAGCCGCCAGGGCCAGCGCCGGCCCTCGACCGCCAGGTCGGCCAGCTCGAGCACGCCGCCGAGCAGCCAGAACACCCCGAGCAGCGCCAGCAGGGTCAGCAGGTTGTCGACGCCCACCTGCGCCAGCTGGACGAGCGCCACCGACAGCGAGGCGACACCGAGCGTGAGGACCAGCCACGACGGAACGGGCGGGGCCAGCCGGGCCCCGGCCAGGAAGCCCACGACCGCGCTCAGGACGGCGTGGGCGCGACGGGGCTGGTCGGCGTGGGGGTCGCCTGCGTCGGGGTGGGCGTCGGCGGCTGCGTCGGCGTCGGCGTGGGCGTCCTCGCGGGCGTCGGCGTCGGGGTGGGCGTCGGCGTCGGGGTGGGCGTCGCGGACGGCGACGGGCTCGGCGGCCGCTCGGTGACCGTCACGCGGGCGCTGGCCGGGCACTGCTGCTGCCAGCACAGGCTCACGACGTGGTCGCCCGCCGTCGTGTCGGCCGGGATCGTCACGTCCTGGTGGACGTTGCCGTACTGGTCCGCCTGGAACGCGCCGATGCTGCGCGGGGTGCTGGCCAGCCCGACGGTGCCCACCTGGTTCGCCGGCAGGTGCGATCCGCTCACCGTGACCATGCCTCCGGCCTGCACCGCGGCGCTGGACAGGCTGACGCTGGGCGTGGTCGGCTGGTTGGCCCGCCAGATCAGGAAGCCGGCCAGGGCGGCGAGCACGACGACCGCCGCGCCGACCGCCCACGGCCACCAGCGCCGCGCCGGCCTGGCCTCCTCGGCTTCGGGCGCGCCCCGGGCGACCGCCTCGCGCAGCGCCTCCACCAGCTGGGTGCCGGTCTGCCAGCGGACGTCCGGGTCCTTGGCCAGTCCCCGCAGCAGGACGCGGTCGACCTCCGGCCCCAGGTGCGGGCTCAGCGCGGAGGGCCACGGCGGGGCGGCGTTCATCTGTGACCGAACGATGTCGGCGGGCTGGCCGGTGAACGGCGTCCGCCCCGTGAGGAGATGGAAGGCGAGGGTGGCCAGCGCGTAGCGGTCGCTGGCGGCCGTGGCCGCGGCCCCGCCGGCCTGCTCGGGCGCCAGGTACGCCGCGCGCTCGGCGGTGAGGTCCGGTGGCAGCGCGCCCTGCGGGCGGCGCAGCGACTCGAGGCCGGCGTCCGCCACCAGCGGCCGGCCGTCCGCGGCCAGCAGGACGCGGTCCGGGCGGAGCGAGCCGTGCACGACGGCATTGCGGTGCGCGTGGTCCAGGCCGGCGGCGACGCCGTCCAGGATGGCGAGCGCGCCCTCCGTCGCCAGCTGGCCGCTCCACATCCGCTGGGGCAGCGTGCCGCCGGTCGCCGGCTCCCCGGCCACGAAGGGCGTGCCGTCGTGCTCACCGGAGTCGAGGACGCTGGCCAGGTTGGGATGGCGGAGCGCGATGAGGCGGGGAACGAGCTGCGCGAAGGCCGGCCGGGCTTCGTCCGTGAGCTGCGCCAGCACCTGGATCGTGACCGTGCCCAGCGTCGCGTCGTGGGCCCGGTGGATGGGACCGAGGGTGCCCGCGCCGACGTACTCCTGGACCTCGTAGCGTCCGAGGCGCGTTCCGGGGAGGATGGCAGCCATATGTGGCGGAGTATCGTTCGAGCCGCGAGCTGGACGTCCGTTCCGAGTTCGCGATCACTCGAACGGGTGACCGGCGCGTCGCCGAAAGGGGCGATGGCGCGGGCAGGGCTGGACAGTAGAGTCCTTACGATGGCCCGAGGGCTCGAGGACGCCCCGCTCATCCGCGTGGTGATCGCGGGTCCGCGGCCGGACGTTCGCCGGGCGCTTCAGATCCGCATGGCGCTCGAGTCCGACATCACCGTTGTCGGCTCCACCTCGTCCGTGCAGGCGGCGCTGCCGGTGCTCCGCGGGCTCCGACCCGACGTGCTGCTGGTCGACGTCGACTGGGAGGCGGACACCTTCGCTGAGCCGCTCGCCAGAGCGAGGGCCATGGCCCCCGGGCTCCGCGTGGTGCTGCTCACCCACCATCGGGCCGCGTGGCCCGCCTCGCGCCTCACCATCGCGGGCGGCGATGCGGTCGTCGGCAAGGACCCCGGCGCCGGGCCGCTCCTGGCCTCGATCCGGCGCCTGGCCGACCACAGACCGAAGGGTTTCGTCTAACTTCTGGGCCCTCCGGCACGTCACCGGAACGTGCCATGCCGCTAGCCTGTAAGGCTGACCGGGAGTGGCCAGGTGAGGATACGCGTGCTGATCGTCGACGACCACGCGGTCGTGCGGCAGGGCCTGCGTATCTTTCTGGACACCGAGGGGGAGTTCGAGGTGGTCGGCGAGGCGCCGGATGGGGAGGAGGCGGTCCGCCTGGCCAAGGCGCTGCGCCCCGACATCGTGCTCATGGACCTGCTCATGCCGGGGATGGGCGGCATCGAGGCGACCCGGCTGATCCGCTCCGAGCTCGTCGACGTCGAGGTGGTGGCGCTCACCAGCGTCCTGGACGACGAGTCGGTCGTCTCAGCGGTCCGGGCCGGCGCGATCGGCTACCTGCTCAAGAGCGCCGACGCCGGCCACCTGCGGCGCTCTCTCCGGGCGGCGGCGGCCGGGCAGGTCCAGCTCGACCCCGCCGCGGCGGCCCGACTGGTGCACGAGGTCCGGGCGCCTCCCGCTGTCGAGACGCTGACCGACCGCGAGAGCGAGGTGATGCGGCTGCTGGCCCGCGGACTCGCCAACAAGGAGATCGGCCGGGACCTGCGCATCTCCGAAGACACGGTGAAGACGCACGTGAGTCGGATCCTCGCCAAGCTGGGAGCGCACAGCCGGACGCAGGCGGTGCTGCACGCGATGCGAATGGGTCTGGTGGACGTGAATGCGGACGCCAGGTGACCGCCGCGGCGTCCTGGACCGGGATCGCCAGGCGGGCCGCGAACTCACCGTACTGAGGGCGGCGCTGGCGGCGGGCGGAGAGACGGGGCGGATGATGCGGACCATGGACTGGTCGGCGACGCCGCTCGGTCCGATGGAGCACTGGCCGCCGATGCTCAGCGCCATGGTCGCGACGTGCGTACTGTCGCCGTTCCCGATGGACCTGGCCTGGGGCCCCGACCTGATCTACATCTACAACGACGCCGCCGGGACGATGCTCGGACAGAAGCACCCCGATGCGCTCGGCCGGCCGAAGCGCGAGGCGCTGCCCGAGCTCTGGGACCTCATCGCGCCGGTGCACCGCGAGGTGATGGAGCGCGGGCAGGCGACATGGCGCGAGAACGCCGGCTACCTGCTGGACCGCCGCGGCTTCCTGGAAGAGTGCTACATCACGTTCTCGCACAGCCCGATCGTGGACGCCGGCGGGGTGGCCGGCGTGCTCACCGTGAGCAGCGAGACGACGCGGTCGGTGGTGGCCGAGCGCCGCCTCCGCACCCTGAGCGCGCTGGGCGAGCGCGCCGGTGCGCGCCGGACGGTCGAGCACGCCTGCGCCGCCGCGCTCGCCACGCTGGCCGAGAACCCGTTCGACGTCCCGTTCGCGCTCGTCTACCTGGTTGACCCCGAGGCCCGGCGCGCGCGACTGGCCGGCAGCACCGGCCTGACGCCGAGCCGGACGCTGGTCCCAGAGGCGGTGGGCCTCCGCACGCGGCGCGGCCGGTGGCCGATCGGACGGGCGATCACGCAGGTGCGGTCTCTGGTCGAGCCGGTGGACGCGGAGGTTCTGCGAGACGCCGGCGACTGGGCGCACGGCCTGCCGCCCGCGGCGGCGCTGGTGGTGCCGCTCCGCGACTCGTCGACCGGCGAGGCGGCCGGCGCGGCGGTCCTCGGCGTCAACCCGGCGCTGGAGCTGGACGCTGCGCAGCGCGGGTTCCTGGAGCTGGTCGGCCGGCAGATCTCGCTCGTGATCGCCGATGCCCGGGCGCACGAGACCGAGCGCGCCCGCTCCGACGTCCTGGCCGACCTGAACCGGGCCAAGACCGAGTTCCTGAGCAACGTCAGCCACGAGCTGCGCACGCCCCTCACGCTCATCCTGGGGCCGCTCGGCGACGTCCTGGTCGACCAGGACGCCGGTCCGGCCGTCCAGCGCCGGCGGGTGGAGCTTGCGCTGCGCAGCACCCGCCGCCTCTCGCGGCTCGTGGACCGCCTGCTGGACTTCTCGCGCATCGAGGAGGGCCGCATCGAAGCCTCGTTCACCCCGGTCGACCTGAGCTCCCTGACCGCCGAGGTGGCGCGCGCGTTCGGGCCGGCGCTCGAGTCCGCCGGGCTGCGGCTGGTGGTCGACTGCCGGCCGCTCGGCGAGCCCGCGTACGTCGACCGCGAGCTGTGGGAGAAGGTCGTCCTGAACCTGGTCGCGAACGCGTTCAAGTTCACCGAACGGGGCGAGATCCGCGTGTCCTGCCGGCGGCTCGGGCGGGCGGCCGAGGTGACGGTGTCGGACACCGGGGTCGGCGTGCCCGCGGCCGAGGTCCCGCACCTGTTCGACCGGTTTCACCGCGTGCACAGCGGCTGGTCGCGCTCCAGCGAGGGCGTGGGCATCGGCCTGGCGCTGGTGCGCGAGACGGTCGAGCTGCACGGTGGGTCGGTGACGGTCCGCAGCCGTGAGGGCCGGGGCACGTCGTTCACGGTGACCCTGCCGCTGGGCGGGCGGCCGGCGCCATCGGCGGCGCCGTCGTCGCCTCCGGCGTCCGGTGGGGAGGAGGCGCCGCGCGCCGTCGCCGAGGTCGAGCGCTGGGTCGCGCCATCGGACGGCGAGGCGCCGTCCGGCGTACCGGCGGGCCCGATCGTGCTGGTGGTCGAGGACGACCCCGACATGCGCCGCTACATCCTCGACCTGCTCCGGCCCCACTGGAGCGTGGAGGGGTGCGCGGATGGCCGCCAGGCGCTCGCGGCCGTGCAGGAACGCCTCCCGGACCTCGTACTCGCGGACGTGATGCTGCCCTCGATGGACGGGTTCGAGCTGCTGCGGCGGCTGCGCGCGAGTCCCCGGACCGCGCGCGTGCCGGTCATCCTGCTCTCGGCGCGGGCCGGTGGCGAGGCGACGCTGGAGGGCCTGGCGGCCGGGGCCGACGACTACCTGGTCAAGCCGTTCTCCCCGCCGGAGCTGCTGGCCCGCTTACGCACGCACCTGGAGCTGTCCAGGGTCCGCGAAGCCCGCGCGCGCGACGCCGAGCGCCAGCGCGTGGCCCGGGACCTGCACGACTCGGTGCTGCAGACGCTGTACGGGATCGCGCTGGGCGCCGAGAGCATCCGCAGCCTGGTCCCACGGGAGTCGGAGCGGGTGCCGCCGGTGGCGGAGTACGTGGTGCACCTCGCACGCAGCGCGCTGGAAGAGATGCGGGCGCTGATCCTGGAGCTCAGGCCGGAGGCGCTGGAGCAGGACGGACTGGTCGCCGCCCTGCGCAGGCTGGTCGCCCCGATGACCACGCGGCACGGGCTGCGCGTGGCGCTGGAGCTGGGCGGCGAGCCGGCCGCGTCGCTGGAGGTGAAGGAGGCGCTGTTCCGCATCGCACAGGAGGCGCTCCACAACGTGGCCCGCCACGCCCGGGCCAGCCAGGTGCGGGTGCTGCTGGCCGCGCAGGACGACGTGCTGGTGCTGCAGGTGAAGGACGACGGCGTGGGCTTCGACGTGGAGGCGCAGTTCGCCGGACACCTCGGCCAGAAGACGATGCGGGAGCGGGCCGCGCTGGTGGGGGGGACGCTGGAGGTCACCAGCGTCCCGGGTGAGGGGACGGGGGTGCTGGCGAGGGTGACGGTCCGCCGCTGAGGGCCGCGCGTCCGCATCCGCTAAACTTGCGTCCCGGCGCGACCGGGGTCGGCCAGCGTGCCGAGGTAGCTCAGCCTGGTAGAGCACTTGACTGAAAATCAAGGTGTCCCCAGTTCAAATCTGGGCCTCGGCACCAACCTCGTGCTGCGACGCTGGGCACGCACTTCCTGGGCGCATGTGTTCGCGCGTTGGCACGACGGCGTGGGCGTGGCAGAATGCTCCGGCAATGTGGCCGCCCGACGGGCAGCGGCGGCGCGGTTGGGGGATGCTGTCGGCAACCCTGGCCAAACCCCTGGTCCAGTTCGCCCTGGCCGGCGTGGTCGCCCTGCTGGTCCTCTCGACGATCCTGACGGCGATCCTGAGCCAGACCGGCACGTCGGAGGCGATCAGCAACGCGCGGCAGTCGACCCGCCTCGTCGCCCATGGTGTCATCGCGCCCAACCTGACGGACGCGCTGCTGGACGGCGACCAGGCCGCGCAGGCGGAGTTCGACCGCATCATCCGCCAGCGCGTGATCGACAGCTGGGTGGTCCGCGTCAAGCTCTGGACCAGCCGCGGGGAGGTCGTGTACTCCGACGAGCCGCGCCTGATCGGCCGCTCGTTCGCGCTCGAGCAGGACCAGATCACTGCCCTGTCGACGGGGCGGGTCGTGGCGAACGTCTCCGACCTGAGCCGGCCGGAGAACCAGTACGAGGCGAATCAACGCGGCCGCCAGCTCCTCGAGGTCTACCTGAAGCTCCTGTCTCCGAGCGGGACGACCGTGCTGTACGAGAACTACATCCGATTCGACCTCGTCCAGGCGACCGGCCAGCGGATCATGCTCAGCTTCCTGCCGGCGGTTGCCGGCACGCTCATCCTGATGCAGCTCGTCCAGCTGAGTCTGGCGTGGTCCCTCGCAAGGAGGGTCCGCGAAGCCCAGCGCGACCGGGAACGGCTGCTCATGAGAGCGGTCGACGCGGCGGAGACGGAGCGGCGCCGGATCGCGAGGGACCTCCACGACGGCACCGTCCAGGACCTGACCGCCGTGTCCCTGGCCCTGGAGGTGGCGTCCAGGCAGCTGCGGCGGGACGGGCAGGGCGAGGCCGCCCGGACGCTCGACCAGGCGTCAGCCGAGACCCGGACGAGCGTTCGCCAGCTGCGGACGCTGTTCGTCGACATCTACCCGAACAGCCTTCGTGACCAGGGCCTGGAGGTGGCGCTGCGCGACCTCCTCGAGCCGTTCGACCGGCGAGGCATCGCCGCCACGCTGACCATCCAGCCCGACCTGAGGCTGCCGGCGGAGACCGAGCGGCTGCTCTACCGGGTTGCCAGGGAGGCCCTGCGCAACGTCGCGGCCCACGCGCGGGCCCACTCGGTCGAGGTCTGCGTCGAAGCCGCCGCCGGCACGGTGTCGCTGTTCGTTCGCGACGACGGGTTCGGCTTCGACGGGTCGGCGCTCGAGGACGCGGGGTCGGGCCATCTCGGCCTGCGGCTCCTCAGGGACCTGACACAGGACGCGGACGGAACGTTCACGGTCACCTCCACGCCGGGCTCCGGCACGACGGTTCGCGTGGAGCTGCCTGCTCAGTGATCACGGTCGTCGTGGTGGACGACCACCGGCTCGTGAGAGCGGCGCTGGAGCAGCTCCTGGCGCTCACCGACGACATCAGGGTCGTGGGCAGCGCGGCAGACGGCTCGACCGCGATCCCGCTGGTGGCAGAGCGACGCCCCGACCTCGTCCTGATGGACATCTCGATGCCTGGCGTGGACGGCATCGAGACCACACGGGCGCTGATGGCCCGGGACCCCGCGACCCGCGTGCTGGTCCTCACCTCGGTCTCCGACCAGGAGCGGATCCTGGAGTCGCTCCACGCCGGTGCGCTGGGCTACCTGATGAAGGACGCCGATCCAGACGAGCTGTTCGACCGAATCCGCTCCGCGGTCGCCAGCTAGGGGCCGCGCTCCCGGCACCGGGCCGCCTCGCGCGGCTGCTCGCAGTCGACCTGTCAGGCGAACACCACCGCCATCCGGTTGTAGACCGCATACGCTGCCTCGAACTGGCCGAACGGCACCCAGTACTGACCGGCGTCCGGATCATTCACCCGGACGCCCGTGTCGTTCAGGCCGGTGACCACCATGGCGTGCTCGTACGGGCCGGCGTACGGGACCGTCCTGCCGTCGAACGCCTGGTAGTCGGCCCGGACGTGGGGCCGCAGGTCGTACGTCACCCAGACGACGGCCGGGTGCCCCCCACGCACGGCTGCGTAGATCGCCGCGGGCGCGATCCCCTCGCCGGCCTGTGCCACCGGCGCCCCGAAGTGCTTCGCGGCACCTGCGATGGGCGTCCAGTAGACGCCGTAGCCCGTCTGCTGCACCTCGCTGCCGTTGGGGTCGCCCACGAACTGCGCGTACGGGTCGCCGCCGCCGGATCGGCCAGCCCAGTAGTGCGCCCGGTCGATCCCGACCTGGTCGAAGACCTGCTGCTCGGTGGCGGGGTGCCCGTAGAAGGCGAGGACCATGGACAGCACCGCCTCCTCGCAGGACAGGCTGGACTGCTGGCGGTACACCGGCACCCCGACCTTGAACAGCGGCGGCGTCGGCGGTGGTGGCGGTTGCGGCGGTGGCTGCGGCGGCTGCGGCGCGGTGACCTGCGCAGCGGTGGGCGACGGCGTCGGGACGGCCGGCAGCCGGCGAGCTGTCAGCCGCACGCAGGAGCCGGCGACACGCAGTGCGTTGGCGGGCACCGGCGACACCATCCGCAGCCCGGTGTCGGGGGCGTATCGCACCACGCCCACGCCCTGGACACCGAGCCAGAGGCCCTCGGAGTCGGTGTACGGATCGCCGTAGCCCCTGGCGGACCGCAGCTCGGGCGGCTGCGCCACGTCCAGGAGGGTGTCCCGTTCGGTGATCAGGCCCGCGCGCCACGGGGTGGACGCGCTGCCACGGAACATGACGAGCAGGCGGCCGCGGGGATCGACGCCGAGCATGAAGAGCTGCTCGATGCCGGCGGGCGGCCGGTACCAGGGCACGACCGCACGATCGAGATAGCCGAGCCGGTAGATGGTCTGGCTGGGATCGGCGAAATTGGCGTAGCCCCAGGCCGCGTCGGGGCCGAGCACGTTCCAGGCTCGTCCGGGCCCGGCGATCTGGTCGACGACGCCGTTCGGTCTGAGCAGCGCGAGGCCGGTTGCCGCTCCGGAGCTCGAGTAGCCGGCGTAGATCCCATCGGTCGTGAACAGGCGGGGGATGAGCGGCTGCGCGGAGATCGGGCGGCGGCTCCCGCTCGCCACGTCCACCAGGACGACCCGGCCGTCGCTCCCACGCTCGACGTAGCTCTCGCCGTCCGGCGCCACGAGTTGGGGGTCCACCGGCAGCCAGCGCCCGTACGTCGCGTCGTAGGCCCGGTCGCTCCCGGGATCCGTCTCGTACGTGGCGTCGGGAAGGTCGACGAACCCACCCCCGAGCGTTCCGCCCTTGGCGCGACTGGTCGTCGAGACCGGCAGCTGGCACGCGTGAGACGCCGCGGACGTCGGGGGCACCGTGCTCGCCGGCCGGGGGGCCGAGGCGGGTTGGACCGGCGCCGGCGCGCACGCCTGCGTCAACAGGCCGGCCAGGACGGCGGCCACGGGCGCGGCGATCCGAAACGACCGCGGGGTAGTAGTCATCCGACTGTACTACGCGTTTCGGGCCGCGCCGGGTGCGGGGTCCGTCGCTTCGTTCCACTTGGCATCGGGTTCGCGGTGACGAATCGTCGTCCACGCCGCGAAAGAACCGCCAAAAGCGCCTCGTCGCCACGCCGGCCGGCGACCGGCCCGTATCGCAGCCCGCACCCGGTCAGGATGCAGCGCGGCTCATCATGGTCCGGTCGGGGGGCACCATCCACGCCCGGACGCCCGCGGCATGTCAAGGAGCATTGACATGGTGCGAGAACCCGCTCTATGGTTGCGCCTTGCGGATGCGCACGGAACTCGACGACGGTGGCCGGCAAACTCGGGCGACGTGACTTTCTCCGGCACGGCGGGCGGGTGGCGGCCGGGGCGGTCCTGCTGCCCGGCGTCGCCGCGGGCGTGCTCGAGGCCTGCGCCTCGCTGGGTGATGCGAGCCTGTCCAGCGGACCGCAGCCGCCGCGCCACGGCGGGAGCCTGACCTTCGCCTGCGAGGCGGAGATCAACAGCTTCGACCCCCGCATCGGCGCCTGGGACCAGACGGCGTACTGCTACGCGCGCACCGTCTACGACCCGCTGTTCACCCAGGCCGCCGACGGCACGATCAAGCCCTACCTGGCCCAGTCGATCACGCCCAACGCCGACTACACGCAGTGGTCGATCCGCCTGCGGCCGGGGATCAAGTTCCACGACGGGAGCCCGCTCGACGCGAACGCGGTGAAGATCAACCTGGACGGCGTCGCCCATTCGCCGCTGACCGGTCCCTTCCTGTTGAACATCCAGAGCATCAAGGTCATCGATCCGCTGACGGTGCTGGTGACGATGTTCACGCCGTGGGTGCCGTTCCCCGCCTACCTGACCAACGTCAACGGCTACATGTGCGGCCTGAAGCAGCTGGCCGACACCAGCGGCCGGGCCTCCCCGATCGGCACCGGCCCGTTCGTGTTCAAGGAGTGGGTGCCGGGCGACCACTTCACCGCGACGCGCAACCCCGACTACTGGCGGCGCGGCCTGCCGTACCTGGACTCGTTCACGTTCAAGCCGATCACCGACCCCATCCCGCGAGGCAACGGCCTCCTGGCCGGCGACTACGACCTGATGCACTCCAGCGACTCGCAGAACGTGGCCGGGTTCCTCCACCGGCCGGGCTACAACCAGGTGACGGACCTGAACGCGGTCATCGGCGAGCCCGACATGAACTTCATCATGTTGAACACCCTGGTGCCGCCGCTCAACGACCTCCGGGTGCGCCAGGCGCTCGCGTACGCGACGGACCGCCAGCGGGTCATCGACACGCTCTACAGCAGCCTGACGCCGCCGGCCGAGGGCCCCTTCATGCCCGGCTCGCCCTACTACGGGCGCACCGGCTTTCCGGTCCACGACCCGGTGCGTGCCAGGGCACTGATCGCCGACTATCAGAAGGACTTCGGGCCGGTGTCGTTCAAGTTCAAGACGGTCAACACGGAGAAGGGACGTCTGCGCAACGAGCTCCTGCAGTCGATGTGGAAGGACGTCGGCGTCACGACGGAGATCGTCCAGGTGGAGCAGAGCCCGCTGATCGTCGACGCCATCGTCGGCAACTACCAGGCCATGGGGTTCCGCCAGTTCAACGCCCCCGACCCGGACGCCAACTTCGTGTGGTGGATCAGCGCGGCCGGGGCGCCGGTCGGCAAGCAGGCCCTCAACTTCACGCGCATGAAGGACGCCCAGCTGGACGCGGGCCTGCTCGCCGGCCGCACCCAGGTCGACCCGCAGGTCCGGGCCGCGGCCTACCGGCTGGTCGCGTCGCGCCTGGCGGCCGTCGTCCCCTACCTCTGGCTCGGCCCCACGACCTGGATCGTCGTCGGGCGCCAGACGGCCGGCGGCATCGGCCAGGCGACGCTGCCGGACGGC